>ERZ1026884.117-NODE-117-length-54680-cov-27.836156_pt1 | contig 54680 bp, 69 predicted proteins | sample MGYA00380172_ERZ1026884 | MGnify/ENA primary metagenome ERZ1026884 (study PRJEB33269, sample SAMEA4719808) | human gut metagenome | biome: human-associated habitat; feature: organic feature; material: feces | place: Cameroon | collected 2013-10 ... | reverse complement strand
GAGCCGATAGAGCTTCACTTTATGCGATAAGCATTCACGCTGAGCATCAATACTTTACGAGATTTAACGAGTAAAATATCTAGTAAAAAATGCCCGAAAAACCCCGTAAATATGATAAAAACTGATAGACTTTGCAAGTAATATGCAAGCTAATAGGAGATAGAATTATGAAGGTTTACGTTGAAGACAAAACATGCAAGGTGTATTTCTCCATCACTCATAAGTGTAAGAGATTCTATATATACACAGGACTGCAATCTACAGAGAAGTTCGATGGCATGGTATTTCCTCGCTCGGACAAGTCTGCAAAGGCAAAAACTAAGCGACTGGCAGAGTTATATTCGAGCGTGGAAGACTACATACTGCTGCACAAGGATGAGGACGTTCCTATGCTTAAAAGCCACCTGAAAGAGATTATAAAGGGAGGCAAGGTAGCAGAGAAGAATTTCCTCGACTATATGCAGATGTGTGCGGATTCGAAGAATTTGAAGGCTGGTACGAGGAGAGTGTATAATGTGACTATCATCAGAATTAGAAACTTTGATGCTAAGTGTACATTTGAAACCATCACAAAAGACTGGCTCGACAAGTTCGTGAAGCACGAATACGAAAGAGGACGAATGCCTAATGGAGTTCATATTGATTTGAGAAACATCAAGGCAACATTCAATTGGGCAATTGACAACGAGATAACGACTCTATTTCCATTCCGTAAGTACGTACTTCCACATGAGGAAACTAGAAAGCGTTGCCTTTCTCTAGAGCAGATGAGACAGTTGCGTGATGCAGAGTTCCACACTAACCCTCAACGTGAATCAAGGGATTTATTCATGCTAGGTTTCTATCTGATTGGCATCAATATATCAGACCTTCTCGATTTAAAGCCAACAGACCTTCGTGGCGGCAGAATATGCTACAAGCGCAACAAGACAGGACGATTATATGATATAAAGGTAGAACCAGAAGCGTTGGAGATTATCAAGCGATACAAAGGCAAAAAGTATCTTTTAAAGTATAAGGACAACAGCAAGTTCAATCTCAAACACTTTGAAAGCAATCTGAACACTAGATTAAAGAGACTAGGCAGATTTAGAGAATATTGTAAAGAACCAATGTTCCCTTACCTCTCCACCTACTATAATCGCCATACGTGGGCAACGCTAGCAAGCGAGATTGATATACCAATAGAGACGATTGGTAGGGCACTAGGTCATGCGATGTGGGATAATGCGGTTACATCAACCTATATCAAGTATGATACAAAGAAGATTGACGAAGCCAACAGAAAGGTTATTGATTACTTAAATGAAGATTTAAATGATACAAATATATAATTATTACAATATTTAGAAAAGGGCAAATAAAAAAGGGAGGCTATTAACCTCCCTTTCTTGCTATTTACTCGATAGAATATCACCTATCTTCTTACGATAGTCAACAGAACCATCAATGAAAGCGTGCATGAACAGACAGTTATCGTCTATAGGTACGCTGATAGGCTCATTGATGAAGTCCTTTGTGACTTCCGAGTTATTCAGCAATGCAGCAACAAGACGTTTCTTCTCGCTATTGAATCCTTGCGTGAATCCTGCTGCAAATGGTGTAAGCGAGTGAAAAAACGGTGTCGGTTCTTCACTCAGTTTTTGTAGTCTCTGTTTCAGAGTCATTTCCTTTGTCTTTTCCATCATTATTCTTCTTTTCAATTTCTTTTTCCATTTTATGCAAGCGTTCAACCTCTTGCTTGTAGATGCTATCTAACGCATCAGAATACTTTAGGTATTGAGTACAGCTCTTCTTGCGCTGCATAAAGTCAGCCTTATTCTTATACTTCATACCTTGTATTGCAGTCAGTCTGTGACGTTGCATTTCAAGATGTAGTTCATCGTAAGCCCATACAGTTGTCTGCACAGCTTTTTTCTCATTACTCTGTATTTCTTTTGAGAGATTAACCAGAGCCTTGTATCTTCTGTTTTCCTCGCTTATTACAAGCTTGAATATTCCCCAACTAAGTATAAACGAAATCCAAACAATAGCAGCACTATACTCGCCAATCCATGCGTTAATTATGACAAATGCTAAACCCAATAACATTTCGGCATAGTACACATCAAACCAGCCGAACCACTTTTTAATCATTTTCTTCATGTTTTTTGTTTGATAAATTGTTGTTAAGACGGATATAGAAGTCTTCGTCACTTTCTCCATCTAGTTTGAAGCAAAGATTATTTTCTTCGATAAAGTCGAGGATAATCCAAATACTCTTTTTGCCGAGGTTTCTAATCTTAGCCAAGTCGGATTTTCCGTGAAACTTTCTAAGCAAATCGCCTACGGTGTAAACGTTGTAGCTTTTGAACATATTCAGAATACGCACAGGAAAGTCACAGTCATTTACGTCCTTACCTAGTATTAAAGGAGGAAGTACTGCACCACTTATAGGAACATCGCCTTTAGCACGTCTGTACTCATCATAGCTAGTCTGCACAGCCTTCAATTTCTTCTTTAAACCATCAATCACGATTCTTAAATCTTGATTTGTAGCAATTTCGGCAATGGTGGCATTTTCGTTATAGGTGAGCTTATTGCACGTCTTATCTACAATCTGCTTGATTCTTCCTACAGTCAATTCGTACTTAAATGACAACTCATCGTATGTCATTCCGTTAATGATGTCCTTTAGCATCTTAGACTCACGATAGCTGAGTTTTGGAGTTATATTGAGATACGATATTGCGTTGATAACGCCAAAAAGCATACCGACAGCATTTGCAGCCAGTTTGCCGTTTGCGGTCGCTCTGTTTCTCAGTTCAGTAAGCTCAACGTTGATTGCACGCTTGTGTGCCTCAACTTCTTTGAGCTTATCATCTATCATCTTTTCGTTGGCTGCAAGCATCTTGTACTTCTGAGCGTATTTCTCAACGTCCTCACTGTTTACATACAAGATACCATGCTCACCAACACAACTACCAATGAGACCTTGCTCGATGTAGTTGCTGATTGTCTGTCTTGATAACCCTAGTATCTCAGCAGCTTTGTTTCTTGTGATTCTAGCCATATTACTAACTCTTTTACTATTTCTGATTTAAATCAGCCAATCTCAGCTCTAGCTGCTGAATAACGTTGTCGATTGTCTTTCCTTTATAATCAAGAGCAATATCCTTCAATACCGCAATCTGAGCCTTAATTCTAATGCTATCTCCTACTGTCATAATAATCAATATTGTTTAATTAAGATGCGGTGCTTGCAAAGTTGTAGTGAACAACATAAACATAACCGCCATACATCTTACCATAAGTAACTTCCGTGAAGTCAAAGATAATATCCCCACAATCCTTGTATGAAATCAGAGGTTCAACTGGGAACGCTCTGTTTTTGGTGTAATATCGGCTTACTTCCTGCGAAAGCAACTGCTTAAAAATATCCACTTCTCCATACTTTGAGAATACACCTTTGAACTCGTTTTCGTTGTCTATAGCAACGACTACCCCAAGTTCCTTCTTGATACGCACACCCTCATATTCATTGCGAATACCGCTAAATATGGTTGATGTCGTAAGAATCCCTTTTACCTCTTCCATATGCTATTTACTTAAAATTGTCAAACAATCCTGCTGAGTAATACAGATAAACCAAAATTGCGTCTGCAAACAACGTAACCCAGAAGTTATATGTCTTAACTCGTTGCTGCTTATGTAAAGCCAAGTTACAACCTAAATCTATGCAGGTTAATACCAAAAGAATAATTGTTGCAATCATATCAATTTCTTAAAATGTGAACACTAACAGCCTTGTTTACTAAATCAGGCTGCGACTCGTTAAAACTCTTGATAAAGTTACGTTCCATTTCTTCAGGAAACATAGCTTTTTTCGGTTTCGGCATTGATAACGTGCCTACTACTTTGTACCCCCCCATAAGGGTGATTACACACTTTCGAGTGATTGTTTCTTCTCCAAACATATTCTCTAAATTTAATTTTAAAATACCCTTCAAGCCACTTTTTGCAGTCTATTCGGTTGCAAAATAGCCCGAACTTCATATCTTATTATTGTTTAGTTCATAACCATACTCTTTTAAGAACTGCTCTATAATATCAATCTTACCTTTCGGTATATGATATTTTTTTCTCAAATCATCCCTTGTGAAAGATGTGAGTTTCTTAAATGTATTTATCTTAAAGTCCAAAGCTAAACATGAGATTTGCTTTGAATATTTATACTTTAATATTGCCTCCAAGAAATATTTTTCTTCTGCTATAGGACGCAATACAGACAATTCTTTAGACAACATACTGTTCTCGTCTTTAAGCTTCGCATTCTCACCCAAAAGAGTATTATTCGTGCTTCTTAAATTACGAACCTCAACAGTATATTTAATACTACGTTCTATTAGTGGAATAGCCTTATTTATCTCATTTTTAAGTATTCCACGTATCCTTTCCGTCGTTAAATGACCAATATATGGCAATTCATTTGCAGGAACACCAGACATAAAAGAAATCAACGCGATTTGACTTTCTGTCTGTTGTTCTCCATAGATAGCATTTAATATTTTTGAAGCAAATTTATCACGAACAATACTCAAACTTCCTCTTCCTTTACTTCTAATTTCAGACAAACTTCTTCTAATTTCCGCCATTTCGTCTTTTAGACTTTTCTTTAGATGGTCTATCATTTTTTCTTCGGCAGATATTACCTTGTACGAAGATTTATATCTGACAACATCTTCTGCGTTGACAAATATCATTTTAGAAACATTATCTTTTATCTCAAAAAGAACGTTTCTTTTGATAAGGTTCGATATTGTTTGACTGCTAACACCTAAATATTTTGCAGCCTCATTCCTTGTCATTCTATTCATAATCTCTACATTTATGATTTATATTATTTTTTTTGAAGGCTCGGCTATCTCGCTCGGAAACTCCCCTCTGCCTCTACTATTACTATATGTTATTTTTTACCCGCTTGATTTTGAACTCAACTTTCTTCTGATTTGTACCACTCTTTGCCTTCGATATTTGGTTCTCCAAAATCTTGTATTTGTTGGCACATCGCAGTAAACCTTTTCTGTATTTTGCAGAAATGATAATAAGAGTCCCATCTGCTGCACGGAAACTTTGGTTGTTGGTGCATACGCACGCATCAACGTTTGCTTCTGTGCATTGGGTAATCTTGCGTACTTTACCAGACTTAACAAGTGATGTGATAGCTTTTCTTGCTTGATACAACGTTCCGTTAATGTCTTGTGTCATTCTGATGTTAGAGTAACTCCCAGTGTACTTCTCGTCGAATGGTTTCTTCAACATACGAGCTTCCGTCTTACGAGCATTGCGTACACTTGATATTGTATGCCCATTAACGGCTCTACTATGCGTATTGATGACTTCTTCGATGATGTTTATCTTGTTACAGATAACAGCTTCACGCACAAGATTTTTAAGGCTCGGTAAGCTAAGATTCTTCAACTCTCCTCGTCTTGTCTTGTAACTATAATCTTTATTATGTATTTTGTTCGCTATGATTTTCTTCACACCGAACTTATTTGTTTCTATCCTGCAATAACCGAACTTGATAGCCAAGTCCAGATATTGTGTAAATGTTGGCTTGTTAAAACCAAGAGCCTTTGCTGCTTGATTTTTTGAGCCATAATGTAAATCGGATGCACGGAAAAGGAACTTAATCTTTAGGGCAAAACAGAATGCCACCAAGCGGTCTTTGTCGCTCAGTGCAATCTTAGCTTGCTCTATTCCTATTCTAATATTGTGCATACCTCTGATATTTAAATTAGAAACTCCAAAGGGTCAGAGGTAGAGAATAGCCCTTCGGAGTTTACTGTTTGGCTTTGTTTAACGCTCATACGGTCGCCAGCCGAATAGCAATATCTTTTCCTTTCTACATCTTACTCAGTCTCTACACCTTTCATTTGCGCTGCAAATATACATATAATTTTTCGAGTAGAAAAGTACATATTTTTTCGTTAAATTCATTAACACGGATATTTGATATTTAGATAGAGATACGGGGCAATTTAACACTATATAAATAAACTTAAAAATAAAACAGAAATGCCCCACACCACCAAAAATGATGATGCAGGGCGATATGATAGGTATAAAAGAAATGCGATAGTAAAGCCCCACCATTGAGCACCAACGGCAGGGCTGAGATAGATAGATGAGTTCCAATGAATAATTGCTTTGCAAAGATAGGCAAAATATCTGAGAACTCAAAGAGATAGTGAAAATTTCTTCTGTAAGCGGCTAAAATAGTCTGTTGGTATGATTTATCGGTGATATAGTTTAAACGCCTTGTATGCGCCATAAAACAAATCCTCGCCTACCACAATAGGTAAGCGAGGAACTATATATGCACGATTACTTAGTCCTTAATAGCCTCATTGACCTCGTAATCCATAATCTTTGCCAAAGTGTTACTGATTAACGTGCTCATTACGTTGTACTGGCTGGCAAACTTATCGTCTATTCTGTCATTCACAAGCACACCATACTATTCCCTGGCTCTATCGACCTCGCTCATAAAGTCCACGTACACCTCACGTAACTTGATGAGGGTCTTAGCCAACTTTGGCTGCTCCACGTTCTGCAACAATGTTGCATTGATATTCTGTCCGTTCATATTCTAATCTCCTATTAATTTAAATTGAGTGATGTCTGGCTGTTCAAGCCAACAATGGTGAGCAATTCCATAAATGTAGCATCATACCAACGTATCTGTGTCTGCTGCTGAAACTTAGGGTCTTGCTGATTCTGTCCGTACTTGTCGAAGGCAGGAGTGATAACATACCAGCTATGCACCTTTCCTCGCTTTCCTGGGCGAGTAGCGTGCTTCACTACGCCTTTGAGTTCAAGCATACGATTGAAAGCCTGCGCTGAGATACCAACGTTGTGTGACTTCAATAATTCGGTGGCAGCGTGGGTAATCGGCTTCTCCGTTCCTGCGTTCACTGCATCTGGCAATTCGGCAGCCAAACCGAACTTGTCACTAATCTTCTTTACCCACGTAATCTTTGAAGCCTCGTTGATATTGAGGTTCTTGATAGCCCAATCTGCGAGCAATAAGTTAGCTTGAATCTGCTCGGTAAGTGAAGCATTGGTTTGATTTGCGTTGTACTGACCTGTCTTGCGGATAGATGGAAGCACTTCACTTGTTACCCAATGTTTGAACTCCTTGGCACGTTCCTGCTTACTACTAAAGATGAGGGAATAAACACCGCTTTCGGTAATGTAGGTTACTGATTGGTTAACCAATGTGCCATACTGGTTAGGAATAGGGGTGTCGTGTTTCACGACATCGCTCTTATCAACGTGTCGTGTGATAGCATCACGACCATTTGAATACAGGAGAGCGTCTGTAACATCGTTAGCACAGAACAACAATTCACCACTTGCATCATCCGTAATGATGCGAACCTGCCCGAACTTTGGGCTACTGAAAATCTTTAAAGCGTCCATTACAATTAATTTTAGACGTTAAACAAATGTAGGGTTGATACACAAAGAAGGTGCATCGCTACCCTCTGTCTATGCCTAATTGTGGAAAGCACGCACATACCATTATAATATGCGCAAGGGGCGATACACCTAATATCTTTGATATATGGTTATATCGTATTCTCGTAAGATAAGCGAGCATAAAAAAATGCCCCACTGTTTTGCAGCAGAGCTTCCAACCTCGCCACAATTATTTATAGACGCTGCAAAGATACGAAAAATATTCCTATCTGCGTGGCTAAGAAGCAACCTTTAACCAAACTTTAACATTTGGCAGTTATTAATTATTCGATTAATTTGATTTTTGGGTATAATAAATCCCCACCTATGCTGGATAGATGGGGAAATGAATTGCTAGAAATTATATCTCGTATAATATACAAACATATAGTTCTCGTAACCTCTTTGGTTTATGCGGACATCAATGTATGTTGATGATGATTCTTTATCATTTCCGTTAGAAAAGAAAGAATCGGATGCACTAACAGAAATAACTCTGTACCTTTCTTTGAAAAATTCCGCAAGTTCCTTTGCTACGGATGGTTTTTGGTCGTGTTTAATGAGAACACAAACAGTATGTAATTTTCCATCTGTATTGAAGCTGTATGATAAACCGCTTACATATTTGCCATCACCACCGAAGTATAGGTTTCTATCATCTTCTTTAAGAAAGTTTCTTTTTTCGTATGCCATTACTTCTTCTCTTGTTGCGCCCCATTTTGTTAATGGTTCTACGTATGTATTCCATATTGGTTCTACATCAATGGTACACTTTGCGCTTCTTCTATCTGACGATGCGGTAATCTCACACGTGCCGACGTGATTTGCGGTGATTGTACCATCACTGCTTACACTAGCAACAAAGTCGTTAGAACTATTCCAAGATGTTGCATCACCAACAAAAGACACTCTACCCGAACGTCCGACAATAGTCATATAGGTGTCTTTCAGGAATCCAAAACTAGTTTCTCTTTCTTCATCACTGCTGCAAGATGTGAATGATACAGAACTAAACACCGCGGCAATCATAATTGCCATAAGCATTAAAACCTTTTTCATTTATAGTGACTTAACCGTGATGTCGAGGGCTGAAGGGTTGTTTTACATCAGATTTCCGTTGCTTTTATCGTATAGACGAATTTTAAAAGACCATGAGGGTTGTATTGGATAAGTCTTACCGACACTGCGGTCTCATCAGCGAGGAAGGCAATAGCTTCTCCTGCAACGGTCTTCTGTATCTCAAGACTACCATCGGGGTTCAATATTTCTTTTGCCTTTTTCATGTCACTTGCGACAATCAGACCTGTTTCGCTAAGGATGCCTTTCTCAATAGCATTCTTCAGTTCTTCGATACTGTTGTTGTTGAAATTTTCCTTTGCAACAACTCGGTTGAATTTGATATTAGTTGTTATCATAATATTGCTTTGACCGTGATAGCGAGGGCTTAATTGTCAAACTTCGTTTTCTTTTGCCATTTTGAGAAATTCATTTCTCTTATATCGTTTAATGTTGCCATTAAGGTAAGCGAAATATATCATCCCATATTTATCTACTCCGCTTTCATAAACATCGCTATTATCACGCATATTATCGTACATCGTAATAGCCATCTTGTTACGAAATATATCACTACCTTTTGCATTTATCTTCATATTTCTGGCTTAACCGTGATGTCGAGGGCTGATTCTGTTAGTTGATTTCAATCTCGCTATTGAAGTAGCTATCTTCTCCAACTGCGAATGGTAGTTGAACGTTGTTAATACGTACTTCATAGTCTGAATATACTCGCTCTTTCTTTCCGTCTTCGTATTGAACATCACCAATCAATACTCCATTTGGAGTAGATGGCTTTACTATCTGTGCAGGAACTTTGATGTATTGAGCAACATCAGATAATCTTACTTCGTTGTACTTTGATGTCGTAATCTTCATAACTTATTCGCTTATCCGTGATGCGTAGGGCTATATATTTATATTATTTCAAAAGATAACGCAATATGCCTCATTATATTGTGTATGCAGGGCAGAAAATTTAATCTTTATTTCTGCCCATAGCGCAATCGAACAATGTGCCGATTAGCCAAATTGCTATTAAGAATGCCATAACTTTTCCGTTTTAATCGTGATACATTATTGAGATATTGTAGCTGCATTCAAGACTTCTGACGAAATCAATGAAATCTTTTTCCGTCATATTGATGCGGCAACTAGGTATCTTAGCATTTACCATTTCTCCATCATCGTACACCAAGTTATGGATTTTCTTGAATATCTTTCCTTTGAGTGATGCTATAATCATAACTTATTCCTCCTCTGTATTATTGTTGTTGTTATTCAGTTCCTTATAATACTGCTGAATCTCTTCATCAGTCATACCCTTTTCTCGCATTACACGATAGTTGGCAGAACCACGTCTGAAATAAACCTGAGTGCCATAGACTGAGCGTAGATTGTAATATGCACTTCTTACCAGTTCCTTTGTTAGAACCTTGCCAGTTGACGAATAAACGCCCATCTGCTGCAACATCATAGCTGCATCAGCAAAGTTAGGTGTAGTCAGTTCCGTGAAGTCATTGGTACACTTCTTAACCACGTTCCATATAGCCTTGTTGCAAGGTTTCTCGGCAGCTTCTTTCTTGCGCTTTTCCGATGCAGCCTTCTGTGCATTTGTCAAGTCACACTTTCTAGGTCTGCCCAACTTCTTTACAACCTTACCAGACTTTGAGATAAACTCTCCGTCTTGTGCCAACTTCTGCTTGCGTACTTCCAATGCGCTCTGTGTTCGCTCCTGTATGAGTTCACGCTCCATCTGTGCCGAGAAAGAAAATGCGAACAGTAGCATTTCGTCTATCGCTTTCAGATGGCTGCAATCAAGGTCAATGCCCATCTGCACAATTACCAATCGTACACCACGTGGTTTCAGCTCGTCATTCACAAACTTGTTGATGTCGCTCATAGAACGACCGATACGGCTGACCTCTGACACGATAAGTATATCACCTTTATCAAGCATCGGCAATACTACCTTACCAAGGTTTCTATCCTTATAAGATACCTTACCCGATACTCCTTCCTCCTTCACTTCGTGAGTAGCTTTGAGATTGTGACAATTCAACCATTCGTTGATTGTTCTTTCTTGCTGCTCCAATGTCTGCTTTTCAGTAGAGACACGACTGTATATTATTACTTTCTGCTTTGGCTCATCATCATCGGTCATGTTTGCCTTTGCGTTGCAGCTTTTGTCCGAACGGCAAAGGTAGTGACCTTCTGCCATCATGCAATAAGGGCAATCCTTACAGCCGATGTTCACGATGTCGTATTTTACAGATGTGCCACCTGCATTCATGATTTCTGTTGTCTTCATTTCTCCTATCTCCTATCCTATCTCTTATTACTTAAAACGTTACTTTCTGCTATTTATTATCCACGATAATAGAATGATACATGAAAATCGATACTTTTACGCTCTCGGTCATTCTCAATCACTCCAAACATATAAGTATCAATTATGTAATCTACATCATTGTTCTTGTCATGTTCAATTCTCTTCACCCATTCCTCTACAACATCAGGACACCAAGCATCGCCAAGAAATCTAACCAGCAATTTGTTATCGGTTTCCTGTCGCACCAATATTGGCTCGTTGCCGACAAATCCAACCATTTCTGTATTGTCTTTGTTCCAAGAATATTGCCCATCATTGAACAAATCTCTTACCAACTCATCAAGACAAAGGTCTTTGTCATTGATAGAGCAATGAGCTGCATTCTTAATCTCCATAGTCTTTAATATATTAATAAACATTACAATAAGCGTCATATATTGGCAATGATGTGAACTTGCGCAAATAAGATGCAATCTGTTTCACTCTCAGCATATTTACAAAGCTGCTCATAAATGAGTTCCAATTGATACAGATGTATTTATCTGTAATCTCTACCCATATATCTTCGTTGTCGATACATTTATACTTGAGATATAATGTATCAATCACTTCTTTGATAGTCTTTTTCTTCATAGTTTTATTACTTTAATTCTTGTTCTACAATATCGAAATTATCCCACGTCTCACCTTCGTTGTCTGAGATATGATAGAAGAAATCTGAAACGCTGATTTGGAAATCGTCACAATCCAATGAATGCTTATAGCTTTCCAATGTGTTCAGACCATTGTCTCCCATCGCTTTTCTAGCCTTATCTCTAGTATCGAAGACTTCTGCATCAACCTCAACTGCCTCACCCAGTCCATGCTGGTGTGAATTGATAACTACATATACTTTCATTGCTTAACCCTTTCTACTATTTTGAAGTTATTATTCTTATAAAATCTAACAATACATCTAAGTTTGATTTGGTTAGATAGAAATATTCAAATGTACCTAATCCCCATATACTTTCAGATGTATATTCTGCATGCAAATCCATATAATAAGGTGATACATGAGGAAACTTAAAGCAAGGAACATTCAGATGCTCGCAAAACTCTATTTCCTCTGTAATAACATACCCACGTAAAAATGCTATAGTACTCAGTTCATTTTTCTCGTCATCAACATAAGTTGTTCCTATATTGAAGCTAGACAAATTGCACCTACCTATATTCTGCTTAATATATTCCAGTGCCTCTTTTTTTTGTTATTGTCTTTTCCATATTGATTAATGTTTAAAATTTGTTTCGATAAACATTATTTGATGAATATCCAAGATGATAGTATCTTTAAGAAATGAGTCGTTTATTATAAGTAGCTCATTCGTTCCGTCTATTCTATACTTGCAATTATTGAAGTCAATATGAAAACGGCTATTATGGATAGCAATGTAAATTACCTTGCTTTCTGCTTTGGCTACCTTGATAGCCTTTCTTAATTGATTTACGTTCATTTTATGATGTATTATAAAAGTTTGTATATGTTATTAATTCGCTAATTTCTTTGCTCCGTGGAGGTGGCAAAGGTAGTGTGTGTACTACTTTGCCAACACCACATAAACAATCGCCTACAGCAGCATTTAACGGCTTGTTTGCTGCAATATCCAACCGCATATTGTTCGGTGGAATATCCAAGCATGAAGGAACACCGATGGAGATAGCCACAACCTTTGCGGTTGATGCCGTTTCTTTGTGCTCTGAGACGTTTTCCTTTGCCAATGGTATAATTGTCCGCTCGGTGCATTTCTCGGCTGCAATCGGCTCGCTCTGTGCATCATCAGGTACGGCTGCAATTTCTTCTTTGCTTGATACCAATGATTTCTTTTGCTGCTCCTTAAATAGCTTTTCCAATCTAACGCCATCTTTGAAGAAGAAGGCACACCCACGATAGGTATTGCTCTTTGTGCGCTTATCATCAGGCATGAAGTCTTTGCAGAATCCAGACAATGTAAACAGTTCACCACAAAATGATACCTTATTGTCTTCTGCTGCAATAACCTTTGTGCCATCAATAAAGGTTAATTCATCGCCTACATTTACACCGATAGCCGCAAAGCTAAACTTATTGCTAGACTTATCCAATGATACTACCTTTGCAGGTGCATTTAGTTTGCTCTGTTTGCTTGTTTTCCTCTTTTCTGTAGCGCATTCTTTTTCCTCAGTTGTAACATTATCCACCTTTGCAGGAATAACGTCTTCTGTAGGCTTATTTGTGCGCTCTTCCAATACATCAATATCGAAAGGTACGTATCTAGTATCTATAGAATAACCTCTACCCTCATATACGGCTGGCATAAGCAAATAGATATTACCAATACTATTTGTGGAAATTGCTGCATGAGAAGAAGACATACCAAGATACAATGTATCAACACTATCGAAAGCAACTATAGACTTAATCATAAATGATACGGTTTCAATGGTATGCTGCAATTTGTTTTCAATAGCCAATTCACGTTTGCAATCATCATAAGATAAGGTAATCTTACTTTCTCCAGATAAGCCCGAAATACTGATAGTGTTTGCGCCATCTTTCTTTGCAACCTTACAGAATTTCTTTATCTCATTCCAAGCGTTTTTATCAAAGTTCAAAGCGAGTTCATTTGATACCTTTGGGAAAACACTTTTCCAATTTGGGTATCTGCCAATGTAGCCGATATTAGAAACAATACCATCAAACTTTAATTTGTTGCATTCCTTTCCGTTTACGCTTTCCTTTGTGGCTGTAGCATTATAGATTTCTCCTTTCTTCATTTTCTTGCACATCAAAGCAAATTTCTTTGGGCAAATATAGAAGTTGGATAAATCTCCCGAATGTTCCAATACCTTTGTAGGAAAAGAAAGTAATTTCTTTCCATCACTTGCAACCAAACAACTATTAGCTGCATCCAATATGATATAGTTCATTACAGGGCGTAATTCATCATCGGCAACAAATTTACAAAGCTCGCTCATTCCTTTGCTTACTTCAAAGGTAACTTTGCTAAATAATTCGCCCGACTCTTCAAATACAAATTGTTTTGCATTCCTGCCAACACTCGCTAGCTTTTCAAAGACTGAAACAAAATAGAAGATATTCTTCAAAGGAAAACTGCAAGTATATGTACCAACACTAACAGTTATCTTTTCGTCTTCATTTTGCTCATTACTGAAACAAAATTCTTTGTTTATCTTATTAGCAATCTCGCTTGTAGTATAAGAGCCGTAATCGGCTACCTTTGCCATTTTATCCCATACCGCAAAAGCTATCTCATACAACTTGTTTAAGATAGCCAAATTCATTTCTTTGTCACTCATATCTCTATAGATTAATTGATGTATCTAAATTCATTTTTGCCCAAACAAAACAAAGTATATCCACCTTTGAAAAACTGGATTAATCCACCATATTCCAATGTGTAATCATCCACCCAATACGTATCGCCCCATCTTTCAATACTTTTGTATTGACCGATAGGAATACTTATTTTTCTCTGAATCTTTCTCATATATCCAATGTTTAAAAGTTACACTTCGTAAAATTGCCCATAGCATTTTCCCCAAGCTACCAAAGATAAGCGCACACCGCCATTTTTAATCGGTGATACGCTTATCTTTTCACGCTTGATACGTATCAGACGTTTATCAAACTTGCAATAAAAGCGAATAAATCTATCTTTTAACTCGCTTTCTTTTTGCACGCTTATATGTTCCAAGTGAAGGCTATTATATTCAGCATCCAACCAATTCTTTATTTTTTCCTTTGTTCCCATATCCAAGTTGTCTTTTTTAATTTGTGCCGTGCCAAATCTCGCTTTTGGATGGCGGTCGCTAACCGCACACGGCTATAGTAACTTTTAAGCAATATATCAAGCTATCTGTATGTAGGCTTATAAATCCAATCGTATGCGGTATATTTTCCGCTTTTTATTGATACGCTAAACTTAATAACCCTTATCATTCTTTTATCGTTCATTCGTGCATCCATATAATCTAATACTTTCTTTTCGATGCTATCTTTCGTTCCTACTATCTTTTTAATTAGAAAACGTTTGCCTGAATGAGAAGGCTTTTCCAAATATTCTCTTATTTCTGCTATCATATCTTTCTATCTTTATGTTATTAAGCAATATCAAACTCTTTCATACATTCATTATAGCCAAATTCTTTTTGTGCTGCCATCTTTACAGCCACATAAGCCATTTGCCTTCCTGTAAGGTTGCAAAGTACATAAGAGGTTGCAATCTCTTTAAAATACTCTTCATATTGTTTTCCATCATAATTAGGCACTCCAATACGTTTCAGTTCATTTGTGTAGTTATTATATTTATTCATAACTTTCTAAATTTAGCCGTTTATTTACTTTGTATGCCCTTATCTTTTGCCAATTGATAAAGTGTACCAAAGGGAAAAGATAAGGGCGCAAACTCTATTTAATTAGTACTTTTGAATATCACTTGTTATTTGTCCGACAACAAATAATGTAGTATATAAATACGTTTGGTCATACACTAGTTCATTATTAACGAATAAATGTAATTCGTAATAAGCATCATCGTGCCAAATTTGCCATTCATAACTAACTCCGTGATTATTTTCACGCACGCAAAGGAATTCGTTTTCTGTTCCCTTTTCTTCTATCCTTGCGTAAACATCAAGCGAACGCAAGATTTTAGCCAAATTCTTTAAATCTTTATTCATATTACCTAAACTTTAAATGTTACTAATTTGTGGTGCAAACTGAATCGAACAGTCTAGAGATACCGGCTATCTTTGCACCTATAAATGGTTATTTACTACTCTTTTACGTACTTGTTCCAATTGCGCCCTACAATAATACCTAATATATAAGATACAAGGGCAAAAACGAAAGGTATTGTTATATCCATATCCAATTAATCTAAAGAAACAATAACAGCCATAAAAAGCCACGGTGCAAAGCACATGAATAAAAGCCCTACACTAAACAAAGGATAACTACCAACAAAAAAGCTAGAAGTAAACAACAAAAAACCGATTACTATAAAAACAATCATTAAAAACCAAACTATCTTATTTAAATGCTTTTTCATACCTTATATTATTTGCACCTTTGCACCCACAAATAAGCGAGTGCAAAGGTAGTATTATTATTTAGTCTTCAATCTCTTCTTCTTCATCGCTATCTTCTTGCGAGTCTTCCCAATCCTGCCACATGTCGGGTGCAACATTTTCGATAGCCTGCCCCAAAAGGTAGCATCTAATCGTAACGTCACACATTTCTGCACCGTCAGAAAGAATGTCCGAACTACCGCCAAACTCTTCGTTAGCCTCAGCCAACAAATCTAAATTGTGGCAAAGATATTCCTCAGCCTTCCAAGTGTTAAAGGTGTATGAGCCGCTAGCATTACCTGTTACTGAATCCTCAACGAATAACTTTTCGTTTAAGTCTTCTTTCATTTCGTCTAAGTCCGAATAATCGTGAAAATTCACATTATTCTCAATATACTCACGAACATCACTCTCTACTGCTGATAAATAATCATACTTTTCCATACTCTAATTTATTAAAAGTTACTAATTAATTTGCTTATATCCGAAAAAACTAATAACTTTGCAACCGCTTATGTAACCGAGTTATTAGTTTTTCTTTTAACTTGATTCGCCCACTACTTTTTTAAGGTAGTGGGTTTTTTATTTAAATGCACTCAACATCTCTTTTGATACCCTCAAGTAAAGAATAAATTTCTTTTTGGGCATCGTCTATAAACTTACTATTTTGTGTGTAAGCCTCAGGGGTGCAATTGTCGCATGATGTTACAACTTCTGCATTTTGAGTCATTTTCAATAACTCCTGTAATCTAGCTACCTTTTGAAGTGCTAAATAAGATAATGTTTGCTTTTTGGATAACTTTTTCATATTGCTTTATTTAAGTTACTAATTTGTGGCTATCAATTAATCCGCCTAATTGCCAACGGCTGAGGTTTTCGCCTACAATAACCGTACTTATTATGTATTGACTTTCATTTATCATTCAGTTCATTTCATTACTCTAACTTTTCATTACTCACCTTAGAATGTCTCAGTGCTTTATAATAAGTTCGAATGTAGCTACCTTCCGTATAATAGCCTATCCGTTTTCCTTCTTTCATTTATAAGTTACTGCTTTATGTTACTTTTAGTTGGCTAACATAAAAACCGCTTAATACTACTATATTGTATCATTACACTAGCATTTTGCTAGATTTCTGATAACGATATTAAGATAATGCCTATCTTACGTTTGCGCTATCTGTAAACAGAATCACGGCTGCAAATAGTAAGCGTTTCATTATCACGCTAACATGTAAGTATTTCAAAGAACGAATGCAATAATATAACTTTGGATTGTCTTGCTTATGTAACCCTTTGTTTCTTGATTGCGATGCAAAGGTACGACAATTTTCTGTATCTGCAAAATATTTAAGGCAAAAAATCACTTTTTCTCGCTTTTTTCTTGAAAATAATCGCATTTTCTTAAATGTTTACACAAATTGCTATCTCCGCTTTGCAAAATGGTAGGTTAAATAGGGGTTATTCCATGGTTTTAGATAGTTTGGGGTATCTTTGCACCTTTGCAGCCGATTTCTATATAATGTACGTATGTGTGTACCTTATATATAGAAAAAAGCATAAAACCGCATTATTTCACGTTTGCAGACGTTTTCCTGTTTGCTAGATAGTTTGTACTTACTTTGCTGTTTGCGTATCTTTTCAGCGGCTTATTTGATACGTTTCTGTTATCTAGATTATTTCTAAATAAGTTTGATGTTTGGATTCCCGTTCTGTTTGTACTCGCTTTTTGTTGTTGTTTCTTATTTAGACTAATTCTAGATAAGAAAGATTTTGGAAATTTTACAAGTTTTCCGCACCTTTGCGCAAACGTTCTATCTTTTTACTTTTTATTTTCTCGCTTTTATTCTTATTTTGGATAAATTACATAAACAGAAAACAGAAACGAAAAAGCCGCATTTTTGCCGTTTTTGCTTGAAAATGTCCGTTTTTGTCGCAAATAAAACGCTGATTTCCAGTGCTTTACGGGTAGATAAGGCAAATCATACCCTACCCCTCCCCTTTTTGGCACTCGCAGGGTGGGTCAGCTCTTATCCGAAATTTTTTATTTTTTTTATTTTTTATTTTTTTGTAAAATACTCTGATTTTATTAATTCCGCTTTTCTACCTAATTTTGAGCATTTTTGAGAACATCATATCTACTTTTTCTTTTGCATAAAGTTTCATAGTATCTACTTTTGGCTATTTCTGTGCGTCAGGTAACGTTTTATGCAGCTTTGTGGTATAGTTTATCACCAGAGCATTTTGAACGTCTTAGAACTCAATTATCGAGCTTTTTGCATCAATTTTTATTTTTTGCGGAAAAGTAAGACTATATTTGGGTTTAAGACACGTTTTTGCTATATTCAGATTGCAGTTTTCACTAAACTATCGTCAGGGGTTGTGTGCGAAGCTTTCTTCTTAGGGGATGAGTATATAGTTTACTATATACAGGGGTTGACATCCCCTACTACGGCTGCGCGCGAGGGTACAATGGTTTATTTACGTGTTATTATTATATGGGAAAGAGTTCAAATGTTAAATTTTCAATATGAAAAATCTGATTTATGCGGATAATTGATATTTAATGCGAGGTATGGGGAATTTAGTACAAATTTACAATTTGTTAAACTATGTAAAGTTCGTTTTCGGATTGATTTTTTGGTGTATATTTGCAGCATAAATGTTTGATTTACGAATTACCGACTTTGGAATATGGCAGAAAAGAAATTCTACATACAGCGTTACTTGAAGTCCGAGCAGGGAGCTTGGAAGGCAGACGGATTGCGTAAGAGTCTGGAGGATGATTTCGGCGGCGGTTCTGTCCGCTACAAGTCATTGGACGGATTGAACTCAAAGGGAAAGCAGAAGGGCGTATATACCGAGAGCTATCCTGAGAGTGATGCGTTGAGGGTGTTCATTGACACGAATGCTAGGCATGAGAGTACCAACGCTACGTTGTCGGTCTGCGTATTTGGGTATGATGTTTACGGAACTACCGAGCTTTCTGTTACCGAGCAGATAAAGGCTGCTGAAGAAGCATGGGATAGCCTGTATGCCTACTTGGAGGGTGCGCTGATTCTGTGGTATGACGATTACAGGCAGAAGAAAGCGTTGTTCTTGGTACAGGATGCTACAGAGCCATCAACGGACAACATCAAGAACATTCCGTATCTGCTCTGTTCGGTCAAGTTGGTAAACGTCTTCGGTCAGTCGTTTGATGGTGACAGTACCACGATTGAGGATTGGTTGAAGAATGGCGGAAAATAGAAACGACAGCATCCGCAAGGCGGTAGGACGTATCTCTGAGATACAAGTCTAGGCAAACAGAAGGTTCGAGTTCCTTCTACGGTCGGTGGATGCTTTAAAATATATGCGAATTATGAACAAATACAAGACATCAATTGAGGTCAAGGGCGAGAACATCAAAGCATTGTTTGACTGCCCTATCGTTACAGACATCAAGAAAGCAACCGATGCTGTAGATGATGGTCTGGACGTTACCGATATGCTTTATAGCGTTACTGCCGTCAATATGGCAGGTGCTCACAAGCAGGTGAAGCGCGGTTCTGTATTGGCACAGGACGTTTGCGGTCATTGGGAGATTATGACCGCCGACGAATGGGAGTTGAAGAAAGATGATACCATTGATGATGGTTCTTCCGAGGTATTGTAATCATTAAAAAGTTGAGAATATATGCGAATAAAGGAAGAATCACTTGATAGAGCGTTGGAAGCGGCATCGTTGCAGACGAATGGATTGCCGAAACGCTACACGGATGGTAAAGACCCATTCTGGATAATGGCTGTTGTGCTTGTTCAGAAGCGCAATTTGGAGGAATGTTACTGCATTTATCAGCAGAATGCGGACAAATACATGAAGCTTTTGCAAGACTTCGGTACACCGAGTCCTATCATGTCTATCAAGAGCATTCATCCTTACATGTATCTTGATGAGGCTCAGTTCTTACCGAGCGGCTGCATCGAAGCAAAGAAGAACTTTCTGAAAAACGAGCTTGTTGAAGACCCTAGGGCTTATGAGGTCGATGAAATGACGGAATCGGACGTTAATCACGCGTTATTGGAGATTGCTATTGACAAACAGATGAGAGCTGATGAGGAAAACAAGAAAATCAACGTACTCAATGAGGGAAGCGATTTGGACGGAACGAGATTTGAGGACATTGAACGTCAGAAGTTCGAGTTTGAGTTGGCAGAAATGAGGAAAGATGGTTGCTCGAAGAAAGAAATAAAAGAGTTCATTGACGAGTATAATACCAGTTATAAGCAGAAGGTTGACGATGAGCCATACATTTCAGAGGAAGACCGCATTCATAAGGAAATGGAATCAAAGGACGTTGAAAAAACTCCCGAATGCAGCGTTGAGGGTGAGTTTGATGCACCTGAGATAGACTACGATAAGCTTCATGAGGAATCAGAGGCATTCAAGAAAGAGCAGTTGAAGGTTGCCAAGCGCAAGTGGAAGCGCGCCTATGATGCCGATGCAGAGAAGCGTGACGGAAGAGAGTTCGAGAATGAATTTGGCGAGGATGAGGAATGCGAGACATTGCAGTTACCGAATCAAGAAGCAGTTCCTGTAAAGCGAAAACCAGGCAGACCAAAGAAATCTTCATTGGATTATACCGCCAGTAAGCGCGATACGACAAAGAAACGTGGTCGCAAACCATCATCAACTAAAAAATAACAGATTATGACTAAAGTAGAGCTTTTAAATAATACGGCATTCAAGGATGCAAAAGGTGATTTACCTATCATATATATAACATCGGACGATGATGTGGTTAAGGTCGGTGGAATCGTCAATGCACCTATGGTTTGCAGAATATATTTGAGTGAAGTCAAGAAAAGCATCACTAAGGATGAATTGCTTACCAATAAAGAGTTTATTTGCGCAAGTGAGGATTCTGAGATACTTATTGATTTCGGTGGTTACAGACGTGAAACTCTTGATTGCTATATCGCGATTGATGATAGTTGTATTAACATCATTGAGTTATGAGAAAGAATCATCACAATCCGAATAAAGTGCCGCCGTTCAAACCAGACCCCGAACATTGGACTAAGAAAGTTCACTCTTGGAAAGCGAAGGTTGCTTATGAGACAGATGATGATGCTTGGGAGTTTCTGAATCAGAATCCGAAGTTGAAGGCACTTGGTTGGCATCCTTACTTATGCAAGGTTTGTTCAAAGTGGCATATTGGTAGATTATATTTTAAATAGTTGAGATATGGAGATTAGAGTTAATATTTTAGGAAAGGTCGCTTACAAACAAGGAGAGAGTAGAGATGATAAGGCGAAAGCCGAACTATACCCATCAGGAGAAGGTGTGTATGCTGTAATGGATGGAGATGATTTCGTGTGTTTAAGAGTTGTGTCTTCTAAGGTTCATGATGATACAAAAGGTGATTATTATGTATATATAGAAGAAAACTGGACGCATGCAAGAATCGCAAACTCTATAAACATTATAGAGCACGAAGAAAAGTTGAAGGACTATATAGACAAGCGTTTTGATGAGTTGCAATCATCAATCGAGAATGCAATGAGTAGTGCAGGTAGCATACATGATGCAGTAGGTTCTATAAAGAGTTCCATTGACAAGATAGAGAAAGATGGTATCGGTAGCGGAAACGGTATCAGCGAAAAGACTTTGTTGTCTGCCATCGAGATTGTGTCAAAACAAAAATAGTTGAGAATATGAAGAAGAAAGGATATTACGAATACGGAAACGGAATCTACCCTTTGAAACTTTGGGTACACATCGGAAAAGACCTGAAAGAGCTGATAGATTCCACCTTTGATGGTTGTAATGCTCCTGACAGTGATTACGGCGGCGTTACTTATGATGAAGCTGTAAGAAAGAGTGACATGCGACGTGGTGTTCTTGTATCGTTTCAGTGCGCAAAGGACATGTCGATGGACTACTGCTGCCATGAAGCTTCTCACGCCTGCGATGCCATCGAGGATGCTATTGGTATGGAGCACGGCGGCGAGCCTTCTGCATATCTGATTGGTTGGATTGCGTCTTGCATCAACAAGGCTCGTTTGGGCATTGGTGATTTCGTTGAAATTAAAGATAAGGAGGAATAGCTTATGAAGCCGATTATAGTAATTGACCTTCCTTTGGGAATGGGCATTGATAGAGAAATCACAGAGCCTTATGGCTATGATTTATTCTGTGGAGACGAAAATATCGAAGCTCAGTGGAAGAAACTAGAAGAACTTCGAGAAACAGGTGGCGTTATTGTTGTTCAACCAAGCAATAATAGTGCGGTTCGCGAGATTCTTAATCCTTATATTGGTGAGGATGGATTTATCAAGGAATGTGGTTTACGAAAGGTTCACACAGAAGAACATGGTGATTTCTGTATTATCCTTTATCACAACCCATCAGAGGTTATGGCTCTTAGAGCATTTTATTATAATAGTAAAAAGGAATAGCTTATGATAGAGGAGTCAAAGATAAGAGAAGGATTGGTATTCTGGAACGAATGCGATGCTATTGTGCAATTTCCAGATAGTAAAATCCGTATAGAGATTCATGCACGTTTGATGAAAATAGACAAGATTGTGAAAAACAATATTGTTACATGCTCTGTTTACGACAATAAGGCGTTTGGTTTTCAAACTGCTGTAACTCTTGATTACATTGAGAAATATGGAACAGAAATTACGCTTGACGATAATGACCGGCAGGAGATGATAGATTTGCGTAACGCAATCTATTTTGAAAAGACTAAGAATCATGACTGGCTTCCAAGAATCCCCGACAGTCTAAAAGAGCGTGTGAGTAAATTTCTTTGCAGTGATTTCTATAAAAAATACAACATAAAAAGAAATAGCTTATGATTAAGAAAGAAGATATTAAGGTTGGGTTGCGATTTTACATCACACGTATTGATTGCTTAAAATGCAGATTTGACCCGATAGGCATTCAGGGCGGCAACACCCCTATTCTGTTCAATGCAGAGAGAAAGGATGCTGATATTTATATATGTACATCTGTTAGCACAGATTACAAGTATATCGCTCGTTTTCGCGAGGAAGATATTATGATGTTTGGTACAAAGTTAGATATAGTAACGAAAGGTGAAGGAGAAGCCGCAAACGGAAAGGCAGAGCAAGTATCTCACCCATCCCATTACGCTTGGTTGAAGGATTTGTGCGGTGTTGAGCCTTTGGATATTTGCAGACACCTTGACTTCAATACAGGGAATGCTATCAAGTATCTCCTCCGCAAGGATAAGGTGGATGGTAACAAGACCAAGACCGAGAAACGCATCGAGGACTTGCGTAAGGCGGTGTTTTATATCCAAGACGAAATAAAATTATTGGAGCATGGCACAGACTAAATACACTTGTAAGGATTGCGTATTGTTGAATGATGAAGATTCTGAGTTCCCATATTGCTTGGGCAAAGACTTATATACAGACGCAAATCCTGACGATGATGCTTGCGGAGATATTATTCCGCTGGTATATACTTGCAAGGATTGTTTCTTCTTCAAGGATGGGGTTTGCAATGACCCTAATGAGATTAGGTTTACTTCTGAGGAGAATCCATCTTGCATTAGTTTCGAGTACAAAACGATTGTAGAACAAAAATAAATATATAGTTATGGCTAGAATTGCAAAAAAGAAGACTGTTGACAACAATGCAGGTTTGCTTAAAGTTGTTGTCGGAATCAACAGAAAAGATGTTGAAAGCGTTACCGACTTCGGTCATTTCTTCATCGTAATTTTGAAGGATTGTGCTATTTTCCACACACATATTGGATTTGAAGCACGTTTTAAGCGTTGGGGCGGTGTTGATATGGAAGGACACGCGCTTACCACTACAACATTCGCGTGGCTTGAGAATCTTGTCGCGATGAAGAACGAAGTAAAGGGAAAAGAAAATGATATTTTCCCTGAGACAGATGTTACTTATCAGGATATGCTTGATAGTATGGTTATCATCACAGAAGCCAACATTACTCATCCGATTACAGCGTTCACTGATGCAGATGATGCTGCAAAATTTGCAAAAGAAAAACTTGATTACCTCGGTCGTATGCAAGAATTGTTGGAAACTACAATGAATACTCCAGTTTCCGAAGAGACTGAGGAGGACTTGAAGAAGAACTTTGAGCATGGTCAGCAAGCAATATTGGCAGAGCAAGCAGCCGAGGCTCTTAATCAAGGAAAGGAATAGCTTATGTATAATGAATGGTATATTGAACTGAAATACGGACTATTCCGAGATTACAGAATTGTAAGGATGTGTGATGCTAACGGAGTGAAGCGAGACGGTATCTTTATACCATTCATTCAGAATGGAATCAAATGGGATGGTGTAAAGGTTAAGAACCCTGTTCAGTATTTAAAGCCGATTTGGGCTGCCGCCGATGGTTCTAGATTGCACAAGTTAGTTCCTATGGTTTCTGTGGATTTCAGACAGAAGATGGAAGATGCAGGTGTGTTGTCACCAGATGATAAATACCCTTGCGATACGGTAGGTTACGTTTATAAAGACAAAAATAAGATTTAACGGCTATGGAGTACTTAGGTAATGATACGATGAATAAGGTAGAGCGGATGGTTTGCGAACAAGTGAACACGGCTATGAGTATTGAGGAAAAGGAAGGAGTGAATGCAGATGATTTATATGTCGGCAATACTAACATTCCTTTTGCGAGAGCAGTAGCAAGGAACTTTGTTCTTGACGTTCTACACAATCGGTATGGTTTTTCCTATGCCGTTATTGCACAGCGCGCGGACATCAACGAGAAATCTGCTATGCGATGTGTACGCAAGTGTCACGAACTTGTCGGGTACGACAAGACCTATGCGTATGTGAACACTTTAATTAACGATAGATTGAGAGAATGGTATGGGGAATAGCAATGAATTATTGACATTGAAGCGCAATGCTCTGAGATTGGGATTGTGCGGAGAGTATAAAGGTAAATGGGATTCTGCCGCGAGTAAGCGAGAATTGGTAAATATGGCTCTTGATTCAAACGGAATTGAGTTTATGGCTGATTCTATTGCTTTCGGCTGGGGATTGTCAAAAGAGTATCTTTTGAAAGAGTTTGGTGAGTTTGCCAATGGATTCTATCAATGTAATGAGCATGGATATACTAGTGAAATGTATATAGGTGCTCATGGAGTTATCAAGGCACGCTCTACGATTATTCTTGTCGCGTACTGCAAGGATTTGGAAATTGAAGTTCCTGAGAATATGGTTACTCGCATTTACGTGTGCGGAAAGAGTGAAGTCCGCATCGAATGCAAAGGAAAATGTGACCTTATAGAGTACGGAGAAGACAACGATACAAAAATAATCGGATATGATGGCGAAAAAGTGACGCTAAGAACGATTTATGTATCAGAGTGGAATAGTTGTAAGGATGAACAGAAATAACGTCTTACGGCTCATTAAAATAGCAAAGTTTGGTAAAAGAATATTTATATTATTTTCTAATTTACAGAGTGTACGGCGGTACACAGACATAAAGTGTAATTTTACTTTTTTATATTAGTTAAGGTTTAGTTAGATTTATGTTGATTTAAAAGGGCAAGTTCAGTTGTGAAACCGAGCTTGCCCTAATTTTATATTATATATAGAACACTGAAAACTAATTCATGAATACCTTGATACCATTTCTTCCTTGCTTGTGACCGCCCTTTACACAGCTAGCCAAAGTGTCGCGAATATCAGTAAGTATTGTTGTCTGCAATCTCAACTCAATAAGTACAGGACTGCTTGATGTGTCTTGCGTTATCGCGCTGATACTATTTCCGAGCTTCTCTAACAGAGTGTCGCGGATGATACGGACATCTGCTTGCTGAGTGGCTACATAATATCGTAGGCTGTTGAGTATCGATTCCAACGCCTGTGCGGTTGATTCTGTTACAGACTGAATACCTTGCTGCAAAGCAGAGATATTTGAACTGCCAGTAGGCTTTACATTGAGAACGTCCATCAAGTTCTTTGCATACTCATTGAACAATGCAAGGTTCTTGTCTTTCAGTTCCTTGATACCTTCGAGTTCTTTCTTGGTAACATCAAGACCATTGTTTCCACCTTCGCTGCCCTCAGATACCGCTTTATCGAATGCTTCAAGGATAGGTTGAATGTACTTTGATGTAGCTCTATTCATTAACTGCTTGGTGAGCATTGTATTGAAATACTCATCAAACTTATCGTTGAGTGCATCAAGTGCATCACTGCCCTCATTGAAAGCATCTACCCACGCTTCCGAGAAAGCTTCAGCAGCAGATTTATAGTTAGACTGAGAACCGAAACCGCCAAGTGCTTCTGTCATAGACTCGCCTAATTCTTGGATGGTTGTGTTCAAATCATCAATCTGCTGTTCCCATTCCTGAATCTTTCCTTCATCAGGTTTTTTGCGACCGCGCTCTGCGTTAATCATTGCTTGGTACGCTTTCTGCTGCTTTTTAAGGGCATCGACCGATTTCTGGTTGTATTCGTAGAGCTTTTGGGTATCAAAGGCATCATCCATACTCTTTTTAAGCTTTTCGTAAGCGTGTTGTAAGGAATTTATTGCGCGTTCTTGGCGTGCAATTTCCTTATCAATCTTTCCTTCGTTGCTAAAGAGCTTAGCTATGCCCGTAAGTGCGCCCATTGCGCCCGATACGACACCTGCATAGTTTCCGCTATAGTATGAACCGACCGCTTGACCGATGTTACTGACAATATTAAGAGTGTTCTCCAAATTTGCATCAGAACCGCTAAGTGCTTCAAATAGAGCATTAAACGAGTTAGCCATTGTAGAAACTACATCTGTAATATCCGTCACGGATTTTGAGAACTTTGCTTTCGCCTGCTCTTCCTTAGTCATAATCGTTCCGAGCTTTGCAATCTGCTCATCGGTGAGATTTAACTGAGATTTTAAAGAGTCGCGAATGCTTTTGTTGGTTGCCAACTTCAACTTTAAAGCTGCAACAACGTTTTCGTCCGCCCCCTTAATCTTTGTAAGTTCGCTATACTCCTGTTCCAAAGACTCAACATAGGCATTTTGGCTCTGCAATTTGCTCGTCAAATCCGCTCTAAGTCCGTTAAGCTCTACATATTTATCCACGCCGCCCGACTTTTTCAAGTCTTTGCCAGCCTTAATCATTTCTTTAAGTCCGCTAGTGAAAGCCTTGAAAGGATTGCGTGAATTGCGAACTTCGTTAACCTTGTTAATCTGTTCCGCAATAGTCTTCAACTCTGTTGGGTCTAGGTCTCTAAGTTCTGTACGCAACTGTTGCAGTCTTTCTGCCATAGCATCAAGTGCCTTAGAAGAAACTTGGTCTAGATTATCAAACAGACGAACATACATGTCGCTATTTTTGAAATCTTTCCAAGTATTTTCATCGGTCTTTTTCTTATATTGTGCATTCAAGTTTTCTTGCAACTGCTTCTGCAACTCAGGATTTTTGGCAATATTCGCATTGTTTTGCAACTTGTAACGCTCATTGATATACCATCTGTCGAGTTGAAGCTGGTCTGTCAATTGCTGCTTGTATGCCTTAATCAGCTCTTGCGCTTGATTAACTTGGTCTTGATAGACTTCCTTATCAAGCTTATCCATCTGCTCTTGATACTGCTTCCATATATCAGAACTCCACTTTGTGTTGTTTCCGAACTTTGCAGTGAACTGGTCTTCGATTCCTTTTCGCACATCATTGAATGACGATGTAAGGTCTCCGAACATTGACTTAATTAATCCGTCAGACAAACCTTCTCCTTGCAGCTTTTTGTAGAGATTAAGTTGGTCGAAAGACTTACTAATCTCATTTTTTACATCATTCAACTGCTGCTGGAAAAACTCGGTATCGAGCTGTATTTGCAGTTCCACGATGTCATTTTTGAGCTGTGCGCGCTTCTTGAAGTCTTTGATTGTTGGTTCAATCTGCTTCAAAGCTTGGATAAGTCCTTGCTTGTCAGGAACAAAGCCTTTGACAACCTTGTTAGGCATACCAACATATTTCAGATTTGCAGCATAATGTTTCATAACAGATTGCGCTGCACTATCATCATCCATATATTTGTCAAGCTGCTCATATTGCTTATTCATCTCTTTGAGAAGAGAGATTTGTTCCGATTGTATATCACGTTGCGCCTTGTCGTGCTTGGTGGTATTTTTTCGGGTTTTATTATACCCCATAATACGGTCAGCAGCTTCCTTGTATCCTTGACCTAACTGAGAAATATCCTTGTATAGGTCGTTTATTTCCCTTGTGGTTGCAGCCTCATTATACCCAGCCAACTTCATTGTTCCACCTTTGAGATTGTGTCGCTTAGTCACAAGTTCTTGCAGTTTTTTAAGTTGTTCTTGTGCCTCTGCATCAAACTCTCCGTATGCGCTTTTAGGGTCTAGCTTGATAGGGTCGTAAGTAAAGGTGATATGATAAGTGTTATTGGCAAACGCCTTATCCATCTGTTCCTTAATGGACGCAATATCATTCTTTGCTTGTGTTGTGTCAAGTCTAGCTGTAACTTTGAAATACTCTTTCGCGTGTTTCTTAGACCAGCTATTCCATCCTTCCTCTGCTGCCACAGTATCAAGAACGAGTTCTACGGTTTTCTTGTCGGCAATTTTGTTAAGCCATCCAAGCGAGGTTTCAAGCTCTTTATCAAACTCTTCTGCTTTACTTGTAATATCAGCAAAAAGACCGCTGTATAATTTCTGCAACGGAACAAGCTGCTCCCAAATGCCACTACCTTCTCCTGATAATTGTATCACTTTGCGGATTGCCTCTTGCATAGCCTTGTAGTATTCAAGTTCATCCGCATAGTCTTCCTTGTTTTGTTTAACAGAATGAAGATATTCCTTCGCCGTACCATTTAAAGACTGATAATTTATCTTTAATATGCTTACAGCTTGGTCTATTTTTTCTGTATTGGAAAGCATTTCGTCGATTGCATCATTGTACTGATTTGCATCTTTCGTTATTCCGTCAGAAATAAATCCATCAGGGTTTTCGGCAATTTTTCTTCTTGCCTTTACAACTAAGTCTTGGAATTGCAGCAGTTTAACTTGTAGGTTTCTGAACGTTTCATCAAGTTCTGCTTCGTTAAGACCTAAAACGTTTAATTTTATATCAAAGCCCTTATCGTTTAGAGATTTAATGAGCTTTTCAATAATTGCGCGTTTTTTTTCGATTGCATCATTTCTTGAATAACTTTGTTCTTTGTTGTTTGCACCATCAATAGCATTTCCAAGTTCAGTGTATTGTCTTGCGAGGTCAAAGACTTCTGCTCTTTCCTTTACGTGTTCTGCATTTAACTTTTCTATCTTCTCGTTGTAATCAGAATACAAAGAATACAACTTATACAAAGCAGAAAAAACTGCTGCAATAGCAATAGTATAAATATTTGACGCAAGTGCATATTTAAGGTTTTTGCCAAAAGTCAATGCAGCAGCACCAGCTGACTTTATGCCACTTGTAATCAAATTCCAAGTTGTTAAATTCTTTGTTGCGTTTGCAGCCACGTTTGAAGTGAACATTGCGCTGAAAGCAACACCAGTCTTTTTTGATTGCAGGTACATAATCGACAATACGGAAGCAAGGGCGATACCTACATTCTTTATAGACTCCCAATGCTTTAGTAATTCTGTCGCGGTAGAAATCATTCCCTTGAACGTACCATCGTTAGCCTTGCCAATATCATTGAGCATAACATCGAAAGCATCTTTAAGGTTGGAAATCTTACCTTGGAGAGTTTCAGCCTGAATCTCTTGCATGTTGTAGAATGTTCCACCCTTATCGGTCATACGTTGGAATATCGCTTCAACATCCTCAAACGTTACCTTACGCTTGGAAATCATATCAACAATCTGTGCGGTCGTGTACGCTTCTCCCTTAACTTCCTTAAAGTATTGTTGCAGCTCGCCATACATATTGATGCCAGCCTCAGTAAACTGACGAACCTCAGAGCCGCGAAGGTATGCAGCAGCCTTGACTTGTCCGTATGCAAGGATAAGTCTTCCCATATCAACACCAAGACCTGCTGATACATCGGCAAGTCGTTTGGTTGTATCATAAAGTTTATCAGACTCAATTCTGTAAGCAGAAAGTTGTCGTGTGTAATCCACCAAGTCCTTGATACGGAAAGGTGATTTAACGGCAAGTTCTACAGTCTTATTGAAAATCTCGTCTGCCTTTGGTTTGTTCTGCAAGATAGCTTCGAGTGAACGCTCTGAAAGTTCAAACTGACCTCTGACTGATGCAATCTGCTCGACAAAATTCTTGACAGAACCCACTGAGAATGCAAATGCCATACGCTGTGCCCAACGTGACATATATCCAGCCATATATGATGTTTGTTCTGTCAACGCGCGAGAATTAACACCAGCATCTTTCAAGTTTTTGTTATGTTGCTCAATTGCAGCATTAAGAATATCCAATTTTCGCTTATAATCAGCATCGGTTTGAGACAACTTCATACGAGCCTCTTTCAGATATTCTATAGCGCGTACTTGGCGGTTGAGCGTATTTGCAGAAGCAGAGAAATCAAGCGCGCCTTGATATGTAGTGTTTGCCTTGTTATTTCTCGTCTGATAGTCTTTTGCTCTATCAGCGTATGCCTTTCTCTGTTTGTTGTTGTAAGATTGTTCTGCACTAACCATCTTATCAAGAGCCTTCTGAAAAGCAACAGCACGTTCATTATACATCTGCTGCTGGTATCGTAACTCATCCTGTAATGACTTCTTTCGCTTAATAAGTGCATCTTGGTCTGCCTTGGTGAGATTTTGTGTTGTATCTCGCAACATACTTTCAATAGAACCAATTTCTTGCTTTAACTCAGCAATATTCATACCGCTAGCACCCTTTGCCGATTCCTGTAATCTCTGAAATGCAAGTGCCGCTTGCATAATACCACTAGTGCCAGAACCATTCATCTTAGATAGCTGTGCTACCATATTTTGAATGTTCTGTGCTGCTGACGTAATGTTATTGTTCATGTTACCTGCACTCGCACCTACGTTTGAGATACCACTGCTTGCATTTGAAGCAGATGCGTTGATTGTTGCGAGTTTTGCTATAACTTGGCCTAAAGAATCAAGGAACGGCTTAGTACCAACAGACATATCCTTGAAAGATTGTGTTACACTAGACGCGGTATTTTTAGCCGTATCTTGTAACTTCTGCAACTTATCATCAGCCTCTTTGATTTTCTTCAATGCGGACTCTGGTATAACAAGAGCACTGCCTAATGCTGAATCTGCCATAATTCAAAAGTTTAAGAGTTTATAAAATAGGTATTCCAAGGTCATTGAGGTTTCGTAAATCCTCTGCGCCATTGATTACCTTTGCATTCTTTAATTTGTCGTTCTTCTGATTGTTGCCTTTATCTGACGATATGTACTCTATGTGAGTAAAATCCATAGACGCGAGGCGAATCTGCGGAACGGTCATTCTCCACTTATATTCTTCTTGCGAGCACCATGTGTTGGCACGTAAGAAATCTATCATTTGTCCGTATTCTGTTCGTGATGGGATAATTCGGTTGTTTGTTTCTTCCTCATTAGAGCTTGATTGCGGACGGTCTGAATCACATTGGTACTCGCGAAGAAAAAATCCACATCTAATAAATTAAGAATCTCAACGAGTAATGTTGCCCAGTCCTTGATGTCGTAGTCTCCCCAAAGCAACTGGTCGTAAACTTGTTGGTATTCCTCAGAATCAATGCGTTTCTTGTCATTGAGCAATGATAGAGTGATTACTCTTGCCACCGATGGAATATTGATAGCAAACTCCTTGATTACGTCACCCATTGATAAGTTTTCGCCCTTGACTATCTTGCAAGCCTCCTCCGCAATCATCCATTGAGTGCCCGGCTTCAATGCCCTTATCTCCCACTCTGTACCTTGTAACTTTACGATTGTAGGAGAATCATTCATAATTTGCGCTAGACGTTCCATTGCAGCATCAGACAGAGGAGAACTAGGTAATACCTTATTCTCGTCTTCTATAGCTTGTTTCTTAGCCTTATTCGGGTCTTTTTGTGCTCTATATACTTTTCCCATATATGAATTATTTCCTAATTACCTTTACTGTTCCATTATACTTATTGGATAAGTCTTGTAGCTTCTGAAACGACATAGAGATAACTCTGTATGACTGTTTCAGATTACCACCGCCATCTTCCAATATCTTAGCATAGGGCATAGTTGCTACAACAGCCAAATCAATTACTCCACTAGGAGAATAATCGTTTTTAAGATAGTCATTTATCTCTTCGCGACCTTTAATTTCTTCTCCATACCAATTCTTACCTTTTGTAGCTTTTGGTGAGGATGATAAGTAACCTATCTTTTCAAGCTTGCCTTCGACATAAATGCCATATCCGTAAGAATCATAGAGGTTGCGCGTTTGATGTGTGTATGTAATTTCTTGAATACATTCTCTTAACACATTCTTTGCATCCTTGTCTAATTCCTTCGTAATAAGCTTCAATGCTTTTTTGTATAATGTTCCAGCCATAAATGATAAAACTTAAAAAGGAGCGGACAGCATTAAAGCCGCCGCCCCTTGTATATAGTCGAGAATTGTTGAAGAACCGAAATTACTCAGTTGCCGTTGGCAATGAATAGTTGTGGTCAACATAGAATGGTGTGCGAACTGTCTTAGCACCAACAGTGAGCGCAATATCCTTTGCTGTACCTGCCAAAGCAATCTTTGCCAAGTTTGAGTTCAGAGACTCAATGGTGAGCTTGGAATTGAGCTGAACCTTTGGAAGGACATAAGCCTCCATAGTTGTTCCGTTAGGCTGGACCTGTACCACGTCAATCTTTGCATACTTTGCCTTGTAAGTAGATGGTGCAATCGTCTTCTTGCCTGTTGCATCGTCTGTAAAGTCACACAATGCAGCCAAAAGTTCCTTCTGCGTATCTCCAATCTCTGCTGCAAGCTGCCACTTACCAAGCTTAACAATGGAAATGATAGGAGAGTCAGAAGTCTCACACTCAATATCGGTGGTATCGTTATCATCTTGTGAAATAGATGTCGTGTCCTCAATAACATCCTCAAGAATGTAAGAATCACCCTTTGGAGTAGATTCGTCAGTCTCTGTGCCATCGAACAATGTGGCAACAATATAATCTGGCTTGATGAACTTGACAGCTCCCGCACCAGTATTTATAACCTTTTTCGCCATAATATAATAAGTTTTAAATGTTACATTTAATAGATTTTATATATTTATCTTGCGATAACTGAAACAGAAATCATCTGAAAATGGAATTGGCGGTTTGAATCATATCCGCTATCACGGTAAAGAACTTGAATTGTATAGTCCTTATTATTAGAGTGTTTAATCACATCGTCAAGGATTCCTTCCATCTTGTCAAGTAGTTTAACATTCTTTCTCAGTGGAGTTCCCTTTGGTCTTGCATAAAGATAAATGTTAGCATAGCCAGAAGAATAACCGCCATAATCTCTTTGCTGACCTACGTCAACATTTACAAAATCATCCCAGTTCTTACTAGTTGTAGGTGGTAATTCCCCGACAAATATGTTGTCTGAGATTTTTCCCTTAGTAAGAAGCATCGAAAAGAAATTCTCAATTCGAGACAATCTGCGATTAATCCTCTGTGCCATACCTTGTTATCCTAAATACATTTTACCTTATGATGAAAAAACTAAATGTCAGTACCCTTGATGTAAGCTACACATCCGTGCATTTGTGTCGGATAAACGCCAATAACCATTCCGTCAACGTCCATTCCGTACATCTTTCCACGGAAACGAATGCCTGCATTCAAACCTTCAGGAATATATTCTTCATCTTTTCCGTCTTCTCCTTCTTTCATTGGCATCGGAAAATAGATTGTATATCCTAGCGTAACAACACCCGAATTAAAGAGTTTGTTGGTTTCCTGAATATCGCAATCAGTTTCAAAAATGATAGTTTCTACATTTTCTGTTTCTGACTCACCTGCACTAGTATCAGTATCACCTAACATATCCCCATCGCTTCCGATAAGGTCACCATCTTCTTTCGGTTTTTGTTCCGAGCGGTAGAACACGCCATGATAGGCATATTCATCCAAAGCATTTCTGTCAGTGTACATAGCTTACCAATCTGTTTCTTTAATCCATTTAACCTCTCCATCGGTTTCATTGAGAGCTTCAAGTTTCTCATCCTCTCCATACTTCTTGTAAAGTCTTTTGAGTTCTGATTTGATACTCAACAATGCAGCCGATGTAATGGTCTGAGCACCTACCGTAAGAGTATATGCGCCATGTTGGTTTGTTGTCGATGCTGTCTGATAGACACCGAATACAATCTTTTCTAAGAGTGCAATCTTACATCTGTCTTTCTGTTCTTCTGTCAAGTCCAAATAAGACTCGACATCAGAAACGCCGCAATCCAAAGCAACATTATTTAATGCCGACTTGTCAAAGACAAAGTTAGTCATGCCGCTCAAATAGTCCAATATGTCAAACTTCGATGCTGCCATTGAGAGATAAATGAATTAAATGTTATCGTATATTGTGAGTGAACCACCATTAATTACCTGCTACTGAGGTATCAATGATTACGTGGTTCATAAAGTCGAGAAGTGCAGGGCAAGCCGACATCATGACCTTAGTCTGCCACTCGCGGAACTGACCATTATCCATTGCGTAGTTTCCTACGGTAACGAGTCCGTCAGCGATTGAAGCCCAAGAAACATCAATGTTCTTTGCGCCATACTTCTGTTGAAGTGTCTGGTCGTAGATAGGAGTCCACTTGAACTCAACGCTATCACCGATAGGGCAAAGTACAACAATCTTATCATCCCAACCTTGCACGAATGCGTCAGTTGTAACAGTCTTGTTGCGCTCCTTCTCAACGACAATCTCGATAGGCGAAAGACCTGTCATGTCGGAAAGTGATTTCTTGAAGTCCTCGTCCAAAATCTGCATATTTGCAGTATATGCGCGGTCGTGAGCCTTGCACCAGTTGATGTACCACTCCTTAACCTCCTTGTTCTGCAAGAATACATCGCGGTACATCTTACGAGTCATCTTCCATACGAGAGAAATCTCAGTACCGCCACGCTCATCGCGATAATCGTCCTCAATCTTTCTCATCTGTGAGATAAGGTTGCAGTCTGGGTCAGTCCAAGCCTTTGCACCAGCCTTCTTGCGGTTCTCTGTTGGGAATGGTTCAACCTTCTGCAAGAACTGTTGCAAACCTTCACCCTTGCCCTTCCAACTCATCTTTGCAGTTGTCATAATCTGTGCAGTCAAGTTGGAGAGTGTTGCTTCTGCTGAGTTCTTACCTACCTGAACAACATCGCGCACCCAAGCAGCCATAAGGTCTGCATCGTTGCCGAACTGCTCAAAGAGTTTTTCCTTATACTCGCGTTGTCTTGCGTTCTCAGACCACTTGTAACCGATAAAGTCTGGAATTGTACCTGTGTACATCTCCAAACCCTCGTTATCCATTTCTGGAGCATCACCAAGTGGAGCGCGAAGGTGCATCAAAGGAGCTGCCTCTGCCTTGCGAGACTTGATGCTGAATGAAGCCACGCCATCGTAGTCTGTAGGTGTAGGCATAGAAGCTCTACGACCTTGTGTGAGATACCAGCCATAGTTGGTATAGAGCAACCCCTTGGTGTTCAAGAAGGTTCTCAGAAAGTTGATGTTATCCTTAGAAGAGAACAACTTGGCGTATCTCGAATTGTTAAAATCAAATTGTTGCATATCCTGAATACTTAAATTAATGATATGTTATCCTATTGTTATCCTATTGAATTGGAGCGGTTAGAATCCGAACCATCCGTTTTCTGTTCTTGTGTTCATCGCAAGTACGGCTGGTGGAAGCTTGTTGCACTTTGCCAAGTTCAAGATTACTCTTGAATCCTTAATCAATGCTGGAGTATAAGAGTACTGAGCACCCTCGCCTTCCTCAACATTGGTTGACAAGTTAGGGTCATAGAAGAAGTCGTTATCGCGGTCGAAGTAAGTGTTAGAATTTGTAACCATAGGAGCTACGGCTGCGCCTGCCTTTTCTGCCTCTACGAGAATATCGCCAACCTTCAATGCAACTGCAAGAGTTGCTGAAAGAGAGAGCTTCCAAACATCCTTGCCACCTTCGGTTGCTTTCTCTACAGCTGTAATGGTAACACCCAAAGACTTCTTCGTAAAGTCTGACTGTGCCACCATGATATTATCACCTGCAAAAGGAATGTGATGATAGCCATCATTGACAACCAAAATATCAGTGTCGGTGTTTGTAGCTGCCTTTGCCAACTCGTAATACTTCAAAATCTTGACGGTCTGACCGCCATTCTTGCCGTAAGTGTCTGGGTCATACTCGCACAAATCACCTGCATAAGCCTTAGCGCGACCCTTGAACGGATTTGTGATAACACCACCAAAAGGAGGATAAACGAATGCGTCCTTGTTGCCGCTTACGAGGTTAATGAAAACGCTTCTATGACCGCCAATCTTACCATGTGCTTGGATAAGTGTACGACCGCCAAAGTGACCGCCATATCCATGCTTCAAATAGAAATCATCTGCTGCTGCCATAATTTGTAATTTTGTTTAATAGTGAATGAATAATGTTATTCGCCAGCGTCAGGGTTCACGATGCACACAACATCTGAGAAATCGTCTGCCTTGTCGTTGTCACCACCGCCAGCACTACCTGGAGTATGGTTGTTTGGCTTTGAATGAGAGAGATTGTAGAACTCTTCTGCATCCGTAAATTCCTGTTCGATGTCTGAGTCCTTGGTGAGGTTCAACTTGTTCATGTACTTGTCAATCCACTTGCTATCGTTGATACCTTTCTCCTTGAACTTGGCGAGAAGTTCACTACGCTTCTGTGATACGAGCTTAGATGCTTCGTGCTCTGCATCCTTCTTCTCTAGAGCTTCCAAGCGTTCCAAAAGCTTCTTTTCAACAGCCGAAGGCTCTTTATCATCGTCCTTTGGGTTTGGCTTGGTGTCGGGATGCTCGTCATTCCACTTCTTGATGAAGTCGGCATTGTCCTTCTCGTAGTTGCCGTTAAGGGAAACATACTGCGGCAAAATCTTCTTCACCAAATCATCTAACTCTGTATCTTCACCAACTAAGAGGTCAAAGTGGGAATCACTCAAACTCTTGATTGTCTTTTCACTGATGGAAAGGTGTTTTCCGTTTGCAGTGAGCTTTGCTTTTAGGGTGTCTAAAAGTTGTTGTTTTGTAAACTTCATATTACTAATTTTTAAAATTCTGCTGCAAAGATAATTAAATAATGTGGTGATATTCAGGTTTTTAGAAACTCTATTTGTTACGTAACCAATATAGAATTATTTTCGCTCTATTATATATTATAAATTAGGTATCTTTGCAGCATGAACACGAATAAAGATATAGAAATCAGACCACAAGAGGGCTTTCAAATGTCCTTTGCAAGTAGCAACGTTGACGTTGTTTTTGGTGGCGGAAATCTCGGAGGAGGCAAATCGTATGGTCTTGTACTTGCGATGGCAGAACCGTTAATGACCGACCCAGATTTTCGTGCAATGATTTCACGCCGTTCACTTGGTAATCAAAAAGCAGGTGGAGGATTCGTAGAGAAATTTAAACAGATATTCGGAGCTGATTTTGTGAAAATCAGGGAGAGCGAGAATCCGCGCGTTACATTTCCGAATGGAACGTTTGTTGACTTGACGTATCTTGACGATTCCAATATGGATAAGTTGAGAGAGCGTGCGAAAGGATGGGAGTATGATTTGATTGCAATTGACGAGTTGACGGAGATGACTTGGGAAGTTTTCTCATACGTCATGACTCGAAACAGAGGTCAGAGCAAGACGTTTACAGGTAAGTTCTTTGCAACACTTAACCCGAAGCGTAGCCACTGGACAAGAATATTTCTTGATTGGTATATTGGTTCAGATGGTTTTATCATCCCAGAGCGTGATGGTGTAGTCAGATACTTCTATTGTGCAGGACCGACTGTCAAAGATGTTGTTTGGGGAATGTCTAAGCGAGAAGTCTATGAGAAATGTAAGATAGATATAGACAGAAAGCTTAAAACCATTGGCGGCAACTTTGGATATGAAGTAATGATTAAGAGTTTTGTTTTCTATCAAGGTAAACTTGGTTCAAACAAGAAGATGCTTGAAAACAACTCTGGCTATTTAGGTTCTGTAGCAGCATCTGGCGGTAGAATGGCACAAGCTCTTATGGAGGGTAACTTCAACGTTGACCCAGAAGAGGAAGAGGATATTCCGATTCCTAGCCAAGCGGCAAGAGATTGCTTCGTAAAAGACCCTGCTGTAAATGGTGACAAATGGATAACAATCGACTTGGCAGACTTCGGAAAGGATAACACCCTAATGTTGTCGTGGAACGGATTCCATGTTGTCAATTACGAAATCGTGATGCACTCGACACCGCGAATCAACGCAGAAAGAGCTAGACTGTTTGCAGCAAGCGAGGGGGTAGCGGAAAGTCATATTATCTATGATGCCACGGCAGGTAGGTATTTCAATGACTATATACCCGATGCTATTCCTTATATATCAGCAGCAAAGGCAATGGGAATTTATTACTTGTCTGCTATGACAATAAAAGACCTATGTTACTTGCGACTGAGCTACATGATTAAGCGAGGGCAACTTACTTTCTCTGATAAGGTTGCAAATGCAGTTTACACGCACCAAAACCTCAAATACAGGGTTTCCATACAGAATGAGTTCATGGAAGAATGCGCGGTAGTTCGCTTTGATAAGATGCAGAGTGGAAAGAAGAAGTTGCAGAGCAAGAAGGAAATGAACCGAAATCTTGGAAAAGACCGTTCTATGGACGTGCTCGACCCTTGCGCAATGAGAATGTACCCATGTTTGAATATGGAGTATGGTAGCGAGCTACAGGAAGGATTTAGACTTGCAGAGCAAGAAGTTGAAGAGAAAAATCCAAATGCTCAGAGCATTTATGATGATACGTTGTACTATTAATTTTAGGATATATGCTGAAAAAAGAAAATATAAAAATGATTCTCGAATCCGTGCGGATAGACTGGGATAAATGCGATGAGAAAGACATTGCATTTGCTATCCTCTGTGACGCACTGGAAGATAAGACTTTGGCGTATCGTCTTGCTTATCGCAAGAGTGAAAAGGATGCAGCGAAATTCTATGAAACTCCACGATTCAAGAAACTGCTAGATGTTCTCGAACCTTTCGGTATCGGCAATGTGAATAACAATGCTATTACTAAGGAAGAGAACAAAAATGAGCTTCTTAAAATGCTTGATAAGATAGACCAAGCTCTTACTGATGGAAATCTTGAACCGAAAGATGCATTGAAGATGCAGACTGATATTCGTGTTAAGCTGAATGACAAATTCGAAATGGAAGAGTCGCAGAAGCAGAAACGAATCATCGTAGTACCAAGCAAACACGATATTGTTTGTCCTACTACAAACAGAGAATGCAACTACTGGCCTTCAAAAAAAGCTTGTTGCAGACATTATGGATTGATTGACCCACAAGAGAACAATGATTCACAAAATAACAACGATGTTCAACCATCATTAAACGACAATAGCGATGAGTAGAAAGAGACAAGACATAATCAATGATTTTTTGGAGAATCCACAGAAATTGCTTCTGAAAAAGCCGTTTTTGAGGGGTTCGCGCTCTATTACTATCAACGATTCTTCTGATGGTTCTGATATTAAGACGAACTTCCGAAAGGAGGCGCAGTTGCCAAATATCAGCAAGATAGTTGTTAGCCAAGAGCGTTTTGCGAAGGAATTAGACCCTTATTCTCACAGGGTGTTGTTTGATACGAACTTACCTTCTATATGCTGCAAGCTTGATGATGGCAGCTATTGCGAGATTGAGTTTAAGAAGTTCGGCATTCCTATGCAACGACGTATTGTTGACAAGAAAGCTCTCTGTCTAGGTGGTAATAAGCGTAATCACATCTTGCATGACAGCAATCCAACTGATAAGCTCAAAAAGAACTTTGCCGATTTCAAATGGCATTGGGATGAGACGAATCAGGATGGTATCGAAATGGAAGCTATACGCATTCAGCAGAGTTATGGTGACGTTGGCTTACTCGTTTACATGAATGAGGATAACGAAGTGAAATGCCGACTGTTCTCGTATGAAGATGGCTATCAGATTATCACACACAAGGACGATAACGGAGAACCGCTTCTTGATTGCGTGTATTATCGTACTGAGGATAATGTAAGACACATTGATGCATACGATAAGACATATCATTATCATTTTACAGATGTATTCGTTCAGGACGTTGATACAAACGAAGTACTGAAAGGATGGTGTTTGGAAAGCAAGGAAGCGCATGGATTCTCAGAGAGTCCACTTATCACGAAACGCGGCGATGTTGCTTGGAATAACGGTCAAGACCTTATCGAGCTGTTTGAGATTATCTACAATCTGTTTGCGGTCATTCAGAAACGTCATGGATGGGGAATCCTTTATATCAAGGGTAAGCTCAATGAAACCGCAAAGAAGATAGCTGGTTCTATCATCCTGAATGATACAAGCATTGAAGGAAATGGAAGTGCCGAGTTTAAAACTCCACCTTCTCCACAAAACATGATTGAGTTCATGCAGTCAATTCTCGACCAGTTGCAGATTGCTACAGGATGCACGTTTATCTTACCAAAGGACATTAAGTCTAGTGGCGATATAAGCGGTTTGGCAATCCAAATGACACGTTCTTTGGATATTGAAGAGGCAAACAATGCAGCTATCGAGTGGCAGAATTTCGTCAGCAAGCACTCTAGACTGTTCAAAGAAGGATTGGCAAAACAGTTGGTTGCAAACGGTGAGAATCCTACAGCAATCACCGAGTTCAGACAGATGAGAATCAGTACCTCATTCAAGCCTTGGCAGCCATTTGATGAAAGCGTTTGGAATCAGATGCTTTGTACATTGAGCGGTGCAGGTTTGATTTCCACCAAGACTGGCGTTGAGAAGAATACTGTTTCCACGCCTGACGAGGAAGTAAGGTTGCAGACTCAGCAAGAGATTGCAGATGAACGTGCTGCAAAACAAGCAGAAATTACTGCAAATACAAAGAATACAGACAACAATAAAGAATAAATATGAAGGCTGAATCATTATACATACAAAAGTTGACTTACGATGAGAATACTGGTAATGAGATTATCGGCTTGTTCCCATCGGAAGCTAACCCTGCTATTGTATCATCATATACCTACGATGCAAAGCGTATGGGTGGTGTTCCTACCCTTACTGCTACAATATATTCTTCTGAGCCTTTACAATGGAAGAAGGAAGAGTTCGTAGAGTTCAATGGTGACAGATTTTTTGCATCATACACCCCAAACTCTGCAAAGGATAATTCGTCTAGAATGTGGAAGAGTGAGATTACTTTCACTTCTAGAAGAGAATTACTTGATAACACTCTGTTTTTTGATGTTGTTGTTGATGATGTAGATACTCAGGACAAAGACAGATACCGTTCAAATCAGACAAAGTTCACTTTTGGTGGTACTATCTATGAGTTTGTAGCTCGCATTAATAGCTCAATGTCATATTGTGGATTGTATCGTCCTGCGGATGAATACAAAGGATATTATGTTGTCATTGATGAGGGATATGTAACAGATGAAGTTAAGGAAGTATCTTTCGAAGACCAATACTTAACTGATGTCTTGCAACTTATCAATACAACTTTCGAGCTTGATTACTATTGGGATGGCAACGTTTGTCATGTCGGCAAGGTGCAGCATGATTTAACCGATACACCTATTAAATATGGTAGTAGTGATGCACTTATCTCTGTATCTAAGGAGAACGCGAACTACAAGATAGTTGATATGATAACAGGTTACGGTTCATCCGATAACTTGCCGTATTACTATCCTAATGATGACGAGTTTGGCGAAGCAGTATTCAATACGGAGAATATCAGCAAGGACAATGTTAATGTAGAGTTATCAAAGTTCCTTAAAGATTCAAGATATAATGATGTTCTTGTCCTTTATAAAAGCAAGGAAGGAAAGAGTTACAATGGAAGTGTAGATGTAAGCTCAAAGACATTTGATAGATTTACTACACCATCAAACTTAACTCAGGCTGATAGTCAATCTAACCCAACGGTTACTTGTAGCTTTTCGTTTGATATTTTAATCAACGCGATAAAAGGACAGACGATAGATTTGACGAGTTTAGGGTTTGATTTTGAACTTAATAGCTCTGTTTCTAGAAAAGACTATATAACGAATGTTGGAGATGCCATCAAGAGCATATACTTATTCAAGGGAAAAGAATTGTATAAGACTATCTCTAAAAGAATGAGTATCGGCAGCACTAGTACGTACACATTTAAAGAGGATGGAGATTTTATATTATCTATAGAAGTCGAGTTTTCTTACAAGTGCAAGGTGTATAAGAATAGTGCTGGAATTAATGACTTTTATGGTGCAGATAGCTGGAATGTTTCTTTTAGCGGAAATGTTGAGTTCCTTTATGAGTCAAAGTCAGAATATGAATGGAAAAATGGTGACAAGTATATCTCTTACGACGAGGCAGGAATCAACATAAGAGAAATCAGTGAAGCTAATTGTATTGAATACGACTATCAATTCGTAAAAGAAGGTGACAGGTACGGATTCGAGAAGGTTTATAGCGGAACTGATGATAATGCAACAAAGGTAGTTGTTACTGGTAGAGTATGGATAGCCCCATCATCTGTACTGATGCCTTCGATATACCGCAATACGAAAGGTGCAGAGCGTTTCTACTACGCTTTGAATAACACCCATAAGTTGCCTAGTGGTAGTGGATATTACGAGTTCGTAAACTTGTATAAGAAAGGAAATCCTCATCAAGGAACGGTTACTTTTGACGATATAAAGCCAACCATCAATGGAATTGTAAATGCAGAAGGACAGTTGTTTGGAGAGATTGCGGGTGTTGCATTTGATAGTGCTGATAGTGACGTAAAGGATAGCGATGGAACAACATATATACATCAATATTTCTACATCAAGTTGCACAAGTTTAATGGAGAGTTTGGCTTTGATTTATTCAATCATGTGCTAGCCAAGGAATCTGCAAAGATAAATCTTATCAAGAGTAACGGATGCCCTGCCTGCTCATTTGTGATTTACAATCAACCGAGTGCTGACAATTCAAAGTATTACAACTGTGTAAGTGTCGATGAAAATGGAAACTTAAAACAAGTCCGCACAGATAAGAATGACTACATATTTGCTAACGCTAGCGATGCTTATGAAGATAAGCTAAACCAAGATTCAACTCAGAAAGAGTTGTGGATTGCGGTTCAGAAGGACACATCAACATTAGGTATCGTGATGCCAAATGCAAGTGCTGGATTTAAACCGCAAAAGGGAGATTTGTTTGTTATCACAGGCATTAAGCCTCCAAAGGTTCTTGTAACAGCAGCAGAGAAACGACTCGATGATGCTCTTATCAAGCACATGAGCGAAAACAATACAGACCAATTTAATTACTCTGTTAAGTTTTCTCGCATATTCTTGCAAGAGAATCCTGACTTTGCAAGTAAGTTGAACGAGAATGCGAAGCTTTCAATACAGATACAAGGTGATTCTGATAGCGATGGAAATCTTATTAGTCACGAAGTTTTCGTCAGCAACTACTCAGTAAAGGTAGATAGTGATGAACTTGCAGAAGTTGAAATTGAGCTTGTAAATTCGTTGGAAGTTACAAAGAGTGATACGAAGCAGATTATTGATGCGGTAAAGGGAGAAACGATTAAATCTCTATCTAGTATGGTTGGTGGTAGTAATACCAATAGCTTTAATGCTAGTATAACCGATAAGATGTATCTCTCTAAATTAAACGATGACACCGCCAAGGGTACTATCACTTGGAAGAAGATTCAGAAGCTTTTAAGTGGTTTGCTTGTCGGTAACTCCAATTCCGAGAACGGAGGCTCGTGGACTCCCGATACAGAAGGTCGCTCGCATCTCATCACCGATTACCTGGAGGTGAGAATGAAGGCTATCTTTGAAGAGCTGGTTGTCAAGAAAACATCCGCCATTGGCGGTAAGGAGATTATTTCTCCTGCTGGAGGCGTGGTGGCTCATAAGGTAGAAGATGTTACTGTGACATATAATAATGTGTCACAGAAGGCTTATCGTTGCTATTTCTTAGCAGAGCAGGAAGGCGATGCCGTGGATAATGATTTCGCTATTGGCGACCAAGTGCGTTCTGAGTCATTCAATGTACGCAAGGGCACTTATCATAAGGTTGGCAATCACTTCTATTGGCGATTGGTAATCGGTCGTGACGAAGACCCTGTGGAACTGGAAGGCAAGAAGTATCATTATATCGACCTCTCGGATACCGATTGCGCTACGGCTAGCGATGTACCTGCAAGGGGTGATGTGCTCAGCCAGTGCGGTAACAGAACCGATGTAGAACGTCAGAACTGCCTTATCTTCTCGGCTGTAGATACCTATTCGCCATCCATCAGCCTCTATCACGGAATCAACAGCTACTCCTTTGCCAACAAGGAGTTCGTGGAGTATGGCGTAAACAAACAGACCAACAAGGCGTTCTTCAACGTCTATGGCGATATGTATGTAGGCGACCGACCTACTAAGGAGAATGGCTATGAGGGTAGTAGCTACATCAAGTATGACAGCGCAGCCAAGCAGGTATCTGTTAAAGGCAAAATTTCAGCCAAATCAACCGTGGATGGCAAGGAATTGTCGCAGTATATTAAGGAGAACTCAGCGAAGGGCTTGACAGAAGAGCAGGTAAACAATCTCATCAAGAACTCGCAGGTTATTACTGACTTGCAGAATCAGGTGGATGGTGCTATCGAGACGTGGTTCTACGAAGGTGTGCCTACTTTGAAGAACGCTCCAGCAAGCAGTTGGACGACCGACAAGGATAAAGATACCCACCTTGGAGACTTATATTACGACAACAAGACGGGCAAGGCATACCGCTTTGCCAAGGATGGAAACACCTACAAGTGGACTATCATTACTGACACCGATATTGCCAAAGCCCTCTCTGATGCAAGCAAGGCACAGGAGACCGCAGACGGGAAAATGAAGGTATTCAGCACACAGCCTACGCCACCTTATCAGGTTGGCGATATATGGGTGAATGCCACTTATCCTTCTGACGGCAGTACCTACAAGAATGAGGTATTGCGTTGTCAGACCAAAAAGGCGGCTGGTTCTCTGTTCGCCATTGCCGACTGGATTAAAGCATCTAGATATACCGATGATACTGTTGCCAACGCAGCCAAGACGACAGCAGAGAAGGCTCAGAAGGCGGCAGAAAAGGCGCAGGGTGACATCAGCAAATTAGGAACTACCGTAACTGACAACAAAAAGGCATTCGATAACTACGTCAAGGATGGCTATCTAGAGCCTTCTGAGATTGCGGCTATGGCGCAGGATTCCAAGCGGTTGGAAGATGATTTTGCGGCAGCGCAGAAGTCATATAATGAGGTGAAGGATGCAGAGGTACTGAAGGGCACCAAGGAACTCACCGACCTCACTTCCGCTTTCACTACCCTCACGACTGCAAAGAAGGAACTCGTCAATTATCTATCTGACATATCAAGCAGATATAATGCTGCTGATACTAACGGCAAGGCTACAATAGTCTCTGCCGTGGGAACGAAGTTCACCAACTTCCAGTCAGCCTATTCGTCATTCTACGATAAACTGGGTCTGGCAAACGCATACATCACTAGCAAGATATATGGCAACCTCGGTGTAGTAATCGGTGACGTAACCAGCCTTGCCTACCTAAAGAAGGCTCTGATGGATGCTCTAGATACTGAGATTAACGGAGGTCTGGTTCTTACATCACTCATCGGTTTGCGAGACACGGACGGAAACACTACGGCAGGTATCAATGGTATAACGGAGAAGTCTGCAAAGGGAGGCGGTGTTGCCGCTTGGTTCGGTGGCGAAATGGTCGATAAGGACTACAACGATGGCTCTAAGACTCCTGCCAACACCATCTTCCGCTTCGATGGTTCGGGCTATGTGGCAGGTGGCGCAATCTGGTGGGGAACTGATGGCAGGGTTCACGCTGACCCTACCTCTTTCATCATCAGCGAGAAGAATCTTGGCGCATACCTCACCTTCTTTGAGCCGACTTGGAAGGCAGGAAGTGCAGGAACGAGCGTTGCTGACCTTGTGTCTTTGAAGCCAAACGCTCCATTCACAAAATTGGGTGTTTCGGGCGATGCTACATTCGAGGGCGCAATCACCTTCCACGGCATCAAGCTCACGTATGATGCAACCAACAAGGCAATCAAAGTGGATGGAAATCTCTATGCCACAGGCGGTATCACAGCATACGGAGCAAGTAGTGTCGCAGGCGGTGGCGGATTGAATGCAAGCGTAATCAGCTATGCGAGAATCTTAGAGGGAAGCTATACAGATGCAGACTTGACGAGTATTCCGAATGCCTATGCTATCAAGGCTCTCAGCAGCCGAATTGACAACATAGCCACAGAACTTGGCGGTCTGAATCTCTCTTGGAATAACATTACGGGTAAACCATCAACGTTCGCGCCTAGTGCTCATAAACATAAATGGGTAGATATTACAGATAGAATCACGAAGGTAAGCCAGCTTACCAACGATGCTGGGTATCTGACTGCCCATCAGTCTCTCGCAAGCTATTATACCAAAGCGGAGATTGACGCAAAGGGCTATACCACCAACAAGGGTACTGTTACATCTGTAGGACTTACACTTCCTACAGGTTTGGTGTGCGCAACAAAGACTATCACAACAAGCGGCACGTTTGCCATTAGTCTTGCCTCCGGGTACTCCATCCCAACAACGACAAAGCAGACGGCTTGGGATGGTGCGGTATCAGCAAAGCATACTCATAGCAATAAGTCTGTGTTGGACGGCATTTCATCCACTAAGGTAAGTCATTGGAATAGTGCCTATGACTGGTACGCCCTTATGACTACTGACGAGGAGACTGCGGACGGAATTATCAACAAGTGGAACGAGGTAGTGAGCTTCCTCGCCAATATTGCGCAGACTGACACTCTTAGCGGTATTGTTGATGGAATCAATAAGTCTATATCTGATGAGGTAACTAGAGCGAAAAAAGCAGAAGGGGTAAACGCTTCGGGCATATCCACCAACAAGACGAATATCACTACTTTGCAGGGCTACTTTACAAGCGGTTCAGCGAAAAAGGCACTCCAGCTCACGAATGATCGCAAGCTTTGGGGTAACTCGTTTAATGGTACTACCGATATTAACGGAAGCATCATCGTGCCTAACGGAAAGTATATCTCTATCGGCAACATAAAGATGGAATATGATGCGACCAACAAGGCGTTGAAGATTACGAACACTACGACTAACGAGGTGGCAAACCTCTATACTAGTGGTGGTATTTCTGCCTATGGTGTGGGAACATCATCATCCAGTGGCGGTGGTCTCAACGGCTCTGTAAAGGCTTATGCTGATGCTATCAGGCTTACTACAGAAAACCTTTCAGAGATTGCTTCAGCATACTCAGTAGCAAAGCTCTATTCGGAGATTCAGAATGTGGCAAGTGCTGTTCCTAGTATCAGCGTGTCTGTGCCAACTGGCGGCAATGCCCTCACTGGTGCAACCTATGATGCAAGTACTGGTGTGATTACTTTCGCGAAGGGTACGTTCCTCACGGCTCATCAGTCTCTCGATGGTTACGTGAATGCGATAGCAGTTAGCGGAAGTGGAAATGCCGTTACTGCCGTTACAAAGAGCGGCAAGACCATCACCTTCACGAAGGGTGCTACATATCTCACCTCGCATCAGAGTTTAAGTAATTATTACACCAAGAGTAGTGTAGATTCTCTTCTTAATGGTAAGTCTGCTACTACTCATACACATAGTGTAAAGATTAACGGTATCACTAAAACCATTGCGGCTAGTGGTGGAGATGCTGTAGATTTGGGAACTTATCTCACAACACATCAAAGTCTCGCAGCTTATGCAACTCAGAATTGGGTTAAAAATGAAGCTACTGCTCATAACGCAGATATGGTAGATAATTATCACGCTAGTGGTTTGTTTACTGGTTTCAGTATTTCTGATGTTGCAAACAAGGTTACTATTAGTATTGGTGGAACTTCTAAAGCACTGAATTTAGTAAGAGCTTTTCCTCGTGGTGTTGGAAACAATTTTAACGATATTGCAACACACGGGAATAGTATGGGTATGTCTAATATTGCAGCACCTTATGCTAGTTCTACTGCTAACTATCAAACGTTGAATGGTTATGTTAATCCTAATGGACAAACTGGTTGGCATCACTATATTAATCTGTCTTATACTGACAGTAATAATACGGCAACTTCTCCTAATATGTGGCAAACTCAGTTTGCTATAAAAGCTGGCACTACTGAAGTTTATGTCCGTTCTAGAGCTGGAGGCAAGATAAGCAATAGTGATGCTTGGGCTGCTCCTTGGGTAAGACTTGCTAGAGTTACTGACAATGTAGCATCTGCATCAAAAGTTGCTAATGCTCTTTCTTGGAGCGGTTACAGTAGTGGTTCTTATAATGGTTCTGCTGCAATGTCTATTAGTATTCCAAACAATACTAATCAGCTTACTAATGGAGCAGGGTTCATTACAGCTTCTGCTAGTATTAGCGGTAATGCTGGAAGTGCTACTAAGTTACAGAACTCTAGAACTATAAACGGAACATCGTTTAATGGTACTGCCAACATAGTAACTTCTTATTGGGGAACAACAAGAAAGCTTTGGGGCAATAGCGTGAATGGTAATGCTGATGTAAATGGCAGTATAACTATTGCTAATACTGATGGTGTTTATGTGCAAATTGGTGATGTCAGATTAGTTTATGATAAAGCTAATACTGCCATTAAAGTAGTTAAGTCTGATGGTACAACCGCAGCTAACTTCTATGCTACTGGTGGCATTACCGCCTATGGTGAAGGTAGTGGCTCGTCAGGTGGTGGTGGGTTGAATGGTAGTGTGAAGAGTTATGCAGATGCCTTGAAACTTACTAGCGAATCGCTCAGTGAGATAGCATCAGCTTACTCAATTAAGCAGCTCTCTACTAGAATCACGTCACTGGAAGGTGGCAGTGCTACATCAATATCCGTATCGGGCGGTGGTAATGCTGTTACGTCTATCACCAAGAATGGTACTACTATCAGTGTTGTCAAAGGCAGCACGTTCCTCACCAGCCACCAAAGTCTTGATGGTTATGTAAATAATATTACCACAAGTGGCACTGGTAATGCTATTACAAGTGTTACAAAGAGTGGTAAAACTGTTACATTTACCAAAGGTGCAATGTTCCTGACTAGTCATCAAAGTCTTAGTGCTTATTTGAAGTCTGCTGATGCAGCTAATACTTACCTTAAACTTAGCGGTGGTGCTATGACTGGTAATATTAGATATAAAGGGTCTAAGAATACATATGACATGATAACGTTTGTAGATAATAACGTTGATATATATGGTAATGGTATATGTATCGGTGGTGGTGGACTTACTATTATTGGCGGAGGAAAATCTGCAAGTGAGGTGCTAAAACAACACACAAATGGTGGAGATGAAAAAATGATTGTAGCTAATGATGCTGCAATAGACTTCTTCTCTAATATGAATAGTGGATGGGATTCACGCAAAGCTGGTTCTTTTGATACATCTGGATATTGGAACGGAGTTGGATTTAAGAAGAATAATTCTAATGATAATTATGTTCTTACTGGAGGTGGTGGTCATAAAGCAATATCTACTCTATCTGTTAGTTATGCAAGTAGTGCTAATTCTGTTGCTTGGAGCAATGTGAGCGGAAGACCTACGAAAGTAAGTCAATTTACAAATGATAGTAATTATGCTACTCAATCTTGGGTTACCGGAAAAGGATATTTAACTTCTCATCAAGATATTAGTGGAAAAGTAAATAGAACTGGGGATTATCTAGATACTGATAGCGATAGATGGTGGATTTCAAACTCTGAGTTTGGCATAAATTTACATAATTCTGATATCGTTGGTGTAAATAGTATATATACTTCTGATGTTTCAAATGGACCAGAAGAAAGTATATCCTTTAAGAGAAGTAATGGTAATTATGATACTCTAAGAATGGCTGATGGAGTAATATGGTTTGGTACTGATTATGCACTCAATAAGGCGATTAATGAATATCAAATATTACATACTAATAATATAAGTATAACTGGAAAGAGTAACGGTTTTATTGATATGTCAGCAGGTGGTGTTATAAAACAAGCGTATATTTATAGTATAGGTAGCATAGATGGATATAATAGTTATCCTGATGGTAGAACTACATCTATTAATGATTATGATAAAGGTTTAAATAGATTATTCTTAACTCATTCTACAAGCTCTCTTCCTGCGTCACAACGTCCATTAGGAAACGATGGTCACATTTTACACTTTGGCTGGGATAATTCTTCTGGTTGGGATGCTCAATTAGCCATATCAGCTAATGGTGATAAACCTTATATTGCTGTTCGAGCACAATATAATGGAACTTGGAGAAATTGGTATGGTGCAGCATTACTTAAATTTACTAATTACATTACTGGTAATGGTGGATTAATGGTAGAACGAACTGATAAAAATTTAGATACTTATATAGGAGTTAGTAATGGAACTTATGATATAAGATTAATGATTGGTTCTGGAAATGTGAATAGAGGCATTTATGATGTTGTACGTGATAATTGGATGCTATATCGTGATAGCTCTACGAACATATATATGAATGGTAATGTTCTTGCTACTGGCGGCATCACCGCATACTCATCCTCAGACATCCGCTTGAAGCAGGATTTGCGTAAGCTGGACTACTTCGGCATCATCAAGATGATGGGTGGCACGTTCGGCTTTGCGTGGAAGAAGGACAACACAAGGTCTATCGGCTGGATTGCCCAGCACGTCTTATGCAACCCTCACTTAAAGGACATCGTGGAGACGGACGAGAAGGGCTACTACAAAATCAACTACTGGTCTCCGAAGCTGATTGCAACGGCATTCGGTGCTATCGAGCAGGTAGGCGATGAGGTCAGTAGATTAAAGGCTCGGGTGGTCTTCCTAGAATCAGAGGTTCAGCGATTGAGCGGAGAGCAGGTCGGAAGTGATAAGAAGAGATTAGATAACAAGAATATTAATTTATTAAATTAGTTAAGAAAATGGAGAATTTAAAAATTAACAAGAAGAGTGAACAGACAACCGCCACTTACACAAAGGGCGGCTATCGAGTAGAAATTACCTACAATGTTGACAAGACGGGTGGCAACATCGACAGCATCAATATGAGTATCTACGCAGATGCAAATGGTAACTATCTCGGCAATGCCAACGCAAGCTCCAACGGCAGCGAGCTGACCTACAACATCAGCGGCATCCCTCAGAGCAAGCTCAGTGAGGTGTCAGCATTGATAGCGGAGGTTGATTCCGCTATCGCTACCAATATGGCTAGCGAGGCAGCAGAGTAAGTATCGTGAGTATTAACGCAGGGTGGCTCTTCGGGAGCTGCCTTGCCTAGTGTTTCAAGTTTTAAAGATTAAGCGTATGGCATTAGCAAACGGAAAAATAACGGCTCCCGTCAGTATTGACGACCTGAAGAACCTCTTCGGAGAGGGTAGCGGCGACCTTGCTACTCTTTGTACGTCACCGAAGATAAATGTCTGGGCGAAGTATAAGCCTACCGTGTACCCCTCACCTTTCCCTGCCGACTGGTATAAGGCAAAGGATGGCAACTACGGCTTGAATATCACGATAGAAAACGGTAAGAGCAACTGGAAAGACCTTGTAGCGGAATATTCAAAGGCTAATAATGGATATGGCACTTTATATGATAAGCCAACTGGCGGTGCGTCTTCTCCATACCGCCTTGGCGATTTCAGAGGGTACTTTCACAATGCGAATCCCGAAGTCAGAGACTATCTTGGAATGAATATATTCATCCGTGAAAGTGATACCAATCAGATAACTGCGGAGTACAATGCCATATCGGTAGATGGAGACCAGGTAAGCTACTTCGAGTTTGCAGCATTCAAGGATAAGTACTTCGGCTACATCATCACCGACAAGAGTAAGTCCACCCTCATGTTCATCACTACCGCATCCAGCGTGGGCACATTTACTGTGCCGCTGCCCAAGAATGCCCTTCAGGTAGGCGATTACTTAGCATTCCCTATGTTCTGCTCGTTTAACTATTCCAGCGACCACACATTACACGCAATGACTTGCTATGCCATTCCGAACCTTACAGGAGGCAAGCAGCTATCCATCATCAGTCAGTCGGAAGCCGTAGCCAGCAACTTCGCACAGATTAATGCAGAGAATCGGCTTGGCAGAATCATCGTAACGTTGAAGATGAAGAATAACGCCACTACAGTAAAAAATGTTGCTGTATATTGCGTTTATCAGACTGACCCATCCAAGGGACAGAGTATGGTCGTAGGAGAGTATATGAATACGGTAGGAACGATGAATGCAGGCGAAACCAAAACTGTAAGCTTCACCAATCTTACAAGTGGTAAATCGTATAAGATATACGTGATAGCAAATGGCACTTGGGTTGTAAAGGGTCTTTTCCCATTTAGTAGTATTATGCCCGATTTGCAGTAGATATAAAAAGAAGTGTAACTATATTAAAAATAAGAAATAAATATGAGTGTAAATAACGGAAAAATCACCCCCCCATATCCATCGATGATGTTAAGTCGGTGCTGGGAGAATCGAGTAATGATTTGGCTACTCTTTGCAAGTCCGCCAATATAAACAAGTGGTCTCCGCATAAGCCTGTCCACTCCAGTAAGCTATTCGATTTAAATGATGCCGATTTTGGAATAATTGACAAAACATTTAAACTTATAGTTCCATCTTATTCGAGACTAGAAGACTTGTGTCGAGACGTAATTATAAGAACTCCATCATATACTTATGAGAAACCAAAGGGTGGAAGTTCTTCGCCTTATCGGTTAGGAGATTTTAAAGGATATAATTCCGTGATAAATAGAGGATGGTATTATAATAATGCTGGTATTAGCACTTCTAGCACATCAGGGAACATAAATATGTATTATTACACTAGAGAAGAGCATGCAAGTGGAAGTTATCTGAACTTATGGGACTTCTATGTCTTTAATAGTTGTTATTTTGGAGTTGCAGTGATTAATCAGCAAGGAAGTGTTGGTGCGTTTATAACGAATGCACAAAAATGCAACAGTGGATATTGCAACGCTTCTGTATATGGAATGAATAATATAGGTAATGGAATTTTCTATGTTATACCGTTTATGAGCAATACTCCATTTACATCTGTTAAGTATGATTCCGCAAACACGAGACCTGCTATATTTTATCCTATTGATGGATTGCCAGCTATAAAGTGTCAGATGGGTTATAGTACAGAAGACCCAATCACAAAGGTTAAGTTTAAGCTTGCGAATAAAGATTTAGATTACAAAGACCCAGTTAGTGGTATTGTTACTCCTGGAAAAGCAGGTAAATATATTTATCTACACAATTATAGTACTAAAACAACGTATCATAGTATAATGATACAAGTAGAGAAAAATGGTACTGTTGTTGCAAGATTGAATAAAAATATGCAAACGTTCGGGTTAAAGCCCAATAGTGACATGGATTACTATATCGAAGTAAGCGAGTACTTGAAAGATACTGGAAATGTATTTGTGGCTTACGTTCTCATCGAGAAAGCAGACACATTGCGACCTAGTGATTACCCAACGTGGGGAAGCTGATTTTTTAAATTCGTAATTTTTGCTCCTCCTGCATTGCTATTCGGAATTATTTTCTTAACTTTGCACTGTTAACAGGAAATGTATTCTGCTATGGCAATCTGACGAAGAATATTGTATAACATAAAAATAAACAAACAATTATGAAGAAGATTAAGACAATCGAGGCTGTTGCAGCCTACAGAACATTGAAGGCATTGAAGACATCATCAATGAGCGATGATGCCGCTATGCGAGTATGGAAGAACATGAAGGCTCTGCGCCACGTAGCCGACACCTACGACAAGGATGTGGAGGAAGCGCAGGAGAGCTTGAAGGACGATAAGTTCGAGGAGATGCAGCGCAAGCTCCAGGAGTGCCAGCAGCTTGAGCAGAAGCATTCCGATGAGGGCTACGAATACACCAAGGACGATTCAGCCAAATTCGCTGAGGTTAATGAGTACTTCTTCAATCAGAAGCAGAAGACCGAGAAGTACTTCAAGGAACTTGCCGACAAGGAGGTAGAGGTAGCTATTGAGGAAGTTGACGAGAAAGAGTTGTTCAAGGCTGCTAAGGATTGCGGTTTGAAGTTCGCTGATATGGAGAGCCTTGAAGTTGTGATAGGCTAAAACAAGTTGTAGATATAGAAATAGCGTTGGAACGGCTTTCTTGCCTGATTCTAACGCTATTTTTGTTGTCGTGTTACCAAATTCGCATAAAATGGTAACAAAAAATCGGTAACAGAACTTTCAGATTGTTACTTTAGCAAAGTTTAACTATAAAAATATTGCACAAAATTATTCATTTTGAGCAAAATTGTTTATTTTTGCATCACTTTCCTTATTATTAAGAATGAGGAACTAAGAAAAAATAATAAACCCAAAAACAAAAGGAGGAGAATTTATGACTAAAGAGGAAGAAGATGAAGTCCATCGGTTAGTTCAATCAGTC
>ERZ1026884.116-NODE-116-length-54918-cov-157.327798_pt1 | contig 54918 bp, 43 predicted proteins | sample MGYA00380172_ERZ1026884 | MGnify/ENA primary metagenome ERZ1026884 (study PRJEB33269, sample SAMEA4719808) | human gut metagenome | biome: human-associated habitat; feature: organic feature; material: feces | place: Cameroon | collected 2013-10 ... | reverse complement strand
ATTCTGTTAGTATGACCTAGAAACTTAAGTGATCAATTTCTGGGGCCATACTAAAGCAGGCTTTTTGTTAGGACTTAGAGTGTCATTTATTCTTGTTTTAATCCTTTCATACAGCTTATTCTTTGGAAATTGTTCTCATAAATCTGTATTCCTAGATTTAACACACTCACAGATACTGACAGATCTTTTTGTGAAAGAGAGTTGCTCTCTGTAATGGTGTTGTGCTCTCCTATTTTAAAGAAGATCGGAGCAGTGCCTGGTACTAAGAGGGTGAACTTGTCTCCTTTAACATAGCCAAAGAGCTCATTATAGCTTACAGGGGCACGTTCAATAATATCATCACGGGTCAGATCTTCACCTGATAAAGGAAACTCACCTGACACGCCTGTAAGTGATAATAGAGTTGGTAGCATATCAATCTGACTTACTATTCTCTTATCTACGCGAGGAGTGATATCAGGGCTGATAATTAGAGCTGGAATTGAGTAATTTGTTAAAGGGAATGCTCCTATGCCACGAACTCTTGAGTCATGATCTGCAATCACTAAGAAAACTGTATTTTTGTAATAATCTTCTTTTTTAGCCTGCTCAAAGAATTTGCCTAAAGCATAATCAGCATATTTTGCAGCTGTCAAACGTCTAGGATCATCGGTCTTTACGCCATCGATATTGACTTTACCTTGAGGAATATCAAAAGGATCATGGAATGAGCTTGAGAATACTACGGAACAGAATGGCTGATTGTTATTTGATAACTTTACAAATTTCTCATTAGCTTTTTTGAACAGATCCTCATCAGATACACCCCATGAGGCTACAAATTCAGGATCTTTGTAATCTTTCTGCTCAATGATCTCTTCAACACCGTTATTTAAAAAATAACTTCTCATACTATCAAAGTGACTTTCGCCGCCATAGATAAAGCTGGTCTTATAGCCTAATCTCTTATAGATAGAAGATATGGTGGTAAGTTCCTCTCGGTGTTCTAGCTTTACCTGAGAGGCTAATGGGCTTGGTGGATATGAAGCAGTGATTGCTTCAAGACCTCTTACAGAGCGATGGCCTGTAGCATAAAGTCTTTCAAACCACCAACCTTCGTTTTTCAGTTTTTCAAGCTCAGGAGCTATAGGATCACCACTTAAAGATTGTACGTAACGAGCTCCAAAGCTCTCTTCGACAATAATTACAACATTGCGTTTTTGTGAAGGAGTGACCTTTGGGGTAATAACCTGATTTATTGGACAAGAGCTATCAATGGTCTTTGGTTTTGTTACCTTTGAGAACTTATCATAGTTATTTAAAACATTTACTGTATTGTCAAATGCAAAAATGCTTGAACTCTTAATGTCGCTATCAGAGATGTGTCTTAGAGCATAAAAGACATTAAAGGTAGAGTTTACAGGAATAGTGTTTCCAAGTGGAGAGGTGCAGAAACTAGAATTAGATGGATTTAATGGTTTGTGATTGGTAATAGTTCCACGAATCCCATATGGAATTAACACAATTGCAAGTACCAGGCACAGTAAACTCTTTTTAACTTTAATAGAAGTATAGTCACGATAGAGCTTTGACGCTAATTTATAGAAGAGTATGAAAGCTGTAATACAAATTAGAATGCAGAATAATGATTCAAATAAATGGCCATTTACTAAAGTGGATAAAACTTCTTTTGGATAGATCAAATATTCAACATAGATATGATTTGGTCTTACACCGTACTCAATAATAAATGAAGGAGTTGAGACCTCTAGTAAGAGTTGAATGGTAATAATCAGACTTAATAGAAGTTTCTGTAAAATAAGGATAAAAGCTGGAACTTTACTTAAAAAGTTTGACAGAATACAAATTAGGAAAACCAATGCATACATTGTGCAGTTGATTGATACATCATAGAGTAGACCGTATTTGTATATATCAAAGATATGCCCCTCAGTTCCCTCTGGATGCCAAATTAACAGGGCAGTTCTTGAGATCATAAAGAGGACAATTGACAGTACAAAGAAAGTAAGTACTGGATAGATGCCTCTGTTTAATTTTATATTTATAATTTTCATATCTTGTAATTAGCTTAAGTTAAAAGGTAAATTGTCATCAATTTACTTACTTTGAGTTAGATATGCAAATAATATAATAGTTCAATCTTTAGAAAGTTAAAATTGTTAAGTTTATGTTAACTTAAAGGTTAAATAATCTAATGTAAATAATATTGAACAAGTTTCCGAAGAATACTTATAGCTGAAAGCAAAAAAAAAGGCGGAATTACTTCCGCCTAATGCTCTTTTATGAATAAAATCAAAGTTGTGTTGAATTTAGAATCTAGTAGTTCTCAGCATGAACTTCAAAGTAGCTCTGTGGGTGGTTACATACAGGGCATAGCTCTGGTGCAGAAGTACCAACTACAATGTGACCGCAGTTTCTGCACTCCCAAACTGTTACACCTGATTTTTCGAATACCTGCTTTGCTTTTACGTTCTCTAAAAGTTTGCGATATCTCTCTTCGTGGTGTTTCTCAATCTCGCCTACACTACGGAACTTCTTAGCAAGCTCTGTGAATCCTTCTGCTTCTGCATCTTTTGCCATGGTCTCGTACATATCGGTCCACTCATAGTTCTCACCAGCAGCAGCTGCTGCTAAGTTCTCTTCGGTGTTACCAATGCCACCTAACTCTTTGAACCACATCTTAGCGTGTTCTTTTTCGTTATCAGCTGTCTTTAAAAAAATTGCTGCGATCTGTTCGTAACCTGCCTTTTTTGCAACAGAAGCAAAGTATGTGTACTTGTTACGAGCCTGTGACTCGCCTGCAAAAGCATCTTTTAAGTTCTGCTCAGTCTTTGTACCAGCATATTTGTTCATAGTTAGTCTCCTTGAGTCAAATGACTACTGCATGTGTTTAATTATTTTCAGAACATTCTTTGCATATTCCTGTTAAGCTTACAGCACAACTATCGACTGTACCTTGGACATTGTTTGCAAAGATATTTTGAATTTTTTCGTAATCATCCATAAAAACATCTAATACTCTCTTACATTTCTTACAATAGAAATGAGCATGAGGCATTGGATTTGGATCAAAATGCGTAATTCCATCTCCAACATCTAGAGCTTGAATTTCTCCAATATCTGTAAGAAACATCAGATTTCGATAAACTGTACCTAAAGACATCTTTGGATGCTCTATTCTGATCTCCTTATAGAGCTTTTCAGCTGTTGGATGATCAATTCGACCACAAAGATATTCTCTAATTACATTTCTTTGTTTGCTGTTCCTTCGTTGGAGCATAATTCCCTCAGTATTCTTATTAAGAATAATTACTGTTTATATAAATATATTATAGTTTTAGCGATTTTGCCACTGCTATTATCAATAATAATTATCAACATGTAATTATCCATAAAATGTTATGCAATTTGTTGTTTGTTTTCTGATTTTGCGATGAATTACGCAAATTATTTTGATAAATGCTATTTTATGAAACTTTTGTTTGTAAGCTTTTATTTTAGTTCTTTTAGCTGAACCAAAAATAGCTCCTTTTGGGGATTGAGTCTTGCTTAAACTTTATTACTTTTAAGAATCTTTATGAGAATAAGATATGTAAATAGAGATCCTAGCATTGCACTAATACTTAAAAATACATAGTTTTGCGCAAAGACGTTTGTGATTACGGCACAGGCGATAGGTCCAGAGAGATTACCTAGTTGCTGCGAGCTGTATATAAGAGAGTAGGCCTTAGTTTTATTTTTGCTTTCAACGTGTTTTGCTGTAATTGAATGTACTGCAGGAGCGATGGCACAGATACACAGACCAAATACGAATTGCATCAGGGCAAATATTGATATTTCTCTTACGAATGTCTGAACTAGGTATGAGATGGCAGCACCAAAGGTACTTACAGCCAAAATATTTAAGTAGCTATATTTATTACCGTATGAGCCCCATATAGGAGATGCTATGGCTCCTGCGATACCACTTAGAGCAAAGATAAGACCTGACATCACAATAGGATCTTTGTAGTCAGTAAGTGAAATTACGTAGGTAGATAACATCGGCACTACCATCATGATGGACATGGCATTGATAAAAATACAGCATGATAAAGACTGAATAACAGGATCTTTGATTAAAGGTGCAAAGCTGTTGTCATCAGGTAATTTCTGATTGGTGTTATCCTGATGCACCGCTCTTGGTTCTTTTACTACAAAAATATTAAGTACAGCGGTGATTGCAGTTACAATCATCACGATAAAGAAACACTCTCTAACACCTGTTAACTCACTAATTAAGCCACCTATGATTGGTCCTATGATGGTACCTGTAAGGTTGGCACTTTGAATAATGCCCATGGCTTTACCTGTCTTATTAGATGATTGTAATTCAGATACAAGACCTAAAAAAGCTGGAGTCATTCCAGAGGCAAGACCTTGCAGAGCTCTTGATAAGCACAGCTCGATTGCATTAGTAGATAAATAACAACACAAATATGAGATGCTTAAAATTACTGATACTCTAACTAGCATAGTTTTCTTGCCATAGAGATCTGCAAATTTACCCCAAATTGGGGATACGAACATACTGATAATAAAGGTGATGGAATAAGCTGTAGCAATATAGATGCTAAGATATGATTGTGAACAGTTTAGTTCATCCTGAAGATACAGTGGTAAAAAAGGCATTACCAATGTATTAGAGCTACTTAAAAGTAGCATATTGAATGTGAGTACAATTAAAGTAAGCTGTCTTATCTTCATAGGTCGTAATTATAGGCAAATTAGAAAAGTTTTGCCTTAATATATTTCTAATATTTGACCTAAAAGCTAACAAAAATCAAAAGAATAAATTTAGCTTACCTATGCTCCGATAATTGAGCCGGCTCTATCTATTACATGACCAATTACTCTAATTGATGACACCTCTTCTTTTGATAAGAACTCATCCTCATAGAGCCTGTTATCTGATCTTATGATCAGTCCTCCACGAAGAGGAGCAATAAGTCTTTTTACATGCAATCCTGAAGCATCACAGAAAGCGTAGATATCGCCATCTACTATTTTTAATTTGGGATCACAGTCTACGATCACGTAGTCGCCATTTTTAATTAAGGGTTCCATGCTGTCGCCTGTTACCTTAAAACTTTTACAAAAGGCGCAACTTCTGATCCCATATTTTTCAAAATAAGATTTATGGAAAAGGGACAGTCTGTCATATTTGTATTCAACAAATTTTGGCTCAGTATCTGTCTTAGGATCAAAGGTTACTTCATATCGAGGTACAGGGTAGTAGTCGCTACCGATAACAGGATGCTCCTCAGAGAACAGAGACTCATCATTTTTATCTCCTAAAAGTAACCACAATGGCGATACATTAAGCGCCTTAGCGATCCTCAAAGCAGTATCAACTTTCAGGTTAACAATTTTGTTGTTTATAATCTGTGACAGACCGCCTTCAGAGATTTTTGCTTTTGAAGCTAATTCAAAACCAGTCATTCTCTTTTCATATAAAGTCTGTTTTATACGTTCACCAATTGTTTTATCTGCCATAGCAAACTACCTTTATCTCTTGTTTTTAAGTGCAGTATAAACGGCTTAGAATGAGATTTTGTTAAGTGCCCTAAAAGAGGTGTACTAAAGATAATATTGCTCAAATTAAGTGCTTTATTGCCTAACTTAAGTGCATTTAGAATGAGTGTAGATAAACTTAAGATTTCTTTATAAAAGATGAGAATCGGTGAACATTAAAAAATCCATGAAAATTGGGAATAGTAGTTGGATAAAAAACATAAAAAAATCAAGAACGGTAAACACTAAAAAATACAATAAAAATCAATAACGGTATGCATATAAAATTACATAAATAATCTGAAATGATATAAAAAAAACTTCAAAAAATACAAAGGGATATATTTAGATTTTTAAGAATAGCATGCATATAAAATCTATGAAATAATTAGGAGCAGTATACTTGAATTTTGAAGTGGACTTAGAACCGCATACAGATAACCATCTTCAATTGTCCTCACAATCGAAATTTAGGTTAGAATTGATTGTGAGAACTTATATGAGGACAATATTATTTTGCCTTTTCTCTTTCATCTAAAAGCTCAGCTTGGGCCTTCTTTTTAATGTCATCTAGATATTCTTTGTTTCTGCTTTCGATCTTATGATCTTTAGTTAAGCTTGCCTTTTGCTTAAATGATTCTGGAGCAAAGAATTTTAGATATATACCAATAATAAAGAGAATGCTACCTGAGATGATATAAACAGTGTTAAAGCTCATGAATGAGACAATTACACCACCAATAACAGGTCCTAGAGCACCACCTATCATTTGAGCAGAGAATAAACTACCAAAGCCCATACCTCTTGATGAAGGAGGTGTTAACAGTACTAAGATTGAATTTGCTGATGGGAAAATTCCTGAAAATCCCAATCCGCATAAGAATTGCATTAGACCGAAAAGGACTAGAGAGTTAGGTACACCTTGCAGACTCATAAGCAGACCTGCACTGATGAAAGCTAGGGTAATAGTCTTATAAAAGCCTACCTTTTGGCCTGTCTTTCCCCACAAAGGTGAGGCTAGAGCTCCTGCTATACCACCTAAAGACATGATAAAGCCTGTAAGTAAAACAGCTTTATCACTGTTGTGACTTAGTTGTTGAACATAAAGAGACACAATAGGCTGAATTTGCAGAATAACCATGTTAGTCATGCAAACACATAACAGCAAGATCAGGATATTCTTATCCTTTATAAAGGTAAGGTATGAGGTGTTTTGTGCTTTATTGATTTCTTTTTCAGGCGCAGCAGGTGGCTCTTTAATAAAGAGTACTGTAGTAACAGTAATCAATGATAAAGCTACAGCACCAACATAAAAAGAGTTTCTCATACCAAAAGCTGTAGCTAAAATGCCACCTAATAAAGGTCCGATGATACCGCCACAGATGTTAGCGCTTTGCATAAGTCCCATACTGATACCTAACTTATTCTTAGGTACACAGGCTGACATCATAACTAAGCATGCAGGCCACAGACCTGAGGCAATACCTTGGAAAGCTCTTACTAAGAATAGCTCGAAAGGTGTTCTGACAATGCCACCTAAAAAGTAGGTAATTGCGAGTAAAAAGCTAGCTCTGATGATCATTGGTTTTTTACCCATCTTATCAGAGAGCTTGCCCCAAATTGGGGAAACGAAGGCACTAATAGCAAAGGTAATAGCGTAAGTAACGCCGGACCACAGACTTACGTTATCAGCTGTAGCTCCTAGCTCATTTTGCATATATATAGGAAGAAAAGGGATCAACATGGTGTAGCTTGAACTCATCATGAGTGCAAACGTAACCATCATTGCAAGCAAAATTTTCCAAGACATATCTTCACCTTCACAATAGCCTGAACATTATAGGACCGAGTTTTAGAAAATTCAGCAAATTGAGAAAAAATAGTATGAGAAAGATAAAGACTTTGCGTGGAATATAAGAATTGCTAAAGATGGAAAGTATGAGCCTCCTCTTACGAGGAGGCCAAAAGATTACTTAAGTAATGACTTAATGAATGGCTTTAAGTCAGCTGATAATTTGCTGTTACGTAAAGCGTACTCAATGAAGGTCTCAACATAGCCTAACTTATTACCGCAGTCATGTGATTTACCTACAATGTTATAAGCTTGAATATCAGTCATATGCATTAACATATCGATGGTATCGGTAAGCTGGAACTCACCACCTGCACCGATTGGGGTCTTTTTAAATAATGACCAGATTTCAGCAGGTAACACGTAACGGCCTACAACAGCGTATCTTGAAGGGGCTTCTTCAACCTTTGGCTTTTCAACCATAGTGTTGATCTTCTCTGACTCACCAGCCTGCAATTCTTTACCGCCAATATCGACGATACCGTATGAACTTACAGCCTCATCTGGTACTTTCTCAACCATGATTTGAGGTGCACCAGTTTCTTCAAAACGACGGACCATTGCTGATAAGTTGTCTTTTTTCAGATCAGCTTTAACATCATCAATAATTACATCTGGTAACAGAATTGCAAAAGGATTCTTTCCAACGATAGGGAAAGCACACTCAATTGCGTGAGCTAAGCCTTTTGATTCGCCCTGTCTAACATTTAGAATTGATACATCCTTAGGAATGATGTTCTGTACCTCAGCTAAAAGCTGACGTTTAACTCTTTTCTCAAGAGTGGCTTCCAACTCAAATGAGGTATCGAAGTGGTTCTCAATAGCATTTTTTGATGAATGGGTGATAAGAACGATGTTCTTAATACCTGCTTCTACAGCCTCTGTTACAACGTACTGGATAAGTGGCTTGTCAACTAAAGGCATCATTTCCTTTGGAATAGCCTTTGTGGCTGGTAATAATCTAGTACCTAAACCTGCTACTGGTATCACTGCATATTTGATGTTACCAAAATTTTGATCTGGCATATAAACCTCTTGTTTTATTTATTATTATTTAAATTATTATCGTTCTTCAGCAGTTCAGGGTATTTCTTGATGAGAACAAAACCTGTGAACAAAGCAAAAATAACGTTAATTATGGAATTTCCAAATGTTTTGTAATCTACCCACAATTCTTCAGCGTACTCTTTTGTAATGCCCAAAAGGTCTGGAAGATAAAAGGCGATTACTATATTCAACAACCCTGAGAAAAAGAAGAATACCATCCAGTAAACACTAAGTGTTGCAAAAGCTTTATCTGGAAGAGGTAACTCTTTTCCTAATAACAGTGAAAAAGGGTTCTTCTTAAGAATAAACTGAAAAAAGAAAATTGCTGTGGCTAAGATCATATTTACGACAGTAACTTTCCATTTGATGATAGAAGGATCTTTTAACAGGATAGTAGGTACACCAAAAATCAGCACTGCGAAGACTAAAAATACCTGCATTCTTGAAATCTTTTTGGTAATAATAGCTTCAGCTATGGTAGCAACTACACATGATCCTACAATCAAAGTGGTAGCTAAAATCAGATTTGATGTCATCTTGTATGACACAAAAAAGATGATTACTGGTAGAAACTCAATGATTTTTAATAGCATTGCTAATTATCCTAGTTTATTTTTTCTTTTAAATTAGAGAATGCAATCTCAACTGTATTGTTCTTAGATTCTGTATCAGTAGTCTCTAGAGTTTCAGGTACAACATCGTTGTTCTTTAGTTCAGATTTTCCAATACGTCTGTAATAGATCCCCTGGTTATCTGCATTGATGACGCTGTATCTGTCATCTAAAAAGCGAATAACTCGTCCTAAGGTTAAATCATATGTAAGTGTAGGTTTGCTAATAGAATTACAATCATTTACTGCAAACTTTAACACTGTGCCTTGGCGACCGAAGTAAACTAAAGATGGAGCACATTGACCAAGATCAGTATGAGATTTTTGAGTAACAGTATAGCTGATTGAATTGTCATTCGCACATGACTCAAGATTTAGCTTACTTAGTGAGCATAAAGTTTTTGGGCGTTTTCTGTCGATTAAAAGATATTCAATCGGATCACAAAAGAAACATGAATCAGCCTTCATTCCTGAAGTGTTATTTACAGAAAACAGAACTTTTCCTTCTTTTTGTCCAATGCTTGGATATTCACCTTGAGGAATAGTAACTGCACCAGATTCAGTATCGAAAGGTATGATTAGAACATTGCTCAAACAGGTTCTATCTGCAATTTTTAATGATGATCCTACGGCAGCAAAAGCTGTTTCATTAGTTTTGGGACGGTATGTTATAGAACAAGCACCGTCTGAATCGTTGGCATTAGCAACGATACTGCAAAATAGTAATGAAAATAGTCCTAAAGATCTCATAAAAAAATTATATCAGATATTTAAAAATAAAGAAGGATCAAACAATTGATCCTTCTTTATTTAATCTAAATTTGTATCTGACTCACAGAAATTAATCTAGTCTTCGTCAAAGACTCCAAAGTGCTCCATAGAGAAAGCAACTCTTTCTTTGATAGTTAGTCTGTGTTTCTTGGTCAGAGCCTCAATCAGTCTCAGTCTTGGTAAAAGACCTGCATTGTTGCAGATTTGAATAGCAAGACCTGGTCTTGCATTTAACTCTAGCAACATAGGTCCCTTATCTCTATCAAGCACAATATCAGTACCGATATAACCTAAGCCTGACATGTCATAGCAGGAGGCAGCAAGTTCTAACACTTCATGCCAATGAGGTACACGCAGTTCTGAAAGTACCTTATCAGTATCAGGATGAATGCTAATAGGCTCACCAAACTGCACGGCTCTTACAGCACGACCGGTTCTGACACAAATACCCACGCCCACAGCGCCTTGGTGTAAGTTTGCTTTACCATCTGAAGCAGATGTAGAAAGACGCATCATACACATAATTGGGAAGCCCTGGAACACGATTACTCGTGTATCAGGCACGCCATCATAGCTGTAACCTGAGAACACATTATCAAAGTGGATAAGCTCCTCAATTAGGGCGATATCCTGTTTACCACCTAATGAGAACAGACCAGCTAAGATATTGGTAATATGTCTTTTTAGCTCGTGCTCTGTAATTTCCTGACCTGAGGTCTTGATAAAGTTACCTGTGGTTTTGCTTTTATCTTTAACCACTAAAATACCTTTACCACCAGAACCGTGAGCAGGCTTAATACAAAACTCTGTATGCTTGCCAATGATATTTAAAACATTAGACACCTCATGCTGATTCTGAATAGAACCTAGCAAAACAGGAGTCTTGACGTGGTTCTTCATTGCGATCTGCTTGGTTAAAAGCTTGTTATCAACTAAAGGGAAAAGATTTCTCTTGTTGTAGCGACCTATGAAGTTCACGTTTCTCTGGTTCATTCCCATGATGCCGTCATTGGCCATCTCAAAAGGGGATGCATACCTGTTTTTTATGTTACAAATCGTCTTAAGAAGATTCATTATTCATGATCCTTCTTTTCATCATCGTTGATCTTTTTCTGAGCCTCTTGTTTCCACTTACGGTAAACATTGTGAGGATCTGACTTTAACTCTTTTAATTCTTCTTTAAGTCTAATTGACTCATGAACAGTTTGATCTCCGTTCTGATATTTTTTAATCTGAGAAGCTAATGGCTTGAATCTTTTCATCTCAGTTAATCTAAAGCCAGTGTAGTTACCCATAATTAGAACTAGAGACAGAAGTACTAACTGCAGTCCTAAGAAGTTGAATGTCATGTGCTGAATGAAGAAGCTGTTCATAGCAAGGTATGCACATACAGCTACAAATAGAGAGCCACCACCTTGTTTTACAACTTCTTTGTAACCTTCTTCTTCCCACAGAATACTCATTCTCTCAATTGTCCATGACAGAATGATCATTGGGAAGAAGGTGATCTTAACGCCTTCGGTTAAACCAATCTTATAGGTAAAGAATGAAATCATACCGATTAGGGCGATAACCGTAATAATCACTGCTGAAATTCTAGCTACTAGAAGCAAGTTCAAGTGAGACAGCCATGATCTTACAATAAGACCTACGCCTACAATTGCCACAAATCCGATTAGACCTACAACTAAAGAGGTCTGTAAGAATGACATTGCAATCAGAACTGGCATGAATGTACCAGAGGTCTTAATACCAACTAAAACACGTAAGAACACTACGATAACAACACCGATTGGTAAGAGTAATAAGCCTTTAAATAAAGATTGCTCTTCAACAGGTAATGCTGACAGTGAAAGAGGAACTAGCTCTTCACCTGCTGCTAAATTAACATTAGCTTTTCTCATACCAGCTTCAATTGCGCTTACTGAGTGGTTTAAAGTAGTGAAACTTACACGCGCATTACGACCACCGGTGATATCAAGTAGTGAATTACCGTTATCAGTCCAAATCATCTGATTCTTTTTAAGACCGGTCTGACCAGAGATTGGATCAAAAATCTTGTAGGTTGAGCCTTCAAAAACTGCAACATAATTCTTTAATTTTTGATTACGTCTGCCATCGCGAAGCTCTAGCACACCGACGGTTCTTGCATGAACTTTACCAACCTGAAGAATGTGAACTAGAAGATCTGCTCTCTTATATTTAGTGAATAGTAAAGAGTTGATCTCGCTATCTTGGTTGATTTCATGAATAACCTGAGTTGCAAATGAGAATGGGCTTGAGCTGCGCTGCAGGGCAGTCTGTGCAATCTCACTCATAGCAGTTGCATAAGGCTCCTGCTCTGTGTTCTGCTCAAGGGCTGGTACAATCATTGAAGAGTCGGTTGCGTCTTTATCTACAAGAATATCAGATCTGTAATATAAGATCTGCATACCTTGTGGGTCACGCTTGGTCCACTCAACATAGTTTGAACCATCTCTTTGAACGTAGTTAACACCATAACCTAAACTTGCAGTGTTTTGCTTTAAAGCAGTAAAGCCTGGCTGAACTGCAGGTAGAGCTAATACAACTTCAGATGCTTTCTTAGATTCAGGCTCAAATTCTACTTTTGCTTCAACTGTCCAAATTTCGTTCTTTACGTTAGGAACGAAAGGAATATCAAATGTAATTCTTTGGTAAGCAATTAGGAGAATACCTGCCAAAAATAAAATTGCTGTTACAAAATAAAACAGACCGCGGGAAGCCATGATTATTCCTTCTTAACTAGTTACTCTTGTGGTTATTTTTCTTACTGTCAGATTCTGCAGACTTCTTTTTATCAGTGCTCTTTGGTGCTGCATCCTTACTTTTATCAGCAGTAGCTTTCTTTTTATCTATTTTCTCTTTAGGAAGACTTCCTTGCTCTTTTTCAATCTTATTGCTTACAGATGGAAGTGATCTTTCAGGATTGGTTCCTAAGCTCTGAGTATCATTTGGTGCAGGGAAGGCTTTCTGACCACCTTTATTTTCCTTGACCATCTTGTCGTATTTTTCGTTGACGTCAATGCCATTCTTTTTATTTTCGTTGTAGTCATCAGTACAGATAATGAGCAGACCGTTTTTATCAGCTCTTGGCTGTACATCTTTTCTTGAAACATCAACTACTGCAATGTCGGTAAGCAGAGTACGACCAATTAGAAGAGCGTACTGCATCTGGGTGCGATCGATTAAGTTGAACTCAGCTGCAGTTGAGTAATCACCTATCTTTACATTTAATCTTACGATTGGTCTGTAGCTGTAGCCTTCAATAGAAGACTGTCTTAATCTGGTTTGTTTAACGAAAGGAGCTTCAACTTCGATAGTTCTGTCATTGTGAATAACGTCAAAACGTAACCACTTTTTTCCGTTACGTTCAAACTCAGTTACATTTGAAGCGGAAATAGATGATTGAGATGCACCAGTATCAATACGAGCAGCAATGGTTGCATTTGCTTCTTTAACGTAAACATACTCTTCTCCACCTAAAATCATCTTGCCGTCAGGTGTCTGAAGATCATAGTTTCTCAGTGGCTTGACGTTCATTTTGCCTCCGTCACGCTCTTTTTCTGAAACCATTGAATCATATAAAGATTGATTCTGTCTCTGAATTGTTTTTAATTCATCAAAAATTTGTTTCTTTAACTTACTGTTAGAACGTTCAATATCAGTTCTAAGATCACTCATTGCGGCTCTTTGATTTGTAAGCTCTCCATTGATGCTATCGATGGTGCCACGCATTTGAGTGATTTTGTCGTTCATATCTGCCGAATTATCTGCTGCAAAAGCAACCTGGCTAGACATTAAAATAGCTAAAACTATATTCTTTTTAAGCATGATTAATTTCCATCAAGGCTTGTTAAATTTCGTGAAAATATAGCACAAAACAATATTTTGGAGCCTCTAAAATTAAAATTTTTTTTCAGAATTGCTATAGTTAATGATAATTATTCTTATTAAGAATAATTATCGATCACATCTATCTATAAAAGTAGTAAAATTTCCGTAACTTTGATGGAGGTTTCTATGGAAAATTATTGCAGATTAAGACCTGATCATCAGGGTATGGTTGGCACTGGTGTTAAGTTTCAGCGTATCCGTCGTGTAACAGGTTATCTAGTTGGTACTTTAGACAGATTCAATGATGCTAAACGAGCAGAAGAGCATGATAGAGTTAAACACATGCATGTGTAATGAGTGATTTTGCTGTCTTTATCTTTAACAGATAGGAATTAACATTACTCTTTTCATCACATCATCTATTTAAATGGTGTGAATTTTTTTATTTAAAATTTAATTAAACTTATAGTTTAATTATTACAATACACATAAAGTTCATCAGCTTCATAGCAGAATAGATATTCAGTACAGTTAACTATTGTAAATACTATTATACAAAGCTAACACAATGCTAAGTGAAGGCTAATCTAATATGTTGAGTAGTAATTAAGTTAGTAGTATCATCTTGGCAATTTTTTCAGAGTTAAGATCGAATTTTCTACTAAATACTATATATTTCTGTTAATAACTCTGCATATTTAAAACATTATAGGAAATAATCATGCGTAAATTAGCTATTGCAGCCTTAGTTTGTTTAACTCTTCCTGCACAGGCTTCTTTTTTCTTAAATCCTTATTATTCTACTTCTGATACCAATTTTAAGAATGGTCAGGATGTTAAGACTACTATCTACGGTTTAGAAGGCGGTAATGATACCTTTACTTTAGGTTTCTCAAACCGTAATTACAGCTTCCAAAATTCAAAGAATATCGATAACCTAAAGTCACTTTACGGTAATATCCATCATGGTGATGCTTTAGGTGATGACGGTTGGAGCTATTTCTTATATTTAGGTGCATCATTAAACTGGGAAGACGATTTCCACCCATCAGAGAACTACAACATCAATCCTAATGCAGCTTTAACTTATCATTATGATGATGAATTATCTTTAACTTTAGGTGCTGGTGGTGTTATCAATGAGTATAACAGCATGGCTTATCCTATTGTTCAGGTTAATTTCTCTAATCCAAAGTCTGATGGATTATCATTTGTTTTAGGTTTTCCAACGAATACTGCAACTTACAGATTTAATCAGTACTTTGCTCTAAACGGTGAGTTAGCTTTAAACTGCGGGCCTGCTTATCAGTTAAAAGACAACTCTGTATATGCAAGAAAAGGTTACATTGAGGAAAGATCAGCTTCAGCAGAAGGTTCTTTAGTTGTAACTCCAGCAGATCAGATCTCAGCTAAGATTGGTGTAGGTTACACTTTTGATAGAGACATCAGATTCTACGATCACGATGGTCACAAGATCTCTAAGGCAAGATTAGACAACGACTGGAACTTCTTTGTAAAAGGTTCTTTATTCTTCTAGTCTGAGCTAAAAATCTGATTTATGAGCTAGCTCAAGTTCATTCATAAGAGGTTACAGTTTTCTGTAGCCTTTTCTTTTTTTTGTCGTTTTATAATCCTCAAAAAAGCAAAATATTCTCTTGATTTTCTAAAATCGGTATGTAATATACTGCATTTTGCAAATTTTGTTTTTTTTCTTGAGAGGTTATTTATGAAATTATCAAGAGTTCTTGCACCTATAGTTGCAGCTACCTTTATCCTGACTGGTTGCGGAGGTCCATCAGAGAGTGATTGTACAAAAGTCTTAAACAAGTACTTACAAAAACAGGAAGTTTCAATCCCTATTCCTGGAGAGGTTGACAGTTCTGCTACCAAAGATAATTGGGTATTTATCATTCCAGTACCATCAGATGATCCTTTAGCTAAAGGGGACGAAAAGATGCTGAATGTACAGTACAAATACGATTACGGTACTGACAACTATAAAGCTAAGTATCAGCACGAACTTAAGATTGCTAAGATCTTTGAAAAGGCTGGATACATGAAGTTAAAAGAAGGTGTTTTTGACAAGCTTGTAAAACGAGGTTCTTTTGATGATGGTACTTTATATAAAGTTGCAGGTTATCAGATAACATTCACAGACAAAATTAGACCTTATCTTCAGTCGGCAAGCTTTATCATGGGGCCTAGAATTAAGATTGGTAACTTTGCTGTAGATAAGATCACAAAACTCGATTCAAAACCTCAAAAGTTTGGAGATTATGAGGTTTACTCATTTGCGTACACTCAAAAAGTAGAGAACTTAATTGAAGGTCTTCCAGAGTCAATAATCGACGAGATTAAGTCTGATTTACTTTTGAGCAAACATTTTAGAGAGAATCCTGAGCAGATCTATAAAGATAATTCTGAGTGGAAAGTTCCTCGCTAACTGATTCTGTCTATCTATTCTTGTGCTAATCTTGTGCTAAGAAAATTACTTGTGTGAAGAGAAAACAGTTCTTTTCACGCAAGTTTTATACATCCATTCTATACAATCAGCCATTCCATAAAACAATCATTCAAAAGATCATTTCAATATTATCTGTTTCTCGTTTTGAGCCTTTTGCTTTTGTTTACAGAAAAAAGCTTTCAAACAGATTAAGTTACTTAAAAACTGTAACAATATTCTTATGTGTGATAAAATGCACACAGTTTTTTTTCATAAAAAGCTCATGTTTTTATGCATGAGTGTTTTTTGTAACAGGATTATCTATGAGCTGGCTTGAGAATTTAATTCAGAAAACAACATCTTCTATTAGCGGCACTACTAAGCACGAAATACCTGAAGGTGTATGGACAAAATGTTCTGCATGTGATCAGGTTCTTTATAGAGCTGAGCTAGAGCGTAATCTCAATGTATGTCCTAAGTGTGGACACCACATGCACATTCGCGCACGTGTACGCTTAGATTCTTTCTTAGATAAAGAAGGTAGAGTTGAAATTGCAGGCGAGCTAGAGCCTAAAGATATCTTAAAGTTCAAAGATCTTAAAAAATATAAAGATAGATTTGTCGCAGCTCAGAAAAAGTCTGGCGAAAAAGATGCCTTAGTTGTGATTAAAGGCACCTTAAAAGGTTTACCAGTAGTTGCATGTGCTTTCGAGTTTGATTTCATGGCTGGCTCCATGGGCTCAGTTGTTGGTGCAAGATTCTGTGCTGCTGTTGAAGAATGTTTAAAGACCCATAGAGCACTTATCTGCTTTGCTACATCAGGCGGTGCTCGTATGCAGGAGTCATTATTCTCTTTAATGCAGATGGCTAAGACTTCAGCTGCTTTGGCAAGACTTGCAAAAGCAGGTCTTCCATTTATCAGCGTTATGACCGATCCTACCATGGGTGGTGTTAGTGCTTCTTTAGCTATGTTAGGTGATATCAATATCGCAGAGCCTAATGCTTTAATCGGTTTTGCAGGTCCTAGAGTTATTGAGCAGACTGTTCGTGAAAAGTTACCTGAAGGGTTCCAGAGAGCAGAGTTCTTATTAGAAAAGGGCGCAATCGATAAGATCGTTCCTCGTGCTCAAATGAGAGATGAGCTCGCTGATTTAGTTGCTCTTCTTTTAGGAAGTCACGATCCTAGCGTTCCTTTAGTAGAAGTTAAGAGTGGATCTAAATCAAGAAAGAAGTCATCAGGGCAGAATAGTCCTGTGATGGCAGAATTGACTAATTCGGATATTAAGATTTAATGAGTAGTCAAGACATCAATGCTAAGCCAGGTTCCCTAAAGACCTGGCTTGATTATCTAGATGGAATTGATCCTGATAAAATTGAACTAGGCCTTGATAGAATCAAACAAGTTCTAGAAAAGCTTAATTTAACGATTTTCAAATCAATTCCTGTAATCGAAGTTGCCGGAACCAATGGCAAGGGTTCTACAAGTGCTCTTATTGCTGCTGCATTAAATTACAGTGGTATTAAGGCAGGTCTTTACACTTCTCCTCACCTACATAAATTCAATGAAAGAGTAAACATCGGTGGTCGTAATGTTACTGATGAAGAACTTTCACAAGCTTTTGAGATAGTTCATAAGACTGCAGGTGATATCAAGCTTAGTTATTTTGAATACACAACTCTTGCTGCTCTAGTTTGTTTTTCTAGAGCTAAGGTTGGAGCTGTTGTTCTCGAAATTGGCTTAGGAGGCAGATTGGATGCTGTAAATGCTCTTGATGCTGATATTGCTGTAATTACATCTATTGGTCTTGATCATACAAAGATCTTAGGTGATACCATTGGTAAAATTGCCTTTGAAAAGGCTGGCATCATCAAAAACAAATGTCAGGTTGTTTTAGGTGAAGTCGACGACGAAGCTTATGATGTGATTAAAAAAAGAGCTGAAGAGCTTCATGCTGAGCTGCATGTACAGGGTAAAGACTTTTTAGGCAAGTTTAATGATGGGTTTTCCTATATTCAAAAGTCTCCTATAAACATTGCTACTTTCTCATTACCATATCCAAAGATCCCATTCTGCTGTGCTCCAACTGCGATGAGAGTGATTACTCTATTAAAGGAAAAGGGTGTAAAGATCACTATCGATGGAATTGATGAGGCTTTAAAGACTACAAGTCTTCCTGGTCGTATGCAGTTAGTGCGCATTAAGCCTATGTTGTACTTAGATGTAGCTCATAATCCTCCTGCTGCAACTCATCTTGCTAAGACTTTAGATAAGCGCCACAAACTAGGTAAACGTTATGCTGTTATCGGTATGTTAAAAGATAAGGATATCGAGTCAGTTTTAAAAATTGTAAAACATTGCTTTGATGGTTTCTACGTAGCAACCTTGCATACTCAAAGAGGCGAAAACGTAGAGAGGATCAAATCTGCATTGCTGTCTGATAAGGTTGATGCTTCTTCAATTAAGGCATTTGACTATGTAGATAAAGCAGTAGAGCAAGTACTAAAAGATGCTAATGAAAATGATGAAATTATTGTTTTAGGATCTTTTGTAACTGTAAGCGAAGCAATGGATTCACTTGAAATTAAATAGGTACGTAAATGAGCATTACAAAGAATATTAGAAATCGTGTAGTAGGTATCTTGGTAGTTATTTCTATTGTATTGATCCTACTTCCTTTCCTAAATATGAATGATAAGGACAATAGCAAGCCTCAAGATGACAATGCCATTGCTATCAATCAAAATGGTGCTGTAACTGATACTAATGGTCAATTAGTAACTGCTGGTAATTCAGATTCAGTTGAAACTAATTACAGCGATATGTTAGAAGCTCCAATTGATGATACTAAGGGGGCTGCAAATGCTCTATCAAATGTACAAAAGGATGCTCCAGCATCATCTCCATTTGATGCTTTAAATAACAATCAGGTTGTTAATCCTTCTAATTCAAATCAGGCTACCTCTGATTTAGAAGTTCCAAACGACAATATGTTTGCCAGTGCAAATCTTGAGACAGCAACACCTACTGGTGCTAAAAACTCAGCAACTGTAGTTACAACTGCTACAAGCAATACCTCTACTTTACCATCAGCAAATACTAAAGTTGCACCTCAGGCTCCAAAGTCAAATACTGTTAAAACAGAGACTTTAAAGTCATCAAGAGTACAGGCAACACAAGGAGCAAATGCTAATAAGCCAAAGGTACAGTCTCATGCAAGCACAGCTCCTAAATCAAATTTAGTGACTGGCACTTTTGCAGCTCAAATAGGTGTTTTCTCTCAGAAGTCTTATGTTACAGATAACGTAGCTAAGCTTAAGAAGGCTGGTTTTAATGCTCAGACTCAGAGCGTTAATATCAATGGCAAATCTATGGTAAGAGTATTTGCAGGTACTGCAAAAACAAGACAGGCCGCTGATGCTATTTGCAGAAGCGCAAAGGCTAAAGTTGGTCTTGACTGCAGAATTCTGTCTTTATAATTTTTTTCAATTAACCTTGTATGAGGATCATTTAATGCTACTTGAAGATCTCAAAAACTATCTTGATGAATACTTAGATGTCAGATCATTTTCAGATCCTTCTTTAAATGGTCTTCAGGTTGAAGGCTTTAAAGAATGTACCTGTATTGCAACAGCTGCAACAGCTTCATTAGAGACAATTGATGCTGCAGTTGAAGAAGGTGCAGATACTCTCATTGTTCATCACGGTCTGTTTTGGAAGGGGCAGTTGCTACCTGTTGTAGGTCCTTTTAAAGACAGATTAAATGCTCTATTAGAGGCAAATATTAATTTATTGGCCTACCATCTTCCATTAGATGCTCATAATGTTGTCGGTAACAACAGGTACCTATGTGATTTGTTGTCTCTCTCAGAGGTCGATTATGTAGAACAGGGCAATCCTCGTTCTGTTGCAATGCAGGGTATTTTATCTGAACCTAAAACAGTAAAAGATATTGCGACACTTTTAGCAGACAGTCTGCATACTAGAGTTGATGTTTTAGGCGATTGTGATGAAAACATTTTATTAAGTAACATCGCCGTATGTTCAGGCTCTGGAGCATTTTTACTAGATGAGAATATGAAACCATCATACCATGCTTTAGTAACCGGAGATGTACATGAGCAGACCTATCATTTTGCTAAAGAAAGTGGTACACCAGTTTTTGTTGTAGGACATCATGCCTCTGAGCAGGGGGGAATCAAACGTTTAGGTGATCATCTTGCTAGAAAGTTTGATCTTGAACACAGACACCTGCACTTTAATATTGAAAAGGAATTAAAAACATATAATGGAAGCTCAATCTGATAAAGAATTGTCTAGCGAAGCCATCATGGTTCGTGATGCCTTAATTGAATGTGGTCTTGAGACACCATGGCATGATAATGGTCTAAGCTCTTCACAGAAGAAAGACATCATCAAAAAAAACATGTCAGAGATCATGAATACTTTAGGTCTTGATCTTAATGATGATTCCTTAAGAGAAACACCAACTCGTGTAGCTAGGATGTTTGTCGATGAAGTCTTTTCAGGTCTTGATTACAGAAATTTTCCAAAAGTAAGTGTTTTTGACAACAAAATGCATTTTGATGAAATGGTTAAAGTAGATAACATTACAGTTACTTCAACCTGTGAGCATCACTTTGTAGTTATGGATGGTTTCGCAAAAGTAGCTTATATGCCATCAGACAAAATTATTGGTTTGTCAAAAATCAATCGTATTGTCCAGTTCTTTGGTCACAGACCTCAAGTTCAAGAGAGAATGACTCAGCAGATTAAAGTTGCTCTGCAGACATTATTAAATACTAAAAATGTTGCTGTAAGCATCACCGCAACCCATTATTGTGTAAAATCAAGAGGTGTAAGAGATCAGACCTCAGAAACAACAACTACAGCACTTGGCGGACATTTTAAGACTAATCCGTCATCTCGCCATGAGTTCTTAACTGATTAAACTGATTAAAAGGATCAGTGCCATGAGAAAAGATGATTATAAAGTAGCTTTAATTGTACCAGTCTACAATGAGCATGAAACAGTTGAGACCTTTGTTAAGACTGTAAATGAGAAGTTAGCAAGTGAACTTAATCATATTGAGATTGTCTTCATTGATGACGGTTCAAAGGATAACACTGTAGAACTTATCGAAAACATGCAGAAGACTGATAACAAGATAAGTTTAATCAGATTATCAAGAAACTTTGGTAAGGAAGCTGCTATGTCTGCAGCTTTAGACATTGTACAGGCTGATGCAATTGTACCTATTGATGTAGATTTACAGGATCCACCTGAGTTAGTACTCGACTTCATTCGTATTTGGAGAGATGAGGGGGTGGATAATGTCTATGGTGTACGTGAAGACCGCTCAAAGGATACAGGTACAAAGAGAGTATCCTCAGAGGGCTTCTACTATGTCTTTAACAAGTTATCAGGCAGAGTAAAGATACCTGCAAACGTAGGTGACTTCCGTTTAATTGACAGAAAGATCATTGATGTTCTAAAGACCTTAAGAGAAAGAAACCGTTTCATGAAAGCTTTATATGCATGGCCTGGTTTTACCTCAAAAGGTGTAGGTTATAAGAGACCTGAAAGAGTAGCAGGTACTACCAAGTGGAATTACTGGAAGCTCTGGAACTTTGCTTTAGATGGTATTTTTGCCTTCTCATCATTACCACTTAAGGTTTGGTCATACATAGGTGGCTTTATTGGTGTGATAGCTTTAATCTGTATGATTTGGAATGTTGTAAAGACCTTAATCTTTGGAAACCCAACACCTGGTTATACCACTTTGATTAGTGCAATTCTGTTCTTAGGTTCTATTCAGTTAATCTCAATTGGTATTCTAGGTGAGTACATCGGTCGTTTAACTCAGGAAGTTAAGGGAAGACCTGTGTATGTTGTATCTGAGATTAAAGGTCCATTGTCTAAAGAAGTACCTGACGGTCTAAATGAAACAAATATAGGGTTAATTAATAAATAATGAAAACACAAAAGTAGTTTCAGGTTTATTTAATATGTAAGAACACAACCATGTATTTATATTTTTAGTCTGATAACTTAAAAAAAATTAAAACTTGAGTTTATATCATTGTTATAAAAAGGTGTCCTTTTTATGCTATTTTCTTCAATGACGTTTATATATTTATTTCTTCCAATTGTAGTAACTATATATATTATAGTTCGTAAAGAATTGCGTAACTATATTCTGCTTATAGCAAGCTTAATTTTTTATGCTTGGGGAGAGCCAAAATATCTTAGCATTATGCTTTTAACTATTTTGGCTAATTATTTTTTTGCAATTTTTATCGAATATTCAAAAAACACCCAGCTTAATGTATTTTTTTACAGTAAAAAAAGTCTTTACTCTAGTATCATAAAATTTCGTACTAGTATTCTTTTATTTATCGCTCTGTTTATTGATCTTGGAATACTAGCATATTTTAAGTATTTTAATTTTCTTATCGATAATATTAATTCGCTTTTTCATTCAAATGTTGATTTTATAAAAGTAATAATGCCGATTGGTATTTCTTTTTATACTTTCCAAGCTATATCGTACTTAATTGACGTATATAGGGGGGGGGGAAGCTCAAAAAGATCTTTTTAAACTATCATTATTTATAGCTCTATTTCCTCAACTCATTGCAGGTCCAATAGTAAAATATCACGAAATTTCTTATCAAATAAATGATCGTCATATTGATTTTCAAAAAATTAGCTACGGTATAAAGAGATTTATTATAGGCTTGTCAAAAAAAATGCTTATTGCAAATGCTTTTGGGCAGGTTGCTGATAAAATATTTTCTCAAAATGCAGATTCCTTTTCTCCAGGAATAGCTTGGCTTGGAGCTATTGCGTATACGATTCAGATTTATTTCGATTTTTCTGGTTATTCTGATATGGCAATAGGCTTAGGTTCAATTTTTGGTTTTACTTTTCCTGAAAATTTTAATTATCCATATATTTCGAAGTCGATATCTGAATTTTGGCGCAGATGGCATATTTCCTTGTCAACATGGTTTAAAGAGTATTTATATATTCCATTGGGTGGAAATAGAAAAGGTAATTTCAGAACTTACTTTAATTTAGGTATTGTTTTTCTTGCAACTGGTTTTTGGCATGGAGCTGCATGGAACTTTATTATTTGGGGCGTATGGAATGGCTTTTTTGTAATTTTAGAAAAAGTCTTTAATATAAATTCGAAATCAAGTAAGTTTTTCCTTTCATCTTTTTGTCTTCATTTTTATTGTATTATTGTTTTTGTAATTGGATGGGTGCTTTTCAGATCTCCCGACTTGTCTTATGCATTAAAGTATATAGCTAATATGTTTGGTTTAGTGTCTCATTCTCACAACAAATATGCATTAATTTATTATATGGATACTATTGAATGGATAACTCTTCCTGTGGCTATATTTTTTTGTCTTCCTTTGGCTAAAAATCTTCTCGAGCTTTCTCGCAAAAATAACGCTATTTCTTGGGGAACTAATATTATCTGTTTTATTCTTTTTTTATTAAGTTCTTCGTATGTTGCAGCTTCGACTTATAATCCATTTATCTATTTTAGATTTTAAAAAATGACCAAAAAAAATTTAAAAATCATCATTCAAGTTCTAACTTCTGTAATTTTAAGCTTTGCGTTAGTAATTTCTATGCAAGGATATTTATATGATTCTAAGTTTGATTTTTCATTTAGTGTAAAACCCAGTGTTTCAGGAAAATATAATGCTTATGTTTTATATACCGATGAAATTGATAAAGAAGTCGATTGGAATAACTCATCAAATGTTATTAAATTAGAAAATCTATTTCTTTCTTCAGATTCATTTAATAATTTACAGTTTAAAAATCTAAATAGACCTTATCATTTACTATATAAATTTTCGTTAATTCTTGAATCTCAAAGTGAAATTCAAAATGGAACTATTTTTTCAGTTAAGGATATTTATGCAAATAGCAAAAAACTTGATGGTTTTTATGAAACTGCAAGTGTTTTAGGGAAAACATACATTGAAAAATGTACATCTAATGAGTGTAAATCCCATATTACAGATAATTTTGTTTTGAAAGCTAATCAAAACACTGCTGTGTTATATCAATATTATGATTTAGGAGTTATACCTTCGTTTTCTAATTTTGTAAAAACAGCAACCATTATTGCTTTTTTATTATGTAGCTGTATTTGTTATTGTTTAATTCGTTATTTATACAACCAAAAGCAAATTCAATCCTCAAGAACATCCGATTTGTTTTTTGTTGTGATAATTTCAATCACAATTATGATTCCTATTTTATGCATTGATACAAGACCAAATATTGCAGAAATGAATGAAAACAGAATGCTTTCTAATTACCAACCCCTTTTTACTGATGATTGGCACCACCCAATTAATCTGCAGTGGAATAGGCAATTTGAATCCTATTTTGATGACAGATTTGGTTTTAGAAGTTACCTTGTAAATATCCAAAAGACATTGATGACTCGATTTAATTCAATTGTTGATGTCCCAAACGTTGGTTTTTGTCAGAAAAAAAATAGTTGGTGTTTCAGCAGGATTGATGATGAATTGGGAGGCTTTTTACACAGAAACAATTCTTTTGTAAATGTAGATTACGTAAAAAAAATTGCATTGTTAACTAATAAGCCAATATATATTTTAGTTTATCCAATAAAAACAGAATTGTACCCTGAAAAAGTTTTAATTTTCAAACATCCTCAATCTCAATTGTATTCATTTTCCGAATACGCTATGGATCAATTTAAGTCATTAAATCTTCCTAATGTACATGTAATAAATCTTTTACCTATATTGTTGAAAGCAAAAAACAATAACCCCGACAAATTACTCTATTTTAAAGACGAGCATCATGCTACTGAGTATGCTAATAAAGTTGTAGTTGATTATCTAAATACCCACGTACCCGAATTTATGACTCACAATAAATCAAAAGATATCGAAAAAGAATATCCTTCAGAAATCTTACAAATCGCAACAGGCGAGTTTATCGGAGATAAAGGAGCAGAAGGTTTACTGTATGGACAAACTTGGGGTGCTGTATTTGGTAATAATAATAGAAGAAAGAAAATCATGTTCACTAAGCCTGAAAAGTATCCTTTTTATTCACTAAGTCAGAAATATTTGAGTGACATTTCTTTTTCTCAAGGCAGGGGGTGGAATGAAACTATAATTCATAATAAAAATCACTCCATGTTTAAAGTTATGATTATCGGTCATTCTTTTGTTGAAACCCTATCAAAGATAGTAGCTACATCAGCTTCAGATGTCTACAGAATGAGAGTCGGTGAACTTCCTAATCTTCCAAACGGTCCTGATTTAATTAGTTCTGGCAATATTGCTGATCAAGTTATAAAATTAAATCCTGATGTTTTGATTATGGCATTTTGGCAGGGAACTTTTAGTTATGTTAACTAACCCAACTTTTGCATTTGAAATTTAATTCAAAATGCAGATAACAATGCGGTTTAACACGGCATTTGCTCTTTAAAATATGATTTTTGATTATTAAGACGTTTGTGGTAACTGAATGTACATTTTGATGTAGTCAGTAATACTAGAGAACCACTCTGAGATTGCGTTAGATATTACTTCTTTTGCTTTAGCTAATTTACCTTTACAGATACAGTCAGCAACATCTAAGGTAACAGCTATGTTATCTATAAGCAGAAGTAATGTTTGCAGAGCTTCTGCAAATGTAATGGCAGTAAGTTCAGAACGGGCGCTATAAAAGAGCTCTCCAATAGAACGAGGATCGTTGTCGTGACGTCTGTTAAACTCCATGAGTTGTAATCTGATATTTGTAATGACCATAAAGGCATTGCAGGTATCAAAGTCATGAGCCTGACACCCACTCTTTAAGCCCAGATAACTTTTCTGAGCTTTAAAGGCAACTTCAATAGACCATCTTCTACCGTAGAGTTCAATAATACGTTCAGGAGATAAGTCTATATCAGTACTTACAATGCAGATCCAGTCTGTAGAGTTTCTTGCCTTTACAAAGACAAGTCTTACTTTTAAGTCTTTGTTTGTATAAGCAATGACAGAGGTAATAAGTTTAGCCTTGTTGAGTTTACCTCCATTGATTTTCTTAAGGAGTTCTTTTTGAGAAAAGGATTTAGAACTACCTTTTTCCTGTTTGAACTGAAGGTTTCTTTTTATAAGCTAAGAGTCTGCGTTTAGCTCCAGTAGTTCTGTTATCAATGTTACTTGTATTAGCCTTCTGAATGAGATTTTTCTCTTTATTAGAGGCTATAAGATGACTCAGTAAAGGAACGTAGTTAATACCATCAGTCCAACCTAAAGCTAAATCGGTAAAACCTTTAACTGTTTTGCCAATAACATGGTTGTACTGTCTGGATAAGAGCTCAACCTTTTACCTCGACATCTCTCAATCATGGTATCGTCTACTATTAAGCAGTTAACCTGGTTCTTATTGTTTTTATTTAGCTCACAGATAAATCTGATGATAAACGTTGCTATGTAAAACATCAGAGATTGCCAGTCATACTTTGGGTTAGACAGAAATCTATACATAGAGTCTCTGCTAATAAAAGGTAATGACTTACCTTCAGTAGATTCAAAGAACCTATACAGATTTGGATAACCTTTAAAGATAGAAGTAACAAGTACAGAAAGAAGAGTAAACACATCAGACCCTGAGCGTTTAGAAAACTTAGCTCTGGCTAAAAGAGAACGAACTCCAATATGTATAAAAAGTGGCTCAAAAGAAATTGCTCTATTGCATAAGATGAATTTTTGTTTATCATAGCTTTGTGTATAATTTGTTTTAACTTATTGATTTTGCAACATAAATCACACCATTTTATACACATTTATTCAACAAAACACTCCTCAAAACAGCTTCCCCAAGCCATTTTTACTGTGTATTTACATACCACTTAAGACTTTATAATCAAAAATCATATTTTAAAGAGCAAAGTCGGTGCTGGACCGCTTATATTTAACGTTTTAACTCAATTTTTGAAATGCAAAAGTTGAGTTAATTTCAACAATATTCAGAAAACCTTCTCTTGCCTAGGATGTAGATCTGCTATTTCTAAATAATGCAGTGACTGTTCCTTGTCACCATATTATTCAAAAATCACGTAATTTCACTGATTTTTTAAGAAAATCCTGTAAGACTTCGCTTGAGGAGCTGATTAACTGTTTTGACAACAAATGAGCTATCAATTTATGCGACACTGATCGGTTCGATTTGTTTGCCGTAGAAATTATTAACTCTATTTGGTTGCCGTATTTAATTATATAATGTTTCAATAAGTTGGATTTTATAATGAATAGTATATTTAATATCTTGTCGGGGGGGGTAAAACACGGTTACCGTTCTGATATTGATGGCTTACGAGCCATAGCTTGCCTTGCAGTTGTTATCTTTCATGCTTTTCCTAATCATCTCAAAGGCGGATTTGTCGGTGTTGATATCTTCTTTGTCATCTCTGGCTTCTTAATTTCATCAATTCTCTATAGAAATCTATTTAATGCTGATGCTCCAGGTAGAGTCAATATTGTTGATTTCTACATCAGACGTGTAAGGCGTATCTTTCCTGCATTACTTGCTGTTTTAATTACTACTTTAATCTTAGGTTGGTTTGTATTGTTACCTGAAGAATACGAGTTATTAGGTAAACACACATTATGTGGTGCAACTTACATCAACAACTTTATGCTCTACAAAGAGTCTGGAGACTACTTTAATGCAGCTTCTAATGCAAAGCCATTATTACACTTATGGTCATTAGGTGTTGAAGAACAGTTCTACTTAATTTTTCCTATAATTTTATGGTTAGTCTATAAGACAAATTTAAACTTTGTGTTGTGCTTAACTGTATTTACAGTAATTTCATTTGCATTAAACAGAAACGGAGTTAACCATAATCATCAGACTGTCGCTTTTTATTTACCTTGGTGCAGATTTTGGGAATTAAGTATTGGAGCTATCTTAGCCTATACAGTTAATTACCATAATGAACTTGTAGAAAAAGTAAAGACTCTTATTACTGATAATGTTGTTGCTGATACTATATCTAAATTCATCTTCAGAAACTGTAATGATGATTTAAGACGTAATCTTATCAACAACCTAATCTCAATTACAGGACTTGTTACCATTATCTACGGCATTGCTACCATCAACAATGATATTACATTCCCTGGTACCAAAGCTTTAATTCCAGTATTTGGCGCACTAATGATCATTGGAGCAGGCAAAACTGCAGTAATAAACAAATACATTCTCTCTAATAGGGTAATGGTATTTTTAGGACTCATTAGTTACCCATTGTACCTATGGCACTGGCCACTACTATCATTAGCTTATATCTGCGAAGGTCAGATGCCTGACGCATGGATCAAGGGCGTTGCAGTCGTAATTGCTATTGTTCTAGCAACTTTTACTTACTTTGTAATTGAACCTCCATTAAGATATGGCAGCCATTCTAAGACTAAAGCTGTTGGTCTTTTTATCACTTTACTTGTTATTGGCGGGCTAGGTCTATTAATCTATAGAAATAAAGGCTTACCATTTAGATACGCAAATGTATTATCAAAAGAAGAAAAATATATAGCAAATACAACTAGCGGTTTAAATAAAGTATTTTCCATAAATGATGAATTTGTGTCTAATTGCAAGAAAATCTATCCTAATTGGAATGAAAATGCAAATGATGATGATGTTCAGTGTGCACTACAGTCTAAAGAAGGTGAAAATAATATTGCTTTAGTTGGTAGCTCACATGCTACGCATCTATTCTATGGCATTTCTCAATTAGCTAAAGCAGATGGTAATTCTATAGCTTTATTTTCTAAAGGAAGTCAAAGTCCTTTTTTATATCTGCAGTCTAAACATCCTGAGCGTTTATCTTGGTACAATAGTATAAGCGAAGCTTATCGATATATTCTCCAACATAAAAATTTAAAAGTAATAATTTTGGCTAATTTATCTTTAATGGATTTTATTGACTTAAATAATCCTGATGAAAAAGATCAACAAAAAGTTTTAGTAGCAGGACTAAGAAGATCTTTTGAAACATTAAAAGATAGAAAAGTAATAGTTGTTCTTGATACACCACTTTTGCCATTTAATCCAAGTAAATGTATTACTAAAAGAAAATTGAGTTTCAAAAAATCATCTGATTGTAATTATGAAAGATCGATTACCATTGGTAAAAGAGATCTTGATGCAAAAACAATAAGATTAGTAGCAAAAGAGTATAGCAATGTTGTAGTTGTAGATCTTGAATCTCTTTTTTGCCAAAAAGATAAATGTCACGCAAAAGTTGGCAATGATGTTCTTTATCTTGATGAACATCATTTAAACTATAAGGGATCGAAATATGTTGCAAAAGAAATTTATAAATTTGTCAAGGAAGATCTTTTGTGACATTTATATGCTATTAGTTGTATAGTATAATTCTCGCTAGAATCTGACATTGAGTAGTAAAATTAGGAATATATTCTGACTTATTTAATTGTTTGATTTTTTTGATCACTTTTTTTAAGTTGTAATTAAAGTATCAATTATTTTAAATAAATCAATCTGATAATGTTGATTATGTAACTTTTGGATCACTTTACAATATTCACATTATTACAATGTGATACAAAGATCACGCTTAGTTTTACAAGCTTGAGATTGTAGCCAACTTAGGTTAAAAGATAGCCATCAAAGAGATATTACAGGATCACAATGATGGCATTACAGTTTGATAACACAGGTGATTTACTTTCAACAGAGCCAGGAAACATTGGACTTACAGCAGCAGGATTTGATTACTTTGGTTTAGCACCAGTAATTGAATCCTGTATTGAAAAGATAGGTTCACATGTAAAGGTAACTCAAATTGAGTTAGTGAATCTATTGTGTTGTCAGGTATTAAATGTACCATACCAGTCACTGTACGGAAACTCAGAGTTTTACCAGGGAAAACCTGTAAGAGCTTTAACTGGTAATGAAGAGCTTAATGTAGAAGACATAAACAGGGATGTACTATCAAGATTACTGGATGCAATAGCAGACTTTGGACCTGAAAGACTGTTTCTAAGATGTTCTCAAGCGATAGCAACTAAACTTGAGCTTAACCCTGTTTCAGTACATATAGACTCAACCAGTTTCCACTATGAAGGTCAGACCAGAGTTGAAGATGGCTGTGATATCGTACTTGATAAGGGATACAGCAGAGACAGTCATCCTGAATTAAATCAGATAAATGAGCTGATGATATGTGATGAGTTTAGTCATATACCATTATTTGAAAAGTGTGTTAGTGGGCACGTAAGTGACAAGACCAGTTTTAAAGATGTCATTATTACTTACTACTCTCTAATTAAAGAGCAGTTTAAAGACTTAAGATATCTGGTAGCAGATAGTGCTTTATGTACCAATGATAATGCTAAAGAGCTGGCATTACATCATCTGTATGCTGTAACCAGAATACCAGACTCTTACGGTCAGGCAACCGAGTGCTTTAAGCTGTTAGCTCAGGAGCCTGATAAGCTTGTACCTGTAGACAGTAATGAGCCTGATGGTGTCAAAGCTATGTGGTGGGGAGAATGTACTATAGGAGAACAGAAGTTCAAAAGACTTTTAGTTCAGAATGAACTTCTCCATAACATGAAAGAAGCTACTATTGCTAAAAAGGCTAATAAAGAGCTTGAGAAAGTTCAAAAAGCCTTAACTAAACTTGAAACTAAGCCATGCAAATGTATGGCTGATGCTCAAAAGAGCATTGATGATATTACAGCAAAGCTTAAACTTGTATCTGTATCCGATATTACCTATGAAGAGGTAAAAGGACATAAAGGTAGAGGCAGACCTAAGAAAGATGAAAAGCCTGTCACTATTGCTGTTAAAGTTCATGCTGTAGCTTCAATTAACAGTGAAGCTGTTAATGCTGCTGTTGAAAACTCAACCTATTACGTCATCTGTACTAATGATACAGAGCGTAAATGGACAATGAAAGAATTACTTTCTATCTATAAGAAGCAATCTGTAGTTGAAAGAAACTGGAGATGTCTTAAAGATAAAAGATTACTGGTAAACACTTTGTACCTTGAAAGCCCATCAAGAATAAATGCTCTGATGTGGGTAATGACTTTAGCTCTTTTAATCTATTCTGCTACAGAATATCTGAAGAGAAAGAAAATGGAAGAGCAAAGACTTACAGTCCCTACACCTGACCATAAGAACGTGCTTTCAAGACCATCATTGATGAGAGTTTACCAGTACCTTGCAAACTCAAATATCAGTCTGACCTATACATCTTGTACTGAGTTTGTAAGATTAACAGGAGTTCCCTTGGATATGCAGCAAATCCTGTTATCTATGGGAGAAGAATGGTGCAGATACTACATAAGTGACACATATCGACCTTATATAGCATCTGCTGTTTAAAACTTGATCTGTAAAGATCTAGACAAGTTGATGAACTAATATTTATTTCATCAATTTGGTTATATACTCAATTTACTGAATAGTTCGCTCTAACTTCAATTATGTTAAATCTATTTTTTAGATCGGTTATACTGTGCTATTCATATATACCCAATGTTGCAGCTAATATTATGGTACTCGAATGTTTGAATTTATCGAATCATTTGTATCTAACATTCAAGAACAATTTTCTTTAGATAATGTAATTTTAATAATTGCAAGCGCCTTATTATTGTTATCTTTGTTTAAGTTTGTTAATGGGGTCCCATCTTTTCAAAAAATAAAACTATGTTTTTTGAAAAAAACAACTATATCTGAACTTTCAGATGCAGAAGAAAATTGTAAACCTTATTTCAACTATGCTCCAATTGATTTAAGCAAAGAACTTTCAGATCCTTCTTTTCATGAACAATTCAGACAGTTAGATTTCTACTTACAAGATCAGAAAGTAAAAAATTTAGCAATTTTCGGTTCTTTTGGTTCAGGAAAAAGCAGTTTAATCGAAACTTACTTCAACTCAATTAAATTTGGAAGAAAAGAAAGTAGTGACTCAGTAATTTTTATTTCATTGACTGATTTTGAGTATGAAAACAAATTTGGTGACAGTCAACAGACTAACTTTTATCATAATCAACAAGATAGTATCCAAGAAAGAGGATCAGAACCAAATTTAACCAATCAAGGTACTAGTAAAATCGAAAGAAATGGAAATGAAAAATCAAATAAACTTGATATCGTTACTGTTGAAAGTGAGATAATCAGGCAGATAATTTACAGCAAAATAAACAAAGATGTTCCTATATCTGTAATTTCAAATTTTAAATATGACAATAAATTTGTGACTAAATTTTGCCTTGTAATCTTTTGTTTCGTATTCTTCTCTATCCATTTAAAATTTAACGATAACTTCAGTCTTAACCATTACCTTCAATTTTCCTGGTATTCTGTTGCAGCATTTATCTGCATTTTCTATTTTGTTTTCTATGTTGTTAAATGGCTATTTACATCTTTTAAATTGTCTAATGTGTCTTTTCAATCAAACAGTATAAGCTTTGAGCATAAATCAAAATCATGTTTATTTGATTCTTACATTGATGAAATAACGTATCTTTTTGAAGAATCTAATTGTAAATATGTTGTTTTTGAAGATTTGGATAGAACAGATAATTACGAAGTACTAACTCATTTAAGAAATCTAAATCAAATACTAAATAATGATCACCGTTGCAAAGATTGGGTATCAAAAAAGCAAAGAAAAATAGTTTTTATTTATGTTATCAACAGTTCTATCTTTAAAAATTCTAATGAAACTGTAAAGTTTTTTGATGCTTCAATAAATGTAGACCCTGTAATAACTTCTACAAATTCTTGGGAATTCTTAAAAAATTACAGGACCAATCTTTGTTTATATTATGAGAATGGTAAAGAATCTAATGCAATAAAACAGCAATTCTTATCAGAGCAATTATTAGATGATAAGTTCTTTATTTCTATTTCTAGATTTCTGTGTGATTTAAGACTGGTTAAACAGATCTTTAATGATTATCAAAATCTTATTGGCAAGATTGATTGGCTGTTTCCTAAAATTTCTGATAAGAATCTGCGTAAAAAGATTGTAACAGAGTGTTTTTCTTTTGCTTTGTTTAGATGTGTCTTTCTCAAAGAGTATGATGATTTAAACAAAAATAAAGGAATTACTTACAATTTTCTAAATAGAAAGTACAAGTATCCTGGTCTGGACGCTGTATATATCGAAAATAGTTCTTTTTATGAATTAGTTCGTAAAAAGAAAATAGATCCAAATTTAATTCCAGAACTTCAAAGTCAAGAATTGCTAAAGATTCTTTTAATTAATGATTATATTTCGGAAAAATATCGCTTATTCACAACTGCAATTAGTAGTAAGTCTTTTTATAACAGGCAAAATGATATTTCCTTTTTGGCAGACTTGATAAGTGAGTCAGTTTCTTATTCTCCTAAATTTGAAATTTCTGATTTTCCTGTTGAAGTTGCTCTTCATTATTTCCCAAACACATGTTTTTTGTGTTATAGAGTTTTAAATTTTGAATTTTTAGGTTATTTGACATACATATATGTAATTCAAAGAAAACAAAATCATAAATTACTGTTAGATAAGTATGTAGGATTTATTTTTGATTCTATTATAAGTTTAAAAAATAAAGAAACTAAAGCTCTTAAGTCATCTTCAAATGATAATAATGTTCATAACTTTGTTTTTGAATTGTGTGACTGTTTCAAAAAATTAAAAGTGGGAAACAGTAAGTTAGATGAAGATAATGTTAACCAATGTAAAAATGAATGGTTGAAAATTGTTTTTTCAAGATTGTTAACCTCAAAGGAAATCTATCAGAATTATAAAACTATATTTGGAGCTTGTTTAGAAAAGTTTCTATTTTATATCTTAGAATATGGTCAATCTGTAATACTAGATGATTTTTTTCCTGAAGATCGTACTTTTATAAAAATAATATTACAAGATATTGAAATGTTAGATAAAGCAAACAAGTTTCAACCTCAGTTAGTAAATGATAGCAAACTTATAACTAACACTTTCTTTCAATCAGCTGAATTTATCAATTTTAAGATAAAATATATTATTCCAACCCTCTCTATGAAGAACGATTCTTCATACGAATATATAAAGAAAATAGCAAATTTCCATAAAATTAATCGTGAGCCAAATGTTGTATCGTTTATCTTCGAGCCTACTTGGTTCAATTTCTCTCAAATTTCTAAGTACTTAAGGGACAGATTTCCTAATAAAGCATTACCTCAAAAAGATACAAGCTGTGAAAATATCTTGTTGACTACTATTTTTACAACTATTGATGATGATACTAAAGCTCATTCAGAATTTAAAGAGTTTGGAAGAGCATTTTATTTTCATTTGTTTTTCTTAGGTGGATATGAAAATCTTTTATTTTCTACTGGAATTGATACCAGATACAAGATAAAAGATAACAATGTTGATTTTCTGCAAGATACTCCGGAAGTTGTTCTCTCTGTTCTTCTTTCATTGAATTATAGTTATTTAGAAAAAAAGTCTTTTTTTGAATCTAACAATAAAAAAAAGTATGAGTATCATGTAAAAAATCCTGACAAATTAGAAATTCTAAAATCTTATGAAGGAACTGATTTTGAAAAAGTTGTTTACTGTTTCCTTGATTACGAAAATTGTGAAATTTCAAAACTAAGCAAAAATTTCTTAGAAAATTCAATTAAAACAGATTCATTGTTTAAAGATTGGTGCAATATAGTTAATTCCATTGACCTTTTCCAGGTTCAACAAGCGAAACAATCTTTACTTATTTCATTAACTCAACTTTTAAACTACTCTTTCATTAAGAAGAATTGTAAATTCACACCAAAACACAGAATTGCTCCTAACATAACTAATATTGTTCAAATAAGAATTTTCCTTGAACAGTATCTAAAAGAAAGCAAATCTGATGAAAAGCATAAATTTGAAATTGATAAGGATTATCAAAATTGTTGGTCGGCTTTTTCTAAGTATTTTTATTACTTTTATGATGATATTTTGCTAACTAATTCTAAATTTGTGCTGTCATCTAATTTTACAGATGCTCCGTATTCTACTGAAAAAACAAGAGATTATATTTTGTCTATAAAAGAAAAGACTTAATAACTAAGATGTCGCCATATCACAATATAGAACAATGTTGGAACCTCTAAAAATAGCAGAGATGATGCAAGTCTCTTCCAAGATGGAGAAGAGATTGTTTTCTTGGGAAGAAAAGGATCTTAAATTCTGGTCAAGGCTCTAAGACCACTGTTTCTTATAATCAACGACAATATGTTATATAACTACTTTTGAAACACTATATGAAAAACTATAAATCAAGCATTGTAAAATTGGTAAAAGCGTACTGTCCTTTTACAGAGAACAATTCAAAACAAAATAATGGATCTGAACTTGGTAAAAGCGGTCTTTATTATGACTTCTCTCCAATTGATGTATGCGAAGATGAAGATAAAAGTTCATATGAGGAAGAGTTCAATCAAATAAAGTATGCCTTAGAAAACGATAAGGCTAAGAACTTAGCTATCTTAGGTAAGTTTGGTACAGGTAAAAGTAGTCTTATATCTTCATTTTTTAAGCATGCACACATCAATAATAAGAAGATCTCTGAAAAAGAGTACGTAACAGTAAGTCTTGCTGATTTTGATTATTTAAAAGGAAACTCATCCGATAACATTGAAGATGATCTTGCTGCTAATTCCAGATCTGACAAAGATAATAATTCCGATACAACAGATAAAAAAGGCTGTAACGAATCTTCAGAAAATAAAATTGATTCATCTAATAAGAACAATCATTCATCAGGTAAATCTTCTTATCAGAATCTTGAGTCTGTTGAAAAAGAAATAATAAGACAGCTTTCATATGGAAAGTTAAGTAAAAATGTTCCTATTTCTTTTTTATCAAAATTTAAAACACGTTTATGTGATACTTTTGTCATCTCTTTATATCTGAGTCCATTATTAGTTCTTTTTCTAAGTAGCTTTTTTATAAAAGATGAAATCGTTCACTTATTTAATTATGCACCAGGCAGTACCTTAACTAAATTGTTAGTTCTTACTTCAATTACAGTAGGTTACGTATTCATATTCTTTAAATTTATATCACCAAGGTTAAGATTTAAACACTTATCCTTATCATCACTATCAATTAGTGTTGATCAGAAAGATTCTGATAACATCATAGATGCTTATCTTGACGAAATTACCTATCTGTTTGAACAATCAAAATGTAAATATGTCATTTTTGAAGATCTAGATAGGGGAAACAATCCTGAAGTATTCACTCATTTACGAAATTTAAATATTGTTTTAAATAATGACATTAGATGCAAAAATAAAAATGGATGCTTTTGGAAAAGATGTCAGCGCAGAATTGTATTTATCTATTTATTAAGAAATGATCTTTTATCACCACAAGATATGGTCAAGTTCTTTGACTACACATTATCTATTACTCCATATGCAGCATCTTCAAACATTGCTTTTCATGCCTTAAAAATAAGAGATGAACTTTATGCTTACTATAAAAAGATTGAAGATGGTAAAACAAGTGAAGATAAATTAATAGCATCACAAGAAATTGGAGATCAAGTTCCAACTGACCAACAAATTAAAATCACACAAAAGTCCACAGAAAGTAAGAACTTTAAAAAGTCAGAATTATTTTCAGAAGAAGCTTTAGACAATGATTTTATTATTTCAGTTTCAAGATTTGTCGGTGATCTTAGAAATATCAAACAGATCTTTAATGATTGCCAGTTACTAATAGGAAATTTTGAATTTTTATTTGAAGATTCTAAGATCATTGGAAAAAAGATCTTTTCTATATCGGCATTAAAAAACTACTATCCATCTGATTATAACGAGCTGATCTCTAATAAGGGAAAACTATATGAACTGATGAATAGAAAAGGTGAATACAGATCTTTTGTTGAAAATGTCAAGAATTACTTTAAGAATTTAAATGACAAAAACGATAAGTTGACATCTGAAGATTTTGATCAAGATGAATGGAATAGAGCATTCGAAAATTTAGAAGAACGATATTCATTTTATGATCTCGTAAAATCTAAAAGGTACAAGACTGAATTATGTACTTACTTAAGAAGCAAGACTTTTTTAACGTACTTACTTTGTAATAATTTTATTTCTGAAGATTACAGATTTTATATATCCAAATTTTCTAAACAATTTTCTCTAAATCAAAGAGAATATTCTTTCTTAAGAAAACTATATGATGCTAATTCAGATTATCAACCAAATTATGAACTTTCAAATGCGAGATTAGACATCCTCTTTTCTTTATTACCAAGGTTCACGATCAATAGCAAAGCAATTTTTAATTTTTCGCTGTTTAACTTTGTTTTAAAACAATATAACAAGCATGAAAATGTTGAATGTTCAAGATTTTTAGGCAAATATTTTGAGATTTGTTTAGAACCTGCTTACAGATATTTTGGTCCTGATTTTTTGCTTTCTTTATGTGAATTTTTAAATAAGGAACTTTTAAATAAGAAAGAATTGTACATAAAAGATGCTGAAAAATTAAATCTACTGTTTATGACTATTGTAGATTCATGTGGCAGTTTGGAAACTCTTACAAGAAAGTTCTCATTTTTAAATAGAAAATCAGAATTTATATTGTATGCTCTTGTATATGGCTCTTTTATGTTTTCTAATGATGGAAATCTTTCTGAGTCTAGTAGGGAAATAAATGATTTCGCCTCAACAGTAAGAGAAAGAAAAACTCTTTCAGACATCGTTAACAAGATCATATATATTCCGGTTCCTTATTGGAATATATTTTTCGATTCTCTGTCTTCATTAAAAATTGTAATTGAAGAACTTCCAAGAACTTATTTTCTTAGAGATAAATCAATAGAATTTTATACTCAATTAGATAATTGTCTTGCTAGAAATGACAACTATCAACCTTTTCTACTTAATTGGAAGAACTGTTCAACAATAGCGAAAGTTATATGTTCTAAAAATAGTAGAGATAGCGCAGAAAAATCTTCAAAAGGATTTTATAAAAATTCTTTTCTGACGGTTTTTTATGATTTTTCTGACAAAGATAATGTTTCGTTTTTATATATAAGAAAAGCGATTTTCAATCTCCTCTTTAATCAAGATAATTCTTCAGATAAAGTTAGTTATATAAACATTTTATCTGCATGTGGCATTTTAGAAAGATCAAATTTTGATGAAAACAATGAGGATAGATATCTCGAAGATAATTCAGAGATTGTTGTTTCTGTAATTACTGTTCTAAATGCATTAGAAATTCATAAAAGATTAGATAAAGAAAAGAATTCAATTGATAAGGATAATGATCTTGACAAACAAAAGACAGTAAAAAAAGAACTTACTTGTTTTTTAAGACAAGATGAATATTTTGGTTTATTAAATAAATATAGATGTGTTAAATACATATTTAACAGTAGCATTCATTTACTTAAGCAGTGTTACTTGGATTTTGAAAATTCCTGTATTGAAGATTTAAAAATAACATTTAGTAAAGTTGATTCTCTGCTTCAAAGTTGGCAAGATGGAACGTTCTTTGATTTATTTACTGCAGATTTAAATTTTGCATTAGCTAAAGCAGAAACACTTTCAGACCTTTTACTGTATTCACTTTTACCAAAAGTTAACAAAGATACTCCTCAAAATAGAATCAAGCCAAATATTCAAAATATAGTATTTGTTAGGAACTTTATATGTTCATTTGATTTGTCTCATCTTTCAAATGACAATAACGAAAACAACAAAACATCCTTCATTTCTCATTTTTATAAAAATGAAATCGATTCTTTATGGAATCCTCTATATGAGTTCTATAAAAAGAACTTTGATGAGATTTTGCATTCATCTTCTAATTTAAATCCATGCCCTGATTTTGAAGTTCTTGATCCTAATAGGACTGCCAAAATAAAAGATTTCTTCCTCAATCTTGATAAACAAGATTAACAATCATTTTAATTACTACACAACAGAGAGGTTAACATGTACGATTATTTAGTAGTAGGTTCAGGTTTATATGGTGCAATCTTTGCTCATGAAGCAAAGAAGCATGGTAAATCTGTATTAGTAGTAGAAAAAAGAGCAAACATTGCAGGAAACGTTTATACCGAAAATGTTGAAGGTATAAATGTTCATAAATATGGAGCTCATATCTTCCATACCAATAATAAGAAGGTATGGAACTATATTACTCAATTTGCTGAGTTCAATAGATTTACTAACAGCCCAGTAGCTAATTACAAAGGTGAACTATATTCATTACCATTTAATATGTACACCTTTAATAAGATGTGGGGAGTAGTAACACCTGAAGAAGCTCTAGCTAAGATCAATGAACAGAGAAAAGAGATTGTATCTGATCCTAAAAATCTTGAAGAGCAGGCAATCTCACTAGTTGGTAGAGATATCTATGAAAAGCTAATCAAAGGTTATACAGAAAAACAGTGGGGTAGAGACTGTAAAGAATTACCTTCATTTATTATTAAAAGATTACCTGTACGTTTAACTTTTGATAACAACTACTTTAATGCTCTATACCAGGGTATTCCTGTAGGTGGTTATACCAAGATGGTAGCAAATTTATTAGGCGGTATTGAAGTAAGATTAAATACAGATTACTTAAAGAATAAAGAAGAGTTAGATAAACTTGCTCATAAAGTTGTTTACACAGGACCAATTGATTCTTACTTTGATTATAAGTTAGGAACACTAGAATACCGCTCTGTAAGATTTGAAAATGAGTTATTAGACATTCCAAATTATCAGGGTAATGCTGCTGTAAACTATACAGACAGAGAAACTCCATTTACCAGAATTATCGAACACAAATGGTTTGAATTTGGTAAAGATGAAAATGGAAATGATCTTCCAAAGACTGTAATCAGTAGAGAGTATTCATCAGAATGGAAGAAAGGAGATGAACCTTACTATCCTGTTAACAATGAAAAGAACGGTAAGCTATATCTTGAATACAAGAAATTAGCTGATGCAGAGAAAAAAGTAATCTTTGGTGGAAGATTAGGAGAGTACAAATATTATGATATGGATGCTACAATAGCATCAGTATTAGACAAGTGTGAAAAAGAGTTTGAGTAACCAATAAGTTTCTTACTCTTTAAAAAGCACTGTAGTAAAGATCATGGTATTTAAAGATCCTATTGCTGAAAGTCAAATAGAATCTAACTGCAGTGCTTTTCTCAGTATATAAAGGTGAGTTTATGTACATAAAGGAAATTGATGTTGAAAATCTTGGACCTATTGAAAAGGCTAATATTAAATTCAACTTTAATGAAGATGGATCACCTAAGCCACTTATTTTAGTAGGTAAGAATGGTTCCGGCAAATCAACATTGATTTCTAATATTGTTGATTCTTTTTACGAGTTTGCAGCAAAGGCATACAGTAATATTCAAATCAATGATAAAAATAAAACTTCATATTCTTGCTACTATAAAATTCTTTCTCCAATCGAAATTCAAACAGGAAAATCATTCCTATATTCACATATTATTTTCGAAGAGAATATCGATTACTTATTTGTACAAGGCAAAGGGATTCCAGAAGAAACCTTTAGTAGTATTGGATGTCTTCCAAGTGATAAAGATTCTAGAAATGGAAATGTTTCTTTTAAAAGAGTTAATACAAATAGAAATTTAAATGAAGACAGTTTTGTAAGAGAGTGTCTATCTTCTCAGGTAATAGCTTATTTTCCTCCTGATAGGTATGAAAGACCTAATTGGCTACATAAATCATATTATGAAAGAATATCTGATAATTTTATTTCAGATGGAATTCATCTAAATATCAATGAAGAGTTTATAAATGACTATAAAAATCCAATTACAGTAAATTGTGGTGAGAGTGATCTATTACATTGGCTACTTGATGTTATTGCAGATTCTAGAATCGATGTTGATGTTCAATCTGCAGGTAAATTAACAGCCTACACTACAAATAGTTTTGAAGATATCAAAACATATTCATTTGCTAGACATAATGTTCAGAGAATATTAAGTACAATTTTGGGAGAATATGTAAAATTTGATCTAAAACCAAGATCATTCGGTAATGCTAGATTCAACATTGTTGTAAGAAAAGACAGCAAAGTTTTTTCTCCATCTTTGAGTTCTTTATCTAGTGGTCAAATAGCTCTTTTTAAGATGTTTGCTACAATCGTTAAATATTCTGATTCTTACGGAGTACAACGTAGTTGTTATTTGTCAGATATTAAAGGTGTTGTTGTAATTGATGAAATTGAACTGCATTTACATCCTTCAATGCAGGCAGAAATTCTTCCAAAACTTATAAAGTTATTTCCTAAAGTTCAATTTATTATCACTACTCATTCTCCTTTATTCTTGCTTGGAATGGATAAAGTGCTAGGTAAAGATAGTTACGATATTATTGATTTACCCTGTGCCTCTAAGATATCAACTGAATCTTTCTCAGAATTTATTTCAGCATTTAAATGCTATGAAAATACCTCTTTTTTTGAAAAAGAACTTCAGAGTGTTTTATCTACCTTAACTTCAAATTCGAACGGCAATTCACCATTGATCATTACTGAAGGTCAGACTGACTGGGTGCATTTAGAAGCTGCTTATCGAGCTTTATCACAAGATTCTAAGAATAAAGTTCTGTTTAGCAAATTAGGAAATATTAAGTTTTTCGAATATGAAGCAAAAGATCAAGGTCATCTTATTTCTGAACTAGGCTTTGGAATAAAAGGTAGTCCTTTATACAAAGCTGAAATGGGAGATACGTCTTTACAGCATTTATGTGAATCATTTTCTAAACTTCCGAGAAATAACTTAGTAATTTGTATCTTTGATCGTGACAATAATGAAATCTTCAAAAAAGTTACTAATAATGGAAATTATAAAAATTGGGGAAACAATGTCTATTCCTTTGCTATTCCTATTCCAAATGAAGATAGAGAGAAAACTCCGCTAATATCGATTGAGCATTATTATTCTGACAATGAAATTAAAACCACTCAATTGAAAGGTGATGTTGAATGCCGATTGTATATGGGCTGTGAGTTTGACTCGTTCGGAAGAATGATTGATGGTAATAAGCTGTGTAACAGTTTAAAAAAATGTGGTGAAGATAAGATAAACATCTTGAGTAGAGGAAATGAAAAAATTATCTGCAAAGATTCAAGTGATCAAAATGATTATTCTCTGTCAAAAGCCGATTTCGCATGGAATATCTATAATAAGAGAGCTGATTTTAACAATTTTGATTTTTCTAACTTCATTAAAATCTTTGAGATGATAAGAGATATTATTGAGCACCACAACAGCCAAAAGCAGAAAGAAAATCCCGTGAATATCATCAATGATGGACAGAACGTTAATATTGATCAATGACGAGACTAGCCTCAAACTTTATGTTATTCAGTTTGATTTTATAGAAAATGAAATGATTAAAGCGAAGAGTGTGCAACTTGGGCTGTATTTATTAAAATCTTTAAGTTCACATAAGAGAACAATAGTTAATCAATAGCTGTTTGCTTGAATTAAATTTAGCTACAGTTTTGTCAAATACAATAAGTTTATTTAGAGTTAACCATGAAAAAAGAAATTAAAAAATTACTAAAAAATTCTCCTTTATATCCATTTTTAAGATCAACTAAAAGAACTCTTAGAATTTATAAAGAATATCCACAAAAGTATGGTGTAAGTCCAATTGAAGCTTTAAAAGAAATTAAAGTATGCAAGTATGATGCTCCATGCATTCTCAAAAAAGCTTCAATTAAAAATCAAGGTGTAGGTGATTTCTTCTATTCTTTAGATCATTCAATTGTAGTTAAGCCAAAGAATACAATAATTCACAATATGCCAGTGGATTATGATTATGTTACTAATCTTGAGTTAGGTGATTCTGTAATTGAAAATTCTATTAAAGCTTATGTAAAAAGAATAAACGATCCTAGAGTTACTTTAGAAAAGCCTCATGCTCTTAAATCAGCATTACAATCTATTCTTCTATGGAACTCTCTTTTATGGCAAACAGGACATAATCTTGTAGGTCTTGGACGTTTGGATAAAGTCCTCGCTAAATACCCAATACCTGAAGATGCTGAAGAGCTTATTTGTGATTTCCTGAATACACTGCACTGTGAATATACCTTTAAGAGTGGTGCCTTAAGAGGAGATACTGGTCAAATCATCTTATTAGGTGGTTTAGAAGAAAATGGTGAATATTTTAGTAATGAATACACAAAACTATTTATAAAGTGTATTGAGAAGATTCATCTTCCTGATCCTAAATTACTCTTGCGTTGTAGCAAGAATATGCCTAAAGAACTGATGGAACTTTCAATGGAATGTAATGCAACAGGAATTGGTAGTCCTCTTTTCTCAAACGACGATATTGTAATTCCAAAACTTATTGATTTTGGTTATGAAGAAAAGGATGCCTATAACTATGGAGTATCAGCTTGTTGGGAACCTCTGTCTATAGGTAATTCACTAGAGCAGAACAATCTAGCTAATGTTGAGTATGGCAGTTGCATGCATCAAGTTTTAGTTGACGAAAAGTTATCTGAATGCAGTAATTTTGATGATGTACTCAATCTCTTTTATCAAAAACTTGAAGACAACAGTATTCAAATCAAGACAGGACTAGATAAGATTGTATGGGAAGATGATCCTTTATTGTCTTTGATGATGGAATTGAAGACTGATATTGCTGAAGGAGGAGCGAAATACAATGACTACGGTATTTTATCTGTAGGTATGTCTGCTGCCGTAAATTCATTATTGAATATTAAAAAGTTCGTATTTGAAGAGCATAAATACACATTAAAAGATGTACAAAAGATTGTTTTAGATAACTACCAAGATTCTGCTGATGACTTTGCTTTATTCTCAGAAAACGCAAATGGCTATGGAACAGAATCTGATGAAGCAATTTCTCTTACCAACAAGATCATTGCCAAGACAGAGAATTTCTTTAAAGATTATAGAAACAAATTTGGCGGAAAAGTTAAGTTTGGCCTAAGTTCTCCTGGATATTTGATGATTGGTCAAAATTGCGGAGCTACTTTAGATGGAAGAAAAGCAGGTGAAGCATTCCAGACTCATATTTCACGCGACAAAGGCGAACCTTTAACTGAAATCATGAACTTTGAGTCTAAGTTAAAATTTACTGGTACCAGTGCTAATGCTAATGTACTTGATGTGATGGTTCCTTCTTCATTACTAAAAGATAATGTTGATAAGTTTGCTACATATATGATGGCAGGTATTAAATCTGGTATATTCCAGCTACAAATGAATGTTCTGTCATATGCTCAATTAGTTGATGCTAAAGCACATCCAGAGAAGTATCCTAACTTAATTGTAAGAGTATGGGGGTTTAGTGCTTACTTTAACGATCTTCCTGAAGAATACAAAGATCACCTAATTAACAGAGCAAAACAGATGGAGCACATCAACTAATGGCTCAGAAAAGCATCAAAAAAAATTATATTTATAATTTAGCATTCCAGATCCTTACTCTGGTAATACCTTTAATCACCACTCCTTACTTATCAAGAGTTTTGGGAGCAGATGGTATTGGTACCTACAGTTACGTTGAGGCTATATCGTCATATTTCGTGCTCTTTGCAACATTAGGTTTAACTACTTTTGGTCAAAGAGAAGTTTCCTATGTTCAGGATGACAGAAAAAAGAGAACTATCGTCTTTTGGGAAACTTGCATTATTCAGTTAATAGCTTCTCTTATTTGCATCGTAGCTTATGTATTCTTCTCACTGATGCAAAAAGATACTTTATTGTATCTGGTGTTGGTCATCAATCTTTTCTCTGTTATAGCTAATGTAACTTGGTTATTTCAGGGAATGGAAGAGTTTGGAAGAATCGTTTTACGAAACATCATTTTTAAGTTTATAGGCTTAGCTTATATCTTTATCTTTGTTACCGAAAAAGATGATGTAATAGTTTACTTGTTTGGTGTGGCTTTCTTCGCTTTCTTGAACAACTTAAGCTATTGGACAATGCTTCCAAAGTTTGTAGACAGACCTAAGTTAAAAGATCTTCATCCTACAAGACATTTAAAAACAGTCTTTTCTTTATTTTTACCAACAATTGCTATCTCAATTTATACCGTTTTAGATAAGACCATGATTGGTATTATTACTAAAGATTCTTTTGAAAACGGATATTATGAGCAGGCTATTAAGATGTCTAAAGTTGTACTTTCTGTAGTAACAGCTTTAGGTGTCGTTATGATCCCAAGAATAGGTCATTACTTTAGCCATGGTGACACTGATGCTGTTCGACTCAGTATGTACCGATCATATCGCTTTGTGTGGTTAATAGGTATTCCCTTAACATTCGGTTTACTTTCTGTATCAAGTAACTTTGTACCTTGGTTCTATGGCCCAGGATTTGATAAGGTAGCTCCTCTATTAGGTATTTTAGGATTCTTAATCTTAGCTATCGGCATTAACAATGTTACTGGTATTCAATACTTAATTCCTACTAAAAGACAGAATACTTTCTCGTTTACAGTAATCATTGGGGCTTGTTGTAATTTTCTGTTGAATTTGGTTCTTATTTATAAATATGAATCTATCGGAGCCGCAATAGCTTCAGTACTTGCTGAAACTATTATTGCTTTAGTCCAGCTGTATATTGTGAGAAAAGAGCTGTCATTTATTAAGATTGTTAAGTTAGGTATTCATTACTACATTGCAGGTGCCGTGATGTTAGCTGTGCTTCTGTATGTACGAGATTACTTTACTCCATCAATGCTAAATACTCTTTATTTAGTTGTAATTGGTGCAATTGCTTATTTCTTGTCCCTAATCATTTTAAGAGACGATTTCTTATTATCAAATGTGAATACTATCTTTAAGAGGGTATTAAAAAGGGCTTGACATGAAGACTATGGAAAATAACATCTTGTTACAGACAGACAAGCTATGATTGGCTAAGAGTCGTTTTAGTAATCCTTGAGGTAATAGGTCATGCTACATATTTAGATATTAAGACACCTTTTGGCAGTATTTAATATGCTACTTTGACGCAAGAAAATGGGTAGATACATCTTGGTTTTATAAATTAGCAAATGCTTTGACTGGATTTATTTACTCTTTTCATATGCCCGTTTTTATAGCTCTTTAAGGCTGTTTGTTTGCACTCAAGAGATATGATTTAAAATCTTTAGTAAGTAAAAAGTTCAAAAGACTCCTGATACCATTCTTTGTGGTATGGTTAGCATGGAATCTTCCAATTAAGTACTTTACAGGCTATTACGACAATGTAAGTGTGTCTGGTATGTTTTTACAGATTATTCTCCATTACATGTGTTTACCTGTGGTACCTGGAGTGTTTGTTCTTTGTTTTTTTACTGGCACAATTCATTACAAGATTTAAAACTACGGTTCAGTTAGTTTTAATCGCATGTTGCTGGTTAGTTGGTGTTGCTCTTTATAAGAGGTTCTCTGATTATCACTTTTTAGGTGATCCTGTTTACTATGTAGTATGGTTCTATTTAGGCTATAGAGAAAAAGATGTAATAGCTCTGTGCAAGAAGTTTAAACTTTGGAATACAGCTACAGCTTTAGTTTTACCTTTGTTACTGTTATGCATATTTTGCATAGGGCATATGATTGAAATTAAAGGTTTAAGCACATTGCTTAATTTCATATTAGGACCACTGTTTATGTTTGTGTCATTGAGTTACTTTTCAAGACTCTTTACCAAACACAGCAGCAAATATCTTAAGACCAGCAGTGATTATGGCTTAGGAGTGTATCTGTATGCTGAACCTATTAACTACTTATTGCTTTATATCTTTTTTGAAAAGTGTGCTATTGCATTCTTTGGAGAAGAATCTGGTGCAGCCACAATTTATTTTTCAAGAATTATAGTAAGTACTGTAATTGCAATCGTCATTACTTATTTGCTTCGAATTTTCAATATTAAGTACTTGCATTAACGAATATAAGAAAACAAATGATCATCACCAATATTCAAAGATTTTCTCTTCATGATGGGCCAGGCATTAGAACAACTGTATTTCTTAAAGGTTGCTCAATTAGATGTCCATGGTGTTCAAATCCTGAAAATATCAATCATCAAATTGAAAGCTACGTTAAGGATGGAAAAGAAGGTTTCTATGGAAAAGAGTATTCTGTAGATGAAGTCCTAAAAGAAGTCATCAAAGACAAAATCTTTTATGAAGATAACGGTGGTGTGACCTTTTCAGGAGGTGAGGCTCTTTTATATGCAAAAGAGCTTTTGCCTTTGATGGAACAAATTAAACAGAACAATATTTCAATAGCAGTAGAGTCAAGTCTTTTCGTACCATCAAGTTATCTTGAGATGGTGATACCATTTGTTGATTACTTTTATGTGGATTTGAAAGTAATGGATAAGGAAAAATGCTCATTGCTATTAAAGGGCAATTTAGATCTTTTTAAGAGCAACTTAGCAATTCTTGCAAAAAGCAAAAAGTTTAATGTAAGAATACCTGTAATATGTGGTTATACTGATGATGAGGACAATATCAGAAGTATCATAGATGTGATTAAAGAATATAGAGCATCTATTAAAAAGGTGGAGCTTATAAAAGGACATAATCTTGGTGATAACAAGTACATTAGTTTAGGTAAAAATGTCCCTCAAAAAGCAGAAGTCAGTGAGCTGTTTTTAGAAGATTATAGAAAGAAGATCATTGAGGCTGTAGAAGGGGTAAGTGTATTGATATGTAAAATGTGATTTTTGTTATTACTCTCCATATATTAGGACACTGAGTTTTATGTTAGTTGTTTTACTTTTAGATAGGACAGAATACTATGGAACAAAATGTTATAAATATTAATAACTGCAATAACATAACTAGTGCAAATATAAAAATTCAAAATAATTCTATAAATATAAAGTTCGGCCCAAATGGAACGGGCAAAACTACTATTAGTCAAGCACTTTTCTATAAGACTGAAAATCATGAAGATTTGAAGTTATTAAAACCTTATAACCAAGATGGCGCTACTCCGAACGTTGGAGATATCCCTTTTAAAAATGTAAAAGTGTTCAATGAACTATTTATAAAACAGTATTTATTTCAAGAAAAATCAATAATAAAAAATTCTTACAATGTTTTATTAAAAAGTTCTGAGTGTGAAAAAATCGCAAGCGACATTTCAAAAATTTTGTATGAACTACAAACTTACTTTGTAACAAATGCACCAATAAAAGATATACAGAATATTTTAGATGAATATGTTCAAGCAGTTAATTTTTCAGATGGCAAAATTTCTAAAAGAGGAGGAATAGGCGAACTAGTAAAAGGACGTGGTGCAGGTTTTGAAAAACATTCTGTTCTTGACGCATATCGGCCTTATTATTCAATGAATGATTATTCAAAAGTGGCTTCATGGACAAAGTGGAGATTTGATGGTATTTCCCAAATGTCTATTGATGATCTATGTCCGTTTTGTGCCAATCATGTTGACACTACAAAAATTGAAAATCAAAATAATATAATAAAGAAGGTTTTTAAATCATCAGCAGTTAAAATCGCAGTTCTAATATTAGAGTATCTTGATAAAGGAATTGAAGAGGGATATATAAATAAAGGATCAAACGTATCAATAAGTAAATACTTGGGAGATCCTTCAAAAGAAACAGAACTAACAGCTGAGTTGACTGATTTAGGTAAAGAGACTTTTTATTTAAAAGATAAGATCAAAGCCATTACTTCATTTAGACCAATGAATGTAAAGCAAGAAGAACTTGAAAATATTGATGAAAATCTAAAAAAGATGCGCTTTGATATGAAGTATTTATCAAAATTTTACAATACTAAAACAGTTAATGATTTTGTAAATGATATTAATACCAAAATTGATAACCTATTAGAAAGTACTGATAGATTAAAAGGTTTATTTCTAAAACATCAAAAAAAAATTCAGAAACTAATTTCTGAAAGAAAAGATGATGTTAATAACTTTTTTCAAATCGCAGGATTTCCGTATGAATTTGAAATTGAAGAAGATGGTGAAAATAATGCATTAACTTTTTTGAAACCAGCAGGAAATAATATAAAGGTTGAATCCCCAGAGAATCATTTAAGTTGGGGAGAAAGAAATGCATTTTCCTTGGTAATGTTTATGTTTGAGGCTGTTAGCGAAAATGCAGATTTGATTGTTCTTGATGATCCTATTTCTTCTTTTGACAAAAGCAAAAAATTCGCAATTATCAAAAGGTTATTTTCTTCAAATGAAGTTTCTTTCAGAAATAAGACGGTTTTACTTTTAACGCATGATCTTCAGCCTGTTATTGATTTTGTTCACGTTGGCTTATTTAAAAAAGATAATATTACTGTCGTGGCTTCATATTTGAAGAATGATAATGGCCAAATTATTGAACTTGATATCAATGATTGCGATTTAAAAAATGTGGTTAATTTAACCTCTGGGTTTGCTAAAGACGAAAGTTTACCTTTACATACTAGAATCGTAAATTTAAGAAAACATTTTGAATTACAAAACGAACAGTATTCAAGCTCAGACGAGTATCAATTATTATCAAACTTGATACATGGAAGATGTGCCCCTGAAATTAAGAACGGAACTGATAAACAACCTTTTCCTCAAGAAAGACTTAAGTCAGCATTAGATAAAATTGCAACATACAATTTAAGCGATGATTACAAAGAACTTATCAACGATTTAAGCACGGAGAAGTTACTAGAGTCATTACAAAAATTTGACATTTATAACAACCTAATTGCCATAAGATTAATTTTTGAAAGACAAGGTGATTTAGCTAGTAAATTTAGGAAAAAATTCCCTCACATATATAAGTTGTTAAATGAAACTAATCATATCGAAAATGATTATGTGTTCCAATTAGATCCAAGTAAATTTTTTTATATTCCAGAATCAGACCTTGAAATAATTCGAAATTTTATATCAGAAAATCTAATTTATAAAGAATAGAGACGATTACTTTCTTTGTATTTAATGATGGTTACTCAACTTTTGTGTTTCAAAAATCAATAACAAAACGCTTATAAATGTGGTTTAGCACTACATTTGCTGTTTAAAAATCGATTTCTTTAACTATTTAGAAATTGTGTTCTAAATTCAGGGCTAAGTAAGGATTGAATAAACTTAGAGGTAGCACAATACCATTTGTTTATTACATCTTTAGCTATGTTGTATGCAAGCTGTAACTTATCATCAGCTATACACCCTGTTTTATACAGTTCATCAATAAGAGAAGTAAAGCAACATGAAAGTGTTTCTAATGCTTCTAAGAAAGGAATGGTTCTCATTTCATCACAGCTGTCTCTAAATATCTGACAGTGACATAGAGGAGCATCCTGAAATCTTCTAATAATTTTAATGATGATATATCTAATGTAAGCAATATGATTTAAAGCAGTAACAGTATCAAAGTCAGTACCAAAGCATTTTTTTGTTAAGACCCAGATATTGTTTACATGACTTAAAGCAGCATTCAATCGACCAGCGTCTTGAATAGAGTTCAACAATTTTTTCAGATGTAAGAGAAGTATCTGTACAGAGGAGAGTAATAAAGTCTTTGCGGTTATTACGGTTTCTGACAAAGACTAATTTTACAATCTGACCTGAAGGAGTTTGAGCTTCAGTGGCACTGATAATGTCAGAGTCTAAGTTCTGTCTTTTCTTTAAAGCAGAAAGAAGCTTGTTTGAATTGTAGCGAGTAGTTTTACATACAAAGGAGAACTTAAGGTTCTTCTTAATCATACAGATACTGTGTAAGCCAATCTCCTGAAGGTCTGATGTAAGTTTATCTGAATAGAACCAGATATCCATAAGAGCTTATTGAGCCTTGATACCAAAGTTGATAATAGATTTGCAATAGCGATATACCATTGAAGGCTTACGCTTTTTAGAATCAGCTCTTCTTTTAGCTCCAGCCTTTCTTTTATCAATCTTCTTATCAAAGTCTCTGATTATGTGTTTCTCTTTTCTTGAACTCATAAGAGCAGATACTACAGGTAAGATATTTGTACCACCAGCTCAGCAGATAAGTAAGTTGGCAAAGCCTTTAACACATTTACCTCTTACATGGTCAAAGGTTCTAGATAAACCTTCAATATGTTTAACTCTTGCTCTTTCAATAATGGTGTCATCGATACAGAGTGTATAGATATGATCTTTATTGTTGAGTTTTACTATTATTGAACAGGCTACCTTAGCAATGATCTTAAGTAGGTTTGCCCAATTGTATCTGCTGTCTGATACAAAACGCATCAGAGCATAGTAACTACATTCAGGATATTCAACTGAGGTAAGAGTAAATCTGTCATGGAGTGATTTGGCTCCTGTAAAGATAGAGCTTATAAGAACCATAAGTAGAGCATAGGCAGAAACTCCTGACCTCTTTAAGAAGCCTGTTCTTACTAAAACTCTCTTTAGGTCTAAACAATCTTTAGAACAAACAATTTAGATTCTCCAAGAGATTGTCTCTTGTGTTTTCTTAATACTAACAAAGCAATCTCATAGATGTTAAAGAAATCGCTCTTAAACAATAAATGCAGTGCTAGAACGCATCTATAAGCGATTTTTTTAGCTAATTTTGAATTGCAAAACTTGAGTTAGAACATTTAAATTCTGCATTTTTTGTTAGTAAATTTTACTTGTTGGATAGAACGCCTGATAGAATCGTCATACATAATTTTGCAAATTACAAATTTAAAATGATATGACTGATTCTTATGTAGATGTATATGGCTTGCACGGGACAAGTAAAGATATTGCTGAAGATATAGTAGGTGGCGGTTTTGATCTTTCTAAAGATGGATACTATGGCAATTGGGTGTACTTTTATGAAGATACCCCTAAAGGAAGACTGTATGCATGCAATTGGGCTGAAAAAAAGTATGATGCAGTCAGTATCGTAAAGGCTAATTTATATTGTCATGAATCACTTTACCTTGATTTGACAGATCCTGAAATTCACTTAAGGGAAGTGATAAGGGATTTAAGCAAAGGGGGAGACAATGTACCATTTAATTTAGTAGCTAAAAAAGTTCTTAAACTTGTTCTAAGTGATGTTGAGCGTGTGAAAAATACCCGCTTTCAATTAGTAAAAGTCTTGGTTCCAGAAGGATTCCATAATGGTTGGAATTACGGATATGTAGCTAAAGACATTAGGATTATAAAAGATAAAAAAATTTTGGAGCTTTAAATGACTGATGATTTGATAAAAATTACAAGGGACATTGTTAATAAATATAGCAAAATGTCAGTTGAAGAATTACTAAAACTACCTGAACCTGAGGGATATGAGTTTGTAGATGATATTTATGACCAAATTGTAGCATCTCGTAAGCCAGTTCAAGAGTCATCAGACATTGTTAGAGTCGATCTTGATGATAATTTAATGTGTAATATCAAAAAGAAAAAGATATGTTCAAAACTAGCTTCATCTACTGTAGATGAGGAGAGTAACTACATTCTCATAAAAGAAGACAATAATGATAATGTATTTTCTTCATCTAAGGAGGATTTTTCATGGGTGGCATAAATGCTAGTTTGCAACTATTAAATTACAAAATTGATGGCATTTCATTTGAACATTCATCAAGTGTCAATTTTATTCTAAATAGTCAATTTGATCCTTAAAAGATTAAAACTAGCGTTTCTTTAAGAGTTCCTCAGAAGCTAAAGAATACAGATAACTACATTTGTGGTTTAACTATGATTGTAGAGTATGGATCGAATGCTGAAGATACTTATTTCAAAGTATCTATGTCGATTGTAGGTTTCTTTGTCTTAAGAAAAGAAGAAATTGAAATAAAGAATAACTTAGATATTGATATGTTTTTAAAAACTCAACCGTTGGCTATATTGTCGCCATATCTAAGGGCTTCTTTAACTTCATTCTTAATTAGTGCTGGGGTAACACAATTTGTTTTCCCTTTAATAAATATGAAAAAACTAGCAGAACAACATCTTGCCGATAAAAAAATTATAGATATCTAGTCATAGACTGACGTCCTTAGGAGACACAAACAGTTAGTGACGTGAAATCCATACAGTAAACGAATCGAAATTTGAAATACGAAGAAAATAAAAATGAAATTGATGTTGATAATCTTTTAAAAATTGAGTAAAAAAAGATTAAAAGAAATTTAAAAACGAAAAATCAGTTTTTAAAATGTGGTACATGAAAATTCTTCGTATTACAGCTCAAGGTCTTCCTTTGTTTAAGGACGATTTGGACATTTGCTTTTATAGTAAGCAGCGAGTGAGTGAAGATGATAAAGATAACCTGTATAAGATGGAGGACAATTATTATATAAATCCAGCTTGTGCTTTTATTGGCATCAATGCTTCCGGTAAAACCTCAGTGCTAAAGGTTATCAATTTGGCATTGAACATTGTTAACAATGAGCCTATCAATCATGTGGATTCCAGGAGCATTCTTTTAGGCACACAGAAAGCTACTATTTGCACATATTTTTACGATAATCGAAAGTATATCTGCTGCTTAGAAACTGTTGTCACAGCAAAGAAAGCAAAGACAGGAGATTTCATCTATTCAATTTTATCTGAAAAAATGTGTGGAAAACCTCTTTCTTCTGTCAAGTCTAAAAAATACCTGACTGATTTTACGGAAATGAAGCCTACTAAAATCCGCAATGCAGACGAAGAATTTTTGCCTGATGATGTCAGCCTGATCATTTCGCACAATAAAAAAACGAATGATACGGTTGATGTGTTCAGCTTGCTTTCATATACAAATGTGAATGTCCTTCCTTTTACAGAGGACATTCCTCGTGAAGTAATCGCTTTTCTTGATCCAACAATTGAGACATTACGTTTTGAGAAAACTGAGGGAAAAATATTCATTCATTTAAAATTCAAGAATGAAGAAGAAATAATCCTGAACAGTGCTATGGATTTGGAGAAGTATCTGTCTTCAGGCACAATTAAAGGAATTATCACGTTTTCAATGGTAAAAGAAGTTCTTCAATCAGGTGGTTATCTCTTGGTTGACGAAATTGAGAACCATTTTAATAAGGAAATCGTTACAACATTGATGCGATTCTTTATGGATAGTAGACTGAATAAAAATGGCGGAACACTTGTTTTCACAACACACTATCCTGAATTGCTCGATGAATATGACCGAAATGATGGGATCTTCATTGTACGAAACCGTAATGGTATCACTGTTGAGAATTTGAGCTATATTCTAAAACGTAATGATATCAAGAAAAGCGATGCCTATCAGAGTGGATTTCTTGAGGGAACTACTCCTGCGTACGATGCATACCTTGGCTTAAAGAAGAGCCTGCCTCTTCAATATACTAAGGAGCGGCATAATGAAAATGGCAAAGTGTATGTGGCGTTATCGCCATAATTTAAAAGTATGAATGGCATAATGTTAAACATGTTAGGTTTTAAATAGTTACAAGTGATCTGATTAGATATCTTACAGTATTAAACATATCTGAAGATGACAATTATCACGGCAAAGCTAAAGATTAGATCAAAAGTAGAACTTACTAATATGCTATTTTCTACTATAAGTTAGGAGAAATAAGATGGATAAGACTGAACAAGATAGAATTAAAAGACAGCTAAATTACTATTTAGCAAAAAACATCGATTCACTTAAGAGCAAGTTCTATTGTGAAGATGGCATATGGTCTAAGTATCAAAAGTTTATCGATAGACAATATGAACGAGACCTTCGCTGAAATGTAGAAACGTGGATTTACC
>ERZ1026884.110-NODE-110-length-56599-cov-170.921106_pt1 | contig 56599 bp, 96 predicted proteins | sample MGYA00380172_ERZ1026884 | MGnify/ENA primary metagenome ERZ1026884 (study PRJEB33269, sample SAMEA4719808) | human gut metagenome | biome: human-associated habitat; feature: organic feature; material: feces | place: Cameroon | collected 2013-10 ... | reverse complement strand
GCAGACCTTCACGCACATAGGGCTTGCCCATGTACTTTGCCCACCATGTTGCATCGTCAATGCTGGCTTTCATGTCAGCATAGTAGGCATCGTCAAAGCCAACGCCGTAGTCATAATTAAAGTTGCTGCGTCCGTTCTCGTCCACCGCAGGAATCACCCGGAATCGGTATTTGGGATTATCCGCATACTGGTTCTGGATGCGTCCAAGAGGGTCAAGCACATTCCAGCGCGTACCGACCATCAGCTCCAATGCGCCTTGCTTCTTACGGTCTTTCAGCTGGTTCAAATAGGCATCGTACTTGTTGTTCAGGCGCTCAACGTTCAGGCTTTCCTCCAAGTCCTCGATCAAGTCATCGCTGTACAGAACGCCACCCTCGCCAATTTCAACAGCGCCAGTCAGCGTACCGCCGATTGAGCGGCAAGTCAGGGTTGGAAAACGCTTCTTTCGGTTTAGGTCAACGCTTTCGTCCTTTGCGCTCTTATCCACAAGCTGAACGTCAGGGAAGATTTTGCCCCAGTTGTAGGTAACAGGGTCAGTGATGATGGACAGCACTTCGCCGTAGAAGCCGTTGGTCAGCTTGTCGGAATGCCCGCTCATAACCGATGCAACATCAGGGCGGTTGCCCATCAGCCATGTGATAAAGAAGATACACAGCGTGCTGTTATGGGTAGGAATCAGCCGCTTACCAGCGCAGTACACGCCACCCTCGACCTGAATGCAGTTTCCCTGCTTCGGCTCGATGCGCTCAAACCCGCAGAACGCCACACGGCGAGGTTTAGAGAATGATTTCATCTGTTTGCGAGGAACAACGCAAGGGATAGGGCAAGTTGGGTTAAAATCAATCCGATAAACAGTTTTCCTCCCATGAACGCCACTAGAAGAAACGCGAGGAGCATAACTGGTTACAGAACAACGCCAGCCAAAAGTAGACACGAGCGTTTCAAAATCATCGCGTAGCTGCGGTTCTGTTGTAGAAAAAGAATATCTGTTTTCGCCTTTTTTCAGCATTCCATCCGTATCGAGCAGCCCAGCAAGCAATTCCATACGCTGTGCAATGCTAGCAGTGAAGTATTCTTCTGGAATATGCTTAACACATTTATGATGCGAATAGCACATACCGGCTTTTTGCAAATCTGTTCTAAGTCCTTCAAAGCGGTAATGTTCTACACCTGTTGTTTTGTGAACACCATGCCATTTTATAGCGTATCCGTCATTTATAACACGCTCAATTATGCACCTGTCTAACTTCGACTCATATAAAAGGCCGTCTTGATTTGAGCCATCGCCAAGCCACGCTCCCAACGTGTATGGGGGGACAGGCAGCTTTTTGTATTCTCCATCGACAAAATTCTTAAATAACGCCTGATAATGATACCGATGCTTTCTTGTGTTTTCAGTGCCGGTTTGGTAATCGCCCATCATCTGTTTGGTCTCAATTACATCAAATCTGTTCTTGTGGCGGTTATAAATAGGCCACTCGTGATTTTCGTGGCAGTCAATGTACGTTCCATCTGTAAAATGGCAGCGCACATCAAGCTGGCACTTAGGAGATACTGCCAGCACCTTCACAAACTGACCTTTCGGGCTGATAACTTCATCACCAACTTGCAAATCGCCGTGATTCTTCCAGCCGTTTCGCGTCAAAATCTGCGTATCATCGCTCAAAGCCTTGCCAACTCTGGCGGGCAAGCTAACCCCCAAGAAGTCAATTCGCTTGTAGAACAAGTCCTCAAGGTCATCTGCCAGCACTTTCAGAACCCTGCGTCTCGGCTGATAGAACTTCTTCTCCGGCGCACGGTTCCATTCAAGGTAGATGCAATAGCTGTCGAACACATCTTTTGCTTCAAACAGGTACGTCCGGCCGATAATGTCATAGACCTTCGCCACGTCCTCGCCTGTTTTCATCTTTCCCATCATGGCTGCACAAACAGAGCGCAGCTCACCAGAGTATTTGTAGGCATCGAACCGCTTGTCTTGCGGCAGGGCATCTCTCAGGTTCACCACAGCCTGAAACCAGTCCTCATAGACCTGTGCTTCGGTCGGATTCTGCTTTGCATACGCTTTGATGCTGTCGATGATAGCGATACATTGCTTTGGCTGCATAAAAAAATAGGCACCCCCTACCTGAAAATGTAAAGAGTGCCTACAACTGCACAAAAATCAAATATTCGGTTTTATTCTAGGTTGCGAACAATATCAAATCCCCGGAATCGTGTCCTTGACGCCTTTAACTAGGTTCGCAGCCTTTTTCATAAACGTGTTCTCGGACAGGTATTCCAACCCTTTGAGCGTGATAACAGGCTTGATAGGCTCTGCGATGTGTCGCTTATCATCCGATGCCGTGCGAGTGCAGACAATCCCGGTCACATACCCGTTGTCCTGCATCATAATGAGCAGCTGTTCCCAACGCTCACGAGTGATATGCAACCGCTCCGGGCTGATTGCGTCAATATCGGTCTGTTCGTAGTCAAGAGATGATTCAAGAAATTTAAGTATCTTGTAAATGACCTTGAAATTGTCCATCAGATAAAATCACCTACCATCTTCAATGCTTCTGCCGCTTTCTTCATAAAGCTGTTTTCAGAAAGGTACTCCATGCCTTTCAAGGTAATCTGCGGGTGAATCGGCTCTACGATATGTGGGAACTTGTTCGTCAAGTCTTGCGTGTAGACCAGACCGCGAATGAAACCGTTCATTTGCAGTTCAATCATAATCTGCTCCCAATCGGAGACCTTCATCTTCATTGCCTTTGCAGAGATAAGCTCATAGTCAAATTCTTCATCGCCCTTGTGCTTATCCAGCAGTTTGAGAATCTTGTAAATGGCATTAAAGTTGTCCATAAGCTACTCCTTTCGACCTTCTCAGGTCATAATCTGCAAACATAGACGCTGCAATCTTCATGGCTTCTTCTATGGCTGGTGCTTTGATGAAGATTCGGCATCCAAACAATACACTGCTTGCTCTAGTCTTGCTGCGTTCAGGGATAACGTAGATTTTACCGCCATCACGCTTTGCAAGCCACGTCCGTTCTGGTTCTTCGTGCTTTTCTGGTTTCCGTCTGAACGCTTCTACCGGTTTACCGTCAATGTATGTTTCAACTCTAGCGCCGTACATCTCTGCGATTTTCTCCGCGCGTCTGCGGCTCTTGGTCAGAGTGATGATGTGGTAATTATCGCATTCACCGCTTGTCACTGCGTAAAGTTTTCTAGCCATACTTTCACCTATTCTGTTCAGCAATCCGATACCATGTCTGGCGGGTCAGATGAATCCGTGTTCTTTTGCGTAGGATTCAAGATGAGGAAAGCAATGAACAATTTCACTATCTTTAACACAATCTTCAACAGCTTTATCAATTCCAACTTCAAGCACATACTCAAGAATTACAGCAGTCGCGTTCTTCATAAACGCATTGCAAGCAGTTGAATCTTCAACTTTCTTTTCAATCATAAAAACGCCCTCCGTATCTTTTATAAAATAGGTTCTTGTTTTCCTTTAACCCATTCATCGCTTTTACCGTAACGGTAATAACCCTCATAAGTCTTTCTGTTCCCAAGAATAGATTGAATTGTGCTAGAGGTGAACGGCTTTCCATTTCTGCCGCAGTAGCCTTCTTCATTCAATTTGTCCGCTACGCCACGAATTGTATTGCCAGCATCACGCAATTCAAAAACACGCCGAACAATTATTGCTTCATCTTCTTTAATTGAAAGTTCACCATCCTTAACCTCATACCCCATCGGAGCCTTGCCGCCGCTATAACCACCGCTTGCAGCCTTAATGGCTCTGCCACTAGAAGTTCTTTTCGTGATGTTCTCACGCTCCATTTGAGCGCAGCAAAGGGTAAACGCTTCAAGCATTGTAGAAAAAACTCCCATTTTTCCAAAATCTTCCGCAACGCTAATAAGAGAAATCTCTTTTTTGAGCAGAAGCATCTTGTAATAATAATAAACGTTGATGTCTCTTGCAACTCGATCGCTTTTTGCAACAACAACCGCTTCATACGGAGGATTGGAAACATCGCCATACACGATACTGTCAAATCCCGGCCTTTCCTTTGCGCCAGATTCACCAGCATCAGTAAACCACTTGATGATATTCATATCATTCTTGCGGCAGTATTCTTCGATTTGCTCTTTCTGGACTTCCATTCCGAATTTATCTTCACCACATTGCCCATCTGTGGAAACTCTGACATACGCAGCCACATTTTTCATTTTTACCAGCTCTCTTTCTTGACCCTATTATACACCATGTACGTTTAATCGTCAAGAGAAAGTTTGCGTATTTTTAACTTTTTACTATCAATAGGGTGGTCAAACGGCTGTAAACTTTTTTGTTTCTTTACAAACTGTATACTTGAATAGTAGCCTTACGAATTATCGAAAAATATCTTTTGAGTTACTATCACTAGGGTAAACTAATCCGTTTACAGGAGCACTATCAAATAACGTAAATTTACGTTAGAATGAGTAAAAATCAGATAAATCTGATGCAAATTATACAAATTGGGCTGTTGACAACTATATACCAAGCGTCTATAATCTAAGACAGCAGAACACACGATGAATCAGCCAGCAACGGCAGATTTATCCTTTGTGGCATAAAAAATAGGCCGTCAGCCCCACCGACCAAAGTAGCACTGACGACCTATTCCACCACAAAACAGAAGCTGCGCAACCAAGGGCGCAGTCTCGGTTTCTGTCAATTATTATAGCAGAAGCAGACAACTTCTGCAATAGAAAGGAGCAAAAAACATGAACTTTCCCACGACAACCGAAGAATTTCTGAGAACCCTCGCACACGGCAAAGAGCCGACCAGCGAGGACAGGGAGTACGCCGAAGCGCTGGGTAAGCTGTCCGAACTGAACTACCGGGCAGGGTACGAAGCGGGAGCGACCAAAAATAATGGCTGAGTTTTGTGCAAAACGTAGAAAGTGGTTTGTTAAGATGAACGAACACTAAATGTAGTGTTTCGTTGGTCTATTTCAGCTTGACTTTACCACATTTTGCGATTACACTTAATGCACCTCACTGAAAGGAGATGAGAACATGGCAAGAAGTCCTTACATCGAAGCATACCGTCATCAGGTAGCCGTTGGCTTCACTGATCGTCAGTATGAACTGCTGGTGGAGCACTGCAAGAAGTACCGCGTATCGCTGTCACAGGCCGTCCGCGATGCCTACCTTGAAAAGTATCCCATGCCCGATGATGAAAACGAAAAATGATACGTCCGCTGAAGTTTGGCGACAGAAGCGAACGTATCATAAACCACACTGGAACAAGCTGTTCCAGCTTTATTATAGCAGGAATTGGCTTGTTCCGCAAGAACCATAGGAGTTTTTATGGAACAAAAAGTTAAATATGCTATTAATCTTATCAGCGAAAACGGACAGGTTGTTGTGTCCAGCCGTGAAGTGGCGGAGAACTTCGGGAAAGAACACCGCAACGTTATTCAGAGCATCGAAAACATCAGCGCTGAAAATTCAGCCGTGACCCAGATGTTCTTCAAAACCACTTACACTGCCGGTACTGGCAAGTCTTACCCCATGTATCTAATGAACCGTGACGGTTTCACACTCCTTGCTATGGGATTCACTGGGAAAGAAGCCCTTGAATGGAAACTCAAGTACATCGATGCTTTCAATCAGATGGAGCAGAAGCTGACCAACCCGGAGCCGGAATCCACAGAGATGCTGTTGAGCCGCGCTCTGATTGCTGCCAACAGTGTTATCGACACGGAGCGCAAGAAGTTAAAGGCTCTGGAAGCGGAAAACGCCAAGATGAAGCCGGATTCTGACTACGCAAAGGCGATGCTGCTCTCTGATGAAAGCCTGACCACCACGCAAATTGCCATGAACTACGGCATGAGCGCACGAAAGCTGAATCAAATTCTTAGAAATCTTGGCATCCAACATACCGTGAACAAACAGTGGATTCCTTACCAGAAGTATCTTGGCAACGGATACGTTGTTGGGCATCCGATCGAGCTGCCGAACGGCAAGACGAAAGAGGTTACTCGCTGGACAAGAGCCGGTCAGAAGTTCATTTACAGCAAACTCAAAGAAGCGGGTTATCTGCCTGTTGGTGAGCAGATTAGAATGGAGACGTGCTGATGGACTACTCGGAAGAAACGCTTCGGCTGCAAGCTGAGAACAAAGAGCACGAAGCTGTTTTAAAAAAAAAGCCATGAAATCCTTAATCAGGCATTAGAAATCATCATGCCAGAGGATAAGCGGTCAAGAGAAGTGGTCAGTGTAGCGCTTGCAACGTCCGTACAGCATTTTTGCGAGGACAGCTATTCAATGAGATACAATGATTGTCTGCTTGACATTCTCAGAGAAAAGGAAGAAGTCAGTGCTCCTATCATGTTTCCAACGCTTAAATCGTAAATAGCGCATAAGAAAAGCCAGTGGTTAGAGAACATCTAGCCGCTGGCTTTTTTGTTACATTTGAATTGCTACGACTTCCCACGAAGAATAATTGGAAAGTCCAGAATAGGGGTGAATCTCAAAGTTCTTCGTCTCACCCGGTTGGATATCCCAGATATAATCAATATCTCCGCACACAGGGACTTCTTCTCCGTTCTCATTCTTCATCTTGTACAGAACGATAACCTTTGCATTTGCCTTGTATGCGCTGTTGTTAGTTACCTTTCCGGTAAACCTCGTTTCATAGCCGCTGCCACGCTTTGAAGTATTGGTGACCGCCAGTTCTCCGGCTCTTAAAACTTCTTTTCCGGCACTCGGCTGATAATTATAATCCTGTGCAGAAACAGACATTTCGATACCAGCAGGGATAGTGCCGTCATACTCGTATGTAAAATATCCGGCATACCAGTAGGAATCATCTTCCGCAACCCAGTCCAGATATTCATCGTCTGTTTTAATCACAGAGCCATCCTCTGCAACGACTGCAATTTCAATGTGGGGAAACCAGACTGCAAGATTTTTGTTGGTGTTCTCGATTTCAAGCGCATAAGAAATATAAATCGTGCTACCGTCACGCCACGCATAAAACCCGTGATTCTTAATGCCTAATGGTTCATACTGCGTTGCATTGGTCTGCGCTAGTTCAATAATGCCAGACCATTCATCCGGTTTCTCTGCGGCAATTGCACAGATAGGCATCGTAAAAACCAAAGCGGCGGCAAGGATAGCTGAAACAATCTTCTTCATCTTTACGTCTGCTCCTTATTCGTCCACGAGGTCAGAGTACTTGACTTCAACGCGAGGAAGTTCGTCAGTGGTGCTAGTCAGTGCTCTGGTGATTTTCTCAAGCCCGGTGAACTCACCGTAGACGTTGATAATATCATCGTCCAGAATCTTCACGGCATCGGCACCACGCTTATCCAGCATATAATACTCGTCATCAGCATAGAAGCCATATCCGCTGTTGTCGGTGTAGGTTCTCCATGCTTTCTCGCTGCCAGAAAAGTTTGCGTCAATAATCTGAGAGACCTTTACCTTGACTACAATCTTAGTACCTTCATACTTTTCAGGATAGCGGCACAGTTCCTTATAGTCCACAGTCTGGCACTCTGCCTTGTAATCATCCTCGCTAATTTCAGGAACAGACGCAACAGAAGAAGCGGTGGATGCGCTCGCCTTGCTAGACGTAGCGTTATTATAGCCCTCTTCAAAGCCCTTCTTAAAGCCCTCCTTGCCGCTATCGCTAGAGCCGCCAATAGCAGACAGGACAATTAACACGATGATAGCAATGAACCACCAGCGCTTGTAGATAGGCGGCTTGTTCTTGCCACCACACTGAGGACAGACCTTTGCACTTGCGGCAATTTCTGCGCCACAGTGCTTACACGTTGTCATTTTACTTTTAGCCATTGTAGATTCCTCCATTGTCTATTTATATGGCACTTGCAATGCCATGCATCATAAGATAAGCACCGAAAGCCATAACAGCCACAGCAATGATTATGCCCCATATTGAAGCGGCAATCTTTTCGTTCTTTTCGCGCTTCTCTTTGTTCTTGTCATTCTTTTGGTTCATTACAGATTCCTCCCTTTCAAGGCTTGTAAGGCAAGTATAGCACAGAACACAGACCCTTTGTAGGGGTCTTTTTGTTTTTTGGCGAGATTTTTGGAATCGGCAATGGGGGTGGGGGTGTTTTGCGCAGGAAAGAGGGGGTTGGTGGGCAGGGAAAGCGCCTTTTTTATTTTGGTCGGCGATGGCGACACTCACCACCCCACCCCCGGCGTTCCCTGTATACCCCTCCGGTGGAGACCCTAGCCCCCAGCGCACCCGGACGAACCGCACAGCACAGGCCGTGCCAGAACCAGGGCGGGGCAAGTACCAGGGCAGACCATGCCACACACGCCCGGACGCTGGACACGCTGCACCGGTCTGCACTCGATACCAGACAGGCCGCGCCGGGTAGATCGGAACGGCGGCGGGGCTGGAGGACAAAAGCCATAGATGTTGCACACGCAACATTTTTGTATGCTTGTACGTTTAATCTTGAATATACTATTGACTTGTACGTTTAATCATGTATAATAGTAAATGTACAGAGGATGTACACCACCACACCACCACAAAACAGGAGGACAAAACCATGAAACTAGAATTCCGAACCAAGAACACCTATTATGGCAATGCGCATTATTTGTGCATCGATACCAACGCAAAGACCTTTTCCCGCGTCCCTGACGGCTGGGTATCTAAGGATGTGCCTGTTGTAGCTAAGCGCGATATGGACACACTCAAAGCTCAGGCCATTGCAGACGGATACACGGAGGTATAAAACCATGACAAGAACAGATGAAATCAACGCTGAAATCAGAAATCAGGCCGCGCGCCTGTATCCCAAGTGCGCCGGGCTGTTTGAGCTGCCGTTAATAGTATACACTCAGATTGTAGCGGACAACCTGACCCGCTCCAAGCCGTACCGCTTGAGCGTTGAGCGTTGCAAAAAAATTATTCTGGCAATGCCTGAATTTGACTAACGGAGGGTTTACAGTATGATTGCACTTGACTTTACCCAGTGGGCAGCCCTCTGGTATGTGGGCGGCATGATTAGCGGCGCACTTGTTATGATTGCGTTCTTAAACAGCTAATAAGGAGGAATAAACAATGAAATATCAAAAATATTTAGATTCTCTTCCCGCCGAAAGAAAATATTGTTTGCTTGACCGTATGCGGATTGATTGCGAGTATTTTTTAGGATTCGGCGCACGGCATGAAAAATATTTGTGGGCCGGAAACGTAAAAACGCAAATCGAAAGTATGCTTTACCTTTATGACAGCATCAAGCAAAAGCCGGAATGGCTAACGCGTGAGCAGATTTTGGATTATAAAGAACTGATGGAGGGTTAAAAAATGACTGCATTTGAAGAAAAAGTGAATGCCTACCGCGAAAACAAGCGGCTGATTGAAGAGCTTGAAGCAATGAACGACGCTGTAAAGGCTGAAATTATCGGCATGATGCACGGTGCGCCGGAAATGGTGCAGGGCACTGCAAAGGCCATTTACAAAGATGTTTCGTCCGTCCGACTCGATAGCAAACTATTACAGGCAGCGCACCCGGATATTTATGCTGAGTGTAGCAAGCGCACCACCTACAAGCGTTTTAGTGTGGTGTAAGGGGGTGCAAGCTATGTTATATTATCGTATCCCGGCGGGGCTTGACGGGCGGGCGGTTGTGTCCGTTGGTGCCTATTGTGGCAAGGTCAAGCGGTATCTAATCGGCGGCGAACTGTACACAGCTAAAGAGTGCGCCCGCTATGGTATCAGCACAAACGGCCTTGAACCTGTCACAATCTCACAGCGTCGCACCTTTACCAATTTTGGTGTTAGAATGGAGGTGCACGCATGATATTTTCTTGTATCCTGTTTTTCTTCTGGTTTTTCTCTGCACTGTTTAAAGCGTCCAAATAAGAAGCATTCCACCCGGTCAGAAATGGCCGGGCTTTTATTTTGTCCTGCTGCAATACAGCCCCATACAAGCGTTTACAGCGCGTTTTGTGATGTAAACGCAATTATACCACCCACGCCGCAAAACAGCGCACAGGGCTTTGCAGTGGCGTTTCCGTTGATTTGACCCATTCCAGCGTGCACAATACAGCAACTACACAAGCCAACTATACACCTCCTGCGCCACGTTGGAGCACATCACAGCGCCGCAGCACCTCCAGCGCATACCAGATACAAGCGCCGCGCCGGACGCTGTACAGCTCAGCACAGCCGTTCTATTATAATAAGGTATATAAGAGGGGCAGGGGCGTGCCCCTGTCGTGGATCCATGCCAGACAGTGCAACAGATCGCAGACCATACAAATTCGGCGGGGTCAGCTGCTTCCATCTGTGGATCGCTGGCAAGTGCTGCACCCTGCGCACCTGCTGAGGGGTCAGCGTCTCCACCTGTACAGGGTCAGCCCGGCGGGGAAGTCCAGCGGCAGGGACAGGGCGGGCGGCGCGGAACCATTGACGGCTACCGCCGTATCTCTTTTTCGGGCTTTCGCCCGATAGCTAATAGAGGTCAGCAATAGTCGTAGCGTTCCGGTTGGAATAGTCGTAGCCAATAGTCGTAATTTTTTCCGATAAAATAGTCATGGAATAGTCGTAAAGTCGTCAGACGACTAGCTTTTGAAAGTCCTATATATCGTATAGTAACGAGCAGTTCGCCGATAGTCGTAGAGTAATAGTCGTGGCATTTTCTTGCGAACCTTCGTCAAATAGTTGTGTACTTTTTGTGTGAAATAGTCGTTCGTCTTTTAGAGAAAGAGAGGTGCGATAGTCGCTAAGTCATCCGACCACCCCAAAATCAATACGTATCTTGACACCTGTCAATTTTAATCCCCACTACATTACCTCAAAATCTTTAACCATCGTACTTATTATAATAGTCGCAGATAATTACTCAATCTTTTTAACTATTATTCCGCTTGAATAGTCATACCATCCGATTTGGTTTGTTCTCTTCCGATTTAATTACCGACAACTACAATCATATCATACCAGCAAACTAGGATTATCCATTCGGCAAATACCTCAACACTTTTAACTATCTAATAAGACTATCTGACTGGTCAGTTGCTTTCAACTTGCAATCAATTGCATACCGCTATGCAACATTTCTACATATTCAACCGACAACAAAATTACGTCAATTCTCCATGTCTGGAATAGTCGCAGACCATCCACAAGTCCGAACCTCACGCCAGTTCTTGCCTACGATTTACTCTGCTGGCTAACGGTATAGCTTTTGGAGATAGAGGGTTGTAGGGAGGAAGAACCTTTTCGCAAAACATCTAGTTGTCAAACTCGGTTGTTTCAACGGTTGTCGCACCATCTCGGCGTGGGGACATGAAACAGTTTATCTGTTTCATGGAAGGGAGATAGAGAGATAGATAGATAATAATAGGGGTTGTAGGGGGAAGAAGAAGGAAGGAAGAGAGGAAGATTGGTATACCACGATACCAACGCATACCATTCGTATCAACTGGTACGATTCGTATCGCTTGGTATGCAATAGTCGCAGTTGTTTCGTCTCACATATCTCGCTTTCGCCCAAAACTGTACCTGATTGAGACGTTTCCTGCCCAAAATCAGACCTTGCCGTTTTCTCTCGATAAATAACGGACGAAAAAAACACGGAATAGTCGCAGAGGGTAGTTTTACCACCTGATACCATTCCATGCTTTCTGATACGTTTGTTGATTGGAGATTTCAGTGGAGATTAGATTCTACCGTTCGCTTGCATTTTACGCATACGTTCTGCGGCAGCTTCCTTCTGCTCGTCTGTCATGATTCTGCTGGTCGCAAACCGCACAAGACGTTTTGGCATTTCATACCGCTTGCCGTCCTTGTCCTGCTTGACCAGCTTGTACGATGTTGGCTCACGCTCGCACAGCTTGTCCAGCTTGCGCATATACACCGGGTCAGCGGTATAGACCGATGCAGTATCTTCCGCTGCATTGAAGTTGACGATGGTCTCTTGTTCCAGTCGAGTGATGTTCATAGTCGTTTTCCTCCGTTTGTTAATTGATGAAAAATATTTATGGGGTTCAGACGGTAACTTTATCGCCCAAACCCTGTTATCTGTTTTTCTTGCCTATTCTACTGGGCTGATTTGAGCGCAGAAGCGATGTTAGGCTCAATGCCGCAAGACCACGTTGGATGAATGAACCAGATAGGTCACTCCGTCAATCTTCACTTGCAGCTGGTCGCCCTCGTAATCGTTCCAACTGTCTAGCTTGCCCTCAACAATCGTTCCGTCAGGCATTTTCAGCTGCGCCCATGAGTAGCTGTACGTCAGGTCTACCACCTGCTTGTTGCATCCAGCCATCAGCATAATGCCAGCCAGAGCGGATACGCATACGGTCAAAATCTTTTTCATAGTCGTTCTCCTTTCGTTACATCCACACGCATTCTTTGAACTGCTGTGTTTCCATCTGGAACGTAATGTCAAGTGACCCCACGTTGCCCTCTTTGTTCTTCTCAAGCGCAAAGTGATAGTGCTGCTCTGGTCGCTTTTTCGTGGTCACGTTCTGCGCCAGCAGGATGATAGCATCTGCGTCCTGCTCGATTTGCCCGGATTCTCGCAGGTCTGCGGCAGTCGGTGGGACTCCCGCTCTTGCCGTTTCTCGATTAAGCTGCGCAAGAGCTACCACCAGCGTTCCTGTGGACTGAGCGAACTCATGCAGTGCCATGCTGATTTCCGTGACGGCACTGTATCGGTCTTTCGCTCCGGCTTGGTGAATAAGCTGCAAATAGTCGATGAACACCACTTTGGCTTGCATCCTGATGGACTGCGTTCTAATCCATCCCACGCTCTTTCCGGCAGCAGAGCGGACAAACAGCGGGTATTTCTTGATGTCTGCCAGTCGGTCAAGTTCGTTGATGCTGACGGTTTTGTTCTTGACCGTGTGCAACGGTACGCCCAGCTGGTTAGCGATGATACGAGCATAGAGCGTATCAGGGTCGGTCTCTAGGCTGAAATACGCTACCTTGCGCCCGCTCTTGGCTATTTCGCAGGCTAGTTGCAGGGATAATGCAGTCTTACCAGCAGACGGTCTGCCGCCGATCACAACAAAGTTGCCCGGCACGAGATGCAAGTTGTTGTCCAGCACTCTAAGCCCTGTGTTGATATACTCCGGCTTATCATCCAGCTTGCGGATGTAATTGTCTATTCCATCGCACATCGGAATGAAATCGCTTCTTTCGCTGTGCAGATTGATTGCTTCGCCCAGCTGCTCATAGATGCCTGTCAAGTCTGCGTATCTGGTTGAGCCATCAACAATCTTGAACGCAAGCCCTCTGGCTCTGGCTAGTGCAGCCTGTTCCTTGACGATTCTAGCCCATCCCTGCATCATGTCGTGGGTAACATTGCGGATGAACTCTGCACCAAAGGCATCCAAGCACTCGCCCATAGCCTTCTTGCGGTCATCATCGTACCGTCCCATGACTTCTACCGGGTTCCACTTGTCGTTGTGTTCCCAATAGCCACGAATGGCAGCGAACGTATTGCGTAGTTCTTCGCAAAAATCATCGATTTCAAGGTCTTGCAGCACATCGGCATATTCTGAGAACGTGAGGACTGCTCCCAGCAGGATGTATTGGGTCTGATTTTCAATATTCACCGCAGAAAGTCTCCCTCGTCAGGCAATTCAGCCATTGTCTGCTGATAGCCACCGTTCCAGTCCTTCACGTTACGCATCCAGTTCCGTGCAGCAGCTTTCCAGTCTTTCATAGGCGATTTACCGACCTTCCAACCATTTGCTGTGAAGTGGTCAACAAACCGATCTGCCTCTGATTCCATGTAGCCCTTATCGGCAAAGTATTCTTTGGCTTGCTCGATAGTCGGTGCTTTGAAGCGTTTGACTAGCTCTTTTTCTTTCTCACATTCTTTCTTTAATCCATATTCCTTTTCCTTATCCATATCCATAGGAAGAGAGGCTTTTTCAGTGGCTTTCTCATTTTCAGAAAGGCGGCTTTTTGAATTTGAAAAAGGGGGCTTTTTCGGTCTACCGCCATTTTTGCCGTATTCATGTAATTTTCTGCTGGAATCAAGAGTAGGTTTCACCAAAATCCACATCGGTTTCATCGACTTTTTGAGCGGAAGTTCCACGCCGTTGATGCCATATTGAACGATTGCATAGACAAAATCCTTGCAATCTTTCTCGCTTAATTCGCTTGCAGCGTCAAGATATGATGCAAAAAACTTGAAATCTTGTGCCATTTTCAGTCCTCTTTGTAGCGTTTGTTCCATGCTTCGATAGCATCTTTGCGTTCATCATGCACGACTTCAATCTCTCCCCTATCGTTCATTTTGAACTCGATCTGATAGCATCTTTCGGGAGTTGTGGCTCTGCATTTAGAGCATTGGATATTAAATTCATACCCTCGCAAAAGGTTGCGAGAAGATGCGGTGTTAACGTAAAATACAGCTTTCCCACCGCAGAACGGACATCTCTTGAGTTCTTCCATCTTTAACCCTCCTCAAAATGGGCATTCTGTGCCAGATTCACGCAGCCAGCCTTCGCCCGGAATGTTGACTATCTCATAATACTGCCGCGCAACGTAGATTGTTTTTTGCCCATCCTCAGCAATCAGACCGACAATCAGATAGTTACCAGCTGCCATAAAGAACCAAGGGTTGCTTTTGTATGTCTCGCCCTTCATCCAGTTCTTCATTTTGTTCACAGCTTTTTCAATGTCCTTGTCGGGGCAGCCCGGGTTTTCGTATGCAAAGAAATCGTCAGGAAATTTAAGCTTTTTCACTTTCTAAATCCCTCTCTTGTTCTCGTGATTCGTTTGCAACCTTCATGTAGCTTTGTGCCTTTACGGTATACAGGTCGGTTGTGCTTCTGCTTGATGTAACCACACTGCGTTTCGGACTGTCTGATCGCATTTGCAAGCTGTTCCAGTGATGCGACACAACGGTTCATCGCTTCTGTTAACGCCTCAAATCTATCCATACTTAGTCCTCCGTAGGCGGTTCAGGCATAGGCATCCAATGTGTAACATTTTTGAATGGGATGCACTCTCTTGCTTCACACCAACCACCGTTTGCATCATAATAGGCTACCCAGTCACCAGCTTTTTTGTCGTGAACCAGAACATAATCGCTGGCAAAATCGTTTTTCGGAACATCGGGCAATCTATCCTTGACACTAATCCAATTGCTCATTCTTATCACCTCATATCATCGGAAACGCCATCCAATGCGTCACCGTTACATCTTTCGGCAGCCTCTCGCCTATCTCATCCCAGAACTTACCGTCTGCGTAACAGCCGAGAAAGTACGCTGTCGGCGAGAATCCTTGCAACATTTTTCCATTTTCATCACGCCACGTTGTCTTAGTCGCAAGCAACAAAGGCTGTGTCCGCTCTTGTGGCGGTTCGCTTGCTGGATGCCAAAGGGTGTTAGCCATTATCCGATACCCCGCTTACGGATTGTAGGTGAGAACGAAGTTTTGTAACTGCTGCGGCAAGATGTTGATTTCGTAATGATACTTGTCCACGTCAGAACCGCTCAAATCCTCCACAATGTACATTGTGTACTCGTTAAGATAGACGTAATGCTTTTTGTATGTGCCATCGGGCAATTCAATAGTCACCACAAGTTCATTGTTGCTGTTATTGGAAATGTCCATGTTCCCGATTATTTCAAGCATCGGCGTATCAGTTCTTGCATTAACAACAGACAATCTACGAGTGACGTTGAAATTCTTTGCCTGTTGCGAAATATTGTGATTCACACGAGATGCTTCTGTGCATCCGCACAATGCGATAGATGCCGCCAATGCTACAGATAAAATTGCTTTCTTCATTGTTCTTTTCTCCCTTCAATCTCCTTACAAACCGCCTTGTAGAACGCATCCCACGTCTCATAGTCGCAGGAATCGCCAAAGTCGAAGCCTGTCCGCTTTCGTTCTGCAATGTCACGTTCAAAGCATTCAAGCGTCTTGTCCGTCAGTTCTGTCAGAAGCGGTGTGATGTATCCGCATACAAGGCTAGGCATATATGACCGTCTGCCCAAGCAATAGCGGACAGCGCAGTTGCAGACCGCTCCGAAGTCATCATTGGTGAGGTCTACCATACCTTTTGGCACATCCGACTTCAAATCGTTCACGCTGCATTGAAGGGCTTCTGCGAATTTTGCCAGCCGCGTTTCTTTCTTCACGCAACGCTTTTGCTTTTCAACGGCACTTACATACGAATTGGTTGTTCCGATCATCTTTGCAACGTCTTTCTGTGTGATGCCAAGTTCAATTCTGCGCTTCCTGATTTTCTCTCCTGCTGTCATCTTTCCTCTTCCATTCCTTGCATCCACGTTCGTCCCACACAAAGTCTGCAACGTGTTCTGACTGATCGTTCACGCACACGCCCTCCGGCTCTGCGTACCATTTGCAAGAGCCACAGGACGGCTCGGATTTGTTCTCGCAGGATTCTGCCGTGCATCGGATAGCCTTGCCAGAAGAGAACTGCTTGATGCCCATGCAAGAGCAATGTTCGGTGGTGCAGTAGGTCATTTTATCATCTCCAAAGTCATAACGTCGAAATCCTCAAGATTCGGATGCTTCTTCCTCGCCATTTTTTGAGCTTTCAGCTCAGCTTCTTCTTCATTATCAGCTTCAACATCAAAAGTTCCAAGATTGATTTCCCCATAGGATTCATAGGCTACAATTTCGACTTTGTATTTCATTCTTGCTTCCTCCAACCGATAAATTCACACCATCCGATTGTCTGCTGGTCGCATCTGTGCGCGTATTTGACAGTCGGCAAGTCTAATCCTTTTAAGTTATTGCAAACAGTTTCAAGGCTAAAAAGTTTTTCAAGTGCATTGCTAGGAATTTTTGCATCTTCAGCATTGTAGATGGTCATTCCACACTGCTTACAACGCCATATAGACCATCCTTTCATCGTCTCTGCCCTCTCTTTCCTCTGTTGAACCGTCCGATCACTCGCTTATACTCTGCATAGCACTCCGGGCACAGGTCGCCTGTGTCCCTGCGCCACGTCCAGTCTTTGAAGTATTCGTCAGGGTTCATCATTCTACAGCCCTGTACCGCTCCGCAGCGGTCGCATACTCGCTTGTGGTAGATTCCTCTGTCAGTTTGCATCGTCTGTCACCTCTCTGTACTCCACGTCAATCCCTTTCGGCAAAGCTGTCTGGTACTTCTGGGCGAGCTGTTCTGCACTCTGAGCATCACCCAACGGCTGTTCAGGCGGTGCAACGGTGACTTCCACGTTATCACGCATACCAAAGTAGTTCTTGGCTCGGAAAATCCACTCTGCCGGGTTCTCCTGACCATACATACCGTTGTATGCCCACATAGACTGCATTTGCAGAATCAGCTTCAAGATGTACTTCTGCTGCAAGCTGTCGTCACGGCGTTTCCCCGCCATAATCTGCTTCAGGCTCACCCATTCAATGCCCAGCACCAGTGCGATCCATTCCACTACAGGGGAGATTCTTGCTTCGATGCAAGCGTCAAAGAAGAAGTCAAGGCGTTGCTGCACTTCAATCGGGTTGTTCATGTCCACGCTCGGAAGGTCGCCAAAATACTTGGCTGCAATCATGCCGATGACCTTCTTGTCCTCTTCATCGCCGATTCTCGACTGTAAATCGCCTGTGTTCATCATCTTCGACTTCTCGATAGCTAACTCCTGTTGTTCTTTCACCTTTTTACTCACCTGTGAGCGGATAGATTTCCGCTTGTTAAGCATCTGTTGTTTCTTTTTCTCTCGCTCTTTCTCACGCTTCGCAGCGGCTTCTTCTTTCGCCTTTTGCGCCCGCTTCTCACGCTTCTTCTTTTCGGCTTCGGTCAGCGGCGGTCTACCACGGCCACGCTTCGGGGGTGTTGCCAAGAGTTATCACCTCTTTATTTCTGTTTCAAATCCATTCTTGCACCGCAGTTTGGGCAATAGTTCGCATAATTACGGCGATTTTCTATTGCTTCTTTCAGAATGTTTTCTTTTTCTTCTTCCATATTCCATTCGTATGTGTATTCTTCACCATCCGGCGCATATAAAGTTTTTGACCACACTGTGTAATTATTCGGATGATGTTCTCCGCACAACGAGCATTTCGCTGTCACATAAGCTTTTAATTCTCGTTCTTCTGACATTGTGTCCATATAATAAGCATCTGGGGAAAGTTTCCAATATCCGTGCTTTAACTCTGTACGTTCTTCCATACCCTCACCTCTTCATCTTCATTCCGATTACGCCCAGCTTCTGTGCGATTATCCATACTACGCAGTGGCAGTCCCACTGATTCCACCATGCGCACTTTTCTTTCTCGCAGACGCACCGCCCAAGCGGATTGCTGGTCATTTTCATCGGACAGTAAAGTTCGTTGTCCATCATTTCCACCCCATAACAACAGCCGTACAAACGGCCAGACACACGTTGATGAACAACCAGACGAGCATTGCCTGCCGCTTTTCAAACAGGTTGTCTACCGTATTTTTGATTGTCCGTTCTGACTGAACCACCACCGCCAGCAGGACTAGGCAGACCAGCCAGCGAGTTGCAAATTCAAACATCATCGTTACCACCTGTTCATAATTTCAAATTCTCTCATGCGAAGTTCCCCACCGCAAAACGGGCAAATCCTTTTTTCTTGGAACTCTTTCTTTGTCATGTACGCTTCATGCTTCATGGAGGTCATGCATCGATCACAGGCATAGGTCAAAATGAAGTGAACCGGCTTTTCTTCTTTCTTTTCTTTTGGATAAATCTTTTCTTCAAATACATCGTACAGCTTTTGGAAACCAGCTTTTGCGCTCTTTACCCACATATCGTGCCCGGCTTCTGCTTCCTCTTTGCTGTCATATCCTCGAACAACAATCCACTCCCCACCCCTAAATTGTTCGTGTTGAATCGCCGTTTCATAATTCCAATCCCTATCGTCAACGGCGCAAGTGTCAATGTGATAGCCATTTACGGTATCTTCCTTCAGTTCTCGTTCATAGCGAGGACGTTGATTCATAAACCCAAAAAGCTCACTTGCAAAATCAAACATTGTTATCCTCCATAAAATCGTCCATGCTCAGCTGACCGGGAAGAACACCGTCTTCCGTCCACCAGTGAAAAACATCTTCTCCTGTTTTCCATTCAGCAATATCGTTTGGCATTTGGAGTCTTTGCCTGATGTCAAACATTCTCTGGAATGCCATAATGTACGCTTTTTTGAATTTTGGATATCGTGCAAAATCCCTACATTGATGTTTATATCCCCCAAGGGGGCATCCAACACATCCAACACGTTCAAAACCACATTGATATAGCGGATTTATCGGAAGCGATTCAGAGTGAATGTAACCCCAAACATCTGCATTTGACCAGTCCACAATCGGATTGACGGTCATTTTGCCCTTGAGGTTGCAAGTCTCAAACAACTGCCTCTTCTCGTCATTGTCGCTCGTAAGGATAATGCGCTTTTCTTTGTTTCTATGGCTGATTTCCATAATCCCACGAGTATTGTTTCTCTTAACAGATTCAGCCCAGCGAACTCCAGTTGCGATAAAGCACCCGCTCATCGTTGGAGATTCTTTTAAGATAGAGCAGCAATATCGCCTGTTTCTTGTTGGGGGGGCTTTCATCATTGGAATCAACGTCCACATGGACACGGGTTTGCCCTTGTATCGTGGCATGACGATGGAGCATTTGATTCCACGCTCTTCCATCGCCTTGAACTGCTCACGGATGAAATAGACCGTCTCCGGTGCATCTGCTGTGGTGTGGTTGTTAACCACCTCAAAGTTGATTCCTGCACGTTCAGCCAGAGCCACAAGCACCTGTGAATCCTTACCGCCAGAGTATGTGACCATGAGCGGTTTCTTATACCGATGCTCGGATAGCCGTGCAGCGTCCTGCAATCGTGCGATCGCAAGCTGTTCCTTATCCATCAGCTCCACCTTTCTCTCAGCTCTTTTTCGACCTGCTCTGACTTTGCGGTGATATAATCTGCAAAGTCGTCAGGTGTCATGTCTTCTTCTTTGAACTTGCCGACCATCTCCCAGTATCTGTCACCAATGCGGATGATTTTCTGCACCTGTTCATCGGTCAGGTCTGCATCGCACCGAAGATTTTGAATCAGTGCGCCCCATGTGGCAGCGATGCCATCCAGAGCCATGTGAAAGCCGTACAACTGGTTCTGCCGTGCGATTTTGCGGAGGTTGGCGGACATTGCTTGTTTGCCGCTTGAGGGGCGGTTGTTGCGCTTATTCATCTGACTGCTCCTTTTCTTCAAGGCGAGAGAGCCAACGCTTGTATTTAGCTTCCTCAATTTCATACTTTGCGTTCCAAAATTCGCTTTCGGAATCGAGATCATCTCCAAACCAAGCATCGCATAAAACATCGACTACGTTACTTATGTCCGCAAATTCTTCCATCAAATTTGTTTCACACTCTGCAACGCTCTTCGGTGTCGGATTCGTACCATCCAGCGCCCGGCGCAGCTTCAACGCAGCCTGTGCCAACTCAGATGCTTCTTCTGCCAACTGCGCCAAGATTTCCGTCTTGGGCAGAATGTCTGAAACTTTCTTGCTCACTTCTGTTCTCCTTTCAGCCAATCGTTCAGCTTTGCCATGCAAGAGGGGCAAAGAAAAAACGGGTCATCTGAATAGATAAAAATTTTCCTATTTTTCTTTGTAATGCACCTGCAAATAGAATTGTTCTCCACTCTTTGTGTCCACTCACTTATGGAGAATTCTGGATATTCAAATGCTTCACCGCAGCGATCACATTTCATGCTCATTTTCTTTCTCCAATCTCTTTAACAGTCCATCCACGTCATACCGCCAATGGACACGCAGCCTTTTTGCTTTTACCTCTATCCCCTCTTGCTCTGCCCACTGCCAATGGATGCTCTTTCGGTTCTCGTTGTATCGGAACGACAGAACCTTATTGGCAGGGATTGCAAATGTGCGGTTGACTGCCCTGTAATTGACTATTACATGGGCGGTCTGACCGCCGTACCCCATCGCATCCACCATGTCGGTGATGTGCTTTTCCTTGCGGTATTTGCACTTTTCCTTGTCGTACTTGCCGAACACCTTTTCCAAAGGGATAGAGGGCGTTTCGATGGTTTTCAACTCAAACAGGTGGTTCATCGGGTATCGGTACACAAGGAAATCGCAGATGTTGTCGATGGAAAAGGACAAGCTCTCGTTGCCGCCGTAGTAGGTAGCAGCGCTGTCTTTCAGGCGGTAGCACCACGCATCGGATGGGACGGATGCTTTGAAGTCTGCTTCAAACTGCTTGCCGGTGTTCATGCGCCATACTCCGCATCGTACTCAGCTTGCAATTTTTTCAGTTTATCTTCCAACTTAGGAATTGATTTGTTGTAACTTAAAAGTCTTTTTCGCCGATAAACGTTGTATCGGCTAAACGGCTCTTCTTTTATTGCTTCTTCGTTCCACTTAATGCTTCCATTGATTCTTTCGATTCTGTCTTGAAGATGTTTGATGGTTTCTCGTTTATCTGCTTGCTCAAAAACAGAAAGCAGGAAATCATAAGCGTATTTTGCTTGAGTGTTTCCGCTTTCCGCTTGCTCCAATACCCACTTTAGGAATCTTTTGGTGTTTATATTCATCCTCGTTCACCTCTAAATTCACTTCCGAGAACCCGCTTCTTGCCTTTTTCTCGGTGCTTGTCCTCATAATCACGGTGGTACACGCTCTGGCTGTGGTTCAACTCATACACGAATGCTTTACGTTCCTCGAAGTCTTTCTTTTCTGCCTTGTACTTCTCGCAAGTGTCGTGGCAGGCTTGGTGGCGTGATGTGCAGTTGAGACAACAGGTAATCATTCTATCAACCCCACTGTTCGGACATTGCATTTGCCACGCCCGGAAAAGTCTTTGCGCGGTTCCTTGCACGGTCAGTGGTAAACATACTCTTGTTGCGCTTATCATGCTTATGTGCGTAAGAGCCAGACGGACACCATGTCGCGGTAGGTTCTACGATGTTTGTCGGGTGCAGCGGCGGTACACCGCGCTCCCATAGTAACGTTTTCTTGCTGTACGGATGTCCATACTCGTATGGCTGGATTGCCTGCGTAGGCTTTGGGTAATCAAAAATCTTGCTGGGGGTTGGATTCTCAATCACCACTTTTTCGCAATCTGCCGCCCACACGGCAAGAAAAAGCGCTTTGCCGCACAATCCCTCATAATACCGGGAAAGATTGAGCTTTCCTCCCTTGTACAGGTGCCTTGCTCCCGCGTTGCTCGTCTTTGTGCAGGGGACAAATGCGATAATCATATCCCAGCGGGGCACATCATGCGCGATTCCGTCCATGGTCACGACCTGTCCCCCCTCAATAGCCTTTAGGCAGTCACCGAGAATATGCCATTCTGGATGCCCGCCGGACGGCTCAATCAGGTCGCAGGAATAGGCTTCGTGACCTTTTGCACGGAATGCTTTGCAAACTTCTTGCGATTCCTCGCAGGCAATCAACACTTTCATATTTCCAAACGCCCGTCCAGCCAGATAGCGCAGCTCTTATATAAGGTAGGCGGTCAGTCCGTTTTGTCTTTGCAAGCTTGTTTACAGGCTTCGCATTTATGAAACGGCTTATCAAGCCAGCACTCAAACAAAAGACATTTAGGAAGGTCAAATTCCATAGGAGCCTTTCTTCCGTGCGTTCTGTTTCTTCGGACGTGATAATGGCAAGCCATTACATATCCATCAACATCTTCTCCGCATGCACAACTTGTTGCATCAGGTGAAACCATGTGCTTAACGTTGATTTCGATTTCTTTTCTCATCTTATCACTCTTTTTGAAATTTACGTTGATGCGTTATTTTAGAATGGCAAATCTTCACTGTCCTGAATTACGGCAAAGTCGCCAGTATCAGGCGAAGAGCCAGACCCGCCAGACAGTGCTTTCTTCGGTCTGACCTCATAGTCGCCGGAACGAATCTTGTCAACGCTGGTAAAGCGGTCAACAACAAGCTTCGTCTTGATGTTGCCATCGTTGCCCATGTACTCTTCCTCACGGAGAACCACACCGACCAGCTTGCCACGCAGGGTCTTTTCATCGTTGTTGAACTTGTAACCGGCATTGGACTGCTCCACAGCGGTGATGAAGCCCTTGAAGAACGGCAGCGCCTTTTCCTTGTAGCTCTTGATGGTCTTGCCGCCCCATGCCCATTCGCCCGGATTCAGCTTGCCGCGCTCGATGAGTGAAGCGGTCTGCTCGCGCCAGTAACCCTTGAATTCGCCCTCTGCGACTTCCCACTCGATGTTCAGGCGCTCCTTTGCAGGCTCGTCCGTTGCCTTGCAGATACCGGCAACATAGCCGCCAACAGGCAGGTCACGGCGTTCGGTGGCTTCCTGTACGTCATTCCAGTTGATGTTCTTCATCTGTTACTCTCCTTTGTTATCCGGCTGAACCGGGATGTTGTAATACTCACGGATGGTCTTGTCTACGGCGGCAAGGTCATTCTCGATCAGCGCATCGTTGAACATCCCAAGAGGGGTTTTCACGGTGTCCATGCCATCATTGCAAGTGCTGAACAGGTATCGCCCATCCTGCACAACGGTTTTCAGGACGATGGTGAAGTACCCTTCCACGCAGACCTTCTCGTCCAGCAGCTTGCCGATGGTCTTAAACTTCTCTCCGCCATCGCCGTCACGCTCGCTGTGTCCGAAAAAGTAGACCACCACATCGTCCGGCAGCTCCTTTGCCCGCATCAGCAGGGCGTTGAAGTTGGCTGCCATGTCGGTGAACTTCTGGTATCCGGCGACCTTTGCGTTCCGCATGAACTCGCCGGTCATAAGGTAGGTGGCATCGTCAATGACGATGGACTTCCGCTTGGTACTGTGGATTGCAGCATCAATCTTGCCGTAGTCATTGGTAATGTATGTTTTCATGTTGCTTCGGAACGGCAGCGGCTTTCCAAGCACGTTGATAACCGCCACCTGTTCCGGGTCAAAGTTCCGAAGCGAAGCGGACTTTCCGCTGCCAGAGTGACCATAGACCATTACTAATACTGCCATTTTTCTTTCCTTTCTTCGGCTTCATTAGGCTTCATTCTTCTTACTTTGGCTTAACTTGGCTGTATAAAATCACCCAGCCATCAGTTCTGCCAACTGTGCGCGGAGGTCTTTCAGCTCTGCTTTCCTGTCCTCAATCTCGGACTGCAAGTCCTCAATCGCTGCCAGCCGGTCAGCTTCTTTGGCTTCTGCTTCCTGCTCACGGGTCAGGAAGTACACGCCATCCTCCGGCTCGGTCACGCCGCCAAATCTGTCAAGGTTAATCATCTTTGGGTCGCCCTCTCTTTCGCTGCTCTTTGATTTGCAGTGCGCTGTACCACTGGTCTTTGTCGATTTCAATGGTTGACCACCGGTGGTTGCAGGCAAGGCACTTCTTCCGGCGAACAATGCTGTCATGGCCAGACCGGCTGTCCACCGTTGTAATGTTGTCACTACCGCACATCGGACATTTCACTGAGCATCCCCCCACTCGTTGGTGTGGTGGGCTACACGCTTGATTTTGCGGCATTCACGCTCGCTGCGTTCGTCCTCTTCTGCACTTACAGACAGCGCACACAAGACAATAGCCGTTGCGAGAAGCCCGCAGGACACGATTACCCAGCCAAGCATTTGTGCTGTGGTCTGGCATCCTTGAATCGCATCGCCGCACCCAACTGCTGCGATTGCCGCGACCAGACCAAGCGTTGACAGTACCATTCCTTTCAAAGTTTTCATTGGTTCTCCTTTTTGTTTCCAAAACTAAAAATCCATCCAGTTGCCATTACAGCGGCTGCCGCAATGATTCCCCATGTGCCTTTTGCTCCGACCAGTAGTTCAACAAGATGCACCAGCCACAGGTTCAAAAGGAACGCCGCCAGCACTACTGCAAGAGCAGCGCTCCACATTAGAATAATTTCTATAAGAGCTTTCATTTCTATCCCCTTTCGTTTATTTTTTCGCCATTGCAAATCACGTCTATGCCATGCTTTTCCATTGCAACACCTATCTACGCAATTCCTTCGCTTTTCATTGCTTTGCCCCGTGCTGCCTCGCCTTCGCTAGTCAATTCTACGCCTTGCATACATAGCCGTTGCTGTTCCTTGCTCTTCCAGGCTCTTCCATGCCTTTGCAAATCTCCTCAATTCATTGCATTTCCTTTGCGCTGCGTCTCGCGGCAATGCCATAGCCATGCTATTATCAGCAATTCCGAACTGTGCCGTTGCGGGGCAAATCATGTCTGGTCTATGCAATTCCATTGCTCGTCTGAGCCTTGCTTCGCCATGCCTTTGCAGATCTTATCAAATCAGCGCATCGCCGTTGCCGCTCAAGTCGCTTCGTCTCCAAGCATTGCCTTGGCATTTCTGAGCCAATCGCCACTATGCCGTTGCCGTTCCACGCCGAGTGCAGCACGGCCCCACCCTGCCATAGCAATTAATTGAGGATTTCGTAGGTATAACGGCCTTTGCCACTGTTGCGCCACTGGCCGATGCCACGCAAAGCGCCGTAGTCCAGCCACTCACGCACGACCTTCTCGTGAGAATCGTCCAGAAGAACTATTTCAAACTCGCAGGTCGAACCAGCGGGAATCTGCTCGCTGTTGGCGAGGCTTACACGCTCTCCCTGCGCTGTCTGGGCACGTAGCGGGCGCTGGCATTCGGTAATCTCGCCATTCACATGAATGGGAATCATGCGGGGCTGAACAAAAATCAAGCCGTCAATGACTTTCTTGTAGGCGGTCAGCTTGCCAGATTCATTCACGGCTTTCTTTTTTCCGGTTTCGGTCTTTCCGCCAATGCGGGAAAGCATACCGCAAGAATCCTTGAAGAAGCCCTTGATCTGGTAGTCATACAGGATGGGTTCGCCGTTCTCGTTGCGAGGGAACACGGTCATGCCCTTATCTGCCACAGCATCAGCACCCAGAGCGGCGACTTCGTCCTCGATAGTGTTTGCATCAGGGGACTTGCTGGCGATGAACTCTCGCGCGATGTTCTGGTTGCTAGGCCAAGTGCCGAGAACTGCCTCGATGAATGTGATTCTGACTTTGATTTTTTTCATTTTTGCTTACTCTTTCTTTCTTGATATGTTCCAGTCTTAAAGGTTCACGCTCTTGCCAGCGCTTCCGCCACGGACTGCTTTTGTTAAAGTTGCTTATTGCTTTCTTCATTGTTTGCCATCCTTTGCTTGCGTTGAATGTGTTCCAGCCGGTCTTTCTCCCGACTGTGCCAGCGGATTTCACGCTGGCTGTAGTATTTACCGTTCATCAGGAGCCTTCACCTTTCCCTGTGCAAGCAAAGTGCTGTAATGGCCGTAACTCATGCCGTATCGCTTTGCAGCATCGTTCATCTGGCGCACGGTATACTTTGGAGGCTCGTGCTTTTGAGGTCTCGCACGTTCTGGCTCCTGCACATCCCAAGTGATTTTGAACTCGCCAGATGCTTTTATTTCTTTCAGCTCTTTTTGCTTTTTGGCTTTGTACTTTTTGGTCAAAGCCTTGTTTGCATCTGCTGCGCATTCAGGGTGATACTTCTGAGACCAGACCTTCCGAACCATTGGCTTCTTGCACCAAGCACATAAAGCCGGTTCCGGTTCAGGCTTGATTCCTTTCTTTATAAGGGCCTGCCGTTCTCTGCGAACAATGGCTTTACACTCTTCACAGTATTTCTTGCATGGGTTTACGAGGCCAAGAAAGGCACCGCAGCGCTCACAGTACTTTTCTTCCACGCTGCATCTCCTCTTTCAGTCTTTCTTCTCTGTTGTGCCGCTCAAAGCACTGGTGGATGGATTTCTCCATCCACAGCACCTTGTTGGCATCGTTTCTGGATACGCCAGCTGCCATTGCAAGCTTTAATCTGCGCTTGCGGCTTTGAGCTTTACGAAATTTCATTACCAGCATTCACCAGCCTTATTTGTGATAAACTTCGGGACTTCCTTGCCTGTGGCAACGCACAGCGCAACTAGCTTTTCGACCCAGATGTCAAACAGGCTTTCTTTTGGCATATAGCACTGGCCGACACAAGGCTCCTTAAAGCTTTTCCAGATCGTCAGACCGACAGCGCCATCCGTGACCGTCCAGATCATGCTGTAACCTTCATTGCACAGGTTGTACAAAATGTCCCGTGCTCTGCTTTTGGCTTCGTTGATTTCAAAGGCATCCCAGCGATTTTTGCTTTTCTCGTAGGCTTCCACCGCCTTGTTAATGGCGTGGTGCGCTTCGTTCGGGTGTTCAAGGTCTACCTTTAAGATGATAATCTGCTCCATGTTCAGCCCTCCGCTTTCTGGTTCTTCTCTGCTTTCAAGAAGAGGTTTACAAAGTAGACTTGGCCGCGACCGGAAATCTTCGGAGTGCGGTTAATGGAAATGTGGTCGCTGTGTTGAATCGTGGTCTCTTTGATTTCAAACAGCCCCATCTCCATACTGCGCTGCGTTGGCAAGTTGTAATCGCTACGTTTTGGGTCTTTGATGAGGTATCCGTTCTCACGCAGCCATGCGAACAAGCGGTTCTGACCGATGTTAATGCCGTTCTGAGACAGCAGTTTTGCCATTTCGCCAACCAAAATGCTCTTTTTGCTAGCACTCACAGCGTCAGCGAAAAGTGCTTTCGGCTTCATAGTCTCAATCTGCTTGTCCTTCTCTTCCAGTTCCTCGTGCGCCGCGATCAGTGCGGTTGCAAGAAGCTGTGAGCGGGTAAGCTGCGGCTGTTCGGTCAGCTTCTTCTCCATCTCGTTGAATGCTGCAATGTACTTCAGCTTCCACTCAAGAGCAGCCTTACCGGTGAAACCCATAGCCAACAGGGTGAAGCCGTCACGGTTCATCAGGTAAGCCCTCTGTTCCCTGCCGTAGCTGTCCGGCGCTGTGGTTTCAAAGAACATCTGTCCAAAATTGGACACATCTTTTTTCAGGGAATCAATATCACGAAGAACGTGATTGTGGTTCTTTTCAAAATTTTCTGCAATCTGACGGCTAAACGCTACCGGCTCACCGCTTTGCATAGATAAGACTATGTCGCTCATTTTCCCTCTCTTTCCTTTAACAGCTCTTCCAGAGCTTCTTTCACCTTAGCTTCCGCATTTTTAGGTTCACGCTTACCGTTTAGGATTTTTCCCAAGTATTCCGGTGCGCACCCCATTTTTGCAGCAAGCTCTCTGATTTCGATGTTGTGAACGTGAAGCGTTCCCACAACATCACCTGTCCACTTGGGAAGCAAATTTTTTCTCCTTTCTTGTTCTAGTACTTGAACTTTTCGGAAGAATATGATAATATTATGGTGTCAAGCAAAAACATTATCGAACGTTCTTCTATTTGTTCAAAGTCTTTAATCTGTTCTACCGATTGAACTCGGTAGCCTTATTAAAGCACAAGTAGTAGAACTTTTCAAGTGTTTTTGTTCAAGTGGTAGAACTTTGTCATCTTGTACAAACACTGGAGGTATGTTTTGTGTTTTTTGACAATTTCGTAAGGCTATGCGAGCAAAAGGGAGTAAAGCCGTCTCGTGCTTTAACTGACGCTGGCGTTCCGAAATCTGCTTATAGCTATTGGAAAGCAGAAGCCGGTATAGGAAATGACGCAAAGCCAACCAACCAGAACGCCGTCAAACTGGCGCAGTACTTCAACGTGTCGGTGGACTATCTTCTCACTGGCGAACAAAAAGAAAACCCACCCCAGCAGCCGCAAAGTGAAGTCGATGCGGCGTTGGAGCGGATTAGAAGAAAGCTTGAATCTATGCCGACAGAGAAACGCGAAGCATTGATGAACCTAATCGAGACAATGTAAAGAGAGCCTGTGTATTATTTGTTATGCGGCTGTGCCTTCTGCTTCTGGTTCATGCGGGCCTTGCTAAAAGGCAACGACCGCGCATTGTATGGCAACAGCAGAAAATATCGTTACCGTAAAAGCCGAAAAAAGAAATGGTTCTGACCCGGTAATAAAAAGAATCCCTTGTGCCGGGCTGGTATAGCTCTGCGCAAGGGATTTTCTGTTACTCTAGGTCTAGTGCTTGTTCAGCTGCCGGAATCTTCTCAGGGTGTTCCAGCAGCCATGCGATAAACCGGTCAATCTTAGCTCTTTCCTGTTCACTCATTGTGGCATATCCTCCCGATCGGTAAGTACGGACGTTCATTTGATATGATTATACACCTTTTAGTTGTCAAGTCAATGCGTTTTCAACAACTTTGTAAAAATCAAACGTTTTCTTCGCATCCATTACTTCACATCAGGGAAGCCAAAAATTGCAATGACAATGATTAAGAGCCACATTAAGTTTAAGTTACCCTTTGCTTTGTAACATTCCGTTGAGAATGGAACGAAAGGGGTTTTCAGGTAACTTGTCCAGCACATCTGCTTTGACGAGCGCATTTGTGCTGATACTGTGTGAAACATTGTTTAGCTGCACAATGGCATCGTCCAAGTCTTTTACGGTTGCTCCACGCCGTTCCATTGACTGAAGGAAAGTTTTCACTTCTTCGAGAACGACAGGGTTCTCGGCTTTATAGAATCCATTCGTAAAGTCCATCTTCTTCTCCTTTCACAGTTCTACAAGCTGTCCGTCAATGCGTTCGATGCTATCTGCCGGGTCACGTCCATCGTCTAAGGCGGCCACGGCGCGTTCCAGAATGCTTTTTGCTTCGAGGTAAGCATCTTTATCAGCTCTGTACCCAGAAAGGCTCAGGACAAGCTCTAGCGTTCGTTTGCGAACGTATGGAATAATCAGAGCATCTACGGTTCGGTTCATTAGCTTTCCTCCCACGGTTCAGGTGTGTGCGGTCTCCCATCGGGAACGCTGGCAGGCATTCCGTCGATGATCGGCATACGTTCATGGTTCCAGATTGCAGTTTCTTTCATTTTTGTTCCCTTCTTTTTTGGAATTTTTTGACAATACAGTTATACCACATCTCGCTGTTTCAATGAAACAGCGACTTTTTTCAATTATTGTTTCACATTTTGAACAATATATCAGTTAAATCACTTTGCTTTTGTATCATTTTGTCGAAAGAGGGGTATTTATGGATGATTATAGGATACGAGTGGCAAAAGCGTTAGAGATGGCAAGAGCGGAATCCGGGCTTAGCCAACAGAAGCTTGCGGACAAAATGGGTGTAGGCCGGACATCCATTTTTCGTTACGAGCAAGGGACAATGACCCCAGATGCTCCTACTATCATAAAGTGGTTCGTGTGTTGCGGTGTTGCGGTCAAGCCGTACATAGACGCCTGTTTGCATCCTGGCTTATTGGAAAGCCTGGCTGGCGATGCCAGCACCGAGAGAAAGAGAGATGTGCTGATAGAGCATATTAAAGAAGCCCATCCACAGGAAATTGACTTGCTGTGCTATCTGATCTATGGCAATCACGGTTCAGATTACCTTGCCGTTCTGTGCGAAATGGTAGCCAATCTTCACACGACTTTGCGTGATCGTGTGTCCGTCTGCCGCACCGTTACAGGACATTATGAAATGGCACAAGCCACCAAAACCGACCCAGACCCAGATGGAACACAACCTAATATGCAGATTTTATATCAGGCACAGGACTGTGGGGAAGCTGCGGCCATGAAGCGAAACGATTCTTATACCATCAACGAAGAAAACATTTTGCGCTGATTGTCGAATTATCGCAGTTTTTGAAGAACATTTTGTCCACGTTCATCCACTTTTTGTACACCTATCGAGCAAATTCACCTTGTCAATCCGTCCCCCATAGGCTCTAAATCGACAACATTCGAGCAGAATAAATAACGGATTAGCGTTAATTTATTATTTTCGGTTGATCGGCTCGTCAATCTGTCCCCCATAACATTGACTTAAGATTTTTTCATCCACTTTTTGTACACGTTAGGTAAGTCTAACCGCTAAGCGTTTCAACCTTTCGGATGTTGAACATCTGTTTATTTAGCAGTATTCGCTTTGTGTTTTCCACTTTTCAAGAGAGAAAGAAAAGATTTTGTGGAAAATTTTCTTCTTCTGCTATTAGTAGAAGTTATTTTATAATCCTGTTAATAATCTTGTTTTATATAATGTAAAGAGGTGTACAAAAAATGGATATAGGTGTACAGATTGTGGAAATAGGTGTACGAAATGTGGATGGTTAGGTGTACAAGAAGTGGAAATAGGTGTACACTTGCTATTGATTTGTACACCTGTTTGTGGTATACTCTTATACGAGAGGAGGCGTGATAAGAGTGTCCGATATTAAAGGCGGGAACTTGGTTGAAAAGAGCCGACAGCTTGTTTGGGCAAAGTTCACTGATTATACAGCAGGAGAACTACGGTTGCTTGAAGTGTATCTTAGCCGTATCAATCCGAGAGACCCCGAAACTTCAACGGTTCAGTTTACGTTACAAGAATATTGCGAATTTTTGGGGTTAAAAATCAATTCTAGGAATTTGAAAGCACAGGTTAAGCATTTCATCGACAACTCCGTTGAAGTTCCTAGAGGTGACGGTTCAGGCTCGTTTGACTTGTATCCCTTGTTCAGTAGAGCAACTGTAAACTTTGAACCTAGTTTAATGAATATTACTGTGTCATTGTGTTGCAATCCGCTTCTGCAACCTGTTTTCTTTGACATTGCGGAGCGTGGATATGTCAAGTATCGCTTGCGCTACACAGCGAATATGAAATCGCAGTATAGCATTTTGCTGTATTCAATTCTCCGAGAGTTCATCGGACGTGGCGTGAGCCAGCCCGAAATTACGTTGGATAGATTAAGGGAACAGCTTGGCGCAAGAGAACCTAGCTATCAAGAGTTCAAGCATCTTAGGCGACGTGTCATTGATATTGCGGTAGCTGAAATAAACGAAGTATCAGACCTGTGCGTTGAATATGAAAAGGTCATGAGAGGTCGCAATGCGGTTGCTGTGAAGTTCAATATTGCTTTCAAGTCTAATGAGCCAGTCATAGACGTGGAAGTCAACGAGGTTGAAAGCGTAGAGCTAAAAGATGTTCCAAAGAGCCAACGACCTGCCAGAAAGCCTCGCAGCGGCGCATACGAGGATGTGGATTGGGCATCTATTGCGCCGGAGATGTCTAAAAGCCAGTGTATCTTGATCGCAAAGTTGGTGGCAAAGAGATTGCCGGAGAAGTATCCGAACATCAAGCCTAACAAGAAAAAGGAAGCTGTTGTGAACATCATTGAGAATGCGTACAGAGTTCTTGTCAGTGAGCGACTTGATAGGATTGAAAAAGACCCCGGCGCTTATATGTACTCAATTTTGAAAGAAGCAGACCTTGACGATTATGCTACATTTGATGATAGCTTCTTGAAGTAGTCAGATGAAGCACATTAAGCAGGGTGGGCAGATGATGCAGAAAGGAGCGAGAATGGGTTGGATTAGCGTAAAAGATAAGATGCCAGACAAGTACGTTCGGATTATCATTTATGATAAAGTGATGGGCGTTACTTTCGGTTATTATGGTGACTTCAAAGGCGAAAAATGGTATACAGATGATGTGTTGACGGATGCGTTCTATGGAAACAATAGTGAAACGCAACTGATTGATGATAATGTGTTATATCATGTAACCCATTGGATGCCACTTCCTGATGAACCCGAAGAATAAAGAAAGAGTGATAAAATGACAAAAATTATAGCTGTCGCCAATCAGAAAGGCGGCACAGGAAAGACCACCACAAGCACCTGTCTGGCTGGTGCATTGCAGTTACTCGGCAAGAAGGTCTTGCTGGTGGACTGCGATGCCCAGTGCAACGCAACGGACACCTACGGCGCACAGACAGAGGACGTATGTACCCTGTTCGATGTGATGACCCGGCAGGGTACAGTAGAAGAAGGAATCCAGCACTGTGAATCTGGTGACATTCTGCCGTCTGATAGCGCGTTGAAGGATATCGACGAGCAGCTTGTCCGGGACATGGGCAAGAACTTCCGTCTGCGAGAAGCCCTTGAAAGCGTGTCTGAGCAATACGATTACATCGTGTTGGATACTCCCCCACAGCTTGGGCTTATGCTTGTAAATGCGCTAATTGCATCAAACAGTGTTATTGTTCCGATGACCCCTGACCGCTACGCTGTGGCTGGTTTAAGCCAGCTTTCGCAGACCATCGGCGATGTTCGCAGATACTTCAATCCGACTTTGAAGATTGAAGGCTTGCTTCTGAACAAGTACAAGAGCCGTGAGAACCTGTCCAAAGAGGTTGTGGAGCAGCTACCTGTGATTGCACAAAACATGGGAACAACCTTGCTGGACGTGAAGATTAGACCGTCTATGGGCGTTCGTAAGGCGCAGGCAGAGCGGCACAGCCTGTTTAGCGGTGACACGGCAAAGAGCACCAGCGCAGAGGATTTCAAGGCGTTGGCGAAGATGATTGTGGAGGGGATACAAAATGAGTAACAAGATATGGCATAGTGCGAAGTACGACCCGCCGAAACCTAGTTCACACAAGGGAACGACTTGTTTTTTAGTATATACTAAAGACGGGTATTGTCTCACATCGAATCGTCTTTACAACGTGCACACCGGTGAGTATTATTGGTTGGACGTCCAAACTGGTTTGTGTACGCTCGATGTAGAATATTGGACGGAAGTACCGAAAGAGCCTTGCAAAGAAAACATAGCAACCGTTCCGCTGAATAAAGATGAATTGATGGAAATTGTAGAAAAAATCAATTCAGCAAGCGGAATCCCGGAAGAAGTTCTAAAAGCTCTAGGAATAGGCGGTAAGAAGGGGAAAGAAGAATGAAATCAACCAGCAAAAAATCCACAGGCTTGCTTGGCGGGTTTGATTTTCAGCCTATTTTTTCGGAACAGCCATTAAGCCGAAGTGAGCCAAAGGAAGAAGAAGCAAGCCGAGCAAAGCCGAACATAGCCGAACAAGAGCAAATGAAGCCTAGTGATGCCACAGACAGCCATGCACAGCCTAATGAAGCAACATTAAGCGATATTAAGCCAAAGCAAGCCAAAGACAGTGAAACACAGCCAAACAATGCCATAGTCAGCGAAAGCAAGCCGAAGAAGCTGAAACAGGCAAGGGAAGTTCAGCGTCTTATCGAGCAAGGCGACGTGTCCGGCGCACTGATAGAAGCTGGTCTTGCAAAGAAAAAAATCCCGATGCCGGTATCGCATCAGGGCGTTGCAAGCGGCGATGGCAAGCGTTCAAAGCGCATTACCATCCTTATGAGCGAGGAAGAGCGCAAGTATATCAACCGTGAAGCCAGACGGCACGGAATGACCATCGGGCAGTATGTGTACGCTCTGGCGGTTGCGGCGGCAGAGGGGAAGATTGAGTTGGAGGATTTTTTGGAGGATTGATAACAAATGAAAAGTTGCGATAGCTGCTTTCACAACAGAAAAAATAAAGGAACAAGGGGATTTGTTCCTGAAAATAAAATTTGTTGTGATAAATTTTCTGAAATATACGATAAAGACAAAGCAGAAAATTGCAAATTTTATATTTCTGTAAATGACGTTTCAAGTATATTTGATTATAAAATATTTAAGTACAAAATCTAAAACGTAAGGAGGATTGACGTATGAAAAAGTTTGTTGTTCTTTTTGAAGGTTGGAACGGAAAGCATGACCACGAGTGTATGTGCTACACCATTAGCATGAATGACGATTTTGAAAGTATTCTTGGCGTTGAAGAACAGGCAGAAAAAATGGCTAGAAGCGAGTATCCACATCTAACAAAATTTGAAACGCTGTATATCAAGGAGTTACTTGACAGATAAACGTTAATTTGTATGGAGGGCTTACCGATGATTGCTTATAGACCTCATCGTGGTTCTTTGAAGAACGCTCTAAAGGAAACAAGAGTGTTTACCAATGAATACGAAATGAAACAGAGAATCGCAAATGAATGGAACCTAACCTGTGGAAAAAAAGAATTGAATCCAGAAAATATCGTAATCTCACAAAACGAATATTCCGATTACAAGAGTGGGTGGCAGAGGGTTCACGATGTTTGCATCACAAAGCTTGGAAACAGAAATCTTGCGGATGAGTTAGGAGCGGTTCAGTGTATTGGATATTGTTCGTATGATATTTCAAACGCTCCTAAAATTGGACAATGGATAAACGTAAAAAACGAGATGCCAGACGAATATAACCCGTATGTTATCGGATTTAGCCAAGACGAGTTTGACATTGAGATTGTCGGATACGAACAGGATTTTGGCGAGTGGCGAGATAAAAACGGAAAACCGCACAATGTTACATATTGGATGCCGTTGCCTGAACCTCCCGTAAAATATTGAAATGGTGGACGCTATGGAACAAAAAGTGTTAGGGCACTATGAATCGCACTGGTATCTCAATGGGACAGGCGGTGACATATACGAAGGTAAGATGGTTTTTCGGGATAAAGATTGGCGTATAAGATATATGCCAAACCAATGCGTTGAAACTAACTGTTTCTCTTTGAAGAAAATAAAAGACGATTTTAAAAGCAAAGGTCAGAAAGAGGGCAATTACAAAAACATTGCGTGGATAAAGTTTTCCGAATTAAACTGGTTTGAGCGAAGAAAACGTCCGAATTGGTTCAAAGTCCAGTTTCTTTCAAATGGACTTGATAGCCAAAAAACACAATGGTATGCAGTCCATGATTTGTCTGGTATAGAAGAAAAGAAGCATTGGGTTGAGGAAAAACGCCAATACACAATGAAAGAACTATCAGAGAGAATGCCAGCAGAAGATTTTATCGAGTATATGAAAGATAGAGGAATAACGACAATCCGATAAGCGCAAAACACCCCTGCGTAGCCATTAGTGGTTACACAGGGGTTCTTCTTTACTTATCAGCGATGCAATCCCAGTAGAGATACGCTTTGCCGTCTGCGGCGTCCGTGTCCTCAAGGAACGCCTTTGCCATGTCAGCGTAGAAGCCCGGAGTGTCAACAGACTGACGCTTTGCAACCTGACAATAATCCGAGTACATCATATTCATGACTGCCCAGAAATCATTCGGGTCACAGTTGATATTGCGCTGCTTGGCAACGTCCTGTGTCTGCTCAAACGTCCAGTGTGCGCCAACCGTGCCATCAGAGTTCTTCATGTGTGAAGTCCACAATTCGGCATCGGCTTTGGACAGATGCTCAGGATGGTGCTCGGCATCAATATCCTGCCACGCAAAGCCATCATTGTCCTTTTCCTTGCGCTCCACATGGGCTTTCTTGTGAGCCATCAGGCAGTCTATGCCGTTGATGCTCTCAATCAGCTTGTGGGAAAGTTCAAGGTCTGGCATACCGAAGCGTCCACATTCGGAGACTTCTTCCAGTTCTTCGCACATCCGTTCACGCAACTTATCAAGATGGTACATACAAGCACCCCCTTACAGCTTCTCAACGGTCACAGCAAAATTGGACAGGGTAGAAGCAGCACCAGTCAGGACGAACGACAGGATGGAACTGTTGCAGCAGCAGTCATTACGGACGATAAAGGTCAGACCGATGTTGGCTGCGGTGGAAACAGCAGCCACAGTAGCAGACCCGGTAGCACCGATAACAGCCACGCCGTCCTTCTGACCAGTTACGGTGACAGTGCCAGCGGCGGCAGGGATCAGCGTAGCAGACACGTTGACCAGATAGTAGCCCTGACCAAGCAGGGTGATGGTGTTACCGTCCAGACGGATGTTTTGACCGAAGCGGCGGTTGGTAGTGGTAACAGGGATGATGTCGCCAACGTTCAGGGCGGGCGACGCAGTGTTGACCGCATAGATAGCAGATTTAGCCATAGTAGATAACTCCTTTCACAATAAAAGCGGGGCAGCATTTGCCACCCCGCCAATCCTCGCCTAACAGGGCGTACAGTGTTTAGATGTTGCCGCAGCCGTTGCAGCCGCAGAAGGGGGACTGGCCAGCACTGTAAGTGTAGCCGTTGGGATAACGGACTACACCGTACATCTGGGATGCCAGCTCAAGCTGGTTGATGCGCTGAGCCTGTGCCGCGATGGTCTGCTCAAACTGGTTCTTCTGGAGCTCGGCAAACTTCGCATCGATGTTGGAGTTGATCTCGCATGTCTGCTTGTCCATCTGGGCGGCCAGATTAGCCGTTGCCAGCCGGTTGTCGCAGCCGCACTGTGCGATCTGGTTCTGGATGCTGTTGCCAGTCTGGAGGATGGTAGCGTTCGTACCGGCCTGTGCCAGTGCAACCTCTTTGCCAAGCTGACCGATGTTGCCCTGCATCTCATAGCCGAGATTGCAGATGCCGTTGCCAATGCCGGTCAGGCGGTCATTGATCTGGCCGAACTGCTGGCCGAACAGGATTTCTTGCTGGCTTGCAGCGGTGGCGTACTGCCCAAACTCGCCCTGACGGTTGCCCCAGAAGCCGCCGCCCATAAAGACGAAGAGGAACAAAATTACGATCCACCACGCGCCACCGTTACCCCAGCCGTCATTGTCGTTGTTGCGAGTGACGGCGGCGATGTCGCTAAGGGACATAGGATTATCCATAAGTGTTTTCTCCTTTCACTATCTGGATGAAAATATTTCAAATCGTGGCCACGATTTTTCGGTTATTTCAGGAATGGCATAATCTGATTCGCAATAGCTTCCAACTGTTTGAACTGTTCATCGGACATCTGACCGGATTTCCGCAGCATCTTCACTTGCTGTTTCGGGTCGCCCTTAAAGGAAGAACGGAACTGGTTGAACTGCTGCAAAATCTGCGTTATATTGCCAAGAGGATTTGGAGAAGCGCCCATATTGTTGCCCATAAACTGCATTAAAGGATTGCCCATATCAATTCTCCTTTGCTCTTGCGGTTCGTGCCGGTGAGGTCTGGTACTGTGCCATAACACGGTCAACCTCTGCCTTTACAGCAGCCTGTATCTTTTCATCAGCCTGTGCGGCGGTAAGATATTGCGATTCTCCGACCGTCTGAACGGCAGCGGGGTCGAACTTGGTCAGCCGGTAATACTCGCTGGATGCATAACCCATTGTGTTGGCCGTCTTGACCGCGAGCACTGGGTCGTTCTGCACCATAATCCACTTGGTTTCACCGGGCTGTGCTACAACCTTTTCAACGTCTGCGATTGTGGGAACCATTGTAAACGGATTCTGCCCGCCAATCTGTTGAGTGGTCTGAACGTTCATCTGCGGTTGCATCTGCTGGCCATAGCCGCCAAATGGGGGCTGGTTGTAGATGTTCGGCTGTTGCCAGCCTGTATACGGATAGCCCATAGCACGTTCTCCTTTCTTGATTTCCGCATCTAGTGTACTGCATCGGCAAAAAACGAAGGACAACGAAGGTACAACGAAGGACAAAAAAGAAAAGCGCCCACACGGAAAAATCCGCATGAGCGCTTAACTATTAAAGGACTTCGCATTGGAAGCAAAACTAAAATATCACGTTTCGGCTTGCAAGGCAAGGGTTTCGACAAAACTAGTGCAAATAAAACAAAATCCCCCACTTTGCCTACAAAGCACCCCGCGTGGAATGCAGGGCTTCGGCAAAGCAGGGGATTTTTTTGTAAAATCAAGAGTGGAACTGCCCACAGGTAATGCCGCTCTCTACAAAGGCCATGGCCTTTCAAATATCCACCCTAATGCGCTTCTTCGAGAGACCGGGTGGATTTGTTGATATAATTATACCACAATTCGCACAAAAAGAAAAGCGGCAGACCCGAAAGCCTGTCGCTTCAATGCGTTTTCGTGAGAAATCGCACCCAATTGAGATTATGGTATCACACATCCAGCATTTTTTCAATGCCTTTGAGCCGGTAGCCTATCGCTGTCCGGCTGTAATGTGTTTGCGCTGCAATGTCTGGCAGCGGAAGCCGCTCAACGTACCGCAAAAGAGCTATCTTTCGGTCTACCCTCCCAAGCGGTGCGGTTTTGATGGCGGCACTCATTTTCTGCCTGTCAAGTCCTTGCAGCGCAGCGGGCAGCACTACACGAGCCGCCGCCACAGGCCGCACCGAGCCAAAAAGGCTGCGGCAGCTGTCCGGCGTTGCGAACCATATCGACAAGCACGGCGAACCGGTGACATTTTGTCACCGGTTCTCTGTCAAAGCGGGCATCATTAACGGAAATGATGCGGTTTCGTGAATGAAGCTCGTATGTAGTGCTTTTCATAATATCCTCCTTACAGTGTGATTTCCTCAGCGTTCGCCTTGTCCTCAGCGTCCAGTGCATCGTAGTACGCCTGTGCAAGGGCCTCCACCTCTGCGATGTCGTTCTCCGTCAGCAGACCGTTGTCTAGATGGGTGTACGCTTTATCCAACCAGTATGCCACGTCGCGTCCTGCTGCGATTTCCCGCTTGATGGAGCGCAGGGTAAGGTCATGCCGGGATTTACTTTTGATAGCCATAGGTACCTCCTTTAGGTCATGGACGCTACTGCGTCCTCCAGATCCGTTATGCGTTTGATGGGGTCAGCCCTGCCGGTGACGGTTACACTATCCGCGTCGGTAAAGACTGTGTTCACGCCACTCAGCGCGGGGATGGGCTGTGCGCCGGTGGCGGTAAAGGGGACAGGGTTGGCCAGCTTGTAGGCAATTTGCACAGGAGTTCCGGCTGCGTACTGGGCGGCGAGGTAAGTGGTAAAAGTACCTAAATCATAATCATCTGTATAAATTCTGGCAATAGATGTACCAATAATTCGAGCGGATTTAAAATGCGAGCAAAACGAAGAAAGCGGGTTTCGGTCTCCGAATGAATAATCTGTTGTATAGAAAAATTGTCCGGGGACAGTACCAAAAACTTCCCATGTCTCCGTTCCATCCAGCGTCACCAACTTCCACGTCTCCTGTCCCTCGCCAGTCACCGCATCCACCGTGCCGCCGTAGATGGTGGTGGGAAGGGTAAGGGTGGAGGTTTTGCCGGTGTAGGGAGAGTAAGATTGCCACTCGCTGCCAACTACAACCCATATGTGTGTTGTGCCGCTGGGTACGCCCTTTTGCCAATACGTATTTAATGCGATAGTCTTTGGCACATCAACCGTAAATGTAAGTGCATTTGCATCGTATATCGTTTTGTCGTCAGCATAGACGCCGTTGGCTTTGCTGTCTACGCATAAAGTGTAAGTGCCTGGGACGAACTTCACAGGATTTGTTGTCCTGATGTTGTATGGGCCTACGGTGTACGTGTCTTCGGGCAGCATATTTTCCCCGCACCGCTCCACGCTGACGCTGTCCCGCCCGCTGATGGGCCGGATATTATCAGGGCTAGGGTCGCCTGTACCCTCCTGCGTCGGCTCCCAGCTCGCCTTTACGCCCAGCGGATAGCCTGCCACGGGGTAGCACTGCACCGGGTTCCCGGTCTCCTCCAGCGGCGGGCAGAGCATATCCACGATGCGTTTGCTGCTCCACGGTGCACTCTCCGTCACGGCGGTATCGTTGATTTGCGGGGCGTCCTTGCCGTCTGCACCTGCCGGGCCAACGTCGCCCTTAGGCCCCTGTGGTCCGGTGTCGCCGGTGTCTCCTTTCGGCCCCTGCTCACCCTGCGGCCCACGCTCGCCCTGAATGCCCTGTGGCCCCTGTTCGCCACGAGGACCAGTTTCGCCCTGTGGGCCAGTGACACCAGTCGCACCCGCGGGGCCTTGAGGGCCAGGCTCACCCTGCGGGCCGACCGGGCCGATGGGGCCAGTGTCACCCTTGTCACCTTTCTCGCCTTTGAAGTCACCAGCGGCAATGCCGTTCTTGAGCTCCTGCAGGCTGCCAGCGGCTTCCTGAGCGCTCTGGTCTGCATTGCCAGCACTGGTGGCGGCTTCACTGGCGGCGGTCTGTGCGGCTTTTGTGGAGGCTTCCACCTGCTGGAGAGCTTTGTCCCGGGCTGCGTCTACAGCCTGTGTGGCGGTGGTCTGCTTGTCGCCGATGGCTTTCAGCGCGTCCTCTTTGGCGTTGATGGTGTCAGAAAGGGCTTTCCCGGCCTTTTCGGCAGATGCCCCAGCCTGCTGCGCGGCCGTCTGTGCATCGGTCTTGGCCTGCTCTGCGGCTGCGGCATCGGTGTGCACGGCATCCACCAGCTGCTGCCATGCAGTAGTGCCCGGCTCCGGCGTGGTTCCGTCCTCTGTGCCGGAGTTGGCACTCACACGATACCGCAGGTCTGCGCTGGTGACGGTCTTGGTGCCGTCGCTGCCCTCAAAGGTAATGCAGCTATTGCCGGGCTGTGCGGTGACGCTGGCGGGCACATCCACATAGCCGTCCACCACCAGCGAGGATGCCGGGTCTTTGCCGTCCGGGACGTGCCAGAAGCAGCGGATAGCCAGCCCTGCCCACTCGCCGGTTGTATCGACGTGCAGGCGGTACACGCCCCGGTTTTTGGTGTAGCCAAAGCGCACCAGCTGCTCATAGCCCAGCACTTTGACAACGCCATTGGATGCGAGAGATACGCTTTGCTCGATCATAGATTACTCCTTGTTGATGGCAGGCTTCTTGCTTTCCAGTGCCTTTTTCATCATACTGACAGCCTTTTCAATCACGCTGTCCAACACTTCATCGGTGATAAAAGGCTTCAGCCAGTCCGGCAGTGCGCCGCGCAGCGCGGCAAAGACCTGTGCCTTTTTCTTGGCGCCCTGACCGCTGCCCATGATGCTGCTCTCGGCGATGGTCACGAGCTCCAGTGCCCATTTCTTGACGTACTGCTTATAGCCAAGCCGGATGGCTCCTACAGCCAGAGAGATAAAGCCCAATACCATAAGCACCAGGGCGACGGGGGTGGGGATAAAGTTAAGCATTGCTTCCATGATTTGTTACTCCTTTCAGTAAGTAGTTGTTAATGTCGGTCTTGCTTTTTTGCATACCTTCGCGGTTGTTGCCGGACAGCTGCGAATCCAAAAGATTTTGTACGCCAACGAGTACGAGACGCATTTCTTCATCGAGGCCGTCAAAGCGGCGCAGGTCTCTTGCAAGGGCCTGTGCGTGCTGAAGCTGTCCCTGTTCCAGCACGCCAAGTCTTTTTTCGAGCGTATCCATTCGCTTGTTCTGCGCATCGTCGGGGGCCTGTGCCTTTTTGACGTACTTGTGGATGATGTCAAGCACCTTGTCGATGGTGATGGCCGCAGCGCACAGGCTGCCCAGGATGCCCAGCACCCACAGTAAAGCTTCTTTTTCAGTCATTTGCCCTCCCGGAGACGAGTCAGACCCTTCTTGCTGATGATGCCCGCATAATCCTTGTATGCGTGGCTCATGTCCACGTTGCCGCTCACGCCCGGCACGCTGGCGGTGCTGGTGTACTGCCACATCCCAAAGGAAAAGTCTGTTTTGGGCTTGTCCTCCGGTTTGGTCTTGCTCTTGTCTCTGGGATACCTTGCCAGCCATACATCGTACTTGCGCAGCGCCGCGCCGCCCATGTACAGGAAGGTGTTGCCAAACCACAGGCCGGTGTAGAGCAGAGCATACACGCCCCAGCTTTCCACCGTGCTCAACATGTAAGCTGTCAGGTCGGTCAGCGTGGCCTTGCCCAACGGCTTCTGCACCTCGTCCTCGATGTCAACCGCCACAGGCAACTCAAAGCTCCGGCCGGTGAGCAGCTTCTTGAAGTAGGCAAGCTCTTTGTCAGCCTGCTCTCGGTTGATTGCTTTAAAGTAGCCGTACACGCCGCAGGGGATGCCCAGCCGCTTGCATTCTGCGTAGTTGCGGGCAAACTGCGGGTCAGTGTAGGGCGCACTGGGTCTGCCCGCTGCGCTGTTGCCCATGGCGCGAATCATCACGCCGTCCACCTTGCCGCTGGCCTTGACCTTGTCCCAGTCGATGGTGCCTTGCCACCGGGAAACGTCCATGATAAGTTTATTTTCCATTATCCTCCTCCTGCCCATTGTGGGCATCCTGTTGTTCTTTTTCACGCTGGGCCAGCTCTTCCGCGATCGGCGGTGGCGGCACAGTGCCCGCTTCGTACACCGTGTAGCTTCCGCCGTCTAGAGCAATGCCCCAGTAACGCTCGCCGGTGACGGCGGCTGCGTTGTGCTCGCTCACGACCCGCGTAATGGCGACATAATCGGCTTCTGACGCGTGTACGGCATAACCGGGTTTAATGTTGTTGTCCATTTTCTTCTCCTTTCTCCGGTCTCCCGGCTCACACAATCACGCGTCCCGTGTCGTCCACCAGCGTATCCGGTGACAAAATCATGCAGGGACGGATGCCGTATGAGTCGGAGCAGTTTTCGTTGTTCCAGTTGCCATTGGCGTCAACGTTCAGTGCGTCGCCAGAGGAGCTGCGGTACGGAGAGCGGAGCCACCAGTAGGTGGCGTAGCCGTTGAGTTTTGCGATACGCTTGGAGTCCGAACTATTAGTTGCGCAACCATTGAAATAGTCCAGCACTGCGCCCTCAGCTCTCGGCATAGAGTAGAAACTGAAACTCGTTTCAGTCGCACTGAGCAGGAACATCTTCGTAGACAGACCATCCGAGCCGCTGGTGATAGTCGTGGACGAGCCGCTACCTTTGCGGTACGGAATCTTTACCTGCTTAATGGCACTCTTGATGTTCGACTCGAACAGATTCAGGAACGTGCTGTTCAGGTAAGAGTGGATGGTGCTGTTGGCGTAGTCATTCGTGTTCGAGCTATGCCATGCACGTTTTTCATAAATGTCCTTCATCAGCAGCCATGTGCCGTTGCAACTTGCATCATACATACTGTCCGGCAGACCCTGATGCACCACGATAAAATCCGTGACGGAACCGCCCACAGAGATTTTAACGGTGCTGCCTACGGCCAGATTTCCAATAGGCGTGCCGCTAGGCGTGCCGCTCTGGCTCTGGTAGACGAGCCGAGCTTGCCCATTTACGCTGACATACATCTTCTGCACTTGTCTGGCATGTCCATCAATGCCCGCATAGAGATTGGACACTTCGTGCGCTGTGTTCCCGATACCGAGATATACACTCATGCGCTCACCACCTCCTTATTTATACACCAGCAGGATGGTGCCGGCAGAAAGGGCACTGCCTGTACCGGGGTCGGTTGTTTGTGCCTTGATGCTGAACCCGTTGACGCTGGTCACGCTCAGCGTACCGTCGCTGTACACACTCAGCCCATCGCCAACCTTCACGCCGCCTAACCGGTAGGCCGTGGCCGTTGGCAGGGTGTAGGGTGCGGCACCGGACAGCCTGCCGGATGCGTCAATGCTGAGGTTGTCGCCCACCTTTACACCGCCCAGGGTGGTGGTCGTGGCGACAGGCAGGGTATGGGACGTGTTTGCATTGGATTCAACCGCCGCCGCAATGCCATCCTCCATGTGGTTCAGCTGGGCAGCGGTCAAAACATCGCCGTCTGCAAAGTTCTGTTTTTGATAGCTCATTGATAAGTCACCTCCTCTTCATTTTCGTTGGTTTGTGTAGAAGCCGTTTCTGTTTCAGTATCAACAGGCTCATCGACTTTTGGTGCGGGGCTGTATATCAAATTGCTTCCATCCCACAAATAATTCGTATAAAACCCTTCTGTCATTCCTGACAGGTCATCAAACAAAATCTCATCGGGCGGCAGCGGGTTTGGAATAACGCTTTCGTGGCACCACCCGCCGCCATACAATCGACCATCCAATCCAACTTTGCACTTGAACTTGAAATGTTCCATAATATCTACCTCACATAAAACCGTATAGTTCCAATGGGCGGCAAACCTCATCGTTTTTTGCAACACCGTCAGCAATAGGAACTTCCAAATGTATCACGCCAGTTATAACGTTATTTTTATAGTCGGACGTTCTCTCGTTTCCGCTTCCAAAAGTGATACCATTATATGATACTGTTACCTCTCGCCAGTGTACCGTATTCCACGGGTAAGCATAAGAGTATGTTTGCCCGTTAACAGGAAGAATAACGGTAAGTCTACCAGCACTGCCGCCATCTGCAAGCCATGTTCCTTTTTTATGCGTGTCATAGACCAGCATTACAGACGAGTAGGAAGAAAGGTCGATTTTTGTTGTTTGTGCAGTAAATTCTCCTATTCGGTTGCCATGAGAATCATTTTCATAAGGCCATTCAAAAATTTTACCGTTTCGGATGCCGTGAAAAGATATGCCACCGCTGTATATAGAAACACTTCCATAGTCATTCGTTATGTCTATACCATTATCGTTTATAATAACTTTATTGTTTCCACGAACAACTTGTACGTTTTGACCGGTGATTTGTACTTTGCCGGGCCAACCGCTTCTTGTAATGACCAAACCGTCATAAGCGGTAAACGTCATCATGCTGTAAAGTTCGTTCTTTGCATTTTGCTCTGCGGAAGCTGCATAACTAGATGCTTCGGCCTTTGTAGCACAAAATGTGATAGCGTCGGCATTCTGACTGATTTTGGTTTCAGCGCTATTTACACGTCTTCCAAGAGAATCAACACTGTATAGCGCGTTATTTGCAGTATTCTGAGCGGTCGAAACCTCTTCTTTTGTTGCACGCAGAGTAATAGCATCAGCGTTCTGAGAAATCTTTGTTTCGGAATTGCTCACGCGCGTATTAAGCGCGTTCACGTCGTTTTGCGCTTTTTGAGCGTCCCGCTTTGCGCTGTTGGCCGTACTTTGTGCAGATGAAACGTTACTGTTTGTGGCGTTTAGTGATGCTTGAGTTGCGTATGTTCTTGATACAGTAGATGTGATGCTTTCGCTTGTTATCTTTAACTGTGCGTCTGTGTATGCCTTTGCATTGCTCTGAGCCGCGTTTGCTTTTGTAGACGCATCACTTGCTGCGGCAGATATTGCATCAGACTTTGCGGTTTCAAGCTCTTCCTTCGTAGCGCGAAAGGTGATAGCATCAGCATTTTGGGAAATCTTTGTTTCCGCTGCACCGATACGCGTAGAAACGCCAGCCATGTCAGTTTGGTACGTTTCCTTTGTGACGCGGGATTCAATGGCGGTATTTGTCTTTTCAAGGTCGGAAGAATACTCCGTCCTGAACTGCGTCAAGTCGTTCTTGGTCTGGTTCGTCTGCGTGACAGTCTGATTTATTTTTTCGAGGTTTGCCCTGTCTGTTGCTGCCTGTTGGTTTGTAACACCGCTTGTAGACTGCGCATAGGAAGAACTTGTGACCGTTTCACCAGCGCCGGAAATCGCTGTATTGCAGTTCAAAGCAAGCGTAACGTTGGTGACAATGGTATTATGCACAACGCCGTCTTTGTCCTTGTAGCGTATCATGTCCAACGGGAACAAATACGGCGCAGACTTGATAGTGGCGCTGTATGGACGGTAAGCAAACCCGCCGCGTGCAGCTTGCAGTTCCTTCAAAACACCATCGTAGGCGTTGGTCAGGAAACCACAGTCACTTAGGTCAAGCGTGTAATCTGCTGTGCCAGACAGGTATGTGTTGCCCTTGCCATCGTCACAGGTGAAGCCGGTAATAGTTATGTCGTTCTCCAACATATCACTGGAATAGCGCTCACTTGCGGTAATGGTCACGCCTGTCTGCTCATACCATTTCAGCACAAACCGTCCGCTGCCATCCATAAACGCACAAGTGCCGGTAAGCTGCGCACACCATTGCAAAAGCTGTCGGTATGTCAGCTTCTGGTTGGTATCCGGCAGACCGCCGATGCTGAAATAGTGGTTTGGCAGCACCGAAACGTCCGTTGCAAGCGTGACATTGCAGATGGAGCAGATTTTCTGAATAAGCGCGTCAACATGGATAGGGAAGGAGAGCGCGGAAGCGTTCACCTCACGGTCAAACAAGACCATGTAGTCCAATGCAGAGATGCTTATAGTGCTTAGCTTGCGGGGCGGCGTGTCTACAATGAACAAACCACAGGGAACATACGCAACGTCTTGATCGGAAGATGCAGAGCCAAGAACCATACGTCCAAGAATGCCCTTGCCAAGCGTTTCCCCTTCAAGGACGCTAGACAGTTTGATGCCGATTTTGACGTTCAGGACAGCACCCTCGAAGGAAACATCGTTGAACTTGCCATCGTAGTTTCGCAGTTTCAAGGACAGCTCAGACGCAACCGCAGAGCCGACCTCGATTTTACTGTTGGTCACGCAGTACCGGTCAATCTTCAACCCGCCCTGAATGATGTCCGCTTCGGTGATGGTGAACGTCTTGCTGCCAGCAGTAACCTCAATAAGGGCAGTCTGCGGATTGCCCTCGTTGAAGGATTTTATAATATCTTGCGATACATTGATCATCAGTGTGCAGTCCTTTCGATGATGTTAAAGGATATCCCTTCCCAGCGTTTCATACGCGAATTGTACATCGGCACAGCGCGGTCGCCAACGTAGAACTCGCTTGTTTTCCAATCGCCAGCCATTGCGTCAAGATAGGTAACGTTGATGTATTCCGGGTTGAACGCTTTCAGGATAGCAGCGGCTTCTTTTATCGTAGTGTACTTCCATTCCAGCTCCAACTTGATGCACTGTCCAAGACGTTTCTTGTCCATCTTGTTATCCTCTGTGCGTCCGGCATCGGATGCTGAAATGTCCTGTAACCGCCACTGATAAGAAGAGGGGCATTTAAGATGCTGCCCATCCACGCTCCGAATCGGATTGTACTGGTCAAGTTCCATAAATGCCCCTCCTTTAAGTACCTACCGGGATAATTGTTTTGCCGTTGCGCTGGTTCGTTCTGTTTACTGCCTGATAGAAGCTGGACACGTTGACCTCTGCGCTCCCTTCCTTCTCAAGCAGAGCCTGCAACAGTTCGTTCTGACGGCGCAGAAGCTGGTTCTGACGCTCCATTGCAGCTTCAACACCTTCGCGGATGCCCTCAACGATTTGGTCATTGTTGGCAACTGCCGTGTGACCGCCCAGAGAGCCGACCATCTCTGCACCGGCTTCTCGGGCGATGAACAGCTGACCGGCATCGGGGAAGCCGCCGTCCGCAAAACCGAAAATGCCTTTGAAGAAATCAACCACGCCACCAACGGCATCTCCAACCCAATCAACAACACCGCCAACAGCATCGCCGACCCATCCAAAAATATCTCCCGCAACATTGCCAACAGCTTGTAATCCGTGAAGGATAGCCCCCGGAATATCGCCTGTAAACCCTTTAACAACAGCAAGGACCGTGTTAATAGCTGTGCTAATCCATTTTCCTACACCGCCGCCTGAGCTAGAACCGCCGCCAGATGTTCCCCCAGAGCCGCCGCTAGAGCCGTTACCAGAACCAATGCCTAAGTTGGAGCCAAATTGTTTCAGAAAATTCAAACCAGATTTAAGGATGTCTCCCCAGTTTGTGTCGAAAGCGTCAAAGATAAATTTGGTTAGTTTACTAACCCCATCTTTGATGCCAAGAGATTCCCAAGCGTTAGAAAAGTCAATTCCAAGCTGGTTCAAGAACCGCTTTGTGCTTTTCAGAATAGAATCCCAACTGTCAGAGAAAAACTTCCCAATGCCACTGTCCTTGCTAAACAGGTCGCTAAAGAACGATTTTAGACCGCCGTATGCCTGTTTCAAAGCGGGAATTTGGTCGATGACCTCGCCAACTTTGATTTTCAGGTTATTAAAGGTGGTGATAACGTTCTTCACGCTGTCAATGGTGTCAGACACGTTCTTGATAGCGGTGGAAACCTTGTCGAAAACAAGGTACACGCCCTCAAACGCCTTTTGAATGGCAAGACCGGCAGCACCGAAGAATCCGTTGTACTGGTACTCGTTTTCAATCTCTGCAACGCTCTTCTTCACAAAAGACCGGATGTCGGAGACCACGCTCACAAAACCATCGTGCGTGTTCAGGATAGACTTCGATGCAGCGGTAAGAGCATCAATAGAAGATTTGAAGCCATTGGAGATATCCTTGCCCGCCTTAGTAACAGCGTTGATGCCCTCTGTGAAATCGTTCAAGTCGGTTTTCATCTTCTTGAACCAACCGCCAAAGCTGTCATTGGTGGTGCGCACAGAACGTTTCAGCGCGTTTGCGGTTTCCATCATGGACTTGCCGCTTGCGTCAATGGAAAAGCTGATAGAGCCATCGCCCAGACCGTAGTTCTCGCTTGCCAGCTGAGCGCCGACAGTCTTTACAGCGTCAGACACGGACTGGATGGCTTTCACCGCAAGGTCTTTGGCAGCGGAGATACCGTTGGCAAGACCTTCTACGATGTAACCACCGTAGCCCTTGAAAACTTTGGAAGGGGAGTGGATGCCGGTGTCTGTTGTAAACTTGTCCAGAATGGCTTTTGCAAGACCGCTGACAGATTTTTTAGCACTTTCGATGCCCTTATTGATGCCATCAATCAATCCCTGAACGATGTTCTTTCCATAGTCTAGGAATTTCTTTGGAAGTGCTTTTAAAGTGTCAACAAGGCTGTTCCAAGCATTATCCCAGTTTGTTTTGAACCCCTTCCACTTCTCGTTCCACCATACACCAACACCGACAAACCACTGCTTTAAGCCTGCACTCGCTTGGTCAAGCGCCTGAATTGGATGCTGGACAAACCCGGGCAAGCTTTCCCATGCAGTCTGAAAATTAGTGCTGAACCCTTGCCACTTTTTGTTCCACCACTCGCCAACACCGACAAACCACTGCTTTAAGCTCTCGCTTGCCTTGTCGAGAGATTCTGTAATTTTGTCCCAGTTTTGATAAATCGCAATTCCGGCATCGGTCAAACCGCCAACAATCAAACCAATCAGCGCACCGATGCCTGTACCAATCGGGCCTCCAAGAGAGCCGATAATTGCACCAATGCCTGCGCCAGTCATTGTCGAGCCAAGCGGAATCAAAATTCCGTTTAACGCGTTTAAGCCTTTTTTGACAGCATCATAAACGCCCATTACAAACATAGGTATGCCGGTTACTACTCCGCCAACTGCTGCTCCAATAATCGCGCCAGCAGTAGAGCCGCCAGCCGCTTTAATGGCCGTTCCAACAGCAGTATTGCCAAAGCCGGTCACGATAAACTGAGCAATTCCTTTACCGAGAATGGATGCGCCTGTAGTTCCAATCAAAGCGCCAAGAACAATTTCAGCGAAATTTTTTCCATTTACGCCTTTTTCAATTGCGTCTTTAATGCCTGTAATCTCAAGGACGATGCCAACTGAAAAAACGCCAAGACCCAAAACAATGGATTTCAGTGCGTTCATTTTGGAAATAGCGTCCACAATATCCGTAATAAGATTTGTGAGCTTCCAAGTGGCAAGAGCGGCTGCTACAGTCGCCATAAGAGGAAGCATAGCCTTGATTTTTTGCTTGATAGTATCAATCTGCTTTGCAAACTCTTCGTTGTACTGCTTGAACATATCGTAGCCGGACAAGTCTACATCGCCCAAGATGTTGCCAGCAGCGCCAGCACCAGAGCCGGAACCACCGGAAGAGCCGTTGTCCTTCTGGATGACGTTCAGTTCATCAAAGCCCATGATGTAGTTCTTGAACGCCTTTGCTGCCTTGCCGGTCGCTTTGGTGGTATTGTCCATCGCATCCGTGACACCACCAACAGCATCGCTTGCGCTGCTAAAATCCGGGAACTCCACTTTCACGCCCATCAGGGATGCAATGCCAGTGACTAGTTCTTTGACTAGCTCAACGGCTGCGATCAGCGGGGGGAGGATAGATTTCAGGGCAGGGTAGAGCAAAGAACCAACGGCGCGAGCCAGACTGTTTAGCTGTGCCTGCAAGATACGAATCATGTTCGCAGGGCTAGACAAAGTGCGGGCAAAGTCTCCCTGTGCATCGGTGGTCTGCTTCATGATGGCAATGTACCGCAGAACAGCCTTATCAGCCTGAGACAGGGTAGAAACACTCTGCGAATAGCCAAGATTAAGCAGCTCCTGCTGCAACCGTGCGTTAGAAATATCGACACCCAGACGGCGAATCGGTTCAAGTTCGCCGGAGATAGCTGCCTGAATCTTCGTAAAGGATTCCGCAACAGGTATATTCTTCAAAGAAGCGAGGTCGTAGCCAAGCTGCGTCAGGTTTTTCGACAGCACATACGCCTTGTCGCTTGCCATACCAAACGAGGTGGTCAGACCCTGAATCGTTGCCATGTTGTTCATGGCTTCAGTTGGGTCAATGCCAAGCAGGGTCTCCATCTTGTTGATGAACGCGCTTGCTTCGCCGGTCAGTCCTTTCATGGACACGCCAAACAGGTTTGCAGCTTCATAATAGCTGTTGAATTTTTCAGCAGCGTTGCCAAGATAGGTGGCAATAGCTTTCAGCGAGACCAGCTTTGCCGCAGACCGCATGAAACCATTCAGCTGATTGGAAAGGCTCATGTAGCTTTTCTTCTGCCGTTCGTTGGCGGCAGTCACGCGGTTTGCCTGTGTCACAACCTTGCTCAACTGCGGAGGTAGCTTTGCAAAGGCGTTGCCCACCTTGTCAAGCTGAGATACAAGGGGAGTGAGAGCAACAGAAATCTTTTTGCAAGAAGCGGTAAACGCATCGACTGTCTTTGTGTCGAGTTTCTCGTTAAGAGACGGTATTTCCCCAAGCGTTCTTAACGCAGCGCCGAGATTTTCGATGTTAGAAAAGTCAATGTTTGAAATCGGTTTTAACGCAGCTTCAAGTCCACTTGCGTTTGTTGACAACTTTGTAAAATCCGCATCATTGACAGCAGAAACCACTTTTGGCAGCCTATTTAAGACGCTTACAAGGCTGCTAAGCCCTTCGGGGGTTTTAACGGACGGAAGGTTTGACAGTCTCCTAATAGCCGCTTCTGTTCCGCTTAACTGCTTGCCAACAGAACTTGCGCCCTGAACAGCATTGGGCAGCTTCTTGATGACATTGATTGCGTCATTAAGACCAGTAGGGGATTTGATGGATGCCATGCTTTCAAAAAGAGCGCCAACGTCAGTCAACGTGTCGATGCTTTGCGAAAAATCACCAACGCCAGACATTGAATCAGAAATAGCCCTGATGCTTTTTGAAATTGCACTAATGCCTTTTGCACTATCAGTGGCGTTGAGTTTTGTAATCCCATCAATGAAACTGGTGACCTTTTCCAGACCGCTAAAATCGCCCTGTGCGGACTTGAGCGCAGTTAGGGAATTGGTAAGCTTGTCAAGCCCATCAATCACCTTTGCTACGTTGCCCTTTGTCCGCAGTTTAGAAATGGCAGTGGTAAGCTTGTCTAGGTTGAGTTCCGCACCCTGCGATTCCGCAGAGATTTCTACGGATAAGCTTGTAATATCAACATCAGCCATTGCTACCACCGTCCTTCTGATTCATCATAGAGAACATCGCCCTCTTGATGCGTTCTTGCGCTTCCAATGCGCGTTGGTATTCATACTCGTCCTGCTCTTTCTGGGTGAGAGGAATCGGTCTATCCATGTATTTGATGGGGCTAGACCCTTTCTTGCGGAACATATTGCCAACCGTAGAGGAAAGCGCAGATGCTGTGTAAAAGCCGTTTCTCCACGCTTCAACGTTGGCTCTGCGGGCGCGTAGTTCTTCCGCGTCCCGGTAGACCTTCGCCAGCCAGACGTCATCACGCCAGAACTGGTCATAGGTCATGCCAATGGAGATGTAATAAGCTTCTACATCGTGGAACAGCTTAGACACAGAGAATGGCTCTGTGTCGCTGTCCGGTTCCTGAGACTGTGAGGTTACACAATCTCCCACGTTGCGTTTTTTGCAGTCTTGTCCTCTTCATCAGTGGCAACCAGAGCCTTGATGGAATCCGCGTACATCTCCATCAGAGCAGCCATCAGGCCTTCCTTGTCCTCGATGTGCGCAAGCATATCATCAGCGAGCTTGCGCTTGAAGCCCTTGTTGCGAGCAATGAACGCGCCGTAGAACAGAGCAGAGGTGTTCTTGATTGGGTTGATGCCGTTGGAAAACTCGTAAATCTGGAAGCCGTTGCGCTCAGTGGCTTCGGCACTCTCACGGGTAAAAGTCAGCTCATAAGTGTTCTTGCCATCGGGGGAATGAAAGTTGATAACCTTAGCAGCCATAATAAATGCTCTCCTTTATAAATAGGGGCAGAACCAAATCCATTGTTCAGTTCTGCCCATTTTGATTGATTCGATTTGTGCGGATTAGCCGCCGTTGACGGTCAGGCTCTCGCTGAACTTCGGGGTGGAGTGGAAGACGCAGTTGATGGTCATTTCCACGACCTCGTCCACGCCAAAGCCGGACAGACCGACCTGATGCATACCCTGCCAAGTGAAGCCGGAGCCGTCCTGCATCTTCAGGGCGTAGTACTTGTCCACGTTGCTCTCAGAGGTATCGTCATAGCCAGCAGCCTTGACGGCGGCGTAGTCGGTCTTGTTGTAGTTTGCGGTAAAGGCTTTGGTATCAGCCTGAACGATGCCGAAAATCTGCTTCTGCATACCATCAGACAGGGTGGTAGCATCTAGAAGGTTCGGGTCGGAGATCAGGTCGGGCACATCCTTAATGTCGCACAGCTTCGTCAGAGTTGTTGCGCTTTCGCCACAGTAAAGGGTAGTGTTCAGACCGGAGATAGCAGTACTCATAGAATGTTTACCTCCTTAATTTCGGTAAATCATTCCGTCCTCCCCGATTGTTGCCCCGTAGCTGCACTCAATCCGGTAGACGGAATTGTTATACAGCCCATTCAATGGGGCAAACGACTTGCGATGAAAGTTAAGTGATTCAAGAACAGAATCCACAATTCCTGTAATGGAACGTGCTTCTGCGATGCGTCCGGTTTCCTTGTTGGAGTAGACACGGACACGAAGGGATACAGCAGCGTACTTGCTGTGTCGGGCAGAATCAATGTGTACAGGCAGATTGCTGTTTTCCTCTATTTGCACACACGGAAACTTTTTGACGTTGCTGTCGTTGATTTCACCGGTAACAAATATGCCGGGAACTTGCTTTCGCAATTCCTTAGCGATAACCGTGAAGATGGGATTGAAATAATCAATCAACTACTCCAAACCTCCCTCCACGTTGCTTCAACCTGAGAAGCCATTTCCTCAACAGCGCCCCACATAGCCATAGCTGCATCGTTACCGCTGGTGTAGTTCAGCTGACCTTTGCCGTCTACCTCCTTGACAGGCGTACCGGCATTGCCAGATTCACCGTAGTAGTACCAGCGTTTGTGCTTGCCGTTTTCCTTGCCGTATGTGCCATGCTCGCCAATGTTATCAGGCAAGGGGAGCGGGCCGACTGTTCCGGCAGCGCCCCAGCCCTGATGCGTAACACCTGTGCCGAACTCGATGTGAGCAACTGCCTTGCCCTCCGCTAGGATGGTGCAAGAAGCGCCGTTTTGGACAACTTCGCACTTAACATCGTTTTTGCCAGCATATTGGGCATTGGCAAAACGGATTGTTGCAACAGCAAGGCCTTTATCGGCAAGCGCCTTTGCGAACAACTGCGCCTTTTGATTCAGGGTGGTCTTGTATTTGCGAATATCCTCCTCAGCCTGTTTAAGTCCGGCATCGCTCAACCTCACTTTAATTTTCACTTGCAGCCACCTCTTTCAGTGCATACAGCGTATCTGTGATATGCTCTGCGACCTTGACCACAATGTAATTGAAGGGCTTTGAAACGTCCGTCTGAAACCAGACGTGCGTACCTTCATAAAGTTGGGTATTGCGTTTCTTACTGGACGAACTGACAACGTAGCTGTAATCAGTAAACGCACCGAAAGGGCTTGCTTCCGCAGAACCGGTAGGCGGGCTGACGTTCAGCATCAGCTTTGCCGGAGCACTCCACGATTCATACGCGGATTCGCCGGTTTCGTTGCCCCACTCGTCCACAACAGGCGTTTTCTCGCCGACTGGGTTTGAATACCACAGTGGGCGTTTATCCAGCGGGCTTCCATTGAACATCAGCCGATAACACCTACTCTCGGAACCACTTCATTTAGCAGGGACTGCGCCACATCGGAACTTTCCCACACACGAGTAATGCCGTTGTTGGTATAGCTCGTCTGTCCGTTTGCGCCGATGTGATTGTACAGTTCCGCTGCAATGCGTATCTGCAACGACTGATACTGCGAGGGCAACTCGTCCGGTCTGTTGCCGAAGGGGTAGCCCTGCGCAAATATCTTGTCTTTGGCGAAATCAAGCAGCAGGTCGAAGAGTGGGTAGTCCTCGTCCGTGACTTCACGGTCAAGTGCGGGGGCAATGTACTGTCCCAGCTTGACTGCCGCTTCGGAATACTGGTCTCCCATGCTGCTTTCCTCCTTTCGCCTTAGTAAGCCTTGATGCAGTACACAGCGTCCATCTTCTGGAAGGACGGCAGAACGATTTCAGAAGCGATGATATTGGTGTTTACGGGATGAGGTTCCTTGATGGTAGTGACAGCAACGCCATTGTTCACGATAGAAACAGAAGCATTCGTCAGGCCAGCACGGAGGTCTGCTTCTTCGGGAGTAGTGCCATACCACATCTCGCCAACCTTGCCATCAGGAACCAGAACAACATAACCGTCCGGGATGTACTTGACGGAATCGCCACCGCCTTCCGGCTGGTACATCTTGTCGAACAGATGAATCTTGATGTCGGTAGTCTGCTCAATCAGAGCACGTGCTTCACTCTGGGTAAGAACAGCAATAGACTTTGCCGTAACCGTCATAAAACGGTTCTTTACCTCGTCAGAAGCAATCATCTTGTTCAGGGTGTTGGTGTTCATGTAGGCGTGTTTGAGGGTTTCGCCAACGCTGGCAGCAATCGCATCCTTCGCAGTGGTGAAATCGGTAAGAGGAGTAGAGGTGGTAACATCCCACTTTGCCTTGCCGGTAAGAGCCTTGTAGTTCTTTGCCTGCCAAGTGCCGTCCGGGTCGTAATCGTAGATGTAGTTCACGCCGTTTGCCTTGATGGTAATGCCGGGCTTGCCATTCTCCGGGCAAAGCAGCTGCCATGCCATACGTTCAGGAACGATTCGTGCACCAGTAATCAGCTCTGCGGCATCGTCGAAAATTCGGCTGATGATTTCCTCTGCAAAAGTGCTGTTGCTGTTCTGAATTTCCATCAGCATCTGACGGTCTTTTTCGTCAATGTGGAATCCCTCACGGAAGAACGGCATCTCAGTCTCAGACATCTTGAAGCCTTTGCGCTCACGGAAGGTTGCCTTCGTGTCAAATGCACTGGGCATCAGAGAGATGCCAACGCCCTTATGTCCACAAATCCATTTCAGTTCCAGACCGGCTTTCTTGCGCGGAGGGAACAAAGCATCAGAGCCGAACGCCTGAGCGTTGGTAACGTCATTCGTCCAATACTCAGCAATCGCATCGGAAGTGAAATATTTCTGAAAATCCATTTGTTTTACCTCCGTTAAGAATTGGTACCGATGTTGTCACGGAAAAAGACTGCTGGAACAGCCTTGTGCAGAGCGGCAATATCATCAGCGGTAAAAGAGAAGCCAGAACTTGCCTTTGCCTTTTTCTGGTCAACAACCCCCTGAATCAGCAGTGCGCCATTGGGGTTGACGGCAGGGTCAACAGTGTGCAGCAGAATGCCGATTGCATCAGTAACTGCTGCATCGGAAGTTCCGGTAGTGGCAGAAGCCTTCTTGCCAGTCTTTGCCATGGGATAGCCAGCCTTAACCGCAGCGGTTTCGGTCACGGTAAAGGGGATGGCAACGTAAGTATCAGCAGCCAGAATAGTGCTTTCAGGAGCCGATACCGGAGTAGTGGTATACTTCATGTTTTCCTCCTTAATGGAAAGCGTTCATTGCGTCGCTCGATGCCTTACTTGCGGCATTCTTACTTGCGGCAAGGCTCTTGGCAAATGCCACGCCCTCACTGTCAGAACCGCCCTTGCCATCCGCACCCGGAGGCGTGGGCATATCCTTCAGAAGAGAAGCCTTGTATGCGGTGTCGTGGGCGGTCATAAACTCCGACTGGAACTTAAACACCTTGTCCATGTCACCGTCAGCCAGCGCAGACGCAGCCTTGTTGGCAAGTTCAGCGTCATAACCCTGTGCAACGAACTTCTCACGGT
>ERZ1026884.107-NODE-107-length-57351-cov-12.125803_pt1 | contig 57351 bp, 52 predicted proteins | sample MGYA00380172_ERZ1026884 | MGnify/ENA primary metagenome ERZ1026884 (study PRJEB33269, sample SAMEA4719808) | human gut metagenome | biome: human-associated habitat; feature: organic feature; material: feces | place: Cameroon | collected 2013-10 ... | reverse complement strand
CAAAGTAAAAAGGGGCTGTGAAGAAATGAGGATTCATTTCTTCACAGCCCCTTTGGGCATGCGCTATTTCACGAAGCTGCTCTCTTACAGCAGACCGCCGTAATTTTCAAGCATCTGACGTACCTTTGCTTTTTCTGCTTCCGTCGGTTCGACCATCGGCAGGCGGAAGTGTCCGCCAGGCTGCCCGACCAGATTTGTAGCCGTTTTGACAGGAGTCGGGCTTGCCGTGAAGAACATGCCTTTGTTGATCTCATACATCTTGAGGTGCAGCTCTCTGGCTTTTTCAAGATCGCCTTTTTCAAAAGCATCCACCATAGCGAGCATGTCATCCCCGATGACATGTGCAGAAACGGAAATGATGCCTACGCCGCCGGCAAGAAGGACAGGCAGTGTGAATGCATCATCACCGCTGTAGATCATGAAGTCTTCCGGAAGAAGCACTTTTTCCTTGGTGACCTGATCCCAGTTGCCGGTTGCATCTTTGATGCCGACGACATTCGGGCATTCATCCACGATTCTCTTGATGGTTTCCGGCTGGATAGACACGCCGGTTCTGCCCGGTACATTGTAAAGAACGAGCGGCAGATCTACGCCTTTAGCGACAGCCGTGAAGTGCTGGTACATCCCTTCCTGGTTCGGTTTGACATAGAAAGGAACGATCACCAGCGCGCAGTCAATGCCCGTTTCCTTGGCTTTGTTGCCGAATGCAATGGTATCCGCAGTGCTGATGGTACCGATATTGCCCATGACAGGCACTTTCTTGCCTTCACCGCGTTTTCCGACAGCATCTACGATAAGGGTATACAGTTTCAGCTTTTCTTCTGCGGTCATGGTAGCACCTTCGCCAGTGGTTCCACCGACAAGAAGACCCTCAGAGCCATGAGCGACAAGATGCTTTGCGAGTGCGACAGCACTTTCGTAGTCGACAGCACCGTCTTCTGTGAATGGAGTGATCATAGCCGTAATGACGCGGCCAAACTGAGCAGTTGCCATAGTTATATCTCCTTTGGATCTTTATCTTTGAACTAGGGATTAGTGGCTAGGGATTAGGGATTAGAAGTGACTGGGGACTAGTGACTTCAATGCCACTTTCGGGCATCGCCCCATATATATTCGCGGCGAAGCCGCCACCTTCATTCCTCATTCGAGCAAAGCTTTCATTCACAATCAAGGGACAGAACGTCCCCGGGGCTAACCCTGAACCCATCAACCATTTTTATAACATATCATGCGCGATCATATATTCTGCGATCTGCAGGGTATTGAGCGCTGCGCCTTTTCTGATCTGATCGCCGGACACCCAGAGGTTGATGCCATTCGGATTCACGAGATCCTTGCGGATACGACCGACAGCTACATCTGTTTTATCAGAGGTATCCAGAGGCATCGGATAGATCATATTCTTTACGTCATCGACCAGTTCAGCGCCCTCGAAGTCTTCGATCGCTTTCTTCACCTGTTCGACGGTGAGCGGCTCTTCGGTTTCTACATAGATAGACTCCGCATGGCTTCTTGCGACCGGCACACGAACAGCGGTCGGGGTGATGCCGATCTCCGCATCATGCATGATCTTATGAGTTTCATTCACCATCTTCATTTCTTCCTTGGTGTAGTCATTATCAAGGAAGATATCGATCTGCGGGATCAAATTGTATGCGATCTGGTAATGTTTCGGAAGGCTGGCCGAAGGAAGGATCTTCGGTTCATAATTCTCGCCTTTAGCAAAAGCGGCAGCTTCTTCATAGAGCTCATCGATGCCTTCTTTGCCCGCACCGGATACCGCCTGATAGGTGCTGACGACGATGCGTTTGATGCGGGAAAGGTCGTAAATCGGCTTCAGTGCCATCAGCATGATGATGGTGGAGCAGTTCGGATTTGCGATGATGCCTTTGTGCTTTGCAATATCCTCCGGATTGATCTCCGGAATGACGAGCGGTACTTCCGGATCCATGCGGAAGGTGGAGGAGTTATCAATGACTACAGCACCGCGTTTGGCTGCTTCCGGTGCCAGCGTCTTGCTGATGCTGCCGCCTGCAAAAAGAGCCACATCAATGTTTTCAAAAGATTCGGGCTTGGCTTCCTCTACCGTATATTCCTTGCCGCAGACCATGAGCTTCTTGCCTGCACTGCGTTTGGAGGCCAGAAGCTTCAGGGAAGCGAACTGGAAATTTCTTTCTTCAAACAGACGGATAAATTCCTGTCCGACGGCACCAGTAGCACCAAGGACGGCGACGCGCGGGAGTTTACTCATAGTCAAGCACCTCATTCCAAATAATTTTCAAGTCCATAAACAAAGCCTTTGACCGTCATGCACTTTTTGCAGGCAAGCATGACGCCCGGCATAAAGGATTTGCGATCCAGAGAATCATGACGCAGTGTCAGGATCTCCCCATAACCGCCAAAGAGGACTTCCTGATGTGCCACATAGCCGGGGAGGCGGACAGAGTGAATGGTGATCCCTTCGTATTTACCGCCACGAACGCCCGGCAGGCTTTCCTTTGTTTCATCCGCTTCCGGTTCCATGGTGCGGGCAGCTGCCATTTTTTCGGCAGTCAGCTTCGCTGTGCCGGAAGGAGCATCATATTTATGATTGTGATGGAGCTCGATGATTTCTGCATTCGGCATGTATTTGGAGATCTCAGCCGACACCTTCATCAGAAGGACAGCGCCCAGAGAGAAATTCGGCGCAACAAGTCCATTGGCGCCTGTCTTTTCGGCAATGCCAGCGAGTTCCTCTCTCTGCTTCGCCGTGAGACCGGTCGTTCCGATGACGATATTGACCCCATTTTCAAGGACATACTTTGCATTTTCATAAATGACCTTCGGACTGGTGAAATCAACGATCACATCCGGCTTGCCCTTGGCAAATGCTTCTTCCAGCGTCTTGTCAATGGTCATCCCATTGTGTCCGATACCGATCACTTCTCCCAGATCTTTGCCAGCTGCACCGATATCGACGCCGCCGCAAAGCTCCAGACCATCTTCTGCAAGGACTGAGCGGACGACCTCGCTGCCCATGCGTCCTGCAGCCCCATTCACTAATACACGAATCATTCTGACTCCTCCTTTATCGCAAGTGAGGACACAGACCCCCCACCGCTTTTGAATAGATTTAAGTCAATGGTAGTATAAAAATGAAAATGCGTCAATAGGTGAATTTCGATAGTTGCATCATTTGATGAGATTTGAGTATCCTGGAAAGAAGGACCATGGATCAGAGACCATGTGCAGCGGATTCGAAGGCTTCAAGGGTCTCCCGGACCTTTTGGCAACTTCGCCGCGCTCATCAAAAAGAGCGCTCTGCTTCCTTACCGCATCTTTCCTATTGATCTTCATAAACCCATAGCCACTGTTTCGCCCCTGATTTTTCAAAATAAAAAAGCCGTACTCTTTCGAGTACAGCTCTTTATGTTTAGATTATTCACCTACAGGATAAACGCTGACCTGTCTCTTATCTCTGCCGAGACGTTCGAAAGCAACTCTGCCTTCTGCGACTGCAAAGAGCGTATCGTCCTTGCCAATCTTAACGTTCAGACCCGGATGGAGATGGGTGCCTCTCTGGCGAACGATGATGTTGCCAGGTTTAGCGATCTGACCTGCGTGCATTTTGGTTCCCAGGCGCTGCGCATTGGAGTCGCGGCCGTTCTTTGTGCTGGAAACACCTTTTTTATGAGCGAATAACTGAAGATCAAACAGTAACATGTAATTCACCCCTTTGCCGTTATAATTTTAAGTTTATCAGGATACTGCTCCTGAATGGCTTCCAAACCATGAACCATGGTTTCTATCAGAATCTGGCTCTTTTCATTCGCATGCGACTGAAGATCCACATTCATGAAGCCGGATCTCGAATCAAAAGTCCCATCCATCTGCAGGATATCCTGCAATCCGGCAGCCATCGTCAGTGTGATCGCTGACACTGCTGCACAGATGAGATCGTACTCATTATCTTCCCTCGCCCCATCGGCATGGCCGGTAATGGTAAATCCCTGATAGAGCCCTTCGACTAAATGTAGTCTTGCGGTAATCATTAGCCTTCGATCTTTTCGATCTGAACCTTGGTGAAAGGCTGACGATGACCCTGGCGACGACGGTAGTTGGACTTAGCTTTGTATTTGAAAATACGAATCTTAGCGCCTTTACCCTGTTCCAGAACCTTGCCAGTAACCTTTGCGCCTGCAACGGTTGGCTGACCGATCTTTACGCTGTCGCCGGATACGAGAAGAACTTCATCAAAAGCTACTTCTGCGCCTGCTTCAACGTCCAGTTTTTCAATGGTAATGACTTTGCCTTCTTCAACGCAGTACTGTTTACCACCGGTTTTGATAATTGCGTACATGTGTGCACCTCCTCTTTACTATACTCGCCGAATATGGCAGCTTACGAAAGCATTTACGGAGCCGTCTCCGTGCGGTTGCGTCATGGCACCTTGTACAATGACTTGATTATTTTAGCAGAAATAAAAATAGATGTCAAATATTTTTTTGACATCTTAGAAAAAAGGGCGGGGCAACCCTTGGAGTGTGCTACCCTTTGACTGTGGATGAAAGCTCTGCTCGAATAAGGAATGAGGAATGAAGGTGGCGGCTTCGCCGCGAAGTATATATGGGGCGATGCCCCAAAGTGGTATTCAAGTCACCCGTCAGTTGAGACTCCTAATCCCTAGTCACTAATCCCTAGCTACTAATCATCCCCGCTTTCAAACTTAGTCTCTGGGACTAACCCCAAGCCCTTTTCTACACCGTCTCATAAATCTTCCTCACCAGCTTCTTGGTGATCGTCCCGAAGAAATCCTGGTCGGCAAAGCGAATAAAACGGATCGGCTTATTGGCTCCTTTGATGAAAAGCCGGTCTGTCGTCTTGAAAGGACAGGATTCGCTGCCATCGAGAGAAATACAGAGATTCTTCTCCCGCGGCGGAGCAGTGACTTCTACCGTATCACTGCATTTCAAGACGATGGCGAAGCGCTGCAGCGTATGCGCACAGATAGGGATCACGATCATACGGTCATCGCCAGGCCCCATGACCGGACCGCCGCAGGAAAGAGCGTAACCAGTAGACCCGGTCGGCGAAGAAACGATGAGTCCGTCAGAAGCATATTCCTGGATCAGATGCCCGTTGACGGAAAGATTCAGCCGTGCCAGCTGCCCGATCTCGTTATGCCCGATGACGACATCATTCAGTACGCTGGTCAGCCATTCCTGACTGCCATCCTCATGCTTCAGGATAGAGTCTAAAAACAGCCGCGACTCTTCGGTATAATGCCGCGCAAGGATCTGGTCCAGACGCAGCGCAGCGTCTTCGACGGTGATGCTGTTCAGAAATCCCAGCTCACCCAAGTGGATCCCTGCCATCAGGATGGGATAGTCCCGAAACGTACGCGCCGCTCCCAGGAAGGAGCCGTCGCCACCGATGGAGAGCAGGCAGTCACAATTTCCCAGCTCATCGATGCTGCCATAAGAAGCCCCCTTGATACCGCCCGCTTCCAGTCCTTCTTCCATAGAAAGCGGCAGCAGTGCGCTCGACTTTCTTTCTTCTATCATCCCAAGAAGCTCGGGCAGAAAGGTAAAGAGCTTCTCTTTTCCCAAATTCGGAAAAATGGCAAATCGCAATGAAATCACCGCCTCGTCTATTATCGTTATAATGTATGATTCTACACCTATTTTTTCAAAGTCTCATGTGCCTCTTCGACCACCTGACGGATCCGTTCTTCACTGATCGCTTCCTGTGGCTTTTTCCACTTCAGATAGGCTAGAAACTCAATATTCCCTGAGCCGCCTTTGATGGGCGAAAACGTCAGATCCCAGCAGTGGAATCCTTCTTCTTCGAAAGCGGTGAGAGTATCCGAAATGACCTCTTCATGGATGTCTTTTTCTCTCACGACGCCGCCTTTTCCCACCTTGTCCCTGCCGGCTTCAAACTGCGGCTTGATCAGGATCGCCATCGCACCATCCTCCTTCAGGATGGATCTGACCGCCGGAATGATCTTCAGAACGGATATGAAAGATACGTCTGTGGAAACGAGATCGACCTTTTCTCCCAGCATCTCTTCTGTCACGACTTTGATGTTCGTCTTTTCCATATTGACGACCTGTGGATGAGAGCGGAGCTTCCAGTCGAGCTGATTGGTCCCGACATCGATAGCAAAGACCTTCGCCGCACCATTCTGCAGTGCACAGTCAGTGAAGCCGCCGGTAGAGGCACCGATGTCTGCCATGACCTTTCCCTTCATATCGATGCCGAATGTCTTGATCGCTTTCTCCAGCTTGTAGCCGCCGCGACCCACATACGGCATCACATGTCCTTTGATCCGCAGCTTTGCATCCACAGGGATCTTCGTCCCCGCTTTATCAACAGGCACATCATTGACAAGGATGATGCCTGCCATGATATGCCGTTTCGCATTCTCCCGGCTGTCGAAAAAGCCCTGCTCTACGAGCATGACATCCAGCCGTTCTTTCTTGACCTTCTGATTTCCCATATATTTCCTCTACTTCGTGCGTACCAGCAGCATGTCCACAAGTTCTGTGAGAAGGCTTGTGTCCCGATCGACCCTTCCCAGTATCTCTTTGGCATGCCTTGCTTCTTCTTCTGCGAGTGCCTTTGTCCGCTCCTTGCCAAGAAGGCTTACGTAGGTGGACTTATGATCTGCCGCATCCTGATGCGGCATTTTCCCCATCTCATCCAGATGCCCGTTCACATCAAGAAGGTCATCGGTCATCTGGAAAAGCAGTCCCACATGGACAGCAAATGCATGCAGGAGGTTCTTTTCTTCTTCACTGCTCTCTGTCATTGCCAGTGCCATATCCACCGGTGCCGTTAAAAGGCATCCTGTCTTGCAATGGTCCATGAGCTGTAATTCCGGAAGAGTCAGCGTCCGGCCTTCGCTCTCGATATCGTGCGCCTGTCCACCCACCATGCCTTCGGGGCCAGCAGCCTTGGCCAGGATGGAGATCAATTCACAGCGGAGCGCAGGCGCGATCTGCTGCTCGCCTGCCAAAAGCTCAAAGGCAAAGGTCAAAAGCCCATCCCCTGCCATGGTCGCCATGCCTGCCCCAAAGACCTTGTGATTCGTGGGACGGCCGCGGCGATAGTCATCATTATCCATGGCCGGAAGGTCGTCATGGATGAGGGAATACGTATGCACGCATTCCAGCGCACAGGCGATATCCAGATACAGCCGTGCATCTTTTCCCCAAAGTTCCAGGATCAGAAGAAACAGAAAGGGACGGATACGCTTCCCCCCAGCCGAAAGGCTGTAGTTCATGGCATCAAACAATTTTTGATGAGCGCTCAGGTCAGAGACCAGCAGCGTCTCAAGTCTTTCGTTGATTTCCTTCTGTTTTGCGAGCAAAACATCTTTCAGCATGGGTGGCTCCTTTCTGGATCATTGCATATGTGCTTTTTTAAATTTATGAATGGTGTCAGCTTCCCCGCAAATATCACGGACCGATGCCCGAAAGTGACCTTTCAGTCACCCGCAACGCCCAAGCGATCTTCCATATACGCGCCAAACGCATTGCCCGTCGCATTGTCACTGCTATAGCGTGGATCAGCGAAGAGCGGCGTGAGACCGATAGCTTGGCAAATCTCTTCGACCCTTGCCCGAAGATAGCGGTTTGCCATGACCCCGCCCACTGCGATGAAGGGACGGCCCTTTTCGAAAGGATAGCCGCTGAGCTCCTTTTCGAGAACACGCCCTATGTGGATGAGGACTCCTTTGGCGATGTCTTCCTTCCGATAAGCGTCAGACGCTATATCACGCTGGACGCGAGTTTCGGGGCCGGAAAAGCTAAACGCCCCTTTCACGGACGAGCGGGGGATCCGATACGTATCATTTCCCTGTTCTGCCAGCGCTTCCAGCCATTTCCCGCAGGGGAAGGGAAGTCCCAAAGCCACGCCCACGCGGTCAATGAACTGCCCTGCCGTAATGTCTTTGGACGTCAGGAGCTCATGGATCTCCATCCCCTCTTCCTGCCATTGGCAGGAGAGTACATCCTGTGTGCCGCCGGACATATGCATCATATAAAACGGCTTCCCCCAAAGAGCCGGCGCCTCTCGGATCGCTGCCATCGCATGATTTTCCTGATGGCTAAATACATAAAGAGGGATGTGATGCGAAGAGGACAACGTCTCAGCCATACCCCGACCAACAAGAAAGGCGGGCATGTATGAATCTGCCCGCCTCCGTGGAAATCCTGAAACGCCTATGCCCTTCAGATCCTGCAGCAAAGGAGAAAGCCTTCGAAGCAGGACGGGAAGATTCTTCACATGCTGGAAAACCATCTCTGACTGAGACAGCCCCCGCCGCCCTTCCTTCACTGAAAGGACTATCCGTTCTTCCCCCATCAGCCCCTTGGAAGAATCATAAACCGCTGCCGATGTCGTATAGCAGCTGGTATCTATTCCAAGAAACCTCATGATTATTCACCTTGTAATGCCTTATCTAGAAGTCCATTGATGAATCGATAGGACCCTTCACCGCCATATGTCTTGGCAAGCTCTATCGCTTCATTGATAATGACCTTCTTATCCGGGCGGTCTTCCCCGGAATGATAAAACTCAGCGACAGCCAGACGGAGAATATTCTTATCCACCACATTGAGCTGCGTGAGCGACCAGTTCTTTTTCAAATATGCCTTGATCTTATCATCGACATCTTCATGAGCTGCCGCTTCGATCAAAGCATCTGCAAAAGCCTTGTCCTTCTCTTCCAAATGAAGCGTCTCTTCCTCGATCGGCTCTGACTCCGGATTCAGCTCTCTGGAGTACAGCACCTTGAGTGCATATTCTCTTGCGCTTGTTCTACTCATGTCAGCCTCTCTCTATGCTATGAAATTTCCTGTCTTACATCCATGGTTTCCCATGACTCCACAGGCCAGGCGGATCCAGCAGATCCTGCCGGGAGCGGTTTCCCTAAAGAAACTTTGACGGCAGGATCTGATGACACCCATTCACTCTACCATTTCAGTAATCGTCACATCAATGCTTTCGATGTCCTCTCTTCTAAGCGAAGAGAATACATTCTTCACCACCATCTGGATATAGCGGGCAGTCTCCTGTACCTGACAGCCTTTATGCAGTGCGACAGAGATCGCCACCTTCACACGTCCATCCTTCAGATTTCGTATCCAAAGCCCGCGATGAGCCTTGAAGCCAAAGGCCTGACTGATCCCCTGCATCAGATACTGAAAGCCATCCGCAGTGAAATGAGATACCTCAGGCATGGCAAGCAGAGCCTCTTCAATTTTCTGATATACGACTTCTTCCGATCGTTTCTTCTCTGCTTCTTCAATGGACATCTCTATTTCTCCTCACCGAAAACGATGCGTTCCACATTGACATTGACTGCATTCACTCTAAGGCCCGTAGAATCTCCGACGCTTTCCTTGACTGCTTCCTGCAGCTGTAAAGCGATAGCCGGCAGGCGTTCGCCATGCCAGGCTGTCACGTAGAGATCGATGACGATCCCATTCTCCCGGATGGAGACACGCACGCCTTCTGCTTCCGCATTACTGATGACAGCAGAGATCCCATGAGAAAACCGATCATCCATCCCATAGATCCCCTTCACATGGAGCGCTGCTTCTCGGGCAATGACTGCAATGACCTGGTCCGATACACGAACGGTTCCCAGGTCATTTTTTACTTCTGCAGTTTCCATATAGAAATTACTTTACGCGTTCGATGTAAGCGCCGGTACGGGTATCAATGCGGAGCATTTCACCTTCATTGATGAAGAGCGGTACAGAAACGACATAGCCGGTTTCCATCTTAGCCGGTTTGGAACCGCCGGTCGCTGTATCACCGCGGATGCCAGGTTCGGTCTCTACGACTTTCAGTTCTACAGAGTTCGGGATATCGACGCCGATGATGGTGCCGTTGAAGAATACGACATTGCATTCCATTTCTTCCTTCAGGAAGTTGATCTTGTCGCCGAGCTGTTCTTTGTTCAGCATGATCTGTTCATAGGTTTCCGTATCCATGAAGCAGTAGGAACCATCAGCTTCATACAGGTACTGCATCGGTTTACGTTCTACAGTAGCCGGCTGCAGTTTGATGCCTGCATTGAATTTACGTTCTACGACAGAGCCGCTCTGCAGGTTTTTCAGCTTAGCACGTACAAAAGCTGCCCCTTTGCCTGGCTTTACGTGAAGGAATTCAATACACTGCCATACCTGTCCATCCAATTCTACGGTAATGCCCGGGCGTAAATCGTTACTAGAAATCATTTAGTTTTTCCTCCTGCTACACTCTTAAAAATTTCTTTGGGAATTTAGTCAAGATGGAGATTCCATCCTTTTCTATTACAACCGTATCTTCGATACGGACTCCACCAACACCTGGGATATAAACCCCCGGCTCCACAGTTTCTGTCATACCTGCGCAAAGGACGGTATGATCCCTTGGCGACAGCGTGGGTGTTTCATGGATCTCCAGTCCTACACTGTGTCCCAGTGCATGACCGAACCACTTATCCAGATCCTTCTCTTTCAGATATTTTCGGGACTCCTGATCCACATCTGCTGCTGCAAGGCCAGCCCTCAGTATCTTTTCGATATGCTCATTGCATCCCAGCACCGCATCATAGATGTAGCGTTGCCGCTCTGAGATCTCCCCGACAGCCACCGTCCTCGTGATATCCGAGTGGTAGCCATGGTAGATCGCGCCGAAATCAAAGGTGACGAGATCACCATCTTCGATCACCTTATCTGTCGCTGTCCCGTGAGGATAGGCAGACCGCCAGCCGGATGCCACGATCGTATCGAAAGATTTCCCTTCCGATCCGGCCTCCAGCATCGCACACTCCAGGATCGTCCGAAGCTCTGCCTCTGTCACACCCGCCTTGATATAAGGCACGGTCTTCTCAAAGCCCAGATCGGAAATCCGGCATGCTTCTTCGATGAGGCGGATCTCTTCCGCGCTTTTGATCTGGCGCAGCGTATCAGGCACTACGAAGACGAAATCAGTTTCCGGCAGTACCTCATCGAAAGAAAGATACATCTTATACGTCATGCCCGCTTCGATCCCGAAACGAGTGACGTGATGCTTTGCAGAAAGCTCTCCCACCGTCTTCGCCAATTTTCCGGCATAGTCGATGATGGTAAAGCCCTTCGCTTCTTCCTTCGCCTGTTCTGTATAACGGCTGTCTGTCAATAAATAGCAGTCATCGGCCGTTAAAAAGAGATAGCTGTCAGATCCGGTAAAGCCAGAGATGTATCGGCAGTTTTCATCCTTCTCTATGAAAGCTGCATCTACACCGCTCTCTTTCAGAAAATCTGAAATTATTGCTCTTTCTATCAACATATATCACCGCTTTCTATCATCTAAATATATTACCGTATTTACCCTCTTTTGTCCATGAAAAAATTAAGATGGTCAGAGATCTCGGCCAATCGGGCAGGGTGCTCTCTGAAATGCAGGACCCGTTGCACGCTCGGGCCCTTTCGAACCTGTGCCGCAGCAAAATGAAAAGCCGCCCGATAGGTACCGGGCGGTGATGAGACCGTTGTTTGATCCTCCCTTGCACGTTCATGCAGCAAGCGGATAGGGAGACAGCGATCCACGTAGTGAGTATACCAACGAAGTGTTTCATGAACATGCTTACAGCGTCAGACTTCTCGATGGGATCGGCATTCCCCTAGTTCCCATTTCTGAGCTGATTCAGCTTATCCTGCACAGACTTTGGAAGCGCGCGGCCGATCTCGCTTCGAAGATTTTGATTGTTATGATGAGAAATGAAAGTGGTCTGCACTTTCTTGTCTTCATTCACTGCACGGATGAGATCATCGACAGCCACACGATACGCCCCATTCCCAAGGACCTGGCTCTGTTCCGGTCCATCCGAAGTGACGACGTAGATCGAGCGGTACTCCTCCCTGCGATCATAGGACTCTTTTTCGATATAGCTGTCAGCCGTCATGCGGCTCGGTGTGAAAACAATGGTGAAATTTTTCCCCATCTTTTCGATCCTGGCCTTATTCGAGCTGCCCTGTCCATCGAAGACGACGATCATCTCCAGATTGTTGTGCGCTCCGTAGTCTTCCAGAAGATCGATCAGCTTCTTGCGGCTTGACTCGAGGTCCTCCCGGTCAAAGACCTTCGGAAGCCAGAAGATCACGTTGTAGCCATCGACCAAGTATAAATCTTTCATAATACGGCTCCTTGCTATTCAGTAACGGATGACCAAAGATCGGATGAAGCGGGTGACGGGCGGCTCGGCCCCTCCCACGCCGGAGATCTGTCACTCACCTCTCTGCTTCGCCGCCTCATAAATAAGGAGCGCAGCTGCCACCGAGACATTGAGAGAAGAGACCTTCCCTTTCATCGGGATACGGACACAGAAGTCACAGAGTTTTCTCGTCAGAGGAGAAACACCCTTCCCTTCCGCGCCCATGACGATGACCAAAGGCCCCTTGAGATCGGCATCATAATAGAGGCTTTCCCCATCCATATCCGCGCCCACGACCCAGAAGCCTTTTTCTTTCAGCCCCTCCAGCGTCTGACGGATATTTCCCGTCTGGCACACCGGAAGATAGGCAAAAGCGCCGGCCGCTGTCTTCATGGCCGCCGCCGTGACGGGCGGGCTTTTATGTTTCGGAAGGAGGACAGCCGCCGCTCCCGCGCACTCTGCCGTGCGGACAATGGCGCCCAGATTTCTCACATCTTCCAGTCCGTCCAACAGGATGAGGATGGGATCTTTTCCCTCCCAGTCCGAGAGCACTTTGTCAAGTTCTGCATATTCATACGGTTTGAGGAGAGCGGCTGCTCCCTGATGCACGACACCACCAGCCATGGCATCCAGCTTATCTTCTGCGATCTCAATCACAGGAAGTCCTTTGCTTATAGCGTCTTCTGCGATCCGGGCGAGCCTCTCATCTTTTCGGCCTTCCTTGATGAAGACCCTGCACACCCGATCAGCCCGCAGGAATTCAGTGACGCTGTTTCTGCCGAAGGTCATGAGCGAGTCATCCTTCACGGGACGAACCCCATCACTGCTTCTCCGCTTCGGCGGTCTTTTCTCCCTGTGCCTAGCAGAAGGAAACCGGCCTTCCGCCGGTTTTTCCCCCCTCTGTTTTCTATTGCTTTGCTTTTTAGTCTGCATGTTGGAATTCTCCTTCCACATACTTCAAGCTTTTTTGGAGGATGAACCGCAGGCGTTCCTCCTCTCCCGCAAGCTTCAGATAGCCAAGAAGAGCTTCAAAAGCAGTGGCTTCACGGTACTCTTCGACAGTCGCACTCTTCGGCACCGTACTCGATGTATTTCTTCCTCGCTTGCACACCTTGAGCTCTCTGTCATTCAAAACTTCGCGAATCTCAAAAAGGATACGGCTCTGCCAGCGTGCCGATACGATTTCCGAAGTCAGTGTCGAAAGGATCTGCACCTGGTAGATACCGGTATGAATGAGTGTATCCCGGATGAAGAGGGACCAGACGACATCTCCCATATAGGCGAGCGTCAGTGCATCCATAGAGAAAGCATCCTGCTCCGTGAGGGGCGCAGCCTGCTTACCCATCTTTTGCACCATCTGTTTTTTCAGAAATAAAACTCTCTTAAACTCCACGTTTCTTCCACCTTGCTCCTGTCGGGGTATCTTCGATCACGATACCGATGTCCCCCAGCTTATCACGAATCTCATCAGCCAGCTGATACTGCTTTGCTTTGCGGGCAGACTGGCGGACCGCAAGGATCACATCCATAAGGTCGTTGTAGTCCTTGTCATCATAGGCCTCCTGCTTCTTCCATTCCTTTTCAAGAATGCCGAGGATGTCTAAAATTGTCTTGAAGGTCTTGCCTGCCTTTTCAAAAGCCGCCTTGTCGAATGCGATACCGCCATGGACTTCATTGTAGTATACATTGATCGCTTTGGCGATCTCAAACATAGCACCTGTGGCAAGGCCGGTATTAAAGTCGTCGTTCATCGCTTCATGGAAGACTGCCATCGCATGATCAGAAGCATCGACAAGTACTTTGGAGGCTTCCGTGACTGCACTCCCCTCAGCAGAAGAGAGCTCTTTCACACGAGCAATAACGTCTTTCAGTTTTTCCATATTCTTTTCCGCTTCTTCCAGACGGTCATCAGAGAAGTCGAGCGGGCTTCTGTAATGGGTGGAAAGCAGGAAATAGCGGAGCGCATCGCCGGAGTATTTTTCCAGCACATCTTTAACAAGGAAGAAATTATTCAGCGATTTGCTCATCTTTTCCGAATTGATGGTGATGAATCCATTATGCAGCCAGTAGTCTACGAAGTGGCAGCCGGTGCAGCCTTCGGACTGTGCGATTTCATTTTCATGATGCGGGAAGATCAGATCGCTGCCGCCGCCATGGAAGTCGAGTGTATTGCCCAGATAGTGGGTGGACATGGCCGAGCATTCGATGTGCCAGCCCGGGCGTCCCTTGCCCCACGGGCTTTCCCAGAATGGTTCGCCGGGCTTTGCCGCTTTCCAAAGTGCAAAGTCTCCCGGATTTCTTTTTTCATCATTGACTTCGATGCGGGCGCCGGCCAACATATCTTCGATCTTGCGTCCGGAAAGCTTGCCGTAGTCTTTGAATGTAGAAATGTCATAGTAAACATCGCCGCCAAGGACATAGGCATGCCCCTTCTCGATCAGTGTCTTCACCATATCGATGATGTCCTTCATGTGATCGGACACTCTCGGATACATATCGGCACGACGGACATGGAGCTTATCCATGACTTCAAAGTACGCATCAATGTAACGATCGGAGATCGTTTTCCAGTCGCTGCCTTCCGCATTGGCTTTATTGATGATCTTATCATCAACGTCCGTGAAATTCTGTACAAAGGTCACTTTATAACCGATGAATTCCAAATAGCGGCGGATGATATCCCAAGTAACAGCCGGACGGGCATTGCCGATATGCGGATGGTTGTAGGGAGTGACGCCGCAGACGTAGATCTTCGCTTCTCCTTCTTTGATCGGATGGAATACTTCTTTTTCTTTTGTTAGTGTGTTATATACTTTGATCTCTTCCATAAAAGCCTCCTGGTTTAATTATATATGGTATTTTTTGAATCGCTGCATAACATGAGGAAGCCGGTCATGCCATCTTCTGATTTTCACGTATAGTTCACGTATAGAAATCATGGCTTCCTCCTATGGCGCCTGAAACAGCTCGATGTTTTTGGCAAACAAAAACCACCGCCTCACAGAGACGGTGGCCCGCTATTCCACTCTGTCGGCCGAAGCCGCGCAAAATGCTTTTATCGCAAACACATTACGGAAAAGGATACTTGCGAAAACACTGATCGATCGTAGGAACAGTATTCCCCTGCTTTCCCCTTTTCAGCTCCCAAATGCATTTCCTTACGAATCACCTAGATAGTTTCACCAGTCCTATCCTCTCTGAAAAGCTTTTCGAAAGTACTTCTTCTGTTCATCGCCTGCATATGATATTGACAAATGAAGCATCCACAGCTGACCTGGCTTTTGACCCCACACTCGCCTGCTGGAGCTTTAGCTACCCGGCGCTCGCCTCTCACAACTCACTCTCTCGGTTTTCCCGGCAGGACTTACTTCTAAACCGCACCATGCTCAGCAGCCCTTTTGACTGCGTTACGTGGATCGTTTTGGCTGCGACTGCCATCGACTTTCAGCCACAGACCTGTGATGCTTATTGATTATTATAGATGGAATAGGGATATTCTGTCAAGGGGATTTCGTGACTAGTAACTAGTGACTGGTAGCTAGGGATTAGGGATTAGGAGAAAGCGGTGATTGAAATAGCGCAGTTGGTACACTGACCGTTCTGCAAGGAAGATCTCTCGGCTACGCTCGAGATGACGACGGCGCGAAGCGCTATCAAAATTCTGCGGCGCTTCACTATTATTTGCGCCGCACCACCATTCCGCATTTCTCATTTCTCATTTCGCATTCAAGCAGAACCAAAGGACGGCACTTCCTCGGGGCTAACCCTGTAACTTAAGGAAACGCTGATTCAATCGCAGAGTCAGCTTCTACAAAGATTTTTATACACAGCTTCGTCATAGCCTTCCTTAAATAGCTCGAACCTGTCAATCAGTTATTTTCCACGCCAAGCTCATGCTCTACGACGGAGGCAATGTCATCAATGATCCGTTCAAGCTGATTGATCTCCTTGCCCTCCCCCATGACACGGATGAGCGGCTCCGTGCCGGATGCACGGACGAGGATGCGGCCATCGCTGCCGAGTTCTTCTTCAGCCGCACGGATGGAGTCACGGATGAGTTCATTGTCTTCCCAGCCATTCTTGCTGTAGACCTCGACATTTTTGAGGATCTGTGGATACGTAACCATGAGGTGATTGAGTTCGGACATGGTCTTTCCGGATTCACGCAGGACCTTCAGCGTCTGCACCGCAGTGATGAGACCGTCGCCTGTCGTATTGAATTCTGGGAAAATGATATGGCCGGACTGTTCACCGCCGATGGAGTAGTCATGCTTCAGCATTTCCTCAAGAACATAGCGGTCGCCCACCTGTGTAGATACCGTCTGACAACCGTTTTCCTTCAGGGCTTTGCCAAAGCCAAGATTGCTCATGACAGTGCCGACCACCATATTCTCATGAAGACGTCCTTCTTTCTTCATCTGGAGGGCATTGATGAGCATCAGATGGTCACCGTCCATGACCTGTCCTTTTTCATCGACAAAGAGACAGCGGTCTGCATCGCCGTCATTAGCGATGCCGCAGTCCGCGCCAAACTCCAGGACCTTCTTCTGCAGTGTCTCGATATGCGTGGAGCCGCAGCCGTTATTGATATTCACACCATTTGGTTCATGGAAGATCGCAGTGACTTCTGCCCCAAGCTCTTCCAGCATCGCTGGCAGGAAATCACTTGCTGCGCCATTCGCAGAGTCCGTCACGATCTTAAGCCCTCTGAAATCGCCCTGCACAGTCGAAAGGACATGTGCTCTGTACTTATCGGCCAGCTCGGGGCGGTGCGAGATCACACCGATCTTATCCCCTGTCGGGCGCGGGATCTCTTCATCATGACGAAGGATATTTTCGATATCTTCCTCAGTCTCATCTGGCAGCTTATAGCCATTTTTATCAAAGAACTTGATTCCATTATCTGGGAATGGATTGTGTGAAGCAGAGATCATGACGCCGGCATCATAGCCTTCCGTGCGGGTGAGGTAGGCTATGCCCGGTGTCGGAATGACGCCTGCAAGATCGACATCAACGCCAGATGCACAAAGACCGGCAGAAAGAGCCGCCGTCAGCATGGAGCCGGAAATGCGGGTATCCATACCGATCAGGAAGCGATGCTTACCGCTGGCCTTGCAGAAGTACGCGCCTGCCGCGCGTCCGAGCTGGTACGCCAGCTCCGGCATCAATGTGGAATTTACGAGTCCACGCACACCATCGGTACCAAACAATGTAACCATTTTATTTCCTCCCAATAATTTCTTGATAACTTTCGTATTCTACCGCGAAGGGACCATTTCGTCAACAGGGCGGGAAATGGACGCCGGAGAAATGCGGCTCAAATTACAGGATCCGGCAGGACCGGTGTCTCTTTAATCCTTATCTATTTCTATCGTGACAGTCGTCTGTGAAACGGTGGTACTGCCGCCTGCGGGCTTCGGGATGGTCACGGTCTTTCGGATCGTATCCCTGGCCCCTGTGACGTCGATAGGATCAAGACTCAGTACACTGTTTTTTTCGAAGTAGCTGATCGGCGCAGTCAGTGTAGCAATGGGCGGATCGACGGTGATCTTACCCACCTTGTATCCTTTGGCCGGTTCACCTGTCGTTTCCACCTTCATCGGCAGGTTGCCGATCCTTGTTTCCTCTTTCATCTTTACATTGATGCGGACCTGGCTCGGCATCACATCAAGACCGGTGACGGTATTGCCATCTGCATCAAGTACATTCACACTGTCAAATTCCACAAAGTTCTTGTCCTTGCCGGATACATTGACAGAGACCACGGCGCGATCCGCCTCTGCGATCTTGGAAGAGCTTCCCGCGATCGTGATCGTATCCGGTGTCGCTTTGCGGCTTTCGACTGAGAAATTCGCATCCGGTGTACCGAAGACTTCGATCACGGCAGGAAGTGTCTTCACGGCATAGGTGTCGATATTGAGGTCAAAATACTCCGGCGTGACCGAGATGACGGATTCATCCCCCGGTACGGAAATATGGATCTTCGTATTCGGGAAATCGCCATCTGTAAGACCGGAAAGGTCCACATAGGCTTTGATGTTATCTGAACGCATATAGACCATATCGCTCCTCGGCATGCGGATCTTTGCCTTGACTTTGGCGGGCACATTGGTCGCCACCAGCGAGCGATCCAGATTTCTGACTTCCACGGGGACCGTGTAGGTATTCTCCACCATCGGATTCTGTTCATTCATCACGTACACCCAAAGGGCGCAGGCTGCGATCAGACAGAAGATTTTGGGCAGCCACCACTCATGTTTGGCAAATCTCATTTTAGGGGGCTCCATTTCTGTAATACATCACTGACATTCTTCGGCTTGCCTTGCATCAGGTAGTTGCGAAGGATATTTCTAAGGCTCTCTGCATCCTGACCACGATAAATATGACCACCATAGGTGTAGGATACGATGCCCGTCTCTTCGCTGACGACCACCACGACACAGTCTGCCTGTTCGCTCATACCGATAGCCGCTCTATGGCGGGTACCCAGTTCGGAAGAAAGGCTGTGATCACGTGTCAGAGGGAGCAGACAGCCTGCCGCCATGACACGGTTCTCACGGATGATGACCGCACCATCGTGCAGCGGAGTATTCACGATGAAAATATTCCCCAAAAGCTCCTTGGACACCAGCCCCTCGATGCGAATGCCCGTATCGATGCGATCATCGAGACCAACGCTTCGCTCGAAAACGATAAGGGCGCCGATCTTATTCGCGGACATGACCATGGCCGCATCGACGACATCATCGATCACGTGATCCCACTCGATCTCATTCATCATGCGGGAGGAAACATAGAATTTCCCGCGGCCGATCTGCTCCAGCGCACGGCGCAGCTCCGGCTGAAAAACGACCGGAAGAGCGACGATGAGGACAGTCATCAGTTTATCCAAGATCCAGCTGACTACATGCAGCTGCAGCCATCCCGCCAGCACGGTAAAAAGCCCGAGAAATACCAGCCCTTTCAGAAGAGCTGTCGCTCGGGTATCCCGGATCAGGATGTAAATACGGTATAAGAAAAAAGCGACTACCAGGATGTCCAGCACATCCCAAAGCCGCATGGTCATAAAGAGTCCCTGTATCTGACTTGACATAGTAGTACCTCATAAAAATAAGCAGAGCGATATCGCCTTCGGAGAGGCCCGCCTTTGAAAACAATTTCTTCAGGCTTACCTAGGGAAACGCTGATTCAATCGCAGAGTCAGATTCTACAAGAATTTTTATACATAGCTTCGTCATAGCCTTCCTTAAATAGCTCGCTATTCGCGTCAGGTTATTCCTCGCTATGCATAAAAATTCAAGAGTAAAATCTGACAACGATTGAATCAGTATTTCCCTAGTCTCATTTTATCATGAATCACGGCACGTGAAAAGAGGAATCCGACGTCCGGACTCCTCTTGCCGACACGCTCCCCATCGCTGTCTTTCGGAGAGAACGCAGGCTGTCTATCACTAGCAGCCAAGATGTTTCGCTTTTTCATCGAGCTTTGCTTGGATGCGCTTACCGGTCTCTGTCATCGCAAGACCAGCGCGGCTGGTTTCCTTGAGCTCGACAGGAAGCCTGCGCCCCACATCCGCCATGGCAGAAATGACTTCATCTGCAGGAATGGCACTTTGGACCCCATTCATGACCATTTCCACCGCAACCAGAGCGTGGACGGCATGGAACCCATTCCGCTTCACGCAGGGGACTTCGACAAGTCCGCCGACCGGGTCACAGACCAGACCCAGGATATTTTTCAGCGCGAGCGCAAAGGCATCCGCCATCTGTGCATTCGTCCCGCCCAAAAGGTCCACAGCCGCCGCTGCCGCCATCGCAGTCGCAGTGCCGCATTCCGCCTGGCAGCCTCCGACTGCCCCTGCGATCGATGCCTTCTCTGCCACGACCTTACCGATCGCGCCTGCCGTAAAAAGCGCTCGCGTCATGTCATTCATGGTGGCATTCACTTCTTCCGAGACCGCGGCCAGTACCGCAGGCAGAATGCCGCAGGAGCCAGCCGTAGGGCATGCCACGATGCGATACATCTTGGCATTCGCTTCCGCTGTCGCAACGGCATATGCCGCCGCGCGCTGACAGGCCGGAGAGAGGAAGCGCATCTTGCCTTGGAAAAGGCGATTGGCATCGCCTCCGACGAGGCCGCTCGAAGACTTCGCCGTATCGGACAGTCCCTCCTGGATCGACTGCCGGAAAATAGGGATCATATCTTTCATACGTTCCCAGACGTCTTCAAAAGACTTTCCACTCTCCTCTGCCTCTTGGCGGCAGGCAAGCTCCCCCGGAGCACAGTGCGCCGCATCAGCAGCGGCAAAAAATTCAGATAATGTATGGTAAGTAAGCATGGTCGTCTCCTTGGAATAAGTAGCTGTTGGTTCAATAGGTTCTGAAGGGAGGGCAGGTTTAGGGTTCAGGGTTCAGGTTGATGAGTTCAGGGTTGTGGTGGCAGCTTCGCTGCAAAATATATATTTGCGGCGAAGCCGCCCCCTTCATTCCTAATTCCTCATTTGAGCCAAAGCTTTCAAACGGAATCACGAAGCGGCACTCCCCACGGGCTAACCCCGAAGTTTGAACGCGGGAATAAGTGGCTAGGGATTAGGAATTGGGGATTAGGAGTGACTAGTGACTTAAATGCCATCTTCGGGCATCCCATCTATACGCCGCGGCGCTTCCATATTTTTATGCGCCGCACCACCACTCCTCACTCCTAACTTCTCACTCCTAACTAGAAAACGCAAATCTTTCAAACGAAATCAAAGGACGGTACCCCCCACGGGCTAGCCCTAAATAATATCCATTGCCATTGCGTACACGATGTTGGCATTCGAGGCAGCGATCTCGTCAGCAAGCTTCTGCGAGACGCACTGGTCCGTATGGATGATCATAACTGCTTCATCCCCTTTTCCCTTGCGGAAAAGGCGCATATTGGAAATATTGATCTCTTCGGCAGCGAGCGCGCGGCAGACCTCAGCCACGATCCCCGGTACATCGTGATGACGTGTAAGGAAGGTGTACTCTTCTCCCGTGATCTCGACAGGATACCCATCGATTTCTGTGATCAGTACACGACCTCCACCCAGCGACCGGCCCACGACCGTCACATGCGCGCCATTTTTGCCGTAGGCTTCGATCTTGGCCACATTCGGATGCCCCATGTCATCTTCTGAAAGGGCAAAGGAGATCGGGATCTCCTTCTCTTCCGCAATGTGCAGTGCATCACGGATGGAGCCGCTGTCCGGCGCATAGCCCATCAGCCCTGCTGCCAGCGCACGATCGGTTCCATGACCCTTCCCTGTTTTTGCAAAAGAACCATAGAGTGTGATCTTCGCTTCTTTCAGAGGTTCTCCCAGAATGCGGCCTGCGACCTGCCCGATGCGCGCCGCTCCTGCGGTATGTGAGCTGGATGGCCCGATCATGACGGGACCGATGATATCGAAAATTCCCATTTCTCATTCTCCTTATCCTATAACTGTAAAATCAGTCCGGGAAGTACGGGTGACTTTATTCCATAATAAAAATCTGCCCCAAAGGGCAGATCTCCTTCAAGCACAATCGCCCCATGGGTGAAATCCGGCATTGAATCAATGATACATGCAGTTGTCTAGTTTTCAAAAGGCATGGCCCGATCGCCTGCCACATCACATCCAGTGGCTGAGGTCGAAGTCTTCGCCAATGGTCTCACGGATGCAGATCTTGGCAATGTACATGCCCATGAGTGTCAGTGACGAACGGCGAAGGAGGCTCGTATCCCAGGCATCCTGCAGTTTGACCAGATCCGGAGAAATGCGGCCAAGGATATAGCTCATTTCCTTCCTGTCATACGGCGCCGGACGAGACTCTGTCAGTGCCTGCAGGGTACTTCTCATGACGGCATCCTCGATGCCAAGATCATCCAGAAGTGATGTCAGCATGGCTTCGTCGACAGCCGCCAGCTTGTAGTAGGAATTATACAAGCTATTGACAATGACACCGGCCGGCCAGGAAGGACGCACCGCTTCCAGCTCACTCTTCATGCAGCCGCGGAAGGCAAAGACGAAGGGATATGAATCATGCAGCACCTGTCCGAAAGGATCCTCTTTATTTTCAAGAGAAATGCAGTGCAGGTACTCGAGCTGCTGATAGCCGCTGTATTCGTTCGGAAGCTCACCCACAAAAGGCGTGATGTACTTTTCTGTATATTTTTTGAGGTGCAGGGCATCCACATTATCCGTATTTCTGGAGTAGTGGAAAATGAGCAGCAAAGACAGTGCGTGGAATCCGGTCTCCTCCATGCGTGGCATAGCTTTCAGAGCATCGTAGGCAAGGATGGTCTTTGTATCCGACCTGTTTCCATGCGCCACATCCGAGAAAGCATCCGAGACCATGGCGAGCACGACTGGAGTCGGCATCATGACATAGGTGCGCTGGGCATTCTGCATCGCTTCCTGCACCATGATATGTGTCAGCGTATCCACCAGCTCCCGGTCGCTCATGGCGAGCTTCTCGATGAGATGATGTGTCACTTTGCGTGTATCCTGCTCTACCGTCCGCGATACAGCACCATAACGGTTCAGGAAATGGCGGACAAAATAGTCCTCGAGCGTATCCACCTTGGGGTGGTCCTCCAGGATCTTGGGCGCAGGCTCCGGCGGAAAAGGACTCTTTTCCGCAGAAGCCACAGCTTCAAAGGGCGCTGTATTTTCGAAATCCTTTTTGGCAAAGACGCGCGTCTTTTCTTCCTCGGCATCGTCCTTTTCGATGATCGGAAGGATCTCTGTCGCATCATCGACGGCAGGCTTTCCGGCGATCGGAGAAGCGGCTGCTTTTTCTTTAGAAATCGTAGGAATTTCCATGGTCTTATCCAGATCGGCCATGATGGGTTCTGCATTTTTCTTCTTTCCGGGCAATCCGAATATCATGAGACAGGTGACCGCAAAGAACAGAAGAACGACCCCGGCAAGGACCAGGTAGGGAATGATAAACATCGATGCTCCTTATATACTCTCTTTACTTTATGAAATCAAATCAGTTACATGGTATCATATTTTCCTTTTGACTTCAATCATATACGAAGGGAGGTTCACCCGTGAAGAACCGCCCTTGACGTGCGAAGGCGGTTCTGCAGCTTCTTCCGGATAGCCTTCCTCAAACAGCTCGATGCTCACGTTTTTTCATACTTTCTGGCATCTCTTAAAAGCAGGGCTCCAATGGCTCGTGATCGGATCAGTCTTTGCCGAGCTTCACCGCCTTTGGCGTTCGAAGCTCTTCGAAAGCATTCCACGGCTTATCGTAGATGACCAGACACTCCGTCACAGAGTCATAAGCTGCTTTGGCAAGGAATGACCCCAGTTCGGAAAACGGACCTGCATCCGTATAGCGCTCTGCCCCGATCTCCGTCACAAGTGTGATGCCGTCCGTCCCTGTTCCTGTAGCCGGACGCCCGTTATTCACATCCGCGATGCCCAGATCTGAAAGCGCTGCGCTCTTTCCTTCTGTCAGCGTGATAAAGCTTCTCGCCATGATGCCTTCGGGAAGACTTCCATGGATGAGGACCATCATATTGATGGTGCCGACAGGTGCAAAGTGACCATTCCTCTCCCGATACAGCGGTTTTGACGATGCGCGGCAGGCGGTCTTTTCCACGCCTCCCGTAGTCACGATCTCTACCATAAGATCTCCGGATGTGAAAACCTTGTGCGAGTACTGATACACCTTCGCCGCCGTCAGAAGCGCACTGGAGGTTTCCGGATCGGCCCCCTCCTTTTCGATACAGCGTTTCAGGTATGCGGCTACCGATCCGCCGGGAAAATCGGACTCTTCCCCATAAAAGGTTCTGAGCCGCTGATTCATCACAGCTCTCACGCGGCGCAGACCGCCGCCATAGATCGCAGTCGATAGTGAGAGATGCTCTTTGTCAAAGGAGATCAAAAGGCTGTCCTCGCTGACACGAAGACGGGCTCCCGGCACAGCGAGAGAATGGATGGTGGGATACATGGACGTCGACCTCTTTTCGATGAATGAATGGGAGAAACACGGATGACGCTCTTCCCGATGTCGTCCGTATTTCTACGCTTCATTATATCACGAGCAATCAGCGGCAAGAGCTATCACCCGCATTGACCCTTATTTCCTTATGGACAAACCCACACGCCTTTGCTATGATAAGAGCAAAATATTTCTGTTTTAAAAAGGAGTTGGTACGGCTATGCCCTATGACGAGCGGACACTTTGTGAATTAAGCGAATCTGCAGAAATCACCCCTATAGGAATCCAGCTGGAAGTGAATGCGGAAATTTTTAATACGCTTCACAACCTGCTTTGCACCATGCGAGAGGACAAAGACATCTCCCCTTCTGATGAAGCACGCCTCTACAAACTTTGGCGGCAGACCATCCATGAAATGTCACTGATCGAGCTTCGGAAAGGCCGCGGCCTCCCCATGTCCGAGCAGATCTCGATGCTGCGCGAAGCCTATGATATAGAGACTAAGTACATGGCGGACCAGATCTTCCGTCCTGTTTCCAGCGTACATCTGACAAAAAAACTCATCGAGAAGGAAAGCAGCTTTGATGAAGAAGAGATGAATGCCTTCTTCCGAAAGACCATCTGGCCATCTATCCGTCAGGGAAAGAAAGGCGGGCAGAAGCATCCCACCGCCTACATCATCGCAGGACAGCCCGGCTCGGGCAAGACGCGCATGTCTTCCATGATCATCGAAGAGTATGATGGAAATATCGTACAGTCCATGAGTGATAATTTCCGCGGTTTCCACCCTCGTTATAAAGCTCTCATGAAGAAGTACGGGCAATATTGTGCCTATTTCTCCATGGCTCAGGGGCAGTATCTCTCAGACCTTGCCATGAAGCAGGCCGCCGTAGAACGTTACCACATCCTTCAGGAAGGATCTCTGGAAGATGTCTCCCACACCAAAGAATACATCCGTTATCTGAAAGAGCGCGGCTATACCATCTGCGTGCTCCTCAGAGCCTGCCCCAAAAAGGAAAGCTGGAAGGCCATCCACCAGCTCTTCCTGCAGCAGCGTCTGAAAGCACCCGGACTCTCCCGTCTCATCACGAAAGAACAGCATGACAAGGCATGCCTTTCCTTCCTTTCTGCCACCAATGACCTCATTGCACAGAACTTGATGGATCGGCTCATCATCAAAAGCCCCAAAGGGCTTCTCTATGATAGTGACGATATGCCCACAGAACGAGTCAGTGAACTTCTTGCGAAGCGAATGACAAAATAAAAAGAGGCCGAAAGGTCTCTTTTTTTACGCGCCGCAGCAAGAAATGCCGCCCGTGAATGAAACGCCCCTCTCCCACTTCCCGCCTTTCCATGGCATCTGTTTTCCTGTATATCTCAAAACTCCTATGACTCCCAAATCTCACCTTTCCCAGATCGCCGCCTCGCTTCATCTGGATGCCTGCGGCGCATGCTCCGCTTCCTTAGACAGCACACTGAAAGAGCAGCTCCGAGATGCCGGTCCTATCCCCTTTGCGCCCTCCTCGCTCGAAGAAAGACTGGATCCTTCCGCGCTCCTTAGAGATGCACGCTCCTTCTTTGTGATTCTATTTCCATACAGACCTGCCAGCGAGGAAGAAGGAAATATCGCGCTCTATGCAAGGCCCATGGACTATCATAAGGTCATCCACCGCTATCTTCAGAAAATCATAGAGACGGCTCGCCCGTCTTACCCGGGCGAGCAATTTCTTCCACTCGTGGATACCTCTCCCATGGTCGACCGCTGGCTCGCCTATGCCGCCGGACTTGGGTTCTTCGGAAGAAATCACTGCCTGATCCATCCGACATACGGCTCCTTCGTCACCATCGGATCCATCCTGACCACACTGTCACTGACACCTGATGAGCCGCTCACGCTGCATTGCGGCAGCTGCCGCGAATGCCTCATCCGTTGTCCCGGGCGTGCCATCGGAGAGAAGCGGCTCGACCCTTTCCGATGCAAATCTTACCTCACACAAAAGAAGGAAGAGCTCTCTCCGGCGGAGATGCAGATCCTGCAGCGGACACCCTACATTTTTGGTTGCGATGAATGCCAGCGCTTTTGCCCCTTTAATCAAAAAGCCGCTCCCTCTCCGCTTCCGGAGATCCATGAGCATCGGATCTCTACACTGACAAAGGAAGAAATGGACAGCTATTCCAACCGCGCCTTCGACAAAGCCTTCCGTTCCTACGCCTTCGCCTGGCGCGGGAAAAAAATACTGCTCAGGAATTGGAACATCGTAAACAAAAAAGACAAATAGACTATCAATGGCAGCCGTTAAGAGAAGCTCAGCCTTTGCTACGTAATTGTATCTATTTGCCAAAACGTATATAAAACGTATATAATAAGATGATTGACTATTATCTCTCATTCAGTTTCCAAGGAGGTATCATGGAAGCGCTCAACGCTATTGTTTCAGAAATCAATGGATTTCTCTGGTCCTCGGTGATCATCATTCTTCTGGTGGGTGCCGGGTTCTACTTTACCGTCCGCACACGCGGCGTACAGATCCGCTATTTTACAAAAATGTTTTCTCTCATCACAGAGAGTGCCGGCAAAAAGACCGCCGGCAATGAGATCTCCCCGTTTCAGGCCTTCTGTGTCAGCACGGCATCCCGTGTCGGCGTCGGCAATATTGCCGGCATCGCCATCGCTATCACAGCGGGCGGTCCGGGTGCGATTTTCTGGATGTGGTTCATCGCCATCATCGGCTCAGCGACAGGCTTCGTAGAAAGTACGCTCGGACAGATCTATAAAGTCCCGCGCGAAGACGGCACCGGATTCCGCGGCGGCCCGGCTTACTACCTGAAAAATGGTCTCGGGCATGGTCTGTGGGCAGCGATTTTTGCCATTCTGATCTCTGTCACCTATGGCATGATCTACAACTCCGTCCAGTCGAATACCATCGCACTCGCACTTTCCTCCTCTCTGGGACTTGACCGCATGCTCATCGGCGGTGTCGTCACTGTTCTCGCTATGGCTGTCATCTGCGGCGGCATGGGCCGTATCGCCCGCGTCACGGAATGGATGGTCCCGATCATGGCCGGCATTTACATCTTGATCACGCTTGGCATCATGCTTTTCAACATCACAGAAATGCCCCGGGTCTTTGGCATCATTTTCCGCGATGCTTTTGACTTCCAGGCAGTCTTTGGCGGCGGCATGGGCGCTGCCGTCCTGACAGGCTTCAAGCGCGGCCTCTTCTCGAACGAGGCCGGCGAAGGCTCTGTACCGAATGCGGCAGCCACCGCAGACGCCAGTCACCCGGCTGTGCAGGGTCTCATCCAGTCCTTCGGCGTCTATGTCGATACGCTCTTCATCTGCTCTGCTTCCGCATTCATCGTCCTCCTGACAGGCGACTATACTTCGACCGGTCTCACCGGCATCGAGCTCATCCAGTGGGATCTTGCCCAGTACTTTGGCCCGATGGCTCCGAAAGCCGTCTCCATCCTGATCTTCCTCTTCGCCTTCACCTCCCTCATCGGTAACTACTACTATGGGGAGATCAATATCGGCCACCTGACAAAAAAGAAATGGCCGCTCAATCTTTTCCGTCTCTGCATCGCTGTCATGATCTTCTGGGGCTCTCAGGCTGACCTCCCGCTCGTCTGGAATCTCGCCGACCTCTTCATGGCTTTCATGATACTGACAAACGTCACTGCCATCCTCCTTCTCTTCCCGCAGGCCAATGCGTGCCTCAAAGATTATGAACGTCAGCTCAAGGAAGGCATTCAGACACCGTTCTTCCATAAAAATATCCTCCCCAGTCAAAAAGGCATCTACTGGTGGGATAAGGAAAACAACTATAAAGAATAATCTGTATTTGAAAAACCGCGCTGCCCTTCGGGAGCGCGGTTTTTTATCTTACGGATCACTTCTTCTATCAAGCCTCCCCTCTCCAGAGGCTTCGGTTGTTTCATGAATCGCACGGGTTCTTTCCATCCAGAAGCTATCATGGATCACTGATGCCCAAAAGCTGCAAAGACGGCTCCTCTTTTACCCAAACAGGAGCCTCAACGGACACCGGTCCCAAGCGTTTATCGGCGGCTGACGATCCACGCAAAAAAGACTGCGAATACTCGCAGTCTTTTTTTATACCACCTATTTATGCTTTTGATCTCTTCTCTTCGCGCGAAGACGCATTTCTAGCGCTTCCGGTATGTTCATGCCATGTGACCCAGAGAGATGTCGCTACGCACACAGAGGAGTAGGCCCCGGAGATGAAGCCGATCAGCATGACCAGTGCGAAGTTTCTCGTGGTATCGCCGCCAAAGAAGTAGAGCGAAGCCACGCAGAAGAGCGTCGTAGTCAGTGTATAGAGGGAACGACGGATGGTCTGATGAATGGAATCATTGGCCAGTTTCGCAAAGCTGTCCGTCCGGCGATGGGTATGAATGGCTTCACGAATACGGTCGAAGATGACGACAGATTCATTCATGGAGTAACCAAGGACCGTCAGGATCGCCGCAAGGAAGGATGCATCGACTTCCAGATGGAAGAATGCAAAGACACCGAGCACCATCAGGATATCATGGCAGATCGCTACGATCGCAGACAGTGCGATACGGTGCTCAAAGCGGATAGACATATAGAGGATCATCGCGCCGAAGGAGAGGATAACATTGAGAAGTGTATTCTTCGTGACCTCAGAACCGATCACGGCACCGACAGTCTCGATGCGCTTCACTTCGGCTTCGCCGACTTTATCCTTCACATGAGAAACGACCGTCTGTGCTTCTTCGGCAGAGAGGTTTCTGGTACGGATGATGACGTCATCGCCGGACTCTCCCTGCATATTGCTGCCGGAAAGCTGAATGGTCGCTGTTTCAAGACCATCCGCGCGAAGTCCGTCACGCACCTCTTCTACCGTGACATTCTTGGGAAATGCCAACTCCAGAATGGTGCCGCCTGTGAAATCAATCCCCCAGTTGAAACGGAAGAGGATGATGGACACAACGGAAAGAATGATCAGAAGTCCGGAAAAGCCGAACCAGAGCTTTCGTTTGCCGATAAAATCAAAGCTGTTGAACATTATCTATCGTACCCCCTTTTTCCGCCAAACCACCAGGGGTTATGGATCCAGTTCGCATCGATAAGGAACATGAGCAGTGTACGGCTGACGGTGATCGCCGTGAACATGGATACAGCGACACCAAGGCCGAGCGAGAAGGCAAACCCCTTCACCGTCGCACTGCCCAGGAAGAAGAGGATGCAGGAGGTGATGATGACAGTCATATTCGCATCAAAGATGGTGACAAATGCACGTTTGAAGCCGGACTGGACAGCCAGCCTAAGCATCTTGCCGGATGCGATCTCTTCTTTGAATCTTTCAAAGATGAGGACATTCGCATCGACCGCCATACCGATGGACAGAATGACGCCCGCCACACTTGGAAGTGTCAGTGTCGCATGCAGCATATTCAGGATGCCCAGAAGGATGAGGACATACACAAGAAGCGCCACATCCGCGACAAAGCCGGCCATACGGTACACGGCCAGCATGAAAATAACGACCAGAGAGAGACCGATGGTGAAAGCCACGACGGACTTATCCTTCGAGTCCTGTCCAAGAGACGGACCGACGGTACGGACTTCCATGACGGAAACCTTGACCGGAAGCGCACCGCTTCGGAGAAGAATCGCAAGATCCTTTGCTTCTTCGAGCGTTCTCTGTCCCGTGATGACAGCGGAGCCACCAGTGATGGCTTCATTGACGACCGGATTCGTCAGGAGCTCTCCATCGAGATAGATCCCGATGTGACGGCCGATATTCGCCGCAGTGAGGGCGCCGAATTTCTTTCCCCCCTCATCGGAAAATTCCAGTGCAACGAGCGGCTGCTTGTTCTGCCCCATCTGTTCTTTGGCGTTTTTCAGGTCTTCCCCCGTCAGCTTGACATTGCCTTCCTCATCCTTGAACTGGAGGACAGCGGTCTTGCCAATGGTTTCGATGGCCTTCTGCGGATCCTTTTCACCCGGCAGCTCGATGATGATACGGTTCGCCCCTTCACGCTGGATGATCGGTTCCGTCAGACCCATTTCATTGACACGCTTCTGCATGATATTGATGACCTGCGTGATCGCCTCATTGGTGACCTTATTTTCTTCGGTATCCTCCGCCTGCATGACGATATGCGTGCCGCCCTGCAAGTCAAGACCCTGACGGATATGCCCGGCCAGCCAGCCTACGCTCGCAAGGAAAATCCCGATAATGGCCGCGATAACGACCCAGAATCGGATGAGCGCACCGCTTCTGACGCTGCTGTTCCTTTTCTTTTCCAAAACTTCAACCTCTTTTCGTGATGATACTTCGTTTCTCTGTAATGATACCGGCCATGCACTGGTCGAAGGGCTCTTCAGGGAGGAAATCTACGACTTGGAAATCCCACAATGTCATGATCCTTTTTTCATAGGATATCTTTGATAGATACCTGTCATAGTATCCGGCTCCCATCCCCAGGCGCACGCCGCTCTCTGTCCCCGCAGTCCCCGGTACGAGGACTAGATCAAGCATGTCCGGCGCTATGGCTTCATAGCCCTTGGGCAGATCCCTAAGGCCATACGGTCCTTGGATGAAATGCTCCATATCCATGAGACGTCCCGCCTCCATCTGTTTTTCCGGCAGACATACCGGGATGTAGATCTCTTTCCCATCAGAAAGAGCGCGGCGGATGAAAGGATCGAGATCGGCTTCTCCCTTCATGGAAAGATAAGCCATGATGCGATGGGCTTTCTGATACACGGCCGACTCGCAGATCCGATCCGCCAGAGCAAGGCTCATAGCTTCCATGTCAGTAGCAGAAAGAGCCCGCCGTAAGGCGAGCATCTTCTGGCGGATTTCCTTCTTCCGTGTCACGGAAGGAGTATCCGTCTCTATCATTTCTTTTCCTCTTTTTTGCCTTTAGAAGCGTCTTTATCTTCGACCTCGACGACTTCCTCGACCACTTCCGTGCCGGCATCCTTCGGATCATCCACTTCGACGACCTCTTCCACCACTTCGGTTTCCGGTTCGTCTTTGTGCTTGGTCTGATTCATGACCTGTTCTTCCGAAGCAGCACCCAGGGCTGCCGCACCGGCTTTCTTGGCGGTCTCTTCGTCGATGAGCTTCACATCACCGTGCTGAATAGCGGTCTTTTCTACTTTGATGATGACCTTCGGTGCGATCTCCAGCTCTACGTATTTGTCACGCAGTACTTTGATCGTCCCATGAATGCCTCCAGCCGTTACTACATGATCCCCTTTTCTCAGGGACATCAGGAAACGACCTCTTTCCACCTTCAGCTTCTGCTGCGGGCGATACATGAAGAAATACATAATACCGACCAGCACCAGAAATGGCCATGCCAGACTGACGAAATTCATTACCTGTTCCATTTGATTCACCTCCGTCAAATCATATGGTATTTATTTTACCATACTTTGATGATCGTTGTCTGTAGTTATTTTCTAATTATGTGTCAAAATGTTGTAAAGGGAGCCGGACTCACCGATGATAACCCGCCATGAAGCTCTCTCTGAACTCCGTGAAGTTCCCATCTATGATCGCCTGTCGCATATCACGCATAAACTGGAGCAGGAAGAAAAGATTGTGTATCGTCACGAGGCGGAAGGCAAGAAGCTCTTCCGACTTGTAGAGATGACGGATGTATGCACGGCTGTAGTGCTGACAGGTGTAACACCCGCAGCCCTCCTCAAGCGGTGCCCAGTCCTTCTCATACTTCTTGTTCTTCATATTCATGCGGCCGGAATGCACCATGGCCATGCCATTTCTGGCAACACGCGTCGGGAATACGCAGTCGAACATATCGATGCCGCGAGCCACGCCTTCGACGAGGCAGTCCGGCGTGCCGACACCCATAAGGTATCTGGCTTTATTCACAGGCAGGAACTGGGTGGTGTACTCCAGAATGTCATACATGAGGTCATGCGGCTCACCGACCGAGAGCCCGCCGATCGCCATGCCGTCAAAGGGCATGGAGGAAATCTCGAGTGCGCTCCTCTTCCGAAGATCCTTGTACATACCGCCCTGCACGATACCGAACATGCCGCGATCCGTGCGGGTATGCGCCTTGATGCAGCGCTCTGCCCAGCGCGTCGTGCGCGCTGTGGAATGGTCGGCGTAATCATAGTCTGCCGGATAGGGGATACATTCATCGAAAGCCATGGCGATATCGCTCCCCAGATCCTCCTGCGCATGAATGGAAACCTCCGGAGAGAGGAACTGCTTCGATCCATCGAGGAAGGAGCGAAAGTGCACGCCCTCCTCCGTGATCTTACGCATAGCGCCCAAAGAGAAGACCTGAAAGCCGCCGCTGTCCGTCAGTATTCCCTTCGGCCAGTTCATGAAACGATGCAGCTCGCCAGCCTCTTTGATCAGCTCCGTGCCGGGACGCAGGAACAGGTGGTAGGTATTCGAGAGGATGATCTGCGCGCCCATGTCTTCGAGTTCTTCGGGTGTGACAGTCTTGACTGTCGCCTGTGTGCCGACCGGCATAAACATCGGCGTTTTGAACGTGCCATGAGGCGTGTGCAGGAGCCCTGCCCGCGCGCCGGTCTTCTTGTCTTCGGCGACCAGTTCGTAGTTAATAACCATAGTTTGTAGATCCTTATGATGTCTAAAAGATAGTTGATTAAATTCAGCGTTTCCTTAATGCAAAAACATGGCATCACCGAAGGAGAAAAATCTGTATTTCTGCTTCACGGCTTCTTCATATGCCGCCAGGATGTGCTCACGGCCGGCGAAGGAGGCCATCATCATGACGAGGGTGGATTCTGGAAGGTGGAAATTCGTGACGATGGCATCGACCATGTGCCACTGATAGCCCGGATAGATATAGAGCTGCGTCCAGCCGCTGCCGCTCTCAAGGATACCGCTCTGACCAGCGGACTCCAGCGTGCGGACAGAGGTCGTACCGACAGCGATGATACGACGGCCTTCGGCTCTCGCAGCATTCACTTCTTTCGCCGTTTCTTCACTGACCGTGTACCACTCCTTATGCATTTCATGGTCTTCGATATTTTCTTCAGAAACAGGGCGGAAGGTACCGATACCGACATGAAGGGTGACGAAGAGGAGCTTCGCGCCCTTCTTCTTCATTTCTTCCATAAGCTCCGGGGTGAAATGAAGGCCTGCCGTCGGAGCAGCCGCTGAACCCTTATACTTCGCGTACACAGTCTGGTACTCATCATTGTTGCCAAGTTTTTTGTGAATATACGGCGGGGTCGGCATCTCACCGATCTGATCGAGAAGGCTGTCGAAATTGCCGTCATAGTGGAATTCGACCAGACGTCCGCCGAATTCCGTCTTATCCAGCACTTTGCAGGTACAGTTCTCTGCGAATTCGATCTCTACGCCGGGCAGTGCCTTACGGCCCGGGTTCACGAGGACTTCCCATGTATCATTGCCCTTCGGCGTGAGGAGCAGCATCTCCACCTTGCCGCCGGTATCCTTCTTCTTGCCATAGAGGCGCGCCGGAATGACTTTCGTGTTATTGAAGACGAAAACATCGCCTTCGCGGATCTCGTCCAGGATATCACGGAAATGGTGATGCTCCCACTCCCCCGTCTTCTTGTCAACCATCATCAGGCGGCAGGAGTCACGCGGCTCTGCCGGTTCCTGAGCAATCAGTTCTTTGGGTAAATCGTAATTGAATTCTTCCAGTTTCATGAATATATCTCCTTTGTAAATGGGTTCAGGGTTATAGTAGCAGCTTCGCCGCAAAATATATGTTCGCGGCGGAGCCGCTACCTTCATTTCTCATTTTCCCCCTGAACCACGAAGTTTGAAAGCAGGAATGAGTGGCTAGGGATTAGAAGCAAGCGGTGATCGAAATAGCGCAAATGGTGCGCTGACCGTTCTGCAAGAGAGATCTCTCGGCTACGCTCGAGATGACGACGGCGCGAAGCGCTATCAAAACTCTGCGGCGCTTCCTTATTTTTTGCGCCGCACCACCATTTCGCATTTCTCATTTCTAATTTCTCATTCAAACGAGGCTTTCAAATAGAATCAATGGACGCCCCGCCCCACGGGCTAACCCTGAACCCTGAACCTTGAACCCTTTCATTGATACCACTTTTCCACTTTTGTCCCCTGATAGTAATGCGCGAGGATCTCTTTGTAGTAATCTTTCCCATCGCCGTGCTTTTCCGCCATGGCCTCCGCGCCCCACTGGGAGAGCCCAAGGCCATGACCATAGCCATAGCCGGTGATGATGAGCTGATCTCCTTTGAAAAGGATATCAAACATGGCACTCCTGAGGCCAAAGATCTTTCTCATCGTCACTCCCGAGAGGCTCACCCAGCCGTTGCTGCCGCGGCAGATGAGCTTCTTCACGCGGCCTGCCGGTGTGCGGTCTCCCGCATAATGGACTTTGCCAAACTGTAGATTTGACAGCTTGATATTCTGTATCTTTCCGACGCCATAGCCGGACGCGCTCAGTTTTTTCGAAAACGCTTCCCGCGTCAGCGTGACTGTCCATGGTTTCTTTGTCTGAGGGGAGAGCTCCTCGGGGACGCCCTGCAGGTACGGCTTTGAAATCCCCCAAACATTTTCGCCATACTCCGTGTAGCCACCGCCATCCGCATGGAAGAGTGCATCGATCGCTTTCCCCTCATAGGTGATGACCTCACCGCGGGTCTCCCTGACGGCTTCATCGGTCGCTTTCGTCTCCACGCCGGCACCTTTGTAGACCTGGCTCTCCACATCATCGGTCACATCATAGCCCGATGCGCGATAGCCATTCCTGTGATAGAGGGCATAGGTCCTCGCGGCAACAGCCTGCGCCTTCAGTGCATCGATCCTCCATGTAGGAATGCTTTCGCTGGGAACGACGCCGCGAAGATAGTCCTCCATCGGCACCACATTCACCATCACCACGCCCTCATTCCACGGGGATGGGATGAGCTTCATCTTTCCGCGATAGCGATTTCCTTTCACCGCAAAGGACGGCTCGGTCTGGGCAGGCTCGAGATAAACCGCGGTACCGAGATTTTTTCCATTGATGGAAATCATCTGCCCTGCGCGTGAGATGGAGAATGTCTCCCCTTTCCGATAGGTGCTCACAGTCTTGCCATCGACCGTTCCCCGGCACGCTTCGAGCCCGGTAAGAGAGAGGCGCATGCCGGAAGTGAGCCCCACTTCGATCCAAGGCTCGTCCATCTGATAGACAGGCACTGCTTCCTGATTCTCCGCCTTTTTATTTTCTTTCTTATTCTTCTTTTCTTTCTTCTTTTTCGCTTTTTCTTTCTTAGGCTGCTTCTCTGGAGCCGCTTTCATCTGCTTCGCAGATGGACTTGCCAGCGTTTCCTTCTGCCGGATCGGAATGGTCTCTGCAGATATGACTGCCCCTATAGAAAGAGAAAAACAAGCAGCGAGACAAGCGGATATGATTTTTTTCTTCATATACATGCTCCATGATAGAGAGAAAACGGGCTGATTGATTCAGTGGGTTATCCCTCATGAAATCAAACAACAAAGTATGCGCGTATCCAGCGTCTCCCCTCAATATACCTTCTCCACTTTCGTCCCGGTGAAATAATGCATAAGTATGGTCTTGTAGTAATCTTTCGCCCCGCCATGCTTTTCTGCCATGGCTTCAGCGCCCCATTGTGAAAGGCCAAGGCCATGGCCATAGCCATAGCCGGTGATGACGAGCTGATTTCCGCTGACAGACAGATCGAAAAGGGTACTGTTCAGGTCATAGATCTGCTGCAGACGGTCCCCCGATACCACCCGATTTCCTTTCGACCCGACAAGGGTCACGGACTTTACGCGTCCGGAGATCCCGCGGTCACTCGTCTTATGCGCTTCTCCGATATGCAGGGCTGAAAGCTTGATGCCCTTCAGCCGACCGACGTCTGCCATTTTCGTGAAGGAAGAGAGAGAAATCGTCTTCTTCCATGGAGTCGCGTACTTGTCTTCCGGCACACCTTTGAGGTATGGCACTGGCGATCCCCATACATTTTCACAGTTTTCCGTATAGCCGCCGCCGCTCGCATGGAAAACCGCATCGATCGGCGAGCCGCCGTAGGTGACGACTTCTCCCGCCGTCTCCATGACGGCGCGATTCGTCGCCTCTGTCTCTGCCGATACGCCGCGATACACCTGCGTGCGTGTGTCGTCTGTCACATCGTAGCCGGCTGAGCGATAGCCATTCTTATGAAACATGGCATACGTTCTGGCCGCCACAGCCTGTGCCTTGATGGCATCCATCTTCCAGGAAGGGACGATCTCACATGGCACGACCCCCTTGAGGTAGTCCTCCATAGAGACCTGATTCACCAGTGTTACTCCAGAAGGAGAAGCGATGGCCTTGATCACTCCGCGATATTGATTTCCCTTCACGGCAAAGGCAGCCCCGCTTCCGCTGGATCTGAAATAGATCTTGGCTCCCGCGCTTTTTCCATTGACAGAAAGACCGTTCCCGCTTTTAGAGATCGTAAGCCGCGTCCCCGCCGGATAAGAGCCGAGGCTGCTCCCCGCTTCCACATGAAATGCAGAAAGTCCGGTCAAAGAAAGCTCTCTTCCCGACTGAAGCCCGACCTCGATCATCTGTCCTGCGGACTTATTCTGTTCTGCCTCAGTCCTTTTTCTATGGGACTCAGCAGATGGCTGCGTCTTCTTCTGCCCCGTAGTCTTACGGGTGATCACCCGTGGCGATCTATGGATAGTCACTGTAGATTTTCCAGGGACCGGCTGCGTCGCTGCCATGGATGCCGACCCCAAGGGGAGCAGCAGGGACAATGACAGCAGAATGACCATGTATTTTTTCATAAACAGATACCTTCTTATAGGAGATTTAGGGAAATGTGGCTGCGGTATGTTCCGCATCACTTTTCCCCTTTCGCAGGAAAGGCTGCTCCGATGTGCTCATAGGCTGCCTCAGTGGCAAGACGGCCACGAGGGGTACGGGAGAGAAAGCCGATCTGCATGAGATAAGGCTCGCAGACATCTTCGATGGTCGCGCGCTCTTCGCTGACAGCGGCAGAAATGGTGTCGATCCCGACAGGACCGCCATTGAATTTATGAATGATCGCCTTCAGGATCTGATTGTCCAGATCATCAAGTCCGATCTCATCGACATGAAGCGCAGCCAGCGCCTCTGCGGCAATATCCGCCGTGATCGCGCTCCCCTTCACCTGCGCAAAGTCTCTGATGCGCTTCAAAAGGCGGTTCGCGATACGCGGTGTCCCGCGCGAGCGTCGAGCGATCTCCTCTGCCCCGCTGTCCTCGATCTCGATCTGCAGGATGTGCGCTGCACGGGTAATGATCTTTTTCAACTCCTGCGGTTCATAGAACTGCATATGGTTCGTGATGAGGAATCGGTCACGCAGCGGCGCGGAGAGAGAACCTGCCCGCGTTGTCGCGCCGATCAGCGTGAAATGAGCAAGATCGATGCGGATGGAGCTGGCGCCAGTCCCCTTCCCCATGACAATATCCAGAGAAAAGTCTTCCATCGCAGAGTATAAGATTTCTTCGACATTCCGATTCAGTCGATGGATCTCATCGATGAAAAGTACATCGTGGTCCTGCAATGTCGTCAGGATGGAAGCCAGCTCCCCCGGACGCCCGATGGCCGGACCGCTCGTCACTTTAAACTGCGATCCCAGCTCATTGGCGATGATCTTCGCCATGGTGGTCTTGCCGAGTCCCGGCGGTCCATAGAGCAGTACATGATCCAGCGGCTCTTTGCGCGACTTCGCTGCCTCGATGTACACCTTGAGATTCTTCTTGAAGGCTTCCTGTCCGATATAATCGTCCAGATGCTGCGGACGAAGCGTCGTCTGCCACTCGTCTTTTGGGCTTTCTTCGGTGGAAACGATGCGCCCCTTGCTACCTAGCACCTCTTCCTCTTCACCGCCAAGGCTTTTGATGTATTTGTTCTTCATGAAGACTCCTTTAAAAAAGGTTTAAGGAAATCGATTCCATAGCTTTCAATAAGTTTGAAAGTGGCCTCGAGTGACTAGTGACTAGTCACTAGTCACTTAAATGCCATCTTCTGGCATCGCCGTATTTATGCTTTGCGGCGCTTCCTTACTTTTTTCGCGCCGCACCATCATTTCGCATTTCTCATTTCTAATTTCTCATTCAAGCGAAGCTTTCACTCCCAATCAAAGGACGGCACACCCAAGGGGCTACCCCTATCCTCTGCTCTTCCCAAACTCCCGCAATGCCGCTCCGACGAGCTGAGAAACATTGTCATACTCGCCCGCGAGCCTCTTAAGGACAGGCGCGATCTCTTCCGCCTCATAGCCGAGCGCCATGAGTGCACGCACTGCTTCTCCGCTCACTCCTTCGTCTTGCTCTGCCGCAGAGACCGAAGGGATCTCCGTTTCAACCGAAGCAAAGACACCGACCTTATCCTTGAGCTCGACAAGAAGACGCTCCGCCGTCTTCTTGCCTATACCGGGGAGCTTTGTCAGCTGGGAGACATTCTGTGCCTTCACCGCACCGACAAAAGCAGCCGGCGTCATGGCAGAGAGGATGCCCATCGCGACCTTGGGCCCGATCTTGGAGATCGAGATCAAAAGCAGAAAGAGCTCCTGCTCTTCCTGTCCGAGAAAGCCATAGAGCAGGATCGCATCCTCACGGACTGCCATGTACGTGAAGAGCTTCGCCTCCTCCCCGGTCATGAGCTGCTGACGGGTCTTATCGGAAATGAAAATCCGATACCCGATGCCGCCTGTTTCCAGAAAACAGAAATCTTTGAAAAGGGCCGTCACACGGCCTTTGATATATCCGATCATGAGAAACTATTCCTTTAAGTTTGAAAGCAGGGATGAGTGACTAGTGACTGGTGACTAGAAATTAGTAGCTAGGGATTAGGTTTGCGATACGAGACCCCCGCTAGTTTCAAACCTATGCGGCGCTTTCCTATTTTTATGCGCCGCGCAGTATAAATAGGGCGATGCCCGAAAGTGGAGGCTTCTAATCTCTAACTACTCATACCTGAAACTTCAGCAGGAAAGGAGGGACACGCAATTCATAGAGCGCACCAATCTCCTTTTATAAAATAGGTAAGGAAATCTCCCAGCCACACCAGATCCCTTATCCCCCCGACGTCCAATTCTTATGCTCCAGGCGATAGATCGCTGTCAGCGCGATCGCAAGTGCATCTGCGGCATCGTCCGGATCGATCTTTTTCGTGATATGCATCATGCGCTTCACCATTTCTATGACCTGCTTCTTGTCAGCGCGGCCATAGCCTGTCAGTTGCTGCTTCACCTGCAGCGGCGTCACCGGGATGATGGGAACGTTCTGGCGATAGCCTGCGAGCAGGATCACACCGCGCGCCTGCGCCACCTTGATGCCCGTCGTAATATTCGTATTGAAATAGAGTGTCTCTACCCCCATGAACGCAGGCCGATATGTCGCGATGAGCTCAGCGATGCCTTCGTAAACGATGTTCAGCCGCTCGAGGTCGCTCTGGTCTTTGTACGTCTCAATGACGCCGTAGTTGACCGGAGTGATGGTGGTGCCATGCTTCTCAACCACACCGAAGCCGCAGCGACCGGTACCGGGGTCAATGCCTAAGACGCGCATAATTCTCTCCTTTGCATGCAATCGGTTGTATTATACCATATTTCGCAAAGACACGCAGACGCTAGCGGCGCTCTCCATGAAAAAAACTCAGCCCTCTCGGACTGAGCTTTTCTAAGGAAACACAGATCATTTCGCCAGCTTTTCTCCCGCTGCGATAATATTTTCGATCACCATGGTCGTAGTGACGCTGCCGACACCGCCCGGAACCGGTGTGATGGCTCCGGCTTTTGCCGCAACGGCATCATAATCCACATCCCCCACGGTCTTTCCATCCACGCGGTTGATCCCCACATCGATGACTGTCGCGCCTTCCTTCACCATGTCAGCGGTCACATAGTTTGCATGACCGACGGCTGCGACAAGAATATCTGCCTCTCTTGTGATAGAGGCGATGTCCTTCGTATGCGAGTGACAGATGGTAACGGTCGCATTCTTCGAAAGGAGCATCAGAGAGACCGGCTTTCCGATGACATTGCTGCGTCCGATGATGACGGCTTTCTTCCCATCGATCGGAATCTTGTAGTGATCCAGAATCGCCATGACGGCGCGCGGCGTACAGGCGAAGAGGCCTGCCTTTCCCGCCGTCAGACGGCCCGCATTCGTCTCCGTGAGGCCGTCGACATCCTTATCTGGATTCATAAGAGCGATCATTTTCTCTGCACGGATGCCTTTCGGAAGCGGCATCATCATGAGGATGCCGGTGATTTCCTGATCCGCACTGAGATCTGTCACAAGAGAGCCCAGCTCTTCTTCTGTCACATCATCGGAGGCACGGAAGATCTCTGCATCAATGCCATAGCCCTTGGCGACCTTCTGCATAAAAGATGCGTACATGGCAGACGGCTTGGAGGATCCGGCCAGAATGATGGCGAGCTTGGGTTCATAGTGCTTCTCGCGCAGTTTTGCAAGGCGCAGGGCGAGCTCTTCTTTCAGAGCAGCCGCAGTTTCTTTTCCGTCTAAGATCATTGCCATCAGAAGAGCCCCGTGATATTTCCTTCCTCATCCACATCGATCTTCTCCGCAGCCGGACGGCGAGGAAGCCCCGGCATGGTCATGACCTTGCCGGTAAGAATGACAACAAAGCCAGCGCCTGCAGCAATGCGCGCTTCTCTGACATGGAGCGTGAAGCCCTCCGGCGCCCCGAGCTTGGTCGGGTCGTCGCTGAAGGAGGCCGGCGTCTTGGCGATGCAGACCGGGACATGGGCAAATCCCATCTCTTCGATGTGCTTCAGTTCCTTGGCAGCCGCCGGATCGTAAGCGACATCCGCTGCGCCGTAGATCTCTTTCGCAATGGTTTCGATCTTGTCTTTCAGGCTGCCTTCCAGATCATAGAGGGTGTGATAGCTAGCGCCCTGATCAATGGCGGAGAGGACTTTGGTAGCCAGATCCAGACCGCCTTTGCCGCCTTCTGCAAATACATTGGACTCTGCCACTGCGACGCCGACTTCCGCACAGGCATCTTCGATGACCTTCTTCTCTTCTGCGGTGTCATCGGGGAACATGTTCAGCGCAACAACGATCGGCAGGCCAAATTTCTTCATGTTGGAAATATGGCGCATGAGGTTCGGAAGGCCTCTCTTGACCGCTTCCGGATCGGATTCTGTGAGTTCATTCTTCGCTTTGCCGCCATTCATCTTAAGCGCACGAATGGTCGCAACAAGGACCGCCGCATCCGGCTTTAGACCGGCGAAACGGCACTTGATGTCAAGGAACTTTTCAGCACCGAGATCAGCACCGAAGCCTGCTTCCGTGATGACATAGTCTGCGAGATGCAGTGCCGTCTTCGTCGCAAGGACAGAGTTGCAGCCATGCGCGATATTCGCGAATGGACCGCCGTGAATGAAGGCCGGGACGTGCTCGAGCGTCTGCACAAGATTTGGCTTCAGTGCATCCTTCATAAGAGCTGCCATCGCGCCTTCCGCATGGATGTCGCCCGCAGTGACCGGGGCATTGTCATAGGTGTAGCCGACAATGATCTTGGCAAAGCGTTCCTTCATGTCGCTAATAGAACGAGCCAGACAGAGGATCGCCATGACCTCCGATGCGACGGTGATATCGAAGCCGCTTTCTCTCGGTACGCCATTCGGGTGACCGCCAAGACCGACGACGATGTGACGGAGCACGCGGTCATTCATATCCATGACACGGTTCCATACGACGCGGCGCGGATCGATGCCGAGTACGTTCCCCTGCTGGATGTGGTTGTCCACCATGGCAGCGAGAAGATTGTGTGCAGCGGTGATCGCATGGAGATCGCCCGTGAAATGAAGATTGATATCTTCCATCGGGACGACCTGCGAATAGCCGCCGCCTGCTGCGCCGCCCTTGATGCCCATACAAGGACCAAGGGATGGTTCACGAAGGCAGATCATCGTCTTCTTGCCGAGCTGAGAAAGAGCCTGCCCGAGACCGACGGTGGTCGTGGTCTTGCCTTCACCGGCCGGTGTCGGAGAGATCGCCGTCACAAGGATGAGCTTGCCATTCGGTTTCTTTTCTAGCTCTCTGGTGAATTTCAGAGAGACCTTCGCTTTGTAATGGCCGTAGTTTTCCAGTTCCGTTGCCGGGATGCCGATGCTTTCACCGATTTCAGTGATCGGCTTCATTTCAGCTTTCTGTGCAATTTCGATATCGCTTAACATGTGGATCTCCTTTCAAAAAACGACATGCTCTCACAATGGCTTTCCATTTCATTATAGCATAGGTGGATGGGGCGTGTGCCGGGGGATGGCAGCACTGATTTTTTCTAAACAAAAACCGTCTGAGCAGAAGTTCTGCCCAGACGGTCGGCGTTTCAGATAGTACAGTACCCGTGGTCATTTCCACTTTACTCCGTCAGCCCTGTCCCATCTCCATGTTGTAACCCTAGACTACCATGGCTCACCAGCTATGTCAATGGTACATTATTGAGTGATAGATCTCTCATTCACTGCAATGCACCCACACGGTATCTCCTTTCTTCACATGGATGCCTGCGCCGGGGCTCTGCTTATCCACGAAGCCGCTTCCTTCCGGCGCAAAGCCAAGACCTGCTTTGGTGAGCCATTCCCCTGTGTCTCGCATGGACCAGCCATAAAAACTGGGCAGAAGGAATTCTCTCTCCGCTTCGGAGGGCAGCTTCGGCTTATTCGTCTCAATGGATGGGGTGACAGGTTTAGCATGGTTCTCGCTGTCTTCGATCGTCGGGACAGCGAGGTAGCGCATGATCTGTGTCATGGCTTCTTTGAAAACCGGAGCCGCGACTTGCCCGCCATAGTACGTACCCGTCGGCGTATCCAAGACAACGAGACAGATGGCCCTCGGATCCTCCGTCGGGCCGAAGCCGCAGAAGGAGGCGATGTACTGGTTCTTGAGATAACCGCCGTGCTCTGCATCGATCTTTTGCGCGGTGCCTGTCTTGCCTGCCATATGATAGCCCGGTACCTGGGCATTGCTGCCGCCGCCCTCGGAGACCTCCTTCTCCATCATGTCCTTCACTTCAGTGGCGACCGCTTCCGTGATCGGCTGTCCGATCACTTCCTTTTCCGTGACTTGATAGTCACTGCCGTCGGCATTTTTGATCGAAGCGATGATATGGGGCTTCACCATCTTTCCGCCATTGGCAAGGGCGCTGTAGGCCTGCACCATCTGAAGCGGCGTGACTGCGATGCCCTGCCCGATGGACATGGTCGCAACGTCAATGGGCCGCATGTTTTTCGGTTCAAAGAGAAGTCCCACGCCTTCTCCCGGTAGCTCGATACCCGTCGACCGTCCGAATCCGAATCGCTTCGCATAGTCGGTCATCGTCTCACCACCAGTCAAAAGACCGACATGTGCAAAGCCCGTATTGATCGACCACTTGATGATATCGACGAGACGCACGTCACCGTAAGATTCTTCATTCCAGTTCTTGATGGGATGACCGGATGCCCAGATCACACCCGGGTCATGCCAGACGCGCTTCATATCGTAGGTCCCGGCCGAGAGTGCCGTCGCCGCGATGATCGGCTTGAAGGTAGAGCCCGGTTCATAAATATCGACAACGGCACGGTTCTTGAACTGACGCTCATCCGCTTTTTCGAAATGATTCGGATCATAGGATGGCTGATTTCCCAATGCCAGGATCTCTCCCGTCTTCGGATCCATGACGATGATGATGCCGCCCGTCGCATGGGTCGTCTTCATCGCACGGTCAAGCGCACGCTCCGCATAAAACTGAATGTTCTGATCAATGGTCAGGTACACAGAGCGTTCCTTCTCCGCCTTGAATGGAGTAAGTACTGACTTCAGGATCGGATTTCCCCTGGCATCCGTCAAGATCTGCTGCTTATTCGAGCCGCCGCGGATGAGACTGTCAAGCGACATTTCAAGACCGTCGAGCCCCTTGTCATCCATCCCGACAAAGCCGAGAACATTCGCCGCCATGGAGCCATTCGGATAGAAACGACGGCTTTCATCCACGAAACTGAGGCCTTCCCATTTCCTTTCCCTGATGAGATCCTTTACCCTGTCCGAGTCTTCCGGATCCATCGTGCGCTCCAGCCATACGAAGCTCGTATCTCGCGAGAGTCGTTCCTCGATGTCTTTCTCTTTTTTGTGCAGAATCGGTGCCAGCGCCTTAGCCGCTTCTTTGGGAGAGACATTTAGCATTCCCGGATCGCCATAAAGAGACTTCACCATGATGGAAAAAGCCATTTCCTTCCCATTCCTGTCATAGATCGTACCCCGCGGTGAGTAGAGCGTCTGGCTCCCCTCCGTCTGATTCATCGCCATCTCTTCATAGCGGCTGCCTTCGATGACCTGCACCCAGAAAAGACGCAGCACAAGAAGAGCCACCAAAACACTGATGGCTTTCGAGATGTTGACGCTTCTCATGCGCATTTTATTTCTGGGCTGTCCCTGATTCATGCGAGCTCCTTTCGTGAAATGGGGTGAATGGGGTCAATGGGTTCTACGGGTTCAAGAGGTTCAAAGGGGTTGGTGCGGCGCATAAAAATCAGAAGCGCCGTGGAGTATAAATAGGGCGATGCCCGAAAAGTTCCTGGAGAGCAGGTTTCCCGTTTGGGTTTTCCTATCACCGACCGATGAACCGCGAATGACAAAGATTTCTCGGCAACGCTTTCAATGACGATGCGAGTGCGAGAGAGTCTGATATCTACCCGTCTCCCAATCCCCAGCCACTAGTCACTAGTCACCAGTCCCTTCTAATCCCTATGTCTTTTCGCAAATCGCAGTGCCGCCTCGTGAAGCGCTTCTTCCGTATTATCCAGATCGCCATTCTGCACGCGGAAAAGCAGATTATTCATGCCCTCTGCGACATGCGGAGCAAGAATAGCGGGTACATCCTTCGGATAGTGCAGCTCCTTGCTGGTAACAGGCATACGCCGCGAGAGCTCTGCCATATAGTTGCCGAATGCTTCGTGACCTTCTGTCGCGGAAAGAGGCCGTCCGCAGCCAATGATGTCCGCCTTGCAAAGGTCTTTGAGATGGAGAAAGCTCTCCGCCATCGCTTCAGAAGAAGAGAATACGCGGTCTCTTGCGAGCTGGCGTACCCATTTCTCCGCATCCGCTTCCGGTGAATTAGCGAAAAAATGAAAACGCATATGATTCTCCACCAGCCAGACCACCTCTTCCGTGAAAGCAGGAGACCGGCGATAGCGCATAAGGATATCCCTTGCCATCTCTGCCCCCTTCTTATCATGGCCATAGTCCGTGAGCCGGCCTTTCCGTATCGCGCGGATCCCCGGCATCCCCTTGGCTACATCATGAAGCAGCGCTGCCCAGCGTAAAAGCGGCTCCGGGCTCACCGCCTCAAGCGCTGCAAGTGTATGATACCATGCATCATACTTATGAAATTCCTTTTGCTGCGGCAGCCCCACCAGATGAGAAAGCTCGGGCAGGATGGGGACTTCCATATATGCTCCCTTTTCCTTGATGCGGCAGGAGCAGCGAGCGAGGCCGCTTCGTACCAGAAGATCCATGCCGCGCGCAGCATGCTTCGAAACGAGCAGCCGGTCCATCTCCTGGCGCACACGCTCAAGCGACAGCCCCGAGACCCGCGGGAAAGCACTCTCCATCCCCTCTACCAGCGAGCGGTCCGCCATGAAGTCGAGCTGAGCGACAAACCGGAAAGCGCGAAACAGGCGCAGCGCATCCTCTGAGAAACACTCTCCTGCATCCCCTACCGTCCGAAGACGTTTCCTCTCTATATCCGAAAGTCCACCGAACTCGTCATAAAGGCGGCCGCTGCGATCCATTGCCATGGCGTTCACTGTGAAATCGCGACGCATCAGATCCTCTTTCAGCGTCTTTGCAAAAGACACCTCACTCGGCCGATGGGCATCACTTCCATACCTCTCGCTGCGGAATGTCGTCACTTCGTAATTTTCACCGCCCAGGACAATGATGACCGTCCCGAACCGGCGTCCGCCGCCATTGATCGCTTTCCAACCACGCAAAGCAGCGATAGAGAGCATTTCCTCCGGACGCGCCGACGTGGTGATGTCCCAATCATGCGGCACCTTTCCCATCGCAAGATCGCGGACGCACCCGCCCACGATATAGCCCTCTTTCCCCGCTTCTTCCAGCGCTGCGAGGATCTGCCTCGCCCCCTCATCTATAGCTTGCCCCCGCTCATCACAAGAGCAAGAAGCAAAAGAGCTCTTCGTAAAACAGGAAGAAATCCGATGCAAGAGTCCCACGTGTTTCACCTTCTCTTTCGTATCATTGATTGTATTATATACTCTATCAGAAAGAAGGGAAAGGGAGCAAGCCCCGCTCAAGGCGTTGCGCCCCCTCGTTCTTCCCGAGTCAAGGACGCACGCTCCCTCAGTCAGAAGAGGCCGAAGAAAATCCACGGGAATCTCTCTCTTTTCTCCCATCAGCCCCAGTCAAAAAAGGATGCCTTTCGGCATCCTTTCGCCCTTATTTATTGGGGTGTTTCTTTTTATACATCCGATGCGACACGCAGCCGCCGATCAGCAGAAGGAACAGCAGGATAAAACGCGTGCTGTGTTCCTGAAAATAAATGAGATCATGTCCCAAAACCACCTCGATCACGACCGAGGGGATCTTTCCGATGAGCGTCGCCTTGAAATGCTCCTTCGATGACAGCTTCGACACCACCGCGACCGCCGTGAAGAGAATATTCGGCGAATAGGGGATCGCCCGCGTAAGTATCATATGCTTCACGCTGCTGTACTTATCGAGCTTCTCAAGCATATGCCGCTTCTCGATGAAGCTTCTCGCTTCCTGCCTGAAGAAGATACGCCCGATATGAAAACTCAGCTCGATTCCCAAGACTTCCCCCAGCCAGGAAATCACCAGTCCCGGAATCAGACCAAAAAGAGCTCCGTTCACTGTAAGAAAAGGGATCGTCGGGATCCCGAAGACATTACAGAAAATCAAAAGCCCAATACTCACCGCAAAGGCTCCATAGCCAAAAGAGGAGATATAATCACCTAAGCCATCAATATCCCCCGCCAGTGTCAGCTGAATCGTCTGGTCATAAAATTCCGGGTAGTACGTCTTCATCACGAATACAGAGACCGCGGCCGCAATGACCAGGATCAGTACCCCGATGAATTTCTTATATTCATCTACCATGCTCTACCCTTTGGCCACCCATAGTTTCAGAGGCATCACGGCAGGGCAGCGTTGCAGCGATACATATAGTAAGATCTCTAAAAATAATTTTTACAATTTGTCGTATACATTATAATACATCGCACGGAAATATGCCAATGTAGATCGCAAACTATAATGAGCCCAATGTCAAGACCGCCGAAAAAATTTTTAAGCGTGTTTTTGAATAAAGGTATAAATGGTGTTGTTTCTGGGCTTGATTGATTTACCTCATACTCATATCCGGATGGTCTTTCAGGAAGGTGTCAAACATGGGCTGCAAGCCTTCCATAGTGGCTCCGGAGGCTGCACCGGACAGGATGCTGTTCAAAGAGTCTTTCCCCTTGGCAATGGTTTCATAGACTTCTGCGCCATAGAGTGCTTTTAGCTGTTTATCTCTGGCATTGGAAGCCTTCTTTGCATAATCAATGGTATCTGCTAGTATGTCAGCAGCTCCACCACTGGCGGAAACAGTGAGTCCGCTCTCCTTGTATTCGTGCTTTTCATCACTGTGGTATACATTGTCTTTGCTGGTGATGGTGACATTTTCACCGGTCATAGAAATGTCTTTTCCGGCCAGGATGTCAGAGGCAATCACATGGGTGCCGTGATGAGAAGAGATAGATACATTGCCCTGCAAGCTGCCTACGGTCGACGCTTTCTGCAAGGTATCTGCTTCTTGGTATTGGTTGTTTCTCTTTTCTTTCCCGATGGTAAAGCCCAGTCCGCTTCCCATGAGGCCGCTCTTTTTTACTTGCTTGTCGTAGGTGTGTTGTTCTTTCTCTTCTGCGCTTTCGATGGTGGTGTCTTTGCCGGAAGTCATGGTCACATCATGGGCTCCTACGATGGTAGAGCCTTTGATGGTGATATTGGCTCCTGCTTCCTTCTGTACGGTATCACCGGAGAGTAAGCTGCCGGTGGCTGTTTTGCTTTCGTTGTGGCTCTTGATGGTGGTGGTCTTATGGGAGAGAAGGCCGTGCTCCTTGTATTTCAGGCCGTAGTCATCTTTGGTTTCGTTGTAGCCATTTTCAAGGTTCACGTCACCCTTGGCGGCAACCGTTATTTGACCGTTTTCTGAAAGTACCGTCGTATTTCTGGCACTCAAATTCTCACCCGCCGCGAGGGTGATGGTTTTCCCGGCTGCGAGTGTGTTTGCCGTCTCTGTTTTTCTATAGGTACGGATGTAATTGTCGCTGTTCTCCGTCATGTCTTTCCTGGCTTCGAGAGTATCCGTGTCCAGATGGATGTTGTTTCCTGCTTTTAGGATCAGGGAGCCATTGTCTCCGAAAGCTTCCAGCGTCGCGCCGGTGAGGTGGATGTCTTTCCCTGCTTCCATGAGAAGGACGCCGTCCTTGCCCTTGACGGCGATGCCGGCGGTGGTATGCAGCACATCCTGGTTCTTTTCGTGGCGGAGGGTGTCTGTCATGGTTATGTTTCGTACATCACCCTAAAGATATTTGCTAAAATAGATACATAAATAGAAATACTATCGGTAAACAGATTAAAGCTTCTATCTGCAATTGATTTTTTAGCTTAGATTCATAATCTTTAGGCCCATACTTATAACTAACAAAAGCGCCAAATACACCAACCAAGTATAATACAAGCAATAAGAAGAAAACCGCCAAATTGTAATATTCTCCGCATAAAATATCTATGTCCGATAAAAACATATATAGAGAACCCAATAAAACTAAAAGCCATACAATAAATCTTAACCATAATTTTGAGTGAGAAGCTAATAATTTAACGTCTTCATTAGCCGTCTCATTAACCAAGATAAATACATTAAATAAATACAGACAACAGCCTAACATAATTATATCTATAATAGGTGAATGTAAAAACATTGCTATATTCCTCCATCTTACTTTTATTTATTTTCAATGGTTTTCTTGTTATTTTTATCCAATGTTTCTTTCTTTTGATTTACATATATATTGATTCCAATGCCTCCAGTAATTCCTACTAGCCCCCCAGCAGCCAAACCATATCTAGATAGCACTGACGATGAGATAATTCCAACAGTTATTGGCAATGTGTCATAGCCATCTGCCCGCAATGCATTTTCAAAAGAATTGTACCGTTTATGGTTATCACAAACCTCTTTCAGATAGGCAATGTTTCCCCACGCTTTCATGGTTGCATTGCTCATTTCTTGTCCGATTTGTTCTGCCTCTTTACGGCTTAAATATCCGTACTCTGCTTCATACCAATTAGCAGCGCCCCAGGATAGACCGGTTGATGTTAGGATATCTCGACTCTTATCCCATGCTACATCCTGTATATCTAATGTATCGTCTTTTATTTTAGAGGCAATAACAGTTACTTGTGGTAGTCCTTTAAACCTAGGAATACCGTTCATGCGTTTTTGCAAATCTCTTACCCAGCTATCATAGCCAGTAATAAATTCCTCTGTACTGTCAATTGTAAAGCCTTTGCCAACTAAATAATTTCGTACATTCTGTTTAGCCGTTTCATTACCTATTTCTAATTGATCAGATTCTGCACCAAATAAGTCTGCTTCCGCTGCTATATGTATCAGGTCAAAATGGATTTTATTCCACTCTTCTTCAGAAAGTGCTTGTCCGGTTTTACTCTTCAGCGTTCTCTTTAGCAATGGTGTGGTATCTATGCCAAAGCCTAAATAGTTCCATTTAGAGGCATCTAGAGCAACATTGGCCCCTGTAGCCATATCTTTGGCAGAGGCTCCTATAGTGGCTCCTACTCCAGCGCTGATCCATTGTACGGTATCCGGGTGTTCCTGTACCCAGTCTTCGCCTTTTTTCTTCGTCAGATATCCCATTACATATTCATTTACGCCACCTGACAATGCACCGGTTGCTGCACTTCCGCCTGCCATGTCTCCCATGAGCGCCCCGAAAGCGCCGTGGAGGAGCATCTTTTCCGTAGATCCATCTTTCCAGCCTTTGCTTTCGGCATATGTATGGAGTGCCTGATTGCCGTACTTTTCCAGCATGCCGACGAGCTCTTGCTTTTCTTCTACTTTGGTCTTATCAAAGATTTCTTGCAGCTGATTCAGGCTGTTTTGGGTATCTCTGTTCAGCTTCGAAATATCCTGCTTCTGGTGCTCCCTGTCTGTGATAGTAATCGTCCCTTCCGACACTGCAGACTTAGTCGTGCTGTCAGCGCTTCCTCTGATGGCAGGGGAAATCGATGGCGTGAGGCCCCTCTCATTCAGCCTGGTGCCTTCGTCCTTCGAAGCGTAGGAAATCCCCAGACCGCCCGCTTTGTAGTCTGCACTGTTTTTCATATCTTCCCATGCCAGTGTACCTGTGGTGAGGCGGTTCTTATCCGCATTTGCTACGCTATCGATCAGTCCGCCTTTGAGGCGGGTATTTTCTTTGACCGTTATCTCGTATCCATCACTTCCGGCATGGATGCCGCTTTGCGAAGTAACGCTATCAAAATCGCTTCGCATGCTGCCGCGAGAGGCGTTGCCGGTCAAGTTGACCTTGCCCGGAAGTGTGCTGACATGCATGCCAGCCGAAGCATTCTCCGATGTATAGTGATGAGAGGCCTGCTGGCTCGTGATATTCATATTTCCACCGATATTCATCGTGACCTTACCTCCGCTCAGGGTACTGCCTATCAGGTTCGTGTCTTTCCCGCTGTGGGAAATGAGCTCATTTCTGGCTTGGATAGTACTTTCTTTATAAGAAACTGACGTATCATTCTCTTTGCCTTTTCCTGCATAGAGGCTACCTTCTACAGTAATCGGGGCATGTGCAGAAATAGAAACGCCGAGACTGCCTCCTTTGCTGGACTCGGACATGTTCTGCTGCTACGTCTCTTCCGCTGAAGTAATAGTCAGATTTCGGCCTACATGCCATGTAACATTCTCACCTTCTAAAGCAGAAAATTCGATCCTACCATCAAATTTAGCCCATATGAAGTATTTTCTTTGAAGCTAATGGTCTCCGATTTTAAGTATTGCTAACTATAAATAAGCTGTAGAACAAAAAATGCAATGCCAACGTAATCAACATTACAATGAACGACCATTTTTGCAAAATGGATCTTTTTTCTATCGGTATAGGTTTACCATTAATCTTGTACACGCACATAAGATTCCATTGAAAATAAGTGATATAAATAAATCCGCCAATAATAATACCTGATATTTGGAAAAATAGAGATTGTCCCGTAAGAAAAGGAAATGGATTGTTCACAAGTATATTTGTCGCAGAAAACAATAAATCCATACAACAATCTAAGAGTAGCCAGAAACAAGCTAATCCCCAAATCATTTTTCTACAGAGGCATATCTTTTTCTTTCTTATCAGATAGAAGGTATAGAATATATATACCAAACATAGTAAGCAAGTTGTTAAGCTACTTTGAAATAGATGCCAACGAGTAATTATCATAATTCACTACTCCTTCGCCTTTTCTTGAGTTACAGTATTTTCGGGTTGAACTTTTTCATCTTGACGTTGCTCTTTGAGCTTATTTTCTACACTTTCTTGGAATTTAAGGCCGCCACTGAGATGGGTGTTATCTTTCACGGTGATGTCATAGCCTTCTTGACCGGCTCGGATACTGGCTTGGTCTGTCACGCTTTCATAGGTAGAGTTTGTCTGTCCTTTGGTCGTTCCGGAAGAAAAGGCTCCGCTTTTATGAGTTGCCTTGCTTGTTCCTACAGTAAGTCCTATCCCTTTGCTTTCATTTTGGGCATGGTAGTCATCTTGATCTGGCACGCTTTCGACGATCAGATGATTTCCTACTTTCATGGTGACTGTATCGCCCTGCACCTAACTACCTTTTAAGGTGGTATCTTTCCCGCTTTCCATGGTCAGACTCTTATTGGCTATCACTTGGCTTTCTGTATGTGTCAGGGTTTCTTCTGTTTCATTTCCGTTGCATTTGCTGCTATTGGCATAGAAGGTGTTTCCTGTCGACATAAATCCTACGCCTGCCTGGCTACTCTTGCTGCTTTCCTGAATGTCACTGGTGCTTCTATTCTCTGCAGTGGTTATATGGATGTTCTCTCCAGCTTTCATAGAGATATTGTCAGCTACAGCAGTAGAACCTTTCATTCCCATATCTTTCTTAGCGGTGATTTGTATATCGCCTTTGGCTACTAGGTTACTTCCTACAACTTCGGTGGTTTCTGTATGGGAGGTTGCTTTGAACGCACTGGAGCCTATCCCTACTTTTATACCTGGCATGCCTTTCTCGCTGATGTGATTCAAGGAGTCTTTTCCCTTGGCCATGGTTTCATAGACTTCTGCGCCATAAAGTGCTTTTAGCTGTTTATCTCTAGCAGAGGACGCTTTTTTCGCATAATCTATAGTATCTGTTAGTATGTCAGCAACTCCACCACTGGCAGAGACCGTGAGTCCGCTCTTCTTGTACTCATGCTTTTCGTCACTATGATATACATTGTCCTTGCTGGTGATGGTGACATTGTCACCAGTCAAAATTTTATGGATGCAATCCCAGTTCCTTTAGCTCTTGAATTCTAGGTTGTGCTTTTTCCTGCAACTTAATGTAGGCCTTTTGTTCTTCTGGGGTTAATTCATTTTCAGAATAGACTTGGGTAAATTGTTTTCCATACTTTTCATACTTTGCTATCGATTCATCCAAGTCTTGGGAATCCTTGTCCGGAATATTCTCATTCCGTAGCAAAGTAATATGAAATGGATCTGCCTGTATTATCCAAAACCCATCTCGACCGAGCACGTATAATACCTTATATTGGTAAAACCATCCCATTTCCATTTCATAATCATAGACATTACTATCTAAGTGTGTTGCTATAAAATCAGATCTTGTCTCTGATTGCTCCTCCGGTTGAACATCTTCCAAAAACCACATAGAAGGATTATACGGTTTATAATAATATCTAATTCCTATTCGAAGCTGGGGCCCAAATGCAATAATTGTATTAATATAACTTCCCATTGGATATTTAAAATCAATAAGTGCCCTGGCTGCACCGAATATGGCATGATATCCAAAAATAACCATAAGTAGCCATATAATTACCTTTTTCGGAGTTAACTTTTTCATCATTTTGGCTCCTTCCTATATATGACCCTTTATAGAAGCAGTCCAATTAAATGGTTGCAACGCCCCAATTTTTTGGTATATTACTGCCCCATTATTCATGACGAGCTTAATATGTTCATTTTGGTAGTTTGACCTAGTGAGTTCATGCCAATCAAAATTATAGGTATCACCGACTTCCCCCATATAAAAAATATGACCGCTTTTATCTTTTTCTATGCTAATTGCCAATTTTACTTTACCATAGGCCAGTTGTTGGTCCTTGGCAGCATTCCCTGTTGATCCATTAAAATCCATAGAAGAATAAAAATATTTTTTCTCACCGGGGTTTATGTTTCTCGCTAATTCTTTTACTTTAGTCGCTAATATTTCGGAGTTTTCCAAATCTGTTGACACATCAGAGCCATAGGCAAAGGACAATGGTTCTCCAGTTCCAGCTAAGCTATATTTTAAGAATTGGGAGGCAATTGGTGTATGCAATGTCCGTTCCGAAGCTTCTGCACCAATAAATCCTACTGTTTTTAGCCCACTATAATTCATCATAGAAACTTCCGGCGATTTTAGCGCTAATTTCGTAAGAAAGTTCTCTCTTGAATCTGCCAAGTCAGCAGCCAAGTTTCTTTCTAGATCCATCTTAGCCTCATACCAATCTGAATGATTGCATTCTTCTGATAATGAATGATTTTTCTTGGCAGTCACATTAATGCCATGTAGTTCATAGATGTTCCCTAGTGTATCTGACTTGGATTGATTAAAGTCATGTGTTTTCCTGATTATATTCAGATCCTCCTGATGTGCTTCCATAAATTCTTTAAAATACACATTCATAATGCGTGCTATATTCTCATCATCAATGCCATGTTCCTTTAAGCAATCTACCACGGCATTTTCGGATTCTTTATTACCATATTCCCAATATTTTGATTGATCTGCTTCCGGATCCAATGAGCGGACTTTGACTAAGATATCCAGTAGCAGTCCTTCGATTTCTTTGTCTGTCATTTGTTGTCCGCTCTTTTTGCATAGAAATTTTTTTACATCGTCTTCTGTAAGTCTTTCGTAGGCTAATTTATTCCACTTAGTTGCAGTCAGGGCAATATTAATTGCATCAGATACATCTTTACCACTAAGTTTTCCTATAGCAGCTCCTACTCCAGCGCTGATCCATTGTACGGTATCTGGGTGTTTCTGTACCCAGTCTTGACCTTTTGTTTTGGTTAAGTATCCCATCATATACTCATTCACACTGCCAGATAAGGCACCGGAAGCCGCACTGCCTCCTGCCATGTCCCCCATTAGGGCGCCAAAGGCTCCATGAAGCAGCATCTTCTCTGTAGAACCATCTTCCCATCCTTTGCTTTCGGCATATTTATGGATTGCCTGATTGCCGTACTTTTCCAGCATGCCTATCAGTTCCTGCTTTTCTTCTACTTTGGTTTTATCAAAGATGTCTTCCAGTTGATTCAATGCATTCTTGGTATCTCGATTCAGAGTGGATACATCTTGTTTCTGGTGTTCTTTATCTGTAATCGTAATAGTTCCATCTGCTACAGCCGACTTGGTCGTACTATCTGCTTTTCCTTTGACGGTAGGTGTCATGGATGGGGTCAGCCCTTTCTGGTTCAGCTGCGTATTAGTATCTTTTGGCGTATAGGAAATCCCTGCTCCGCCTGCGTTATAGTCTGCTTTGTTGTCCATATCTTCCCATGTTAAGGTTCCGGTGGTGAGGGTATTCTTCTCTTTGGCTGCGTCACTGTCTATAAGGCCGCCTTTGAGATGGGTGTTATCTTTCACGGTAATGTCATAGCCTTCTTTTCCTGCACGGATACCTGACTGGTCTTTAGCACTTTCGTAGTTGTTCTTGGTATTGCCTCGACTAGCTCCACCGCTAAGGCTTGTTTTTCCTTCTTTTACACCATAATTCATAGACACGCCGGCTGAGGTGTTCTTTTCTTCGTAGGTATTTCTTTCTTGCTTGGTTTCGATGGAGAGATTACCACCCACATTACCGGTGACTCTATCTCCCGCCATAGTGCTTCCTGTGATGGTGGTATCCTTTCCGCTGGTAAAGGTCAGGTCTTTATTGGCATGGATGTCACTCTTTTCATAGGTCGTGGCATTTTCTTTTACATTGCCTTTGGCTTTGCTATAGCTGGCCTGAATGCCTTGCAGTCCGCCAATACCAATAGAAGCACCAATGCTGCTGCCACTGGACTTGGTTTCTTCTGTTGTCTTATTGCTGTTTTCTGCAGCAGAGATAGTAATATCCTTTTTTGCTTGCAGATTGACATTTTCTCCGCTGACTTGGCTTCCTTTGATTTGAATGTCTTCTTTGGTGGCTTTGATAGTTACATCTCCACTAGCCTGGATCTGGCTGCCTTGTGCTACCGTGCTTTCGCTATGGCTTTCTGCATGGCTATGACTGCTTCCGACACCTACATTCAGGGTAAAGGTATTCTTTCCGCCCAGCTGGTTATCTTTGACTTTATCCGCTTCTTTCCAATCCTTACCTTTAGCCCAAAGATCACTTTCTTTACCAGCTTTGTCATACAAACTATCGATAACGTCTTGCTGCCCTTTATATGTCTTAGAAATTTGATTGGCTTCTTGACCTGCCTTGACAGCATACAATCCAGCCAACCGTTTATCCTTCACTTCACTAGCTCGGGTAATAGGTTGTATGACGCTATTGATGGCATCAATGGTCGCACCACCGACAGAGACCGTGAGTCCGCTCTTCTTGTACTCATGCTTTTCATCGCTGTGATATACATTGTCTTTACTGGAGATGTCTACATTTTTACCCGTCAGAAAAATATCTGTTCCCGCAATGATGTCTGATGCATTCACATGTACATCTTTACCCGATTCAATTGTCACATTTCCAGCAATACTGCCTACGGTAGAACCTTTCTGCGTCACATCAGCATCGCTATACTGATCGTTCCGTTTCTCACTACCGATAGTAAATCCTAATCCACCACTAAGAAGTCCGCTCTTCTTGACGCGTTTCTCATAGTCGTGCTGTTCTACTTCTTCTGCACTGGTGATAGTCGTATTTTTACCAGACGTGATAGACACGTCGTTCGTACCTACCACATTGGATGCGGTGATAGTGGTGTTTCCAATAGAAGTAATGCTTATTTTGTCTCCAGAAAGCATACTGCCAATTGCCGTCTTGCTTTCGTCATGGCTTTTTATGGCTGTTGTCTTATGAGAGAGGAAGCCACTTTCTTTGTACTTTAAGCCGTAGTCCTCCATAGCTTTATTATATCCGTTTTCGATGGTTACATCATCAGCAGCTTTCATGGAAATCTGCCCATTTTCACTAGCTACGGTGGTACTTCTCGCTTTGATATCATTGCCTGAAATGAGCGAGATATCTTTCCCGGCGGTCAAAGTATTCGCTGTTTCTGTCTTGCGATAGGTGCGGATATAGTTGTCATTATTCTCAGTCATATCTTTCTTGGCTTCCAGACTATCCGTATACATAGTGAGATTGTGCCCAGCAGAGAGGATCATAGAGCCATTTTCGCCGAGTGCTGCTAGCGTAGCACCAGTCATGGTGATGTCTTGTCCTGATTGCATGAGAAGTACGCCTTCTTTCCCTTTCACAGCAATGCCGGCGGTAGTATCTAGGATATCCTGGTTTTGGCCATGTTGGACGGTGTCTTTCATAAGAATGTTTCTGCCTGCATCGAGTAAGATTTTGTTTTCTCCCTCGATGATACCACTATGTACAATATCCTGGCTAGCTTTGAGGGAAATGTCATTGCCGAAGATGGTGCCTTTGTTCACGATGTTCTTGGACTTAGTGACGATGGTATTTCCTTTGAGTGTGCCTTGGTTCGTCAAAGTGCCCTTGGTATCTGTAATCAAGGTATTGGCACTGATGAGGCTGCCGTCTTCGGTGAGGGATTTTGCCGTGCTGGCTTTGAGATACACATGAGGATAAAGAACCGTGTATGTCTTGCCATTCACGGTGACGGTGGTGGTCTCGAGCCAGACCATGTCACTGGTGAGGCTTGCCAT
>ERZ1026884.105-NODE-105-length-58154-cov-11.324739_pt1 | contig 58154 bp, 34 predicted proteins | sample MGYA00380172_ERZ1026884 | MGnify/ENA primary metagenome ERZ1026884 (study PRJEB33269, sample SAMEA4719808) | human gut metagenome | biome: human-associated habitat; feature: organic feature; material: feces | place: Cameroon | collected 2013-10 ... | reverse complement strand
GTATATTATATTAAATGGCAAAGTATATTATATTAAATGCCCAAGTATATTATATTAAATGGCAAAGTAATATATATTAAATGGGCAAGTAATATATATTACTTTTTTGAGGAGATTTATTTTGACTTTTCTCCCCCTTCTATCGCATTCTTTACCACCGCCAAAACATCGTCGCCATACTTCTCTGCCTTGACTTTTCCACAGAACGGAATCTTGGCAAGAGCCTCCTTGTCCTGGGGCAACAAATTGGCAATGGCTATCAAGGCTTTCTGCTGCAATATGCAATAAGTAGGCATGTGTGCTTTCATTGCACGTTGGCGTCGCCATTCGGTTAGCGCCTCAAGCACCTCGGGATGCAACACCTTAAGCTCTGGAACAGCCGAACCAGCCTTGTCCTTTGCCTCTATCCTTGTATTTGTAGCTGGCTTGTCTTTAGCCTCAACCATTGATTTTGCCGAAGACCTGTCCTTTGCCACCGTTTTTTGTTTTGCCGTATTCTTCTTTGTACCCTCATTAACCTTGCCCATCAACACCACAGCACGCTGATGTAGATATTCGTTAAGACTGAACCCATCGTCCTTGACATAGTTGAGCAAGGCACGTTTCTGCATAACAAGTTCCTTAAGCGTAGCCAGCAGCTCTGCCATCATCTTCTTAACCTCAGGCGTGTCGGTCTGTACATCAGTATTCTTTACAAGCGTCTCAATGTCGGATATGGTTCGTGCAAAATAAGTTGCGCCCTTGGTAAGTCGCTCTTGCAGATGCACATCATTCTGATAGTCGGGTGTAGATATCACAATCTGGTTGTACTGCATTTTAAAACGCTCGGCCACGTCATACAACTGCGTCTTTATAACCTCCAGCCGTGCCTTATACTCAATAATGAGTTTAGGATACGAGCGACGGAAGTGGCCCATAAGCAAATCAAGCATACGGTTGAACGCGCTCATTAAAGGACGGAAGTCGAACAATTCGCTAAGTACCGACAGATAATAGTCGCGTTGCAACAGGTCTATCTGTTCCTTGTTAGGAGTATGCTCTACTGCACGGCTTACATAATCGTCTACAGCCCCGTCGCGTATAATAGCCGACATAGGCAGAGGTGCGCTAAGCACCAATCCCTCAAGCGTGCGACATCTTGACAATGCCACATAAGTTTGTCCATGAGTAAAGGCTCTCTGAACATCGATTATAGCACGGTCGAAGGTCAAACCTTGGCTCTTATGCACAGTTATAGCCCAAGCCGGCTTGACAGGAAACTGCTTAAAGGTTCCCTCAACCTCTTCTGTTATCTCGTTAGTCCGTTCATCTATTTCGTAGCGAGTATTCTCCCATTGTTCGGGTTCCACCTTTATCACCACACCAGTATCCTTTGTACGTACAAAGAAGTTCTTCTCGTTTATCTCCGTCACCGTACCAATCATGCCATTGTAGAAAGCCTTGTCTGCCGACGAATCGTTCTTTACAAACATCACCTGTGCACCTTCCTTTAGCGTAAGTATTTGCTCTGTAGGGAAAAGCATCTCTGGATACTTGCCCGAAATGGATGCCTCGTAGGTGTAAGACTTACCAGGCAAAAGCGCAAGCTGTCGTTCATTCTCCTGCTGAGCCTGATAGTTGTGCGTTGTCAGCCTGATATATCCCTCCTCCACTCTTGGCTGAAAGTTAGGAATATAACGCGAGTTGAGAGCGGCAAGCACCGAACTGTCGGCACGGTTGTCGCGCACACGGTTCAGCAGTTCTACAAAATGCAAGTCGCTCTGTCTATATACTGTCTTAAGCTCCACAATAGCATAGCGTGTACTTTTAAGTGCTATGGACGAGAAGAAATATGGCGTGTCGTAATAGCGCGACAGCATTTGCCACTCGTCGTCTTTGGCAACAGGCGCAAGCTGACCCAAATCGCCTATCATCACCATCTGCACACCACCAAACGGCAATTGGTTCTTGCGGAAACGCCGCAGCACGCTGTCAACAGCATCCAATAGGTCGGCACGCACCATGGATATCTCGTCTATCACAAGTGTATCGATAGATTGTATTACACGTATCTTCTGCTTGGAGAAACGGTATTGCTGTTCCTTAAGTTTGTACTGGGCATCGGGAATGAATGGAGCAAACGACAACTGGAAGAACGAATGTATGGTTACACCTTCGGCATTTATGGCAGCAATACCAGTAGGTGCCACTACCACAATACGCTTAGACGATTCCTCCTTCAGTCGGCGCAAGAATGTTGTCTTACCAGTTCCAGCCTTACCCGTAAGAAAGAGGTTAGTGTTTGTAGTCTCTATTATGTCCCACGCAAGTTGCGCCTGTTCGTTTATGTCCATATATACCGATATGCTTGTTGTTTAAAGTGAATGAGTCGACTAAAAAAGTTGACTTAAATTAAATTCCTACAAAAGTACTAATTTAATTCCAACCCTCCTAACACAATCACACGATTTCTGCCTGTTTTAATTTTGTCTATTAAATAAATGGTTGTAATTTTGCATACGATAACGTGAGTACTATATATATGATTAAAGCACTATTCTTTGATGTTGACGGCACACTTGTAAGTTTCAACACACACAAAATTCCCACATCCACAGTTGAAGCACTTGAAGAGGCAAAAAAACGTGGCGTAAAGCTATTCATTGCCACTGGTCGACCTATACAATTGCTCAACAACATACCCGAGGTAGAACATCTTATGGACGGATATATCCTTGCCACTGGCGCCCTATGCACTTACAAAGGCGAGGTTGTGCGCGAGGATCTTATACCCCAAGCCGAAGTGGAAGCTCTTATAGACTTTTGCAAGCAACACGGCTTGCCGGCAGTAGTGGTAGGAAGAGAGGATATACAACTTATAAACCGTGATGAAAGGTTTGAGGATATCTTCCGTAATCTGCTCAACGTTACCTACAACAAGTTTGATGTGTCTATGGACGAGGTTATAAACCAGGGCATACTGCAAATAACACCCTTCATAACCGAGGACGAAGAAGATATTATCAAGCCTCAGCTAAAGAGTTGCGCATCGGCACGATGGCACCCAGCTTTCTGCGATATCAACAATAGCAATGCCGATAAGGCTAACGGCATACGCGCCATAGCACAAAAGCTTGGTATAGACATTAGTGAGACAATGGCATTTGGCGATGGCGGCAACGACATTTCTATGCTGAAAGCTGCTGGCACAAGTGTGGCTATGGGCAATGCTTTGGACAAGGTAAAGGCCAATGCCAGCTACGTTACTACAAGCGTAGACGAGGATGGCATAGCCAATGCACTTAGACATTTCGGCATAATTTAGTTGATAATAAAAAGCCTACTATGCTATATATACAGCAAATAGTGGCATATTAATAGCCGAATTACACGCTTTTTTACTAATTTTGCAAGGAATATCCAATTTATGGATCATAAGCAATAAAACAAAGAAAAAAATAAATAATAAAAACACTTATGGAATTAGCAAGTAAGTACGACCCACAAGCAGTGGAGTCGAAATGGTATCAGTACTGGCTTGACAATAAGCTATTTAGCAGCAAGCCCGACGGACGCGAACCCTACACTATCGTTATACCGCCGCCAAACGTTACTGGCGTGCTGCATATGGGCCATATGCTTAACAATACTATTCAGGATATCCTTGTACGTAGAGCACGTATGGAGGGAAAGAATGCTTGTTGGGTACCTGGCACCGACCACGCATCTATCGCTACCGAGGCTAAGGTAGTAAACCGCCTTGCCGAACAGGGCATAAAGAAACGCGACCTTACACGCGAGCAGTTCCTTGAGCATGCTTGGAACTGGACTAACGAGCATGGAGGCATTATCCTAAAACAGCTACGTCGACTTGGCGCAAGTTGTGACTGGGATCGCACAGCTTTCACTATGGACGAAGAGCGTTCGGAGAGCGTGCTCAAGGTATTTGTCGACCTGTACAAGAAGGGTCTCATCTACCGTGGTCTGCGTATGGTAAACTGGGATCCTAAGGCTCAGACTGTGCTTTCTACCGAAGAGGTTATCTATCGTGACGAGAAGAGTCATCTGTTTAACTTGCGCTACTATGTAGCCGATACCGACACAAACCCTGTTGTACCTACAGGTTGCGAGGGCGAGGTTCTGCATCAGGATGCCGATGGTCGCTACTATGCTGTTGTTGCAACTACACGTCCAGAGACAATCATGGGCGATACAGCTATGTGTGTAAACCCTAAGGACCCGAAGAATCAGTGGTTGCGTGGTCATAAGGTTATTGTGCCTTTAGTAAACCGCGTTATTCCTGTTATCGAAGACCGTTATGTAGATATCGAGTTTGGTACAGGATGCTTGAAGGTTACTCCTGCACATGATGTCAACGACTACGCACTTGGCAAGACACATAATCTTGAGACAATCGACATCTTCAACCCAGATGGAACCATATCTGAGGCAGCTGGCATGTACGTAGGTATGGACCGTATGGATGTGCGCAAGCAGATTGCTGAGGACCTTAAGGCAGCTGGCCTTATGGAGAAGATTGAGGACTATGACAACAAGGTGGGCTATTCGGAGCGTAATCAGGATACGGCTGTTGAGCCACGTCTATGTAAGCAATGGTTCCTCTCAATGAAGCACTTTGCTGATATAGCTCTGCCTCCAGTACTCGAAGGCAAGATTAAGTTCCACCCAACTAAATACGTAACAACCTACCGCAACTGGTTGGAGAACATTCAGGACTGGTGTATCTCACGTCAGCTTTGGTGGGGTCATCGCATACCTGCCTACTTCCTCCCAACAGCTGAGGGCGAAGAGGAGAAGTATGTTGTAGCGCTTACTAAGGAAGAGGCTCTTGAGGAAGCCCGCAAGATTAAGGGTTACGAGAACATCACAGCCGATCAGCTTGTTCACGACGAGGACGCTCTCGACACATGGTTCTCTTCATGGCTTTGGCCTATATCTCTGTTCAACGGTATTAACAACCCGGGCAACGAGGAGATTAAGTACTATTACCCAACAAGCGACCTTGTAACTGGTCCAGACATCATCTTCTTCTGGGTAGCACGTATGATTATGGCTGGCGAGGAGTATATGAAGGATGTGCCTTTCCGCAATGTTTACTTCACAGGTATCGTGCGCGACAAACTTGGCCGTAAGATGTCTAAGAGTCTTGGCAACTCGCCCGACCCAATTGGTCTTATCGAGAAATACGGTGCCGACGGTGTGCGCATGGGTATGATGTTATCTGCTCCTGCCGGCAACGATATTCTATTTGACGAGAGCTTGTGTGAACAGGGACGCAACTTCAATAATAAAATATGGAATGCATTCCGCCTTGTTAAGGGATGGCAGGTAGCCGAAGGCGAGCAGCCTGAAGCTAATGCTATTGCAGCCAAGTGGTTTGAGGCTAAGCTTAAGCAAACCAATGCCGAGGTTAACGACCTCTTCTCTAAGTATCGTATATCAGAGGCATTGATGGCTGTATACAAGTTGTTCTGGGATGAGTTCTCAAGCTGGTATCTCGAAATGGTTAAGCCTGCATACGGATCACCTATCGATGCCACAACATACAATCAGACTCTCTCGTTCTTTGAGACTCTGCTGAAGATGCTGCACCCATTCATGCCATTCATCACAGAGGAGTTGTGGCAGCACATATATGACCGTAATGAGGGCGAATCGATTATGCGTGCCGAACTTAAGCTTGATGCTCCTTCTGATGAGGACAACGCTGTGGTAAACGCTATCGAAAGCGTTAAGCAGATTGTTGGTGGCGTGCGCACCGTGCGCAATCAGAAGAATATTCCTAACAAGGATGCTCTTGTGCTTCAGGTTGTAGGTCAGAACAATTTCGAGGCTTACGCTTCTGTCATCAGCAAAATGGCTAATCTTTCTGCCATTAATGTAGTGGCCGAGAAGGACGCTACTGCTTCTGCCTTCATGGTAGGAACAGACGAGTTTGCTGTACCTCTTGGCGATATGATTGACGTTGAGGCTGAGATTGCCAAGCAAGAAGCTCAACTTAAGCACCTTGAAGGATTCCTTGCAGGCGTTAAGAAGAAGCTGTCTAACGAGAAGTTTGTAGCTCATGCTCCTGAGGCTGTAGTAGCCATGGAGCGCAAAAAGCAGAGCGACTCTGAGGAGAAAATTGCAGCACTGAAGGAATCGCTGGCAGCGTTGAGAAATAAATAATATAAAAGGGTGTATCAAAAAAGGAGTTATAGGAAGTTGGGCTATGCCCAACTTCCTTTAACTTCTCTTTTGACACCCTCTTCTTTTTTTAAACCCTTTCTTTATATGCTTAAACATTTCTTCCTAATACTTTTCTCCATCATCGTCCTTGCATCGTGTGGCGGTAACGACGATCCAGTAAATCCGGTAAAACCATTTGTGCCTACCAAGACTAAGAACACCTTGTTTGTATTTATGCCATATACAGCCAACAACAATGGTGGCAATAGTCTGTACTTTAGCTTGAAGGGAAACATTGAAGACATGGAGCGAGCTATTGAACAAGAGAAGGGACTGGGCAACTCGCAGCTTATCGTCTTCATATCTGAGAACATCAAGACAAGCCACCTTATATATATAAGCTATAACAAAAACAAAGGCAAATGCCAACGCGACACCCTAAAGACATACACCGACTACGACTATACAATACCCGAAGGCATAACATCTTTGCTTACCAGCATTAAGCAAATGGCACCTGCCGACAACTACTCTATGATTATTGGTTGCCACGGAGAGGGATGGATGCCTAAACCTAAAAGCACTCAGACACGCTACTTTGGTGGTACAGCCATACCTATAGATATATCCGACTTTAACGAAGGTATAAAAAATGCAGGAATGAAGATGAACTTCATACTGTTCGATGACTGCTATATGTCGGGAATAGAAGTGGCTTATCAACTGAGAGAATCATCCAACTATCTCATTGCCTCTACAAGCGAGATGATGGGATATGGCATGCCATATCACCTTATATTGAAGTATATGCTTGCCGACAATCCCAACTACGAGGCGCTATGCGAAGACTTCACTAAATTCTATATCACATATAAAAGCGGAATCCAACCTATGCCATATGGCACTATTGCCGTGACCGATTTGAGCCAAACAGAAACGATGGCTACATTTATGAAGATGGTCAATAGCACACACACTTTCGACATCGACAAGATAGACGATGTACAAGACCTCGATGTGGAACACTTCGACCCTACCGTTTACTTCGACTTCGGTAGTTATCTGCGTGTATTGTGCGGCGATGATGCCACCACTTATACAGAAGGTACAAAGTTGCTTGATAAGCTTGTGCCGTATAAAGGTACAACGGGCATGATATACTCAGGGGCAGGAAATAAATCACTGAAGCTTAAGGAATACTCTGGTCTTACCATATCCGACCCTTCGATTAATTCAAGTGCCATTAAGACAAAGAAGCAAACAGCTTGGTGGAACGCCACACATTAAGCCTAAACGCGCCTCAACTTGGTTGAAATGTCTTAAGTATTGGTAAACAATTACGCTTTTAAGTAATTTAAACATAAAAGATGCGCTATGGATTTTTTTAGTATAAAGTAAAGTCGTATCTTTGCATCGTAGTTTTTTCTCATTAATTAGCTATCTGGGTCTCAGCTCTTCGTGATGAAGGGTTGGGACATTTTTTTTTAATTAATTGCCAGTTAATATCTAATAATTCGAAACTAATATCTAACAACATACGTTAAAATCGATATTCCACAAACAGTTTTTGTGTGTATCCGCAACCAACAAATGGGCATTTAAAGTATCTTTGCCAATAGAAAATCTAAAACATTAGATAAACCCCTCAATCATATATAAACATGAAAGATTTCAATACATTAACACGTGCCGAGATGCAGATAATGAATATTCTGTGGGATAAAGGTTGTGGTATGACAACGCACGAGATAATAGACGTTTATCCCGAGCCACGTCCCGCCTACTCCACTATCGCCACATTTATGAAAATTCTTACGCACAAGAAGTACGTAACATCTTATAAACGCGATGGCGGAGGCAAGACATACGTGTTTTCGCCTTTAATAACAAGAGCCGAATACACACGTCATGCTATGAAGGAAGTAAAGAAATCGTTCTTTGGTGGCAGTCTACATTCACTCATCTCGTTCTTTGTGAAAGAAGAGAATATCTCGGACGAGGAACTGGAGGAGATACTAAATCTGATAGACAAAGGTACGGAGAAAAGAGATAATTCAAAAACAGAAGAACTATGATACTACCTTATATTATAAAATCAGCCTTGGTATTGGCTCTGCTATACATTTGCATCATGCCATTGCTCGAAAAGGAGACATTTCATCGGCTCAACCGAATAATCATACTTGGATGTCTGATCCTTTCATTTTTTGTTCCGTTTATTCACTTCACGGGCGGCACAAATCCAACAGTAAATATGCTTCGCCAAGCAGTACAACTACCAGAAATAATGATAGACGGCAATGGAAGCGAACAGTCGATATGGAATTTGGCTGACATCATGATCTGTATATATATAATAGGTGTCGTGGCTATATTCACAATGACAGTGGTTCAAACAGCCTCTCTGATACTGCGTTTGCGCAAATGCGAGCAGATCGCCGACAATAGAGGCAACACCATAGTTCTTACCGATTATACAATAAGTCCGTTCTGCTTCTTCCACTACATAGTGATGAACCGCGACGACTATGCCAACAACCGTGGGTTCATACTCACACATGAACAGGAGCACATACGCTTAAGGCACTACATTGACCTCATCATTCTTCAAGTAGCCACTATCATACAGTGGTTCAATCCTTTCGTGTGGCTGATAGGCAAGAATCTGAAAGCCATACACGAGTTTGAGGTGGATGAGGCAGTATTAAACAAAGGCATTGATGCAACACAATATCAACAATTTCTTGTAATAAAGGCGGTTGGCAATCGTCTGCAGCCCTTTGCCAACAACCTTAACAAAGAGTCACTAAAACGAAGAATCATTATGATGAACCAGAAAAAATCAAACAGATGGATGATGCTCAAGGCATTGTTCGTTATCCCAGTGGCAACACTGGCAGTAAGCGTATTTGCCAACACTTCAGACATGAGCAGTATGGCAAAAGCAGCAAACACCACAGCAAACAGCATATCAACAAACAATATGCAGACAAAACAGTCTGACATTAAATCCTCTGACAAAGTTGAGGTGATGCCAGAATTTAAGGGCGGAAACAAAGCAATGATGGAATTTCTTATGATGAATATGAAATATCCAGAGTCTGCTGTCAAAGCCAAGCAGCAAGGCAAAGCAGTTGTAGGATTTGTTGTTGGAAAAGACGGAACAGTTAGCGACGTCTACATTGAAAAGTCAACCGGATATGATGTGCTTGACAACGAGGCTATGCGTGTGGTTAAGTCTATGCCAGCATGGGAACCAGGCAAGCAAAAGGGCAAGCCCGTTGATGTGAAGTACTTTGTGCCGATAACCTTCAGACAAAAATAATTGAGAAAAGGGAATGTAAGAATACTGTTGCTGTATTTTTACATTCCCTTTTTTGTGTATTAACACTTAAACCTTTCTCAACTTCAAGTCAGCAAGCAGAACAGCCAATTCTTTTTCTTCTTTTGCTGCATTCTTTGATTTCCATGCCACAATAAAGCGTACGCTTGCCGATGCAACATTATAACCCTTAGTCTCCCATTTGGCAAGTTTGTCTATCATGCCTTGTGAGAGTCGGGCTATGGCTTTGCCAGTTGGAGCACAACACAGATATGGAGCTTTATAAGTAAGTTCGTCACCACTACGCAAGGCAAGAACTTCCTGTTTGCTATATTTGAAATAATCAAGATATACATCCTTGTGCGAGAGTTGCAGCACAATTTCCTCCGGCACAGCGTATTGATGAGAATCCATGATGCGCTGACAATTATGTATACTGTCGAATACGTCACCATTGGTATGGATATACAGATTATGCTTGGCTCGGGTTATTCCTACGTAATATCTACGCAGAAGTTCTTCAGTGTGATTGAATTTATCGGATATCAGCATATACACATTGTCAAACTCACGACCTTTCGACTTATGGACTGTAGACACCACCACTTCGGCATCTGAAACATCACAGAAATCCTCCACCGACGACTCAAATACAAACTCTCGCAAATCGCTATGGTATTTGGCACGGTTAGTCTGCTCGAACATCTCCACGCAGCGACGCACGTATTGCAGACTCTTGCTCATAGCATACTTGCTGAAAGTCTTTTGCTTCGCCTCCTCCCATGCCTCATCAGCGATGAGTGGTGACTGCTTTCTGCTGTCAACACACTTCATAAAATAACGCATCTCCATCAGATTGGAAAACCGCAATCCTTCCAACGACTGTATCAGCTTGGCTTTTACACCGCGACCGTTCAGCAACGCAAGCATAACAACCGCTTCCTCGTTGGTCTGCGTCAGTATGCACGTAGTTCCATTGCCACGCTTCATTATGTCGTCGGCAACGGGCAGAAACATGTATTTGGAGATATGACGTGTTATTCTTACCTCACCATCATCATCACTCATCGACAAAATCGGGGCTGTCTTAAGTCTATACCTTACCGACTTGACAAAATCGTTTGCTGCTCCAACAACAAGGCGTGAGCTGCGATAGTTCTCAGTCATCTCAATGAAACGTCCACCCGGTTCCTTACTCAACTGAAACATATACTTCGAATCTGAGCCACGAAACTCATAAATGTTCTGGTCGTCATCGCCAACAGCAATGACTCGCATATCCTCATTGGCCGACATAAGAGCCGAAACCAAAGCATAGTCGTCACTGCCCATATCCTGTGCCTCGTCAATCACAAGCACCGTCTTGCCGATGTGGTTTTGCTCCACTTCACCATTGTTTATCATCTCGGCAGCCTTTGCCTCAACGCCACTCACATCGTCAAGATTGCCTATACGCCCGAGCAAGTCGAAGCAATAAGAATGGAATGTCTTTATCTCAACAAAGTGGGCGGCATTGCCAATAAGCTGCATCAGTCTCTGCTTGAACTCAGTAGCAGCGGCACGCGAGAATGTAAGCATAAGCAGCTGCTCATGCTTCACATCTTCAAGCAAGAGCAACGACGCAAGCTTATGCACCAGAACGCGTGTCTTACCACTGCCTGGACCTGCCGCCACTACAATACAACGCGACTCACGGTCCTCTATAATCTCTTTCTGTCGAGCCGACAACTGTCCGAAAAGCTCGCGGTATTTGGCAGGAGTAACGTTGCGGTTGATTTCATTCACACGATTGCCCTTAAAATACTTGCCGATGAACTGGCGATAGTCCATCTGAAAATAGTCGTGCACATATTGTAGGGCAGCGTCATAGTCGCTGACCATCAGATTAGCATATTCGCCCACTATATGTATCTGCTGAATCTTCTGCTTGTAGAATTCATTGAGCGTACGATAGTCGTCCTGCTTATAGCGCAAGCGATTGTCCTTCAGTCTGCGAATGTCCATAGCATTATAGAGCACAAGAAATCCACCTTCGAGCTTCAACGCTCCTATCTTAGAAAGGTAGAGCAATGATTCCTCCACATCTTCCAACTGCAAATCTGTAGAATCGAAGAAGAGCAATTGTCCATCCGTCTTAATATCATTAAGCAATTCTACTACCGAAAACTGTACAGCCCCACTCTTCTTTGTCTCATCGTCCATACTCTCAGCCATACGGTAGAGCCAGTCCACGACAAAACGGCAGATGTTCAGACGCTTTTCAAATCGCTTTAAGGTTGATTCCATATCCGACTGCCGTCTTACAACGATGTTACGCGACACATCTTCCTTCTTGCGAGTGTAACCTTTCACGGCAAGAAAGTAAAGCAACGTTCGGATGTTCTTCTCCGTAGACTTGTCCAATCCGTCGCGCACAGCATTGTCGTTAAGCTGCTTATAAGATATGCGCAGCGATTCGTCAGGAATATGCTTTATTATGTATTCCTCAAGTTGAGCAAAATACTCAAGCAAGTTTTTGGCCTTACGTTCCGAACCTACATCCTGCATATAAGCCGAGATGTCCTTACTGTCGGCAAGTATTCCCTCCTGACGCATACGCTCTACAGCAGATACAATCTCTCTCTTGTTCATTCCAAGAATATCTGCAAGATAGTCTATACGCGACTCTGCCTCAGAGTCCTGTGCCTTTGAGATATGCTTCTGCGAAATCAGCGACTTTATTATGCGCACAGCCTTCTCCGCCTCGTCTTTCTCGAACAGCGACGAAGCGGTGATGCGACGACGTGCCTCATCCATATTCTTAACAGTAATACCCGTGGCATAAACATGCGGCACATTGTTGCCACGCTCTATGTATCCACTCTGCTCAAGCGCCGAAAGAGCAGTACGCACACGAGTCTCTATGTCCGATACAGAGTCGTCCCAACCTGCCTGTCGGGCAATTTCAAGTGCAGAACAACACACACGCTGACGCTGGCGTGTAAAGCTCTTTACGGCTTGCCACACCTGCTGTATCTCACTAAGACTGAGTTTCGTCTGATTGAGCAGAATAAAATGCTTGTCAAGGTCGTTGTCGCTGTATAGCACAAAGCATTGTGCCGTGAGATTGGGGTCACGTCCAGCACGTCCAGCCTCCTGAACGTAGTTCTCAAGCGAGTCTGAAATGTCGTAGTGGACAACAAGACCTACATCGCTCTTGTCTACACCCATGCCGAAAGCCGATGTCGCTACGATAATGTCTACCCTACCCGACATAAACTCATCCTGATTTTTTATCTTCTCGTCAGAATCCATCTTGCCGTTGAACGGCAGAGCCTTCATTCCGTCTCGAGTGAGCTTCGAAGCGAGTTCATGTGTGCGCTTTGTGCGCGACACATATACAATAGTCGGGCATGATGCCATCCGCACAAGTTCTCGAAGTTGCGCATACTTGTCGTCATCAGTATCGACGTGTATCACCTTATAACGCAGATTCTTTCTTGAAGCCGACGAGGCAAACAATTGCAGGTCGATACCAAGCCAATGCTTGAAGTAATCACATATATCCTGAACCACTTTCTGCTTTGCCGTCGCCGTGAAACACGACACTGGTATGCGTGTGTCGACACCCTTACGCTCTTGGTATTCCTTGATAAACTTGCCTATATACAGATAGTCAACACGAAAATCCTGTCCCCAAGCCGAGAAGCAATGTGCCTCGTCAATGACAAACCTCACGACATGACGAGCCATGAGTATCTTCTCTATGGTCTTCGAGCGAAGCATCTCGGGGGATATATACAACAACGAAGCATCACCGCTCTGCACACGCTCTATAGCAAGCGAGCGTGATATTGGGTCGAGCAATCCATTGATGGTCACCGCGTCTGTTATGCCACGGTCGGCAAGATTGTCCACCTGGTCCTTCATGAGCGACTGCAATGGCGATATTACTACAGTCAATCCATGTACACTACCTCCTTCAATCAAAGCAGGCAATTGGAATGTAAGCGATTTGCCTCCACCTGTTGGAAATATCGCCAACAATGATTTGCCGTCAATAGCAGCACATGCGGCATTTTCCTGCAAAGGCTCGCCATCATAAGTACGAAACGAGTCGTATCCGAAGAAGCGCTTCAAGTTATAGCGGGCGTCAAGCTGTCGGTCACAGTATTCGCACCCCACAGTACAACGTGTATGGCGAAGCTGGCGTATAACGTACTCCACCTCAGGATAATTGTACAACACCCAAGCAGGAGTTACCGATCGTTGGTCGGTAGTATCAATTAAAGTCAAGGCGTATGCCAACGCACAAGGATATTTGACTGCTAATGTCTTAATATCGGCATTAGCACAAATCTTGCCGTAAAATTCAGCCTGTATCAGTTCTACTAAAGAATCATTGGCATTGCTCTCTGCCCCTACCATCTGCATAAAACCGTCAAACTCTTCTATGCCAATGAGCAATGAGGCATAGATATGCTGCCTCCTTTCAGACAAACTACGCCAATGGGCTATTTCATCAAATAGTAGTTCGCGTGCCTTCTCACAATCGTTGACAGGATTGTTTATCTCGTCGCTAATCAGTTTGTCGTCCTTCACAAGTCGATGATAGGGTCGTTCGGGAAACAACAAGGGCGACATATACAGAGTGTCAACAAGTGCCCATCGCTGCCTCTTATCGCCAAACAGAAATTTTGCGTCATGATGCACAATGTTATGACCACACACAAAATCTATATCAGACAAGAAATCCAGCAAGTCAGCCTTGGAATTCATGTGAAAAGTAGCCCCGTCATGGCGCAATGCTCCTATATCTTGAACCTTATGGCTCTTTACGCCAACCTCCACGTCCACAAAGGCATAGCTGTCGGCATCACGTGTAAAGGACGTGATGTCGTTGTCGGCAGAGCTTGAAGCACCACCTATATTGATTGTATCTAAGATTCTATTCCAAAGTGACATAATAGTGGTAAAGGTTCATATTAATAGAATAATATATATGATACAAAATTAATAAATAATATTGAACATAATAACATTCTTGTAGAAAAGTCACAAAATATGTATACCTTTGTCTCCTGCAATGGACAAGATGACACGTGAGCAGCGCCATCGCTGTATGGCGTCTATACACAGCAAGGATACAAAGCCGGAGTTGATAGTGCGGCACTACTTGTTCGGCCGAGGATTTCGCTATCGGCTGAACCATCCCCGCCTGCCCGGTCGTCCCGACATTGTAATGCGCAAGTATCGCACAGTGGTGTTTGTCAACGGCTGCTTCTGGCATGGACATGAGGGTTGCCAGTACTACCGATTGCCCAAGACCAACACCGACTTCTGGCATGCTAAGATAGAACGCAACCGCGAGCGTGACCGAAAGGAACAAAAACGGCTTGCCGAAATGGGATGGCACTGCATCACGATATGGGAGTGCCAACTAAAGCCTGCTATACGGCAGCAGACATTGGAGTCGCTGGTTTTCACACTCAACCATATATTCCTTAACGACCACACTACACACCGCTACCAACTGCCTGAGGAAGAGAGCAGCATGGCGGCGGAACCCCATAATATTCCTTGACAAAGAATAAACCTATAAAATGAAATGAAACATGGAAGAAAACGATCCTATTACTTTTTGTGTGAGCATAATGGCAATGATAATAATGGCTATACCGATCCGAATGATCTGCCTACAGACGAATGCGGTAACAGCAAATGGTAAAAAACAACAGCTATATGGAAAACATCGAAGTAATGGTGATTCTATTCATCATTGTTGTGCTGGGCTATACCTTGTGCAAGCTTAGCTACATGGGCGACCGATTCGACCAAAAGTTATCATCAATAGTTATTGACATAACATGTCCGGCATTGATTTTGTCGTCGGTAATGGGTAAGGAATTGCCCGACCGCACATTAATCTTACCTCTACTCGGAGTAGGTTTTCTTACCTAATTTCTGTCTAAGTGACATCCTAAAAAATAGGCACATGGTGTTAATATCGAAATATACATTACATAAATCCCAAACGAATGATACCAGACCCCAAAACACTGCCATTATCCCACATTTTTGTACTATATCCAGCATGGGAGCCATGCAAACAAGATGGCAAACCTGTAATTATGTTATAATATTAAGAAAAAAGCGAAGCCATTGCCAACGCTGAATACAGCATCGACATGACTTCGCTTATAACTAACTTATTTGTTAAAACTATCTACTTACAATATCATTTCCTCTTACTCTAATGTCAGCACGTGGCTTGTGCCATCCTGTGCTGTAAATACGTTCAATCCAACCTTCATCAAATAGTCGCCACTATACTGCTTGCCGTTGCACTCAAGCTCAGAAGCCTTGCCTGGCATAAGGTTGGTTTCCTTTATAGTATACATCTTCTTGGCGTCCAAGCCCTGAAGCTTCACGTTAAGCTGTGGTTCTTTGTAGCGAGGATGCAAGTCGTAGGCAAAGAGTACGGCACGCTGCTTGTCCTTGCTTACATAGTTGATGGCGCAGTGGCTACCCTCGTATGGAGAAACCAAGCGATACTGATCGCCCTCAAGAATCATCGGCTTCATGTCGTTGTAGTTCTTTACAGCCTGCTGCACAAACTTATAATCGTCGGCCGAGAGCGACTTGAGGTCGATATCGAAGCCAAGCTTGCATGAGCTGCATACATCGGTGCGGAACTTAACTGATGTGTTCTTGTTCCAGTTGGTTACATGCGAGCCCATTGTCTTAGCCGGGAAGAACTTAGACAGACTCCACTGTATGTAGATGCGCTCGTATGGGTCGGTATCGTCAGAACACCAGAACTCGGTAAAGTACTTCAACATCTCATAGTCCATTCTGCCACCACCGCCTGAGCAAAGCATCATCGGGAGCTTAGGATACTTGTTGTGTATACGTGTGAGCACATTGTAGATGCCACGCACATGATCGATGTAGAAGTTGCCCTGATTCTGCTTGTGGTAAGGCGAGTAGATATTGGTAATGACGCTATTGCAGTCCCACTTGAAGTAAGCAACGTCTGGATTCTCGGTCATAATGCGGTCGACAATGCCAAACACATAATCCTGAACCTTAGGGTTACTGATATCAAGCACCAACTGGTTGCGATAGTAATAAGTATCGCGCTGAGGCTGCATAATCACCCAATCAGGATGCTTCTCGAAGAGTTCACTCTTTGGATTAACCATCTCCGGCTCAATCCATATACCAAACTTCACTCCAGCCTTCTTTGCATCTCTTACCAATCCAGGTATACCCTCAGGCAACTTACTCTTTGTAGCATCCCAATCGCCAAGACCAGCATGGTCGTCCTTACGAGGATACTTATTGGCAAACCATCCATCGTCGAGCAAGAACATATCTACACCCAGGTCCTTTGCATCCTTCATCAGCTCGGCAAGACTCTGCTGATTGAAATCAAAGCCTGTGTTCTCCCAGTTGTTAAGAAGAGTAAGACGATCGTCCATACCCATGTTAACCTGATACTGTCTAGCCCAATTATGCAAGTTGCGCGAAGCCTCACCCATACCATTATCGCTCATGGCAAAGATAAACTCAGGAGTTGTGAACACCTCGCCAGCCTTCAGCTTATAATCGGAAGCGTAAGGATTGATGGCAGGTATAACACGCAGAGCGCCCACGTTGTCAACCTCGAAAGTGAAGCGGAAGTTGCCTGGCCATCCTATTGTACCAAGCATCACCTTGCCCTCGTTCTCCTTGGCAGGCTCGTCAAGACCAAGCTCGAAGAAAGGCTCTGCTTGCATTGCAGCACGTGTACCAAGCTTTGTGTCAATAATCTTCTTGCCTGTGCTCAGCTGTGTTGTCTCAGGCTGTCCTTCCTTAGCCCAATCGCTATGATAGTTGGTAAGGAAATACTTATTGGCCTTGAAGTAGAGCATTGTTGAACTATAGCGCCAAAGAGTGATAGGTGCCTTCTCCTTATGTGAAATCTCGCTCCATGCCTTGATTACATTCTCCTTGGCATAAGCCACATAATGAAGCTTAACTGTCAATGGATAAACCTTGTCCTGAAGAGTAATAATGGTCTCTGTACCGCCTTTCACTGCCTTCTGTTCAGATGACTTATAATATAAATAGGTGGTCATATTGCCGTCGGCATGAGTTACTGCTACAGCAGGCTCAAAGAAATCCTCGGCTCCAGATGTGGCATACACTTCATGTCCACGCTGACAAACAGCTCCGTCTGATGCCGCATAAACATCCCACTTAAGGTTGTTGTAATCGGCAGGATTTAAGAACTTGTCGCCAAGATAAACCTGATAAAGGCGTCCTTTGGGCGAAACCTTCATAACGAGGTCGGTTTTGTCGGTCGACACGCGGATGATGTCTTGAGCGAATGTCATGACAGACGTCATACACATCGCTGCAATTAGCATAATAGACTTTTTCATAGTCGTTGGTTTTTAATATTGATTGTTAAATAATTATTCTATAAACTATTACCCTAAATTAGAACTTTATGCCAGCACTGAACTCTACAGTGAACGGACGCATATAATTACCACTCATATACTTGCCAGCATACTTGCCTGCCTCTTCCTTGGTGATAAGCTCCGAACCGCTGATTGTTCCCTTGGCACCCTTCTCATTGAATATATTAACAACACTCATGCCAAGACTGAGTTTCTTGTTTACATTCCAGTTTATGCCACCAAATGTCTCCCAGTGACCATTAAAGTAGAGGGCTTCCTGAAGGTTGGCATAGGTCTTGCCAAAGTAACGGAAGCTAAGCCAAGCGTTGAGATTCTTTGTGATGTCGTACTTAGGGTCAAGCTCGATGAGCACCTGTGGAATCTCCTTAACAATCATATTGTTGGCATTAACACCCATTGTCTGACCATCGCTGAATGTAACACTTGCATTATAGTTCTTGTACACTGGCTTCTGATATGTAAAGAGGGCGTGCATGTGGAAGTTCTTTATCGGATTGATTTCGGCAGAAGTTGTCCAACCTAATGTCTGGATATTGTAGATAAGCAATACTGTCTTGCCCTCTGATGTGCCAGGCTTGGTAAGGTTCTGCTGGTCGATATTGTTCGACTTTGAGATATATGTAACCATAGAAGAGAGGTCGAGCCAATCGTTCTTATAGAAGATACCGCCACGAATCAAAGGTATAGTTACTCGCTTGTACTGTTCCTCAGTAGGACCTGTTCCGGCATACTCGCTAATGCGTGGGAAACGTGTGGCAACTGTAGCATCGGCTGTAAGACCAAACTGCTTAGTTACATTGTAGGTCATCTGTAATGTTGCAGCATAGTTCAGCTTGTTCTTTGTTACATTAGCTGGTGCTATATTATGCTCAGTAGCAACAATTGAGCCATCCTCAGCTCTTGAGTATGTATTATAGTTGCCAAGATGGAAGCCATTGAAGCGTGAGGCAGATATCTGGTCAGCCGCCATGCGATAGTATTCCAAACGACCACCATAGAACACTTTGAATTTAGGCGACACCCTCCATTCGTCGGTAAAGTATACAGCAAGCTTATTCTCAGAGCCCTTAGTATATTCTGGACTTAGCTCGTTATATCCAAATGTCTCCGAACGTTTGGCTGTAAGAGTTGGATCAAGAGGATTAACATACATCTGACTCAGTGTACGTGGATAAGCCTCTACTGTACCTGCCCACTGGAATGATGACGAATAGTAGTTGAGATGATAATACCACTCGTTCAATCCAAACATCAGTTTGTGATTGTTCAACTGCTTGCTCATTTCTGTTGTCAAGAGAGCATTGCTCACCTTGCCTATATGCAACCATGTGCGACGACCCTCAACAAGTCCGCTATAAGCCGAACCATCAGACAGTTGATAGCCATCAGCATCAGTAACCTCAGAGATTGTACTGCCTCCATAATCCACATAGTTGGCACGTGGAGCGTTCATATATTTTGCATTCAGTTTCCACAACCAACCATTGTCAAACTGATATTGGCTAACAAGAGCAACCTCATTGGCACGATTGTCATTGCCATCTGTCATGTTCCAAGTATCCATCTTACCAGTCTTTGTATTTAGATACTTGAACGAGCCTTGACGCTGAACATACGAGTCTAAGCCTGGGTCGAAACCTGCAAGCTTCTTTATGCTACCATCGCCAGCATAGATGAATGGAGCTGCATTGGCAAAGTTACCTGGATTCTTGCTATTGGAATACTTATACAATAAAGATATACGTCCCTTGCCTTCGTTAAGAATACGAGTAAGACCTAAATGATATATCTGTGTACGGTCGGCATAATCGGTAAAACGAAGCTTAAAGCTACCCGGATCGAAGTTCTGATACATTCCGGCTGTATACAACCATTTGTCGCCAATACCACCAGAAAGGTTCAGATCAAAGTTGTGCATACCAAAATGATTAGCCTTATAGTTGAGTTTTCCGCTAAACTCCTTTTGTCCCAACTCGCTAAAGGCCGATACTGCATAAGCAATATTACCTGTCTTAATGGCACTCTCTGATGGTGTCATAAGATCGGTTCCCTTAAGCGAAGCATCACTGCGCCAATGAGCAGAGAGCTTATGTACAGACGAAGAATATACAGCAGGAAGTCCATTCTCGTATACTGTTACATCCTCACTCGGTAATCCTATCTGAATCTCGCGTGGTTTGTTTGCATCGGCAGCATTGAGCATAACGTTGCGCTCTTCTTTCTTTGGCTGATCCGAATCTTTTGTTGAATTGTTTTCGGTATGCGATTGTGCATACATACCCGTAGAGGCTGAAGCCAAAAGGGCAAATGAAAAAGTTTTGAGTTTTAGGTTCATAATCGCTATGTTTTGTTTTCGGTTGCAAAGTTAGCGGCTATATCGGCTGAATGTATAGATGCGTAAATGCAAAGTAGATGATTTGAAGATATTAAATATCTGTAAAGCACTAAGTATCAGAGTATTTTGATAATTATACTTTTTTATCAAAGTAGATGGTTTTATCTCAATAATAATAGCTAAATTTGCAGCATAAACATTAAAATATTCGATATGCGACTGATATTATACCTTGTTTTTATACTTATGCCAATGAATATTATGGCAAAATCTACCTTGGCTACAACTGATATTGTAGACAAGCAACAACTGTTGAGGCTGCTTGACGGGTATATAGAAAGACGCCACTTATATACAGAACAAAAGGAAGAAAAGATAAAACAACTAAAAATAAAATTACGAATAGCCGAGAACAACAACTCCCGACTGTCTATTCTCAATACTATCTACAGCGAATACTATACCTATAGATATGATTCGGCTATGGTATATGCCAATCGTGGACTGGCACTTGCACTAAGCGATAACAATACCTACTATGCAACACTCAACCGCATAAATCGTGCTGCCGTACTGTCTACGGGCGGTTTCTATAGCCAAGCAGAAACCTTGCTAAATGAAATTGGTGAGAAGAATGTGCCTCTACAACTCAAACAATACTATTATTATACCACAACATGGCTATACAGCTATTGGGAATCATTCTGCGACAAGTCAGAGTTTAAAGACTATTACCGCCAAAAGAAACATCATTTTCTACAGCTAACGGTTAACACAACACCCAACAACTACGTAGCCTTGTATGCTTACTTTAGCGGTGAGCTTGCGTTTCTTGAAAATCCATTGAGCAAGACTGTACTGCGTCATTATACTACCGCACTTAACAATAGCCCGGTAAATAGTCGTGTACATGCATCTGCCGCATACTGCATAGCTCGCTACTATCGCGAAATTGGCAATATGCAACTATACGAAAAATACATTGTCGAAGCTGCCATATCAGATATGGTATGCCCACTGAAGGAAAACCTTGCCTTGCAAGATTTGTCTACATATTTATATAAGAAAGACTCTAAATATGCCAACTACGCCGCACGATACATATATATATCTATGGAGGATGCGCAATTCTACAACAACCGACTTCGAATGCTTGAAATCTCAAGCATTCTGCCAATTATATCCACAGCCAACCAAGAGGCTTTGGCACATAAGGAGCGTATTGTGCGTGGCGTACTTGCTGTAGTTAGTTTCCTCTCGCTCGTATTACTCGGCATGGCATTGCTTGGCTATAAACAGAACAAATGGCTGGCACGAAGCCGACGTGAAGTTAAGAGTCAGAACCTTAAGCTTACCGAATTGAACGAGAAACTCATTGCCACAAACCATCGCCGCGAGACATATATGCGATTGTTTATGGACATCAGTGCCGTATATATACGCAAACTGATAGAATATCGCAAACTTGTAGGACGCAAGATTAAAGCCAACCAAACTGCCGACTTGCTTAAAACCATCAACAGCTACAAGCTTGCCGAGGAAGAAGCCACAACATTCTATACACGTTTCGACCGAGCATTTATTGAACTATACCCAAGTTTTGTGGAAGAACTCAACAGCCTGCTTCTGCCTAATGTTCAAATCGAACAGCCTTCTCCTAACAGTCTGACTACCGAAGTGCGCATTTATGCTCTAATGCGACTCGGAGTGACCGACAGTCAGGAGATAGCCACACTATTGTTCTACTCCACCCAAACCATTTACAATTATAAGTCGGCCATGCGTACACGCGCCATTAACCGCGAGACATTCGACGAAGACATAAATAGATTATGCCATGTAGGATGATAATCCAAAAATACTTGAAATTGCGAATATTCAAATGCAAAATACAGCACAAAAATTGATGTGTTATTACCGAAAAAAGCACCAAACAGTTGGGGACATTCAAAAATAATTGCTAAATTTGCAAATTATGGAAGATAGAGTATTGCGCGAATTGCCTCCGCTGCTCGACAGCGACTTCATGTATGTGGCGGACCGGCGAAAGAAAGAATTCACCTACCCAATACACAAGCATGAAGTCTTTGAGCTTAACTATGTGGAGGAAAGTATTCCAAGCACATTACTCTTCCGGCATTGGCCATAATGATGCTGTCAAGTGTTGCTAATGCCGAAAATATCAGTATCGACAACTCTCCCCTCTCGTTCGAGGGCAAATCGTTCTCGGGCGAATATCTCATGCAGAATGGCTTGGAGATACCTTATGGAAACAACGCACCATTGGGCAAGGCCAACGAATGGGCAAGCCGCGTACTGCTGATTGAAGTAGCAGTAGTAATTGGTCTATTAGTTGAAAGTCTCAATATTTCTTATATTCTGCAAGTGCCTTTTCCATTGCCTTGCGTCCATATTCTATTATTTCGCTGCCACGCTCAAAGTCAATCAGTCCGAAGGCATCAGTAGGAATGTCTACGCAGATGTCGGGCGGCGTAAGGGTTATAGCCATCTGTGCATTGGTCTCCACAGCCACCTGAGCTACACGCATAGCCATATTCAGATAGTTCTCCGACAACTGGAAGTTGAGCTTCGGCACGCGCTGCCTTATCCACTTAGACACACGCCCCTGCGGCTTTTGTGGTTTCGGCCGCTGCTGCAAATAACCCGACTTCGTTCCACTGTCAGGTGCGCAGGCATTGACAGCCACAAGCATATCGCCCTTACGGCGTTCAACCCTATTGAGTGGAAGAGTGTTGTGCAGACTGCCATCAACAAGCAATTCGCTACCTATGCGCACTGGCGAGAACACTCCTGGAATGGATATCGACGCACGCACAGCCTCGCTGAGCGAACCTTCGCGAAACACATGCTCACGACCAGACACAAGATCGGATGCAACACAGCAGAATGGTAGCGGCAAGTCCTCAATACGCACACCCTGCGTCATACGGTCGAACAATTGACTGAGATTGTCGGCAGTGGCTATATGGTCGAGGCCAAGCGACACATCAAGCAGCGACAATATCTGGCGCCTATCTGCCGACAACACAGTCGACTTAAGCTCATCAAGCTTGCCCGCTGCAAACAGTCCGCCCACAAGCGCCCCCATCGACGTGCCGGCTACCGAAGTAATGTTGTAGCCCCGCTCCTGCAAAACCTCTATCACACCTATATGAGCAAAACCACGTGCTCCGCCACCACCCAGCACCAAGGCTATATCACGACTTTGGCGGCATGGCAAAAACTTATTTATATATTGCAAAAATCTTTTCATTTGTTGCAAATATAATAAATCAATGCCATACCGCCAAAAAAGATTTGTATTTTTATGGCTTTACGAGTATGCCTATTAGCGCGCCATAAAATACCTGAATCAGCAAACAGCGAACCTTGTATTACTACTGTTTTGTCCCAATTGTCAATGACAACAGGGGTGTCGAGCGGTGTGGCTTAGGTAGTATAATAATTGATTGTAGTAGTTAGAAAAATCCCCGTCACTTGTGCAAGTGGCGGGGATTACATGTTTTTTCCCCCTTAGTTTTTTTTTTACAAATCTTTGTCAAAAATTTAAAACGCTTAATCATTCTTTATACGTAAATTTGCAGCGTGATACTAATAACTAAGAATTATACAACTTAAACCTAAAGATAAATATCTCTATGACTACAGCTATTATCTTTTTACAATTGGCCATTGTAGTGGCCCTAATCTTTAAAGGTGCCCGAGTAGGTGGCATCGGACTCGGTATTTATGGTATGGTAGGCGTATTTATACTTGTCACCTACTTTGGTCCGCTTACGGCGTGGGCTATCTTATAATCCAATTCATGTAATACTAAAGATGAAAACTAATTACATTAAAATAGCATTGGCATTATTGACCGCAATGCCAATGCACACTATGGCGCAAGGCACCAACAACGGACTTGGCGACGACGACATAGATATAAAGTCGCTATACGAGATGGTGACAAAACACGAACAGAAAAGCAAGGCCTTAAAGCTGTACTTCAACTATGGTATGAGCAACCAGACTATGTACGACTCGCGCAACGGAGAATGGAACTCGCATATGGCCAACCGTTACCTTAAGGTGGAGATGATAGGTTGGCTTACCGATAAGTTGTACTACCGTTTTCGCCAACGCCTTAACAAGTCGCACGAGGCACAAAGCGAGGACGGATTTGCCAAGGCTACCGACTATATGATGGTGGGATGGAAGTTTAACGACCATTGGTCTGTTCAGGGAGGCAAGAAGTGTCAGGCATTAGGATCATTCGAATTTGACGAGAATCCATTGTTTATATACCAATACTCAGACATTGAGGACAATGTGGACAGTTCGAAGGGGGCCGTCAACCTGCTATACAACGCTACGCCCAACCAGCAATTCTCCATAGAGGTGAGCAATACCTACAACGGCAAGCTTAAGGACGAGTTTGGCGAAAACGCCAAGGTTACCAACGGAAATATAATAGGTAACGACGAAAATGGTGCTGCAAAGATAAATACTGCATTGTTGGAAAAATCAAACATACCTCTTGCCTACAGCATAGGATGGAACGGCAAGATGCTGGACGGCAAATTGCAGACACGCTGGTCGTACACTATACGCACACAAGCAAAGCATAAGTACAGCCGATTCCTAAGATTGGGACAGAAGCTCAACCTAAACAACCTACAATGGTACATCGACTACAATATGACCTACGACGACTTGGACAGAATGAAAATTGCATCTAACGAGTTGGCGGATGTGTTAACCACTAACACAGAGGGCAAAATATATGTAGGAAAGATTAGATACCAAGGCTGGGTTACAAAAATGAACTGGCAGTTTGCTTCCGACTGGAACCTTATGCTTAAGGGTATGTACGAAACAACGAGCCTTACTAAATCAGAACAGTTCAACAACTATCGCAAGGCATTAGGCTATGTAGGAGCCGTGGAGTATTATCCAACAAGAAAGGAGAAACAAGACTTGCGCATTTTCCTGGCATATACGGGCCGAAAATACAAATATACCAAGCAGAGCCTGATGGCCAACTACAACACCAGCCGCATTGAATTGGGACTGATGTACAGAATGAAGGTTTTGTAAGATGACAACTTGGTTGCCACGGTATTAACAACTATCACATCTTGCGCAAGACCATGCGCGACTATCCCGACTTCATCATAGCAAATGCTTATGTCAAGTTGGCTGCCGCACAAACCAACCACTCTCTTGGTGTTATCAACGACGAGATTGCAGGCGCAATGTCCGAAGCTTGCCGTGAGATTATCGACGGCAAGTGGCACGAAAACTTCCCTATCGACATGATTCAGGGCGAAACCATTAACAACATGCTGAAGAATACGGCACAGATTGTACATTCGCGTCATAGGTCTGTGAACAACTTTGTCATGAACCTCATCTCAGCATTGGGAGCTTATTGTTTCTTTGACAACAAGCCCAAGGCTTTGCAGGGGTACTGCATCGAAAACACAAAGCAGCTCTCGTTGTTCTAAAGACAGAATAATCTCTTTCGATTCTTTATATACAGCCCATGTCTGATGGCATGGTAAGAGAACTCGCGTATCTGTCTTCACATGCAACTAATCGCTATTATATTCCGAACTGGGGTAATCAGTTATAAAATACGTATTTTTTGAGTGACGAAGTCAGGAAAAATTTCAGAATTAAAACAAGTATACGGCTATGATAAAGCATTGTCGTATGGGATAGATAGTATGCAGATGCAAGGTGCAATGGTCATTTTTGCAGCAAATATCAAGAGAATATTGCGATTAAGCTAAGAAGCTCTATTCGAATAGCCCAAGTACTGTGATATAGGCGTTTTATAACCTATATAAGGCCCGATATAAAACTATATCAAGAAATAAAAAAGCAGATTGCAAAACCGACATAACGGCTAATGCAATCTGCTTTTGTGTCTTAAAACGTAGAATTTACTTCTAAAAGGCTACCTTTTTCAGTGCCCTCCATAGACCCTGTTCTACTATGGTTTGCAAGACTATACACACCCTCTCACACGAGGAGGGGGAAACCACGCGGGAAATGGAATTTACATCACATTCGATTATTATTTCTTCATCGGTACAATCACCTCTTCTTTTTTTACGATTACATGATCAAAGCCATCATTAGAGGGTATAAAATGTAACGGTACAATACGTGTAAGGCGAGGCGATACAGCATGGTTTGAATTATGTACATGATACACATAGAAGAGGTTGCCCTTCTTGTCGGCAAACACGTCGCCATGTCCTGATCCATTCTCGCCCACTATAGAGCGGTGAATGATACGGTTGTTAGCAGGCTTATGCCAAGGCCCCATTGGCGAGTCGGCCACAGCATATCCTACAGCATAATCGCGACTCATAAAATGGTTGGCCGAGTAAAATAAATAATATTTACCTTTATGTTTAATGACCGTAGGGCCCTCCATGATAGGCGCTGCGGGATAGTCGGGGGTATTCTCCCACGCCTCAGTGTTGCCGAGACATTGTTTCAGCGTGCTGGGATCGATGCTCATAGTGTTCTTATCATAGGCTGCCACCCATAAATAATTTCCATTATTGAAGCGCACGTGATAGAGATACGTCTTGCCATCATCATCGGTGAAGATGAATGGGTCGATATTTTTTTCTGATGCATCAACGGGCTTCACTTGCTTTTGCGTGAAAGGGCCAGTGAGCGATGACGACTCTGCTACAGCCACCTGCTCATTAGCCGTATAAGCCAGTTGCCAAGTCTTGCCGTTAAGATATAGTTGCGGTGCCCAAAATCCCTTGTCGCCATACACCTGGGAGCCTTCAGTAAGCAGAGGGCCTGCCGATGTCCAGTTTTTTAAATCTTTCGACACCAGCATTGAAAACCCTTGCGGTATAGTGTTGGTAGTACCCGTAAGATAATAGTTCGCACCCTGTCGTACAATAGTGGGATCAGCAAAGGCTATCTGTTCCTCTTTCGACACCGAGAACTGGTAGCGGCAGTGGCTGGTATATTTCTGTCCAGGCTCGAGCCACGGACTTGCCCACTGCGGTTTGTTAGGCGAGTCGGGGAAGTGTTGAGTTTCGAGGCATACCGAGGCATGACGCGGATAACGGAGGCCATGCTTAGCGGCGAACGACGCTTTGAGGAAGTTGCCCGTATATATTTGTATGCCTGGCTCATCGGTATAAACATCGAGACGTATGCCCGTGGTGGGACTATACAGAGCTGCTGCCACCACCTTATCGTTACCCTTTCCTTTGTGCCATGTGTTCAAGCACCAGTTGTGGTCGAAGCCGTGCGCATTGCGTGTCATATCAAACTGCTGGTTGTTAATATCTTTGCTGAGTGCAGTGAAGCGTCTGAAGTCCATCGGAGTGCCAGCCACGCTCAGTTCTTCGCCCGTCGTCATATAGGTAGTGTCGGCAGGTGTATAGCGGTCGGCATTGATATACAGCATTTGGTTTTCGCCATCGTGCGAGGGGTCGCCATTGAGGTTGAAGTAAGAGTGGTTAGTCATGTTAATCACCGTCTTCTTCGTAGTGGTAGCCTCGTAACGAATGTCGATAGCGTTGTCGTGTGTCAGCGTATAGGTAACGATAGCCGTTACCGCTCCAGGGAAGTTGTTATCGCCATCGGGCGAGAGGAGCGTCAGCTGCAAGGTAGAGTCGTTCAGCTGACGTCCGTCATACACCTGATATTGCCAACCTGTGGGGCCACCATGCAGACAGTGTCCGTAGTTGTTTTGTGGCAGCTGTATGGTTTTGCCATCCACCGTTATTTGTCCTTTGTTGATGCGGTTGGCATAGCGTCCGATGGCGGCACCAAAGTCGCTACTAAAGTTTACGCGGTCAGCATACTGAGCAATATTGTCGTAGCCCAGCACCACGTCGTGCATCACGCCCTTGCGGTCGGGCACCATGATTGATACGATGCGCGCGCCAAAGTTGGTGATGCACACCTCCATGCCCTTACTGTTGCGCATGGTGTAAAGGTGTGTGGCACGCCCCTCGATATTGCTTTCAAAGTGTGCGGGGTCAAGACCTGAAAGGGTCAGGTTATTCGAATTATTAGTCAGCTGGCTACCCATAACATTAGCCCGTACCGCCGTGGAAGTCAACGTTGCCAGTATTACCAGCAACGAAGCACATGAAGAATGTAGTTGTTTCATATCGTTATTTATTATTTATTATTTTTTTATCACCTTCTTAGTTTTTCCTTTGCTATCTTTCAATATGTAGATACCCTTATGCAGTTTATCGTACAGTTTGTAAGCGTCGCTGTCAGCACCCACCTTTTGGCCCATCAAGGTATAAGCTGTTATGGGTAACTGACTGTTAAATTCATCATCGAGTGTAGACGAAACATCGCCAAAGACGCTATCTATACCCGATATTGTTGTGATGGGAGCCCACTTAAAGTTGTCAAATAGCGCAATGCAGTTGTGCGAGCGCACGCCCGTGCGTCCTGAGATGAAGGGCAGCGGGTCAGTATAAGTAATGACGGGCGTGGCCTCATCGTTTAGATAACATTTTATGGTGGCGCCCTCAACCACCGCCTTCAAGTGGTAAGATTGGTTTACGTAGAAGGCGCGGTTTTTCGAGGCCAGCGTGGTCCAACCATAATTCTGCTTGCCCAGCACCACCGCGTTATTGCTGATGCCAAAGAAGTAACCTTGCTGGAAGTCGGTGCCCAGCGTAGTATTGTCGTTGGCACCGCCTATTGATGGGTTGTTGGTGCGGAAGATAAGGCCCGCGTTGATGCCATTTGTACAAGTGACGTCGCACTCTACGCTATAATCGGTCATGCCAATGTCGGTGAGTGCACCTGCAACATTTTTACCGAATAACGGACTGCACATCTGTCCATCAACAACCTTCCATACACCTTCGGTGTGCTTCCATATTTTTGAGATGCTGGTGTCGAAGGTGTCTTCATAGGTCTTAGGCGTGGCCGTGCCGCGCTTTATCAGCATTTCATACAGTGTAACGTCGCCATCTATCACCTCTATGCGCAAGGTGGTGCGGCCGTTGGGCAACTGTATGTCGTTGATAGGTGCCACGGCCCATGCACCACCTGTTGCGGGCAGCAGCACATTGTCTTTCACCACCTCATCGCCTGCCAGCAAGCGCACATGTGCTGGTGCGCTCGACTTATAGCGCAAGCCCATGTTATACAGTAGCTTCATGCGCACATTAATATTATATTGCAGCCAGTGGCTTTGCTTCAGGTGCATCACCTCGCACATGCCATAACTCAGGGCAAAGTTTTCGCGCTCGGCGCCAATGCTCTGCTCCTTACACAGGGTAGCGGGTATGATGCCTGGCACAGGAAGGTTTACATCTAAGATGCCCGAACCATCAACATAGGGGCTGAGGGCAATGTATGAGAAGTCGGCCTTACAGCCATGCGACACGTAACCCACCGAGCCACCTTTCTCGCCCGTAGTAGTAGTAGTGCGCAGCAGTCCATCGACAAACACTTTCAGGCGTGTACCCTTCTTTTCAAGGCGTATGCTGTGCCATGCCTGTGGGGTAAAGTCGCCCACCAGGTTATACGTTGCCTTCAGTGTTCTTACACCTTGGCTACAGCTGTATAGCTCCAGTTTGGCCTCGGCAGCGTTCAGCAGCGCCTCTTGATAATTGTTAGCATCGGCATAGGCGTATAGGGCGCCAAAGCATCCGCTGGTCTCGCCTTGGGCAAGCCTCATCGTAAATTCGGCCGTGAAGGTATCTTCGGCATAAGGCGTAAACACCGCCATAGCGTTTTCGGCCGACGATGTTTGAGCCAGATAGTCGCTGTTCACAATGCTCCATGTGCCACCGTTTGTGCTCCAGTCGGGGCCTATCTCGGCACGATCAAAATAGTCGCACGGCGCTATGATGGGGGCATCTTGCATCCAGGTGGTGTTGCCCAGCATCATCATCTTATCGCCATTCCATGCTATGCGGTCGAGGTCGAGTTGGCGCTGCGTGCGTCCGCTGGTACGCGTCATGTTGTGATAGCAGAAATAATACGAGTCGAGGTCGGGGCCCACGAAGGCCGAGCCGTGACCTAAACCATAATGGCTGTCAACACCATCGGCACTTATCAGGATGGGGTTTTGTTCGGCCTGAGGCGTATAGCGGGCTATCGGCCCTTGGGTGTTTACGGCATAGTCGATACGATAACCATTTGTGAGCACATGGTTGCCCGTATAGATAAGATAATATTTGCCATTGCGTTTAAACACGCCGGGGCCCTCAGTCCACTGGCCGTTCATACAGGCGTTAAGGTCGACATCGGTCCCAAACGAGGTGTGTGTAGGCATCTTGTTGCCTTTAATGCCCGTATGGTCGGCATGATAAAAATACCACTGGCCATCGTCGTCAATAAAGATGCTACCATCAATCTCCTGCTTCAGGTTATCGGTCACCACCTTGAAAGGGCCCGTGGGACTATCACTGGTCAACACATAGTGGCCCAGGCCGTTGGGCGAGGTCACCATATAGAAAGTACCATTCCAGTATTTCACCTCGGGTGCATAGCCATCAACGGCAATGGGGTCGTTGCTCACCACAATGGCATCAGACCAATTAATGAGGTCGCGCGATGTCCAGCACAGCAAGCTTTTTGTGGCCGAACTGCAATACAGATAATACACGCCACGATATTTTATCACTTGTGGGTCGCCCACATCATAACTCTGCTGCCCCGACATCACCACAGGATTTTTCCAACCTTGGGCTTTAGTGTTTACCGTGGGTATAAGCATTAAAAGGCTGGAGACAAAATATTTAAATACATTCATTTTTTACTATTTATATAAGTATTCAACAATTTCGAACATTTTATTTAAACCGTACCTTTTTCTTAAAAAGCTATTAATACTTTTCAACGTTGTCCATTATGGGGTTAAGCCAAAACGTAAACGTTTGTTTGTGCAACAACACGCGAGTGTCGGTTATCATCTCTGGATACTGGCCTACGTTCACCATCTCGTTCACACCCGACTGCTTAAGGTCGATGTGCAAATCGATAGCCGAGGGCAATGTTTTTGCAAGATATGCGCTGGCACCGAACGTTATTGCCGACGACACCTCCAAGCCAAGGCCCAGCGCATTAGTTTGACGCCAATAACGCACGTCACAGTGGTTACCCCACGCTTGATAGGGTATATAAGGACACTGTGCGTGAGTAACATTATATTTATATTGCCCCACAAATTGCGATGCCTTACGGTCGGCATAGTTTTCCAATGGGCCACGTCCGAAATATTCGCTCTGGCACATATCCACTGGCATTTGAAGCGTCATACCATAGCGTAAAGCAAGGGGCACAGCCGTTTCATCGTTGGGCGTTACCGTTTGCTCAACCTTCATTACGCCTCCCTCATTAATAGTATAACAAATAGATAGGGCTACATTCTGTTCCTTCAACTCGTATTGCGCTGTTACACAAATATCGGTACGTTGGGTGCTGTTACTCTTCACCTTTTCGGTTTTCAGCGCAACAAGCGTATAGGTAGGTTTTTCCCATTGGGCAAACTGTTTTTCGCCATTTGCAGCACGGTCGTTGTTGGTCAGCGCTCGCCAAAACGTAGGCTTTAATGTGCCACCTTCGGCCAGCAGTTTTTGTCCATTTACATCGTAACGTGTGAGCCATCCTGTAGTCTTGTCAAACGCTACTGTGCAGCAAGTGTTTGAGATAACTATGCTTTGCCCGCGTTTCAGCTTTAGTGGGCGCTTGTCAACCATTGATGCTTGCAGGGGCTCAACGCTCGGTTTAAAGGGGCGCACCGTTATTTGCGCCTTTGCCAGTTCTTGATCTTTGGCAATCAGTTCTGTAGCAATTGCCTGATGATAGGAAACATCAAGGGTTAATTCGCCCTTCGGATAAGTTTTAAACAAATCGGTAAAGCCCAAGTTGATGTTTGTTGTTTTACGAGGTGCCACACTAAAGGGCTTTGTATATACACCATTTTTTATGGGCACACCATTGTGGCGCACCACCCACCTTATATATACATTGCTCAGCGTATCGTAAAAACTATCGTTGAAAACTTCAAGACGCCCTATGCGTGGGGCATGTGACAGCGTGCTGATGCTCTGCATCTGGTAGCGTATCTCTTGCATGGCAGGGGTAGCGGCCTGCATATTGGCTAATGTGCCCTCGCACAGAAAGCCCCCAGCATATTTAGGCTGTCGGTATCGTAACGACATATACTCATCAATAGCACCATAACTATTGCCGTTAGGCTGGGCATAGCTGGCCAAAAGTTGAGGCTTTTCAGCAACAGGATTGCCCATATTGCAGAAGTCGTCGGCCACCTTGGCAGTGGGAGCAAAAGGCGCATACAGTTCACAGCGTTTATCAGTGAAAGGCATATCGACCCATATCACGGGGCGCTTTGTGTCTTCCTGCTTCAACGTTTCAAACAGTCTGCTTATCACAACATTGTCGGTCTCGGCTTTTCCTACGCTCCACATTATAATACTGGGGTGATTATATAACTGCTTGAAAGCAGCTATGTGTTGACTTCTTCCTAATTCAACACAGGCGTAAAAGCCATATTCGTCGCAGAGATCATACCATAATGGGTCAACCCGATCAGTGCACACGGCATTGATATTATGCGCTTTCAGTAGGCGAAGAATGTCTATCATGTCGGCACGACTCATGTTTGGCTGCAGATTGTGCAAGTTGATGCCTTTCAAAAACAAGGGGCAACCATTCAGAAAGAGTTTTGCATAGCGTATAGCTACCAAGCGGAAACCTACCTTTTGCTTCACCTGTTCTGCCAGCCCCCTACCTTTTATGGGTGTGGCGTTGAGATATAACGTATATTGGTATGGCGTTTCGGCCGTCCAGCGTTTTACCTTTTGTACGTCAATAGCAAACTGCTGGCGCGCTGGTTTTACTTGCTTTACAAGCTTGCCTTCGGCCACCACTTCTCCATCGGCATCCATCAGGCAGTATGTCACCATACTATTGCCCTGGTTCCAAAACGTAATATCTAACTTTCCGTTTTTAAAAGTTTGCTCGTCAATAGAGGGTGTAACGTGCAACGAGTCGATGAGGGCTGCATACACACGTCCTGTTGACAATACAAGTAATATCAAAAATAATAATTTCTTCATTCGAAAAGAATTTATTTCATACAGCAGTTCTTGTTCAATACCATGTTCCTTCTTTAGTTTACAACATAATAGAGCACATTGCCAACTGTTACCTTTGCAGCACCGTCAGACAAAAGTCCACAACGGGTAGGAACGTCATGAGCAAGAGTGACGACACCAAACGAACGATCGTTTACATACATATGTATGTCCTTGCCTCGGCGTTCCACACGCAACTGGTTCACAGTTTGACGCTCGCTGCCAACCTTTATTCGGTATATGTTACGATGCATATCAGTGGCTTCACGATTGATGAAACGCAATCCGCGAGTCTTGACCGTAGGGAACGTTATGCGTTGCCACGCAGGATTTGACGATGTAGCTAATTCTGTTGACAAAGGTCGCCAGGTGTCACCATCCAGCCATGCTATCTCTTGCGATGATGCTACATCAGCCTGATAATGCTCCTTGACAGCCGCCTCAATACCCAAATCGTGTGCATAGGGGTCGTTATCAGGAGTGTTGTGAGGAAAGAGCAGTGCGTTGACATAAGTGTCGCTGTCGAAACGATATTGCTTTTCAAAGCTGTCGGTGTATTTCACATCAGGATATACCACCTGTTCTGTGGCAAGAGGTTTCACTACCATCTTTGTTTTACCTTTTACACAATGGTCTATCACCACTTGCGCTTTTGCAGCATCAATCTTTACGCTTACATAGTTTTTATCATCAGTATAGGCCGCCATCACGCCATAAGTGCCTGATGTAGCATCATTATCGTCGGTCTGCACACTCAGTTCATAGTTATTAGCGGCAGCGCCCTTCAGCCACATGCCCTTGGCAAGTGCTAAGCCATGCGTTCCTGCGGTAAGCGTATCCCATCCACTGAAATACGATCCGTATTCGTCAAAGCCTTCATTATAAGCAGCGTGGTCAATGTGGTAATCATTGCTATCACCCAATAGTTCAACCTTATTATCACTAACATTCACACGCTGATGTTGGGTTACAAGAACTTTGTCTATCCACACCGTCAGCAGGTTGTGATTTTTCTCTATACGCCACTCGTGTGCAACGTTACGAGCCATGCTATCGGGTAGCAGAACGGTTTTATCGCCTATGACAATACCCTGCTCACGTTGGGCAGACGACATAGTAAGTTCGAGCAAATAGGTTGTTGAAGAGAAAGGTATATCAGCAATGCTGGTGCCCGCATACTGGGGTTTAGAGGGTGCTGGATGGAAGCCCGCAGTATTCGGCCCCGTGATGCCATCAACCACCATACGTCCATTACTGAAATGGATGCGATCAATATATTGGCTACGCTGCCAACCTTTATTAGCCATATAAACGAGCCACCATTCCCAGCCATTAGGGCCACGCACAATATTAGGCTGACCAGGCGTTACGAGCAGGTCGTCGGCTTTTTCATTTCCAAAATCGTAAAGGGCGATTGACGACAATGTTCCTTTCCCTTCCTTCGGCTGTTCAATAACAAGGGTGTTTACACCTTTTTTCAGCCAACTGTGGTTGATGGAATACAACTGATAGTCGGAGCTTTTACCAGCATTTATTGCATGGCCATTGATTTTCACACTTATACCACCGCGCTGAATAAGTTTCAGATACACATTACCTGCAGGCACTGACGCAAGGTCAAAACGCATGGTGCGGGCAGACGCATTGCCAGTATCACCACTATTATCTGTTGCCAATGGTTGCCATTGTCCTGATCCATAATGCAAAAGGTCGGCATGGGTATCGTCAATGCTCTCGGTGTTGGGACCTACCACAGGCCAGCTATACTTTCCTCCAGGACTAAAGGCAAGGGGACTGGTGGCCTCGCATACTCCGAGACGATAGTTGCCAAAGGATGGTGAAGTGTGATTAGCATTATACATCATATAATAACGTCCACGATATTTAATGACAAAGGGGCCTTCGGCCACGCGATTGTCGTATGTTTCCCAGGTGCCAGGCTGCGAACTAAACTGTTGCACAGCATCGCCACAGAACGTAAAGTCTTGGTTCATAGGACGGCCCCAGATGGTGTTGCCATCGGTAAACTTCACCATATATAGGTATAGGCGACCATCATCATCGCGAAACACCATGGGATCGATACGATTTTCAAACCACTGGTCATCACGCACCTCACGATACGGCCCAGTAACTGAGGACGACACGGCATGGGTAATGTGCACAATATGTTTGTCTTTACCCCAGTAGTTGGCACTGAAGAGGAGGTGAAACTGTCCGCCACTGTACGACATATCGTTGGCATGTATCTGGTTATTCTTAGCCCCCGTTCCCTTTGTCCATTGGTTATCAAGGTCGAACACATGCACACGTTCGCCCCAATTCATGAGATCAGAACTTACAAAAAGGTCGCCATAAGTGGCCACACCACCCAAATAATATTTGCCCGCATATTTTATACATCCTGCATCGGCAATGCCAGGAATAACAGGGTTAGTATATGATTGTGCCTCTGCCGTTTCCACATTTAATGAGAAGACCGCTGATACAAGGGGCAATGCTACCGAAGCAAACAACAGCAGACGTTTTTTTATACTGCAGGAATGTAGGTTTCTAAAATGAGTTTTCATAATTGTAGGTTTTGTATAAATCGGTTCTGTATAAGAGGGGTATTATCTATGCAACAGATGGCAGAGACTTGTAGCACAATGCAACTGCTGTTTACTTTACACTTATCTTTCGTGTTACCTCTTTGCCATTATTCAGCGCGAAGTTTAAAAGATATACACCTTTGGTGGTGGGCTTGATAAAAGAGGTGGTAGAAAAATCGCCCACCTTGCTGCCAGCGAGGGTGTAGACGGTGGTTTTAGCCACGTTACCACTAACCGAAATATTTGTATCGCCCACAACAACACTAACCTTTGGTGTAACTTTAACTACATTTACCTTGGTGGCGTTGGGGTTAGTGCCTAACACAAAGTCAATCCATGTCCATGAGGCATCACGCTTTGCATCAGGCATCATATCATAAACCACATTGTTACTGCCGTCGTGATTGTCGTGCAACATAACGTTAGTACGCATCAATTTCTCTATCGGAGGCGTGGTAAAGCCCAGCGCACTCCAAGGTATAGCGGCTTCTATGATATAATATTTGTTGGCTCGAGTTATCACACTACGCACGTTTTCAACCTTGTTTGCCATCCAACGACGCTTTTCATTGCTGCCCTTATAGGCCACCACGCCACCATCAAGGCGGAAGAACAGGCGGTGAATGTTGTCGACGGGCTGCTCGTCAGAGGCATAATCGGTATCGAGGAAGAGGGTTACACCATCGCCGTAGGATGAAGGAAGAGGGTGCTGTGTGTTGTCAGAAACGCGAGTGGTAAAATAGAGAGCATCCTCATCATAAGCAAAGTCGGCGGTAAAACGCACCTTATTAGAGCTATGTCCTAAGAGCAACTGCGTAGCGTTGGCCGTATAGTAGCCATCTCTTATTGTTTGTTTTCCATCAATGGTGGGATGGGCATAGGAGGCTTCGAGCTGTCGCACGGCTCTACCTTTTATCATATCAATACGTCCGTTCATGCCTCCTACAGCCACAACGGTACCTGTATCGATAACGGCAAGCGAGTTCCACAATGAGTTATCGCCACCAAAGGGTTCGCTCATGGCCTTAAAATCTTTGGCCTGCTCGTTACCTACATATACCCACATTTGCAGTTTCGACATGTCGGCGCCATTGCCATTCTCGCCTTGATGCGAGATAATGGTTTCGCCCCAAGGAAGCTTGCGAAGATAGGGAGCACCACCACGGTATAGCGGACTATAATCGTAGTTGACGGCTTGCCAACGATATTGGCTGGCAGCATCTACCCAATAGTTGTTCCAGTTGGTTTCAAGCGGACAGGTTACCACCGTGGGGATAAAATTGTTTACACCTGCCCAACCATTGTCTTCAAAGGCTAAAGCAATAGTTTTACCATCTTGTAAGATGATGGCCGACGGCATGCCATCGCGATAACCTGCACGGAAAGAAACTTTTTGAGCCGCTGTCCATGTTTGGCCTTTATCAAACGAGCGGCACATTGATATCTGTTGCTCGTTCGAGGCGGTATAGGGTCCTTCGTCGGCAAAATAAAGTTGTAGCTCGCCCGAAGGGAGCTCAAGGAATGACGGTTCCCAGCAACCATCGTTAAACGTATGTAATGCATCGTTCACAAATATCTCGTCGCTCCAGGTTTTGCCGTTGTCGGTACTGCGTTTACAGCGTATACCGAAGCGGCGGTCTTCAGTGTAAGGCGTACTGGGGCGAGGGTTGTAGCCCACAACAATGGTGCCATCAGACAGCTGAACAAGGTCGGGCACACAGTTGGGTACATTATTTGTATTGTTGACAATGGTTGTCGGCGACGACCATGTGCTACCCTTATCTGTACTGAAGGCTATCACTATGCCCTTGCTCTCGCATGTGGCCATGAGCCTACCATCTTTAAGCTGGATGATACGAGCATAACCACCACTTGAGAATACGGTTTTGCGAGTGGCATTGTCCCAAAATATGCGCGACCCTTTATAGGGTTCGTGACGTGCGGCCAACGTAGCGCTGGGCATACTAAGCAAGGTGAGAGAAGTAAGAGCGAGAAGTAAAGTGCGACGCATATAGATATGTTGTTTTTAGAGTTGTTAGGGTTGTTAACAGATAGATTAACGAGAAGGGCAACATGCTGGGCAAGCCTATGTCCATACATGTCGCCCTTTTCTTTATCCTAAATTTATAGATCAATTATTGAAACTTGAAGACAAACTCAACGTTCGACACAGCCTTTGCCTGTGCATTAGCATCAGAAGAACGTTCAATGCTGAGCTTATCAGCAGCAAGATTGGTAGTGGTACCCGAAACCACTTCGGTGCCATCTATCATAAAGGTGCCGGTGCCATCAAGTGTATATTCAATCTTTGCATTGGCCACATCGGTGCCAGCGGGCAACGTGAAGGTGTATATCTGATGGTCTTGGTTAAAGGCATCGCGTGTGAGCACGCCCTTCACACCATTCACCGTTACAGTCTTAAACTCAGGATATATCAAGCAATAGAGTGTATATTGCTTAATGGTTCCTGCATAAGAGCGCACTGTGATGACATGATCTTGTGAAAGATTGTAGCGCACCTTGTTGGTGGTTACCTTATTCTTCAGGGCTTTTTGCTCGGCAGAGCTGAGGGCTGAATAGTTCTGAAGAAGCTGATAATCGGCATCAGACATATCAACAAACACGAGGGTAGAGTCGGAAGGCATATCATAATAGATACGCTGGTTCTTTGGGTTTACCTTAATGTCTTTACCATTATACACCTGCTTTGTGGGCAAATTCAGCACCCATGCATCATCTCCCAGCTTGTTAGCATAGAAGGTGTTGGGGGTGATTGTTGTGTAGAGGTCCTTAAATTCGGTCTCATCGTCAACCACGGTAACATCAAACGAGCAAGTGGCCTGTTTCAGGTTGCCACCCATATAAGTGTCGAAGGTAGAGGCTACGCACACCACATGATAGGTGCCTGGCGCTTTATACGAATAGGTGAAATGGTTTTTGTTCACGGCAATACCCGTTTCCATCTCGTCACGTTTCTCATAGCGATGTCCATCATCGCCAGGATAGATAGCTACAAGGTCGGCTACGCCTGTGAAATCAATCACCAACGATTCGTTCACCTTCAGCGTTGTCTTGTTCGTATCATATTGTATTGAAGCCACTGGTGTGCGCGACTCTACGTTCTCGTCACTACATGCTGTATTGAGAAGCAGTGCACAAGCCATGAGGGCAAAACTAATTATCTTTTTCATAAAATGTAAAATGACTTTATTGTTTACAACCATTTTTCATAAAAGCCGAGACTTAATAGCCAGGGTTCTGCTCAACCTTTCCGTTTGACACGTCAACCTCTGTCTGGGGAATAGGCAGAAGGTTGTGTACACCCTCGCGGAAGTAAGCTCCACGACGATTGGCACGGCGTGCTCCAAAAGCGTGCATCACCTTGGCAGCCTGTCCCGAGCGTACCAGATCGAAATAGCGATCCCACTCGAAACACATCTCGGCACGACGTTCTTTCCATATCTGGTCGCGCATATAGCCATAGCCGCCTGCCTTATAAAGCACCGTGCTGGCATTGATGGTGTTTACTTGCGCTTTACACATGTTCAGCATCTGCAATGATTTCTCGCGGTCGCCCATCTCATTCAGCGCCTCAGCATAGGTGAGCACTACCTCTGGGAAACGCATCACACGACGGTTCTTACCGTTGTCGCCACCATACTTAGGCTTATCTTTCTTCGGTGTGTACCACTTTAGCGATACCACACGACCTTCGCCACCTTGCCAGTTTTCACCATCAAAAGTTGTGGTTTGGTGATGGATAAAATACTCACGACGTGCATCGCCTGTAGTAAAAATATTATCAAGCAACTCGTCAAGTGTGTACATCTTGGTCTGACCTGTGTTGAAGAACTCCAATCCGTAGCCCTCGTTGGTATCGCCACTGGTACCGTCGGCGCTCTCCTTGAAAACCACTTCAAATACAGAACTCTTACAAAACTCGCCATCGCTATAGAACTGGAAACAGTAAGACCACTTGTCACCGTTATGCAGCGCATTGCCATAATAATCGTTATACTTGAGCGAATAAACATTGCTCAGATTTGGCATTTGATAGGTAGGAGCCTCATATTCGCCTACGGTACCTTCTTGTATCAAGCGTTTGGGTTTAAACCACAACTTCTCGCGCAAGGTTTCCCACTCTTCATCGCTTCCGCTCCACTTCAGCATCTCAGCAAAGGTCATGGGTTGTCCCTCAACCATATACTTACCCAGCTCAATAATTTGGTTCCACTTGTCAGAGGGCACACCGTTCTTTGCCTCATACAGCAACACCTTCATGAGCAAGCCTACGGCAGCACCTGTGGTGGCCTTGCCCAGTTCAGAGGTGCCTGTGTAGCTGGGTTTCAGCATAACAGCAGCCTCGCGCAGGTCTTTCTCAATATAAGCGTAACACTCTTCGGCAGTGCTGCGCGGCACAACAAGACCTTCAACCGTTTCGTTCTCAGGACGGATGGGCACACCACCGAACGATTTTACGAGGTTGAAATAATAGAAGGCACGCAAAAACTTGGCCTGGCCATAGATGTTACGTATCTCCTGATATTGACTATACGAGTCGGTAGATATTCTTACACGGTCGATGTTATAAATAACCTGGTTTGCGCGGTGTATGCCTTTATAGTTAACATCCCAACGCTGCAAGATCCATGTGTTTGACGTAGAGAAGATAAAGTTGACGAGCTGTCCCATTTGTGACGAGGTGCCCTCATCGGTATCATACACATTGTCGCCCATAGCCTCGCCGAAGCGCCATTCTTGGTCGTTATACGAGTCAGACTGCAGCACGTCGTAGGCAGCATCAAGTGCCGACTGCATCTTATACTGTGTATCGTAGAAATTCTTGTCGGTGGCATAGCCTTCTACATCTTTATCAAGAAAGTCGTTACATGCCGTAAACGACATGAGGCAGGCAGCACCAAGAGTTATCTTTAATAATATTTTATTCATAGCAGTAATCATGAATTAAAGTCCAAGTTTTACACCAAAGGTGAACGAACGCGCTTGCGGATAGTTGCCTTGATCAACACCCATACTGAGGTTGTTGCCCTCGGTGCCTGACACGCGGCCTACCTCGGGGTCGAAACCATCATAACCTGTGAAGGTAAGGAGGTTATATCCTGTAAGAGAAATAGCGAGGCTTGAAATCTTCAGCTTCGACAGTATGCTCTGCGGGAAGTTGTAGGTAAACATCAGCTGCTTCAAGCGCAAGTAAGAGCCGTCTTGTACGAAGAAATCGCTTGAACGGAAGTTGCGAGGAGCATCGCCATTGTCGAGGTCGGGCACTGAGGCATTGAGGTTCTTGGGGAAGAACTCGCGTCCGCTACCCTCAATCTGTCCTGACCAGTGCTTTGAACGAATGTCGGCATAACAGTTGCCAGAAGCACCATTATATAGGTAATAGTCCATAACATTGAAAATCTTATTACCTGTCTGGCCCTGGAAGAAGATGCTCAAGTCAAAGTTCTTGTAGCCCACTGACAAGGGGATACCAAACATGAAGTCGGGCAGCGGCGAGCCGAGGTATGTACGGTCTTCGGCCGTAATCTGGTTGTCGCCGTTCAAGTCTTTCCAGCGGAAGTCGCCAGGCTTGTAGGTCTGCTCAAAGTCGGCACGACCCGTTTGATATTGTGCACTGTTGCGCACCTCTTCAGCCGTGTTGAAGATACCGTCAGTAACATATCCGAAGAACGAGCCGATGGGCTGACCCACAGCGGTCTTTGTTACATAATCAACAATACTACCTTCGCTCAGGTATGAACCATAGATAGGCTCGTTGCCGGTGCCCAGCTTGGTTACCTTGTTCTTCATCCATGTAAGGTTGAAGCCCACCTCATAGCGCCAGTCGCTACCTATATTGTCGCGCCATTTTACGTCATACTCCCAACCATAGTTCTTCACGTCACCAGCATTGGTCATAGGCGACGAGTTAAGACCTGCCGAGCTTACAGTGGGCACGCGCAGAAGCATGTCGGTGGTAAGACGGTTATAATATTCGATTGTAGCAGTCAAACGATTGTTGAAGAAGCCCAAATCGACACCTATATTCAAGTTGCGGCTCTTCTCCCATTTAATATCGTTATTACCCAGTACGGTAGCAGTAGAGCCTTCCCATATCGTTTCGTTACCAAGGCCATACGAGTAGTTATAGCCTGAGGTGAGATAGGTGTAACGCGACAGAACGTCGATACGGTTGTTACCCAGCAAACCCCATCCTACACGGAACTTACCATTTGAAAGCCATTTTACGTTACGCATAAACTTCTCGTTTGAGAAACGCCAACCTAAAGATACAGAGGGGAATACGCCCCAACGGTTTCCTTTGGCAAACATTGAGCTACCGTCGGCACGCACATTGGCTTGCAACAGATAGATATCGTTCAAGCTATAATTTAAACGGCCAATGAAGCCCACTGCTGACCATTCGCTATCCAATCCATAAGTCTTGTCGCCAATGTAGGCACTTGACAGATAATGGAATATTGACGAGTTGCTGGGTGTTCCTTTGCGGTACGACTGCTGCCAGCTGTTCTTATAACCCTCGGCGGTTTGACCAGCTAACAGAGTTACTTTATGATGTTTATCATTCCAATTAAACGTAAGAAGGTTGTTAATCTCCCATTTGTTCACATTGTTTTGTTTCTTATATACTTGTGAGAGCGAGGTGGGCATCACGAAGTCTTCTTCCAGGCCCCATACCTCTGAAAAGTCGTTATCGGTCTGACGCGTGGTATAGTAGCTTGCGCGGAACTGATAGTTCAGCAACTTACAAATTTTAGCGTCAAGAGTGAGGTTCATGTCAAGGCGGTTGCGAGACATATCGGCATTATTGCGGTCGAGCACAGCCAGCGGATTGTTGCTGTACCAGTAGCCTTTCGAGTCGTACAAATATTCGAAGGGGCTTTCATAAAGCGCTTGCTTCAAGACACTGCTTGAACCTTCAGGCACACCATCGCGGTTCTCGTGGGTGTAAGCCATGTTAGCAGTCATATCAAGCCATTTTGCCAGTTTTGTTTTAATATTTACACGTCCGTTTATTCGTTCAAAATCAGAGGTCTTGATAATACCCTTTTCATTATAATAACTTGCGCTGGCAAGCACCTGTGTATTATCGTTTCCGCCTGATACCGAAACGGCATGCTGTGTTTTAAAGCCTGTACGGGTGATGGCATCCCACCAGTTAGGAACGCCGTTACGGGTGATTGTATCTACACGGTTAAACTTATTTTGGTCGAAAGCGATAGAGCCATCGTCTTGAAGACTCTGATAGAGTTGTCCCTTGTATGAATAATTGCTCTGGCCCGACATATAGTCTTGCATAAGGGCATAGTCTTCAAGGCCCAAAACATCAATTTTCTTCCAGGGGTTAGATATACCTGCATAGCCATCGTAGGTTACATGCACCTTGCCGGCTTTACCTCTCTTGGTGGTGATCGACACTACACCGTTGGCAGCACGGGCACCATATACAGCGCTGGATGCGGCATCTTTAAAGATCTCTACATTTTCAATATCGTTGGGGTTGAGATAGTCGATGTTGTCAACAATAAATCCGTCAACAACATAAAGGGGGTCAGAATCGTTCACAGTACCAGTACCTCTAATCTTAATGGTTGTAGAGCTACCAGGTGCACCTGTGTTCTGAATAATGTTCACACCCGTGGCACGACCTTGCAACGCCTGTACGGCCGACGATACTGGGGTTTTGTTAATATCTTTTCCAGCCACTGATGAGATAGAGCCAGTGATATCGCTCTTGCGCTGCACACCGTAGCCAATAACTACGAGCTCGTCAAGAGCTTTCGATACAGAATGCATCGTCACCGCAATGGAGCGGCGGCCTTGCACAGCTACCTCCTCGTCTTTAAATCCCATGTAAGAGAAAACGAGTGTAGCGTTTGATTTTACACTGATGCTGTAGTTTCCGTCAAGGTCTGAAACAACACCATTTGTATTGTTGCCCTTTTCTCTGACGGTGACACCCATCAGTGGTTCGTTTATTTGTCCGTCGCTTATCACACCCTTTACAGTGATGTTTTGGGCGAAGGCAGTAAGGGCTGAGAGCATCACAAACAATAGCATTGTTGTAATTCTCGCAATTTCATGTTTTCGCATATGGATTGCTATTTTTGGTTTAAACGTCAATTATTTCATCCAACCTTTATTATAAAAATGGTTGCCAACGTGGGTGTGTCATGGCAACAAACGGCTGTAAGTAATTAGAAGAAGGAGGTATTCCACCGTTTATGATGTGCGTGGGATACCTCCCCTTATGATTGAAAATTGTATTTATAATACGTCGTCCGACCTATTAACGAACAACAACTTTCTTACCGTTCACAATGTAAACACCCTTCTGCAAACCTTCGGTAGCCTTCTCGGCAGCTACATTTGCACGCACCTGCACACCTTCAACGGTATATACAGCAGCTGCCTGAGCAGGAGCATTGTTCGTGATAGCGTTCACGCCAGTGAGCGCGCTCTCGTAGGGATCAACATAAGCGGGGTCGGTCTTGTCAGTAACGCCGTCGTAGATGGGCTCCAATATACCTCTGTCGCTCTTACCGTCCCAACCTGTCTTGCTATACTTGAAGGTGTAAAGACCATTGGTTGTTGCCGATACATAAACGATCTGTCCGCCCAGGTTACGCAGTGTGTGTACAGCATCGCCCTTATCAGTAATTTGCGGACATACGATGGGCGACTCGTTTGATTCGTCAAGACGATACAGACCGTTACCATAAACGGTAGGATTGTTATTGGCCTCGTTATACCAGTAGAGTGAGCCACCAGCAACAGTAAGCTCCTTCACCCAGTCGCTCTGTGTGCCAGGGCAGAAGTTCATCTGTACCTTAGGATTGTTCTTTCCATCATAAATCCATAGTTCACCACCCCAGTTGGTTTCAGGCTGTGCAGCATCAAATCCGTGAGCAGCGCAGAAGAAATAGTTGCCCTGGAACTCGCAACCTGGGTCAACGAAAGCGTTCATGTTTGCAGTAGGTTCAATATCGTTGATATCGAAAATCACGGGCTTCTCGTCCTTTGTCATGTGCCAGCCTGCCAGCTCATCGCCATATTCAACAGTAGCTACACGGGTCCAGATGCGACCAAACACCACCTCACGGCTCGGGCCAAAGGTATCGCCACTTTCGCCAATGCCATCAGCATTTACGCCAGGCTTCTGATCCCAAATAACATAGGTGCCTTCTTCAGTGCCGTCAGAAGCACGCCACTCGTTACCGTGAACGGGATCCCATGCCTTAAAGAAGCAATACTGATTGTTGTAGTTGGTAAGATTGTCGATAGCCGAGTCGCGGGTATAGCCTTCAAGACCTTGAGCCAACGCGTCTTGGTTCACTTCATTGTTAATATCCTTAACAATGAAAGTTCCTTCTTCAGTGCCATCGCTCACGCAAAGCTCTGAACCAAACTGTCCGTCAGGATTATCGCCACGGAAGAACACTTTGCGGCCTACACGCGCATACTTATAGTCTTGATTGGTTTGCTCTTTCGGGTTGATGTCAAACTTTATTTTATCTGTAAGGCGCTGTGTGCCATCTTTTGTACCATCGGTAACCCATACCCAGTGCTGCACACCGTTATCGGGATCATACTCGGCGCTCTCATCATCAACAGCGGCAAACACCACCTTGTTTTCGTTTACCTGCATGAAGAACATGGGGTCACCATTGCCCACAGCATAGCAGTCGGCCAACTGGAAGGTTCCTTCAGGTGTGCCATCAGAGATCCAAGGCTCGCGATCACCCTCGTCGTTAACAGCCGAGAACACTACCTTGTCATTAAAACGTGTAAGGTAAGCGGGGCTTGAGCTACCCTCACCAGTTTGTATATCGGTTACCATACGTGTGCCTTCTTTAGTGCCATCAGTCACCCACAGCTCTTCGCCGTGTGTAGCGTCAGAAGCAGCAAAGAAAGCCTTGTAGCCTTTCTTGGGCGAGCCTACCACCACTAAGTTTTTCTGTTTATCCATCTTGCGTTCTGAACCAATGTTCAATGTTACGCCATCGGGAAGCAAACTAATCACTTCTCCCTTGTTTTCTTGTGCCATTGCGGGACTGCAAGTGAGGCCAAGAGCCAACAAAAGTAAATAATTCTGTTTCATAATAGATATTTTTAGTTAATAAATAATACCACTTTTAAAGTATGATGATGGACGCCTCGCCTTTTATTGCGAGGCGCTTTTATAGTTGTTTGTAGCGTTATTTCTTTGTAATTACTAGGTTCTTGTTTGTTACTTATTAAAATCTTTTGGTAGCAGACCAAACTGCTGGTAGAAGCACTTGGTGAAGTAGCTGGGACTGGTGAAGCCCACCATGTAGCATACCTCATTCACCTTCGATCGGCCTTCTTTCAGCAGCGTGGCCGCCATCTTCAAGCGCTCAATGCGTATATAGTTGTTGGGCGAGATGTCGAGAGTGCCACGTATCTTGCGGTTCAGGCTGCTTCTACTCATGTTTAGCTCTGAGGCCAACATATCGACATTGAAGGAGCTGTTGTCGATATTTTTACGCACTGCCTCTTTCAGCTTTGCCAAGAAGTCGGTATCGGCGGTACTGATCGACACCGTTTCTGACCCTACAAAGGGCGACTGTGCAAAGGCTTTCTTTACATCTTCGCGCTGGCGCAACAGGGTGGCCACGGTCTCGGCCAAATAGTTGATTGAGAAAGGCTTAACAATGTAGGCATCGGCACCATTCTCCATACCTTCCAGCTTGGCACTGTCTGACGTTACGGCGGTGAGCAACACTACGGGTATGTGCGAGAAGGCAGCGCTCTGCTTGATGTTCTTCAGCAGCGTCATGCCATCCATAGGCTCCATCATGATGTCTGACACCACCAGGTGTATGGTATGGTCAGCCAGCACCTGTAGTGCCTCTTCGCCATCGCCAGCGGTCAGTATGTTATAATCTTTCAACAGCTGCTTGCGCTCATAATTACGCATCTCAACATTATCTTCAACCAGCAACAGGGTATATTTTTTATCGCCATGCTGCTCAAGGTCGTCGGTGGCGGCAGCAGCGTCGGGGCTGGTCATCACCACTGGGGCTTGCTGCTTCATTGGCAATGATAGGCGGAACACGTTCATGGTGTCGTCGTCGTCCATGGTCAAGGTGCCGCCATGCAGTTCGGCCAACGACTTTGACATGGCCAAACCTATACCTGTACCTGTGGTCGTAGCCTCGGACGTGGTGTTGAGGCGGAAGAAGGGCTGGAATATCTTCTCGCGCATATCGTGCGGGATAATGTTGCCATCGTTCTTCACAATCAGCGTAAACTGCTGGTCGTCGGCGCTGAGCAGCACCATGATGCGCGAGGCGCAATATTTTACAGCGTTGTTCACCAGGTTGCTCACAATCTTGGTGAAGGCCTCATGATCGACGTAGGCGTGCAGGTTGCTGTTCTGTATAGATATTGAGGCGTTGATGCTTCGCTCGCGCATAACCGAGCGGAAGCGGTCATAGACAGCCGTTACGAGGCGCTCGATGTTGCACAACTCGTAATTGAGACGCAGGCCATCGCGCTCGGTCTTGCGGAAGTCGAGCAGCTGGTTGATGAGGTCGCTCAGGCGGTTGGCGTTCTTGGCCATGATGTTGAGGTCATCTTTCACCTCGGCATTGTTAATGCAGTTGCTGCTGATAATGTTTTCAAGGGGCGCCTTGATAAGGGTGAGGGGTGTGCGTATCTCGTGCGCCACATTGGTAAAGAAGTGTATCTTGCTTTGGTACAGCTCTTGCTCTTTCTCGTGTTCAAACTTCTCGATGGCTTTCTGGCGTTTGTGCATTGAGCGTGCATTGGCAAAGCGCACCAGGCGCCATACCACAAAGCCTAACAACAACAGATATAGCAACTTGGCCCATATCGACAACAAGATGTGGGGGCGCACCTCGATCTTCATCTCAAGTTCGTCTTTGCTCCACTGGTTGTTGTAGTCTTTTATACGAACGCGCAGGTTATAGCTACCCGCAGGCAGGTTGCTGTAAGCAATGATGTGGTCAGAGCGCATGGGCTGCCAGTCGCTATCAAAGCCTTCAAGCTTATACTCTATCTCCAAGCCCAAGGCATTGGTATAGTCGAGGGGCACCACATGCAGCGAGAACGAGTTTTGCCAGTGAGCCAACGACAGCTCGTGTGTGAACACGATGTTCTTTTCAAGGGGCGAGTCGGGGCTAAAGTTGTTCACTGCCTCGTTGCCTATATTAAGTTGCGTGGCCACGAGGGGCGGCAGCTTGACGTTCTTATTTAGCTTTTCGGGTGCAAAGCTTATCATGCCACTCAGGCTACCCAAGTATATTTTGCCATCATTGGCTACCAACGACGAGTTGTAGTTGAAGTGGTTGTCGAGCAGCAAGCTGTTGTTGCTGTAATTGCGCAGCTGCTTGGTGACGGGGTTGTAGTTGACCAGGCCTTTATAGGTGGTAAACCACAGGCTGCCCTGGTGGTCTTCGGCTATGCGGAAGATGGTTGAACCAATGTCGTTGCGACCCACTGAAAAGTGTTTAAGCTTGTTTTCGGTGCGGTCGTATATATAAGCGCCACCGCCCTGTGTGGTAACCCAAATGGTGCCCTCGCTATCTTCAAACACTGAGAGCGCCATGTTTGAGGTTAGGCCGCTGTTGTTAATGGGATTGAAGTGTTGCCACTTGCTACCATTGCTGGGCAACATATACACGCAGTTAGTTTGCGTGGCCACCCACAGGTTTCCTTTCGAGTCGAAGGTGATGTAATTGATAAGAATGGGCGGAATGCTGGCAATGTAGTCGAACCTATCAGTAGAGGCATTGTATCGGCACAAACCACGTATGGTGCCCAAATAGATAGAGCCATCGGGGGCGCGACTGATGCTGAGGATGGTGTTATCTCGCAAGGCACCAGGGGCGTTGCTGGCCATAAAGGTGCGCACCACGCGCTGGGTGCGGGTGTCGATAACGCGCAGACCGTATGAGAAGGTGCCCACCCACAAGCGGTCGCCATCAACACACAGACCATGAATGTTAGGAAATTTCTCGCTCTCAGCTACATACTTTATTTCGCCCGTCAGTGGGTTCATATAGTTTAGGCCCTCGTCTTCGGTACCTATCCATATACGTCCATCGCGGTCTTGCACAATCTCTCGCACACGGCGGCCGTGCATATTGCCCTGTGGCACAAAGCGTTCAAACAGTGGATAGGTGTTAGGCAGATAGTTTACACCGCCAAAGTAAGAACCTGCCCACATACCACCATCGCGATCTTGAAATAGGCAATAAAGGGGGTTGTCGGATAACGAGAAGGGGTCGGTGGGATTATACATGAGATGCTTAATGGTGCGTGTGGCCACGTTATAGATGAACAGTCCCATCTCCGATGCTGCCCACACCTCGTTCTGCTTCTGTGCCACCATGCGCACAAAGAGGGTCTTGCCGTCATAGTTATCAACTATGGTGTTGCACTGGCGTGTGGCCATGTTTATCTCGCACAGGCCACGGCGGTTGGCACCCACAAAGAGGCAGTCGGGCGAATAGCTCAATATTGACGATACAATATCGCCAGCAAAGGGCTGACTACCATCAGCAGCCACAAAGGGTTGCAGCTGTCGTAAGGAGAGGTCGGCGCTGTACAGTCCGGCACCAAACAGTCCTAACCATATACGATTATCTTTGCCCAAAGCCATACCCACTACATTACTATAGCCAGTGAGCGGATTGTTGGTCAGAGTATTCTCTTTTAAGTTATAACGAAATACTCCCTGCTCGTTGGCAGCAATGTATATATACTGGTTATTACCAGTGATGTACCTTACCGAATTGGTAACGCGCGTTCCACCAGCAGTCTTTACATTGAAATGGCTAAAGGCGTCGGTCATAGGGTTGTATATCCATACACCAATGTCAGTACCCACCCATATATTGCCTTTCACATCTTCAAAGAGCGAGGTGACAATATTGCTTCTTAAACTATGCTCGTCGTTATGAGCACGATATATCTTAAAAGAGGTGCCGTCGAAACGGTTCAAGCCCTCCTTGGTTCCTAACCAGATAAAGCCTGTGCGATCTTGTATAACGGTGAAAACGGTGCTCTGCGAGAGACCTGTCTCTACGCCATAATGCTTAAACATATAGTTGGCCTGGCTGGGCTCGGGAAGGAGCCAAGCAAACAATGTTAGCATACAAATGATGACATGATTCTTACTCATAATAATTTTAGTATAGGTTATTCGTTATTCAAAATTACGAATAAATCACAACATCTGGACTATTATTCACCGTTTTTTTAGTTTTGGCATGTTGCCAATGCAACGTTTATGCTACACCGGCAAACATGCTAAACATATGTATCTATCTCTGTTTCAGTGTTTACTTATTTAAGGAAATTTACTGTGCGCTCAGGCGAGTAGAGTTCCCACAGCGAGGCTATGGTCCAGCCTGGTGCAAAGATATTGTTATAAAAACCTTTTCCATTGTGGCCATAGTCCCATGTGGTGTGCTGCACCACCTCGGGATAGAAGCCTTTCTTTGCAATGTCGAAGTGGTGCTCGTCGGTGGGCATCAGCTGGCAGAGCGACGAGTAGATAACGTCGTACATCTTTGCAAAACGCTCTTCGCCCGTAACGCCAGCCAGCCACTTCACAATGTGGGGCAGCTCGAACACGAACACGTCGATATGGTTGTTTTCAACCGATACGTTGCCCCAGCCACGCGACTTGAAGTTGACATCGCCCAACATCTGGCCCTGTGCGAAAGGCACATCCCATGTATAATACCACGACATGGCAAAATAGGCAGCCTGCTTGCACAGGTCGATATAGTGGGCACGCTCTTTGCCTTTGGTAACCATAGCCAGATAATAGGTAGAGGTAACGGCAGCAATGGCAGCCTCTTTGTCTTCACAGTTGGCGTCGAGGGTTGACGAGAAGTAGTCGCTCTTCGAGATGATGTTGCGCTCAACATATTCAACGGTGCGCTTGGCAGCTGCCAGGTAGCGCTTGTCGCCAAAGTATTTCCAGCCCATCACCAAGGTAGAGGTGGCCGAAGGCGTGCTACCACCCGAGGCATCGATGTCGGCTCCCGCATCATTATATTTACGTGCAAAGCTGCCGTCGGGCTTCTGTAGGGCAAGGAGGTTGTTGAGCAAGGTGCGCATCTTCTGTTCCCACTCTTTATGCTGACGTCCGTGCTGACGCTCATATTTCAGATAATGAAGCATGGCATATACGGCCTCGCTCTGCTGGCGGATAGAGTGTTTCACATCCTTGCTCTGCGGCATGCCGTGGTTGAAGTTGACAAAGTCGAAGAAGTAGCCTGCATCGGTAAAGCCATTTTGCATAAAACTCTTGATAATGCTATGCCCCATGTCTACCAACTGCTTATCGCCATGTGCCTCACCCCACTCTACCTCGTTGAAGGCGTTGAGCAACACGCGGCCGCAGAAGCCTATCTGCACCTCGCGCGCGGGTTTGCAATCGTCGGTAAAGATGGTATGACCTGAGTTATACTTCAGCGGAAACTCTGAAACATACGACTCGCGGAAGTAATTGCACAACTGGCTCTTTACCTCGTCGGCACTGAGCGATTGCTTCAGTGGTTGGGGCTGCATTTGGTCGAAGCAATACTGCCAAGTGTGGGCTACGAAGGCACCGTATGAGGCGGCCTTGGTTTCATGTATGCGCCAAGTAAGGGTCTTGCTCTCGCCCGCCTGCATCTTCACAAACGATGTTACCGAAGGGGCCAAGGTGAGCTTACGAATGTAGCGGCGAGGGCTTTCAACATAAGGATAACCGAAGGTGAGCTTGGTCTTGCCTGTCTCGTTATCAAAACCTAAATAACCGATGGTGGTATTGCCCTGAAGAATAATCTCGCCCTTGGTGTGCTGTGTTTGCACGTCGGCCGAACCTTTCTCTACACGCAACACGCTCCAGCCTGAACCCGTAGTGGTGTTATACACGCTGGTGAGAGGTGTTGAAAGGCGGTCGTCGCGAAAATTCCAACTGGTGCTTGTTGCAAACGAAGGAGCCTCTTTTGGCGAGCGCAGGTTGCGATGATACCAGAAGCCGGGCAGGTAAAACTCGCTGCCCTCGGTGCTGAGACCAGTGGCGAGCTGTGCGCCAAAGTTGAAGTAGACATCGGCATCGGCCTTCAGGTTTATGGTCACGATCTTGTCGTCGCCGTCGGCAGTAACGGTTTGCGATATCTGCAACGGAAGGTGTGTGCCTTTAGCCTCATATCTTCCATTATTAAGATGTAGCTGATGAGCCACCGCTCTGTTGCCGGGCTGCTTGAGAAGCAGCGTTGCCTCAATGTCTTGCGCATTAGCCTGCAAGGGCGCAAAGATGATGGCCGAGAGCAACAGAGCCTTCCACAATTCTTTCTTTTTGTTCATATATTTGTTCTTGTTTTTAATTATTAGGACATGTTGTTTCGTTGTCTGTCGCAAAATTACTCCTTACCTTTTTATAATAATAACACAGGCGGGTCTAAAAATGGAAAAATCAGACCAAGATAACCTGATTTCTCTTTTTAAGCCAGTTTTTTATAGATTTTAAAGCCATCTATGGCTCAATAATTCTATTTTATAAGATTCATAGATGCGATTAATTTTGAACACCTACTTATGGATAAGAAAAAGAAAAAAAGAGGGAGAAAAAACATGAAACCTTCTTTTTTATGTTTATCTTGATTCTGGCAAACAAACCATTCGTTATTTTCGCGTAGTTCCTGATGATTAAGAACTGGTCTGTAAGTTGTGAGAATATTGTCTCAATCCTTTTGTCAGCCACACTTGCCTTTGACAGATCATAGGAATGGATAACTCCACTTAATAAAAATCAGCGACATGTACAACCTTTTACTCATATTTATCAACTTAAATTAATTCCGCCAACGGGTTAAATTATTTTTTTACATTCGTTTGCAGTTTTTTTGTCCGCAGGGAACGCAATCATGCACCCCTCTCTGCGGCTCTTTTCTGCAACGCAGTTTCGTCCCGTTTTCAAACAAGGCTTCTTTGCACTCAAAACAAGCCTTGTTTGCAATGAAAAGAAGCCTTCTTTTGAGTGCAAAGAAGCCTTGTTTTTAAAAGTAAAAGGGTGAAAAAGTAAAAGGGGATTAGGGTAATTGCCGGGCGTTAATAAATTAATGAATTGGGAACGAAATGGGGCGAGGGACGGGAATTGGAAAAAAAGATTTTTGGATATTGCTGTCCGGTAAAAACAAAAAAAAAGGACAAGACACTGTGACTTCTTGCGTCTGTCACATCTGTCTTGTCCGCTTGTTATGTCTTGAAGCCGGTGTAGGGGGAGGTGGTATGGGGTATGTCCGCAGCCTCCTTAGGGCGTGGCGGAAGCAGTAGTTCCCGTTCGTCCCCTTTGCTTGTGGCTCTTATTGCAGTACTTCCTGCTTTTGGTCGTGTACATAGTGCGACCCTGCTGCTTTGAGAAATTCGGCTTTTAGCTTCTTCACCAGTTTCGGGTTCTGTGCCGAAATGTCGGTCTGCTGCGCCGGTTCGGCAGTCAGGTCGTAGAGCGAGTAGTGATCAACAGTTCCGAGTTCGTTGCCCGTGGCGTTGGTCTTAGGTCCGCTGTATGGCGGTATGAGGGCGTAACGGCCGCTGCGGTATGCCAGGCGGCCGCTTGCCTCCACTACATAACCCTTGCGTCCCTTGTCACTCTTGCCGAGGAATGTGTCGAGATAGTCCTGCGAGTCGAGTCCGTCGGGTATCTTCTCGCCTATCATGCGTGCGAACGATGCGAGCAGATCCTGCTGTGTCACGAGTGCGTCGGTGGTGAAGTGGGCGATTTTTCCCTTCCAGTACATGAAGAAAGGCACGCGTGTGCCAGCCTCAAACAGGCTGTACTTGCCGCCGCGGAGTCCGCCGTTGGGGTCGTGTATGGAGCGTGTTCCGCCGGCGCCGTCCTCATATCCGTCGTCGAGTACGGGACCGTTGTCGCTTGTGAATATCACGATAGTGTTGTCGTCCAGACCTTTCTCCTTCAGATATTTCATAGTCTCGCCCACGCACCAGTCGGCTTCTATCACCACATCGCCGCGTGCTCCCGTGGCCGACTTGCCCTCGAACTGCGATGCCGGGACGCGTGGAACGTGCGGCTCGTGCAGTCCGTAGTAGAGGAAGAACGGCTTGCCCTGCGGCACAGTGTCGATGTAAGCCTTCACTTTGGCGAGTATGTCGGCAGCCATGGTCTTCTCGTTCCAGATGGCACTCTTGCCGCCTTTCATGAATCCTATGCGTGGAATGCCATTAATCACAGCGTTCTGATGTCCGTGACTCCAGTGCATCTTCACCAGTTCTGGGTTGTTCACGCCGGTGGGTTCGCCCTCGAACGGGTGTTCATAATCTACGGAAATGGGGTCGTTGGGGTCGAGGTTGGCCACGCGTCCGTTCTCGACATACACCGTAGGCACACGATCGACGGTAGCGGCGATGAGGTAGGTGTAGTCGAACCCGATGGCGTTGCCCGACGGTGTTATCTGTCGGTTCCAGTCAATCTTGCCCTCGCCCATGCCCAGATGCCACTTGCCTATGGCGGCGGTGGAGTAGCCGGCATGCTGGAACATCTTGCCAATGGTGAACTGGTCGGTGCCGACGAGTAGCGGAGCATCGCCTGGCAGAATCTTGGCATCGTCGTTACGCCAAGGATACATGCCCGTCATGAGGCCGTAGCGCGACGGTGTCGATGTGGCAGACGAGGCGTGTCCGTTGGTGAAGCAGGCACCGTTCTGCGCCAGGAAGTCAATGTTGGGTGTCGAGACGGTGCGGTTGCCGTAGGCACTCACATCGCCCCAACCCAGGTCGTCGGCTATGATTATTATCACGTTGGGTCTTTCTGTCGCCCCTGCCGACATCGGCATCGCCGCCAATGAAGCCAGAGCCATGATGTTGTTCTTGTTCATGTCAGTATCTTGTCGTTAGTTATTTCATTCTGTATATGGTGAACGATTTCTCTGCTACGGTGATTGTCGGCGTTGATTTCACGAATAGTTCGCGTCTTTCCTCGGGGTTGACGGCATTTGGATTGTCGGGAGTAGCGCGCTGGTCGGGTTTTGCGGTGAGTGTGGTGACGTCGGCTCTGCCGGTGAACTTCCTGCCGTTCAGGTTGAGGGAGAATGTGGCAGGGGTGTTGCCGAGGTTTATTACCTTCACTATGTACTCTCCCGTCCGTGTGTCTTTGCCTGCTGTCACGAAGAGATTCTTTTCGCCTTCGGTGTTTGACACGTCATACACCACATCCACAGTGTTGTCGCGCAGCATCTTGCACAGATGGTAGTTGAAGGTCTTCACGCTTTGTGTGGACGAGTTGAGAAGCATGGGCTGAAGGTCGCCACGGTTTATGCACTCCCAGTTGCGCATCAGTGGTCGGTCTGCCATGATTGGCTTCAGGTCGGCGTTGCGTTCCAGTGCCATCTTGAATATGCCTTCGGCGAGTATGGCAGTAGGGTATTGTCCCACCGGACCGCCCACACCGTTGCCCATGATTCCGAGTTCGGCTATGTAGAGGCGTATGCCCTGCCGCTTGTAGTGGTCGAAGCGGTGGAAGTTGTCGATGGCCCACTGCACGTTGCGGTAGTAGTGCTCGTCGAACACTTCAATTTCCTTCTTGTCCACAAACTTGTCAATGTCCTCCTGCTGGCGGTCGTTCAGCGTGCTGTTGGCAATATATATAAGGTGTGGATAACGCTCTTTGAGAGCTTTGTAAATCTGATGGTATTTCTCGTAATACACGGGGCCGAAGTCTTCGTTTCCTATTTCGACATATTTCAGAGGGAACGGTTCGGGATGTCCGTTTTCGGCACGCATGGCTCCGTACTTGCTGTCTGTGGGACCAATGGCATACTCGATTGCGTCCAAGGCATCCTGAATGTAGTAGTTCACATCGGTGGGTTTGTGCATGAAGTTGCCGTCCTTGTCGCGCTTCACCCATTCCGTGCAGACCATGCCCACGGGTATAACATACATGGCGTTGCATCCTAAATACTCGCAAAGTTCATAGAACTCGTGCATGCCGAGTCCGTCGCTGCGGTAGTGTGGTTCCCACTTTCCCCACTGTCCTGGGCGCATGGCGATGTCGCCCACTGTCTTTTTCCAGTGGTTCATGGTCTCTTCATTCACTCCGTGTATGTTGCATCCGCCGGGAAAACGCAGGAAGTCGGGGCGGTAGTCCTTGAGGTTCTGCACTATATCGGCACGGAATACCGACTTGCCGCCATCGTAAGTGTCGCCGGGAAACATCGACACCATGTCGAGTTGCAGTGTGCCTTTCTTTGTCGGGACGATGCGCAGCATACCGTCGGCTACGCTCTTCTGGGCGGTGAGCGTCACGTTGTGCTTCTCCCAGGAGTCTCCCTTCCTTAGAGTTATGGTTGCCGGTGTCGAGCAGGGTTTGCCGTCCTTGTCGGCAAGGCACACTTCAAGCGCGCCTTCATACTGCCTGGCAAGCGCATAGAGCGACAACCGGTAGCCTACGCCCTGCTTGAAAGCCATACCGAAGTAGCCGGTGTTTACGATGGCGGCATCGCTTCCGTTGCTTATGTCTTCAAGCACATCAATGCGCATGGAGTGGCTGTTGTTGGCGTTCAGAGGGTTGTCGGCGGTGCGCTTTACGCGTATCGGCGAATTGGTGAGCGGCAGAGTGAGCCATCCCACGAGCGGGTCTATCTGGTAAATCTGCTTTATGGGTTGCTTGGGGTTGGGCATGTCGGCATACATTCCATCCTTGATAATGAGTCCTTCGGGCAGGTTAGCCTCCTCGAAGTTGCGGTTGCGCACAAGTTCTGCATACAGACCTCCGTCGCCTATCATGCCTATCTCCTCATAGTGCCAGCCGTATTCCACGCGCTGCACTTTCTTGGCTTTCTTCGTGTTTACAGTTACAATGTCTGTGGCTAAGGCTTCTGGCGTTGCGGAAAACAGCATCATTGCAGATAGAAAAGATGCGGCTGCCGGTAGGTTCCAATAATGTTTCATGATTTTTGGAATGTGTTTAAGTTTTTTGGAAAAATGAAATAGGACTGTATAAAGACATACGGCTATTCTCACGATGCCTGAATCCACGGCGAGAACGTGCTGACATACACATGAAAGCGTTTCGTTCATCAGCGTTTTTCGTCGGTCGCACACCATATTGTTCATGTACAGTGTGCATCCGCGGGTATTGTTGTCGTTTGTAATAGCCATATATCAGATTTTCTTACTTTTTGATTCTATATACTCTGAAGGGCTTGAACATGCGCACATTGTCGTACCACATCATGTCGGGTCGCCACAGCCAACCGTCTATGTGGGCAAACAACGGAGCAAATGCTCATCTACAAGGTCGGCTGTCAGTTCGGTCATAGCTTTCCAACCATGCTCGAAAGCTTCGCCTTCGGAGTCGGGACCCGATGTACCTATGAGCTGTATGTGCGGATAACGTGCCTTGATGGCCTTGACAAACGGTTTCAGACGCTCGAAGTAAAGATTCTCCCACTGTTCGTTTTCCACTGCAAGATACTTCATGTTGAAAGGTGCCGGGTGACGGTTCTCCACCGGACCTATCGTGTTTTTCCATTGGTAACGGTTCTCAAGTGTTTCGCCTTCGACAATACATCCGCCCGGGAATCGCAGCACTCCGGGGTGAACATCGGCAAGAGCCTGGCCGAGATCGCGGCGCATACCGTTCTCGCGGTTCTTGAAAGTGTTTACGGGGAAGAGGCTGATGTGTTCGAGTGCGAGGGTGAGCTTTCTGATGTATCGGCGTGGGTTCTCGACATAAGGGTAGCCGAAGGTGAGCTTTGCCTTGCCCGTTTCGTTGTCTGTCGCAAAATTACTCCTTACCTTTTTATAATAATAACACAGGCAGGTCTAAAAATGGAAAAATCAGACCAAGATAACCTGATTTCTCTTTTTAAACCCGTTTTTATAGATTTTAAAGCCCTCTATGGCTCAATAATTCTATTTTATAAGATTCATAGATGCGATTATTTTTGAACACCTACTTATAGATAAGAAAAAGAAAAAAAGAGGGAGAAAAAACATGAAACCTTCTTTATTATGTTTATCTTGAATCTGGCAAACAAACCATTCGTTATTTTCGCGTAGTTCCTGATGACTAAGAACTGGTCTGTAAGTTGTGAGAATATTGTCTCAATCCTTTTGTCAGCCACA
>ERZ1026884.104-NODE-104-length-58274-cov-289.042649_pt1 | contig 58274 bp, 58 predicted proteins | sample MGYA00380172_ERZ1026884 | MGnify/ENA primary metagenome ERZ1026884 (study PRJEB33269, sample SAMEA4719808) | human gut metagenome | biome: human-associated habitat; feature: organic feature; material: feces | place: Cameroon | collected 2013-10 ... | reverse complement strand
CACGATGGCAGTTTCATCAACACCAGCCTTCTCCACCTCAGCCTTGCGCTCCTCCGTCATTGCTTTCACCTCATCAGGAGTCATCACACTGTTGCGGATAGTATTCCAGTTCTTGAAACGAGCATCAAGATCAGCAATCTGCTCATTAACCAGACTCAACTCATCCTCCACCTTCTTAGCCTTTTCCGGGTCAAGATCGGCATTTGTATCAAGCCAGTTCTGATATTCAGCAGCAGCCTTCTTCTTGTTGTCAAGTTGCGTTTTGATGTCGTCACGGCTACCATTAACCAGATTCAAAAGTCTGCCATGGTCTTCACCATACTGCTCCTGCAAATAATCAGCAGCCACCTTTGTATCTGTATCTTTTGAAGAATAATCAGGCTGTCCCTCACTCAGCCCCACGATGCCATTGGCATAACGCTGCTTCTTATCAGCCTCAGCCTGAGAAACTGCTTTTTGCTCACGTTCATCGTCCTCGCGATCCAAACGCTCATTAATGGTATTATTGAGTGCATTCGTGCGCCATGCTGCAAACTCTTCTTTAGACAGGGGAAGATAATCTTTGCCATCAGAAAGCACGATCTTTCCGTCCTCGCTATATCCGGCAAAGGTCATGTCAATATTAGCATCACCTTCCTCCATGGCAACTGTCACCCGGTCATTCGGTTTCAAACCGCTGCCATCAAACTGGCTGATAAACTGCTGCGCTCTAGCTTCCTTCTGCTGAGCCAAAGAACTCTCGATGTATTCATCAAGAGAAACAGGAGTACCCACCTCTTTAATCTCAGCATCTGATACCTGCTTAATCGTAGGCTGTCCCTGCTCATCAGGCACAACAACAAAGCCTCCACCATATTCGTTAGCCTTCTTCAAGAACACCTGCTTACCGCTTGTAAGAGTAGCCGGCACGATATTACCGTCTTCCGTCTGGTATGGCCAAAGCTGTTCCTTCAAAGCTTCTCCATAGCCATCATCAGCATGCTGCAGAGCATCAATAGCGCCCTTCTTGGCATCCATAGCCTCCACATACTTACCGATAGCCTCTTTCTGGGCAGGAGTAAGATTACCGGCACGCTGAGCCACAAACTGCTCCATATCTCTGCCTTCATTATACGCCTTGGTCACCAAATCAAACATAGTATCGCTATCAGCAAACGCTCGCTTCAAGCGCCCGGTAGCCAAATCACTATTATAGTCAATAGCCTTCAAAGTATCGGAATCCCCATTCTTATAAGCCTCCTGACCCATAACAAAAGCATCGGAGGTTGCAACCTCAACAGCAGAGTTTGCAACGTTTGCAGCAGAGTTTGCATCACTCGGACTTGGTACGGAGTTGGTACGGTCTTGGTACGGAGCAGGTCCTGCTGAAACTGGAGGCTCCTGACCACCAGCAGCACCCTCAACAGAAGAAGTACCTTCTACCGGAGCTGCACCCTCAACAGGAGCAGCTGGCTTCTCCCCCTCGATACCACTCTGCTCAATTCGCTTCTGCTCATTGCCATGGGCAGTATTATAGAGATCATCCATCGTCTGCTTCATTTCACGTTTCAGCTCGATAGAGTCATAAAGCTCCTTAAGATAAGACTCCACCAGTGGCGCATACTTCTTATCCTTCGATTCCAAAGCCTTACGGAGAGTACCACGTGCCACACCATGGGAATCCTCAAAGGTATTCACAAACTCCCTCATCACAGAACTGTTCTCCAAGGCAGAATTATAGAAGTGGCGATAAGTATCAACCTGCTTCTGCTCCTCCTCAGTAAGGATGATGCCCTTCTGCTGCTTATCCATGATGTCCTTGATGGCACCAGCATTCTGATGAAGATAAACCGCTGCCTTATCCTCATCCGTCAATTTCTCACCCATATTATATTTCTGGGCTGCCTGATTATACAAGCCATCAAGGTGCTCCTGGGTAAACTCATTATGGAACTCACCTTCCAGCACAGAAGCCAAACCCAGAGTCTTCTCATACTCCAGTTTCTTATCAGCCTTCTGAGCCTCATCAAGCGAAGAATACTCCTTTCTCTCAATGATACCGCCATCCTTATTCAAGGTTTCGAGATACGCCTTTCCACCATTATCCATAGGCTGCACGATGACGGAATCTACTACAGGCGAGAAAGAAGAAGGTCGCTTGCCTTCCACCACTGCCATCATCTTAGCCTTTAACACCTCCGGAACACTCTTGTCGTTCATCAGGTTCATATACTTCTGGGTAAGCTGTCCATCAAGTCGCTGGGCGTTCTCACCCTCCACGGCATACTCCCCGATGCCCACCTTCTCAAAGGCATCACGAAGACCATCATAGCCGAATCTCTTCAACTCGGCAATATCCTGATCTGTGAAGTCAAACTTCTTATTAAACTCCCTCGCATCCTTGAATCGGGCATACTTGCCCACAAAACCAGGGAAACCAATAGACAAAAGATTAGCACCACTCTCCAAGAAAGTTTCAGCAGCATCCTTGCCAGTAGGCTTGAAATTCGGGTCGTGCGCCATACGCTCCAACAACTGCTGACCGGTCATAATACCGGAATCCGCAACCTTACCACCAACATCAGCCAGAATATTAGCAGCCAAGCCTCTGCCCTTACTTACCATGTTAGCGATGGTTCCACCCTGCATGATAGCACCTACGGCACTCTGTTTAGTCACTTCGCCCAAAGTGTTGGCAATAACCTTACCCACGGAAGGATTGTAAATCTTGCCATTCTCGTCAAACTGACCAGTGCGATAAACCTCATCAATAGGCTTTGAAATAGCAGACTGACCGCCAAAGGTAACAGCACCATGCACGGCTCCACTCTTCAAAGCCTCGGTCTTGCTCTTGCCGATAAGCAGTTTAGCGGCACGTGTAGCCATCCTGCTCTCCATACCCTTAGCCATCAGGTCACCTGCCAGTCTGCCCTCAGCCTTAGCCAACATGCTCTTAGTCAACTTGCCACCTGCGGCTCCCGGCAACCAATAACTCCAGGCATCACCAGCAAAAGTAAGCGCACCACTAGCCACGTTCTCCCAGAAGCCCGGCTGATACTGCTGATTAGCCATATCCTCAAGCCAGTTCTGATAGTCCGTCTGAACAGCCTTGCGAATAATCTTACCCACAATAGTGTTACCCAAACCAGTCTTCATGATGTACTCAGCACTACCCTTAGGCATCATACCCTTAATCTCCAGCTGGTCCAATTCATTCTTAAGTACAGAATTGATCATCGGCTTGAACTGCTTAGGATCACTACTCAGAGTGCCATTCATGCCATATCGCTGCATCACCTTAAATGCGGCATTGCTCATATCGTTCAGGAACTCCGGATTTCGGTAGAGTTTGCCAAACTTCTTTTGCAAACCAGAAAGCACCTTTGCAGGATCCTTGGCCTCGTTTGCCTCATACTGAGCACCAAGTGCTGTACCCAAACGAAGATTAGCCGGAATAAACTGGCTTCCTTCCATTCCCTCCGCAAACGCCTTACTGCCTGCCTCCTGAGCCTTGTTGTACTCATCCACTACAGATGGATTCACATACTTACTGATAACGCTAGAAAGAGCATCATTGATGTCCTGATTCATCAGTCTGTCCTGCACATGCTCATCGTGAGCATAGAGACGAGTAGCGATGCCCTCAGCTATGTTGCGGTAGTTCGGACCATATTTGTTCACCAGACTCTGCACCATAGCAGGCTTCAAAAACTGTCCCACATAGTCATCATAGCTGATACCCATGTTATCCGCCTCCTGCTTCAACTTATCCTGCACACCATGGCTATACCATTGTGTTTCGATACTCTTCTCTGCATCCTGCACCGTATCATCAGGCAAAGAAGATACTACCTGGTTGGTAACGTCCATAGCCGAACGGTTGGCATATCTGCCCAGAGCAGACTTCACCATCTTCACTGCCTCCTCATTGCTATTGGCAGTACCATCAGCCAACAAGTCGGCAACCATATTTTCAAAGTAATCGCCCTCCTTATCCGGTCTCTGCTTCCAGTTCTCCAGATAGTTGGCAAGTTTGGCATCCAGCAACCCCTCATTATTCACCACACCGGTTGGAGTCGTAACAGGAGCCGCCTCTTTAGATTCAGGAGAAGCCGCATTAGCAGATGAAGAAGGAGAAGCTTCTTCCTTCACTGGCTTTTCCTCACCTTTTACAACCGGCTGAGAAATCGCTGGCGATGGCTGATATGTTCCGTTGCTCGTCTGAACACCAGTAGGAATCATACCCAAGGCTTTTGCAATAAGCCCAGGCTCCTTGTCTGCAGTTTCCGGCTTCTCTTCCTCAGGCAAAGAACCAGTCATCCATTTAGTAAACCATGATCTGTTATCTTCCTTCGGCTTTTCTGCAGCTGGTTTCGCTGCTGGTTGAGCCACCTGCGGCTTAGTCTCTGTAGAAGCATTCTGCCCTACACTCTGAGTAGAAGCAGCTACCTCCTGAGCACCACCAGAAGTAGATGGAGCTAGCTCCAGCACCATCTTGTCAAAGTCTTCCAGTGTTCCCACATCATAGCCCATGTTCTTTGCCTCATTGTAGTACCAGTCACGATCTTCCTTGTTGTTCAAGTCCTTTTTGAAGTCATCATAGCTACCTACCTCATAGCCATTGTTCTTGAACTCATTATAAAAATATTGTCTGTCTTGCTCGTCAAACATACTTTATGTGATTTATTATTAATATTCCGTTATTTTCTTCTTGATGGTGGAACCTTGCTACCGCCACCCCTTCTAGAAGGAGGAACCTTGCTGCCACCATTACCCCTTCGGGAAGGAGGAGTCCTGTCAAACTTCATCTGAGCCTTAGCCCATCTGGAAGCCTGCTGGCGATTCTTGTCATTAGCCCAAGTGCCACCGCGACCATCATTGCCACCAATAGCCATACCATTGTTCTCAGCCCACCTATTTACAAGTTTCCTAAACTTAGGGTCGTTCACATACCTAGTGTTGAAATCATCCGCTTCCTTCTGGTTAGCATTCTTCTGTTTCTGTCCCTCTGTTTGCGAATTGATATGCCTAACTTGCGCTCCCTTCACCACTACGCTAGCATTATGATCAGCAGCTCCGGCATTGGCATTGTTCTTTTGAGCTGTCAGCAAATCTGCCTTCTTGCCTCTCAAAGCATCTTCGGTTTCCTTCCGGGCTGTACTGAGTGCAGCCTGGGCTGTAGCGGCATTTCCTCTAGCCTGCTCTGTCTGAACCTTAACAGGAGTAAGAGCCTCCTCCTGAATCTTCTGTGCCCCTCGATAAGCAGCCAGTGCCTCATTAGCCTTGGCTGCAGCCTCAGCCTGCAACTGAGCCTGCCTGTCTTTCCGGTCCTTGTAGATATTCAGCAGCATCTGGTCATAGCCCTTAGCTCTCAAAGCATCTGTAGCCTCCCTTATCTTGCGCTGACGGTCGGTAAGCTCTTGTGCAGATTCAATCTTCTGCGATGGCGCACCTTGTGTAGTACCGATGAAATTGCCAAGATGCATCAGGAAATTGCTCCATTGCTCCATCTTGGCCTGCCTCTCCGCTTTCTTCTTCAAGGCTTCATTGGCAGCTACGGTTTTATCTCCATCACCCAGGGTATTGAGCCATGGCATGAACACAGACCAGTTTCCATCACCATTCTTCTGGTAATCTCGCATGATGTCATAAGGCTTCATCTGCCGCAAGAGAGGGTTCTGCTCTATCTCGCTATAAGGTCTGCTCCAGTCTATCTTGATACCCTGGTTAGGCTCCACCTTGGTAACTTCCTCGGTTGGCTGCTGGGCAAAAGTATCCTTGCCACCATTCCCAGTAATACCGGTCGTATCTATGGCTGTACCCTTTCCCGGTTCTGAATCAGTTGTCTGAACTGGTGCTGCAACCTCCGGCTTCACCACATTATCATTATCATCAGGGAAATCAGTAACAGGAGTAACGGCAGTAGCCGGGCGCTTAGGAGTTAAATCATCTAATGTAAATCCCATAACATCCTCCTTTCTTAAATAGGTAACTTACTTGCTGCACCTGCCAGTCCGCTAGTGGCATCCGTGATACCCTGCGCCTTAGAAAGTGCCTTGTCACGCTTGGTAGTAGCGATGTAGTTAGTCATCCGGTCTATCTGCGAATCAGCAGTATTCCACACATTTTCTTTAGTCTGAGCGCCCTGTACGGCAGCTTCCTGCATCATCTTGCCCACCTGCTCCTGAGCAGCCTGCTTGCTCAGCGCCACCGCTTCATCAGTTCCACCACTCACGATATTGGTGTTCCTGGCCGTCTGTGTAGCGTTATCCAATACCTGCTGGGCATTGGTCACGGCCACCTGATTCTCCGCTGTCTGCGTAGGATCCTGATAATACAGATTGTCACGGTGATCCTTCACCTGCTGCAATCGGTCTTGATACATCTGGATATACTGATCATATCCTTTGTTTCGCGCTTTAGCAGCCATCAGTCCACCTGCAGCACTGGCCACACCGCCTAAGATTCCGCCTACAGAGCCGGTAAGCCCCTTGGCAATTTTTCCAATAAGTCCCATAAAAATCGATTTTAAATGTTTAAACAGTGTAAAAGTAATGCGTTTTTCGCTAAGGTTTTTGATAAATTGCGCAAGTCGAGCACCTACTTATCCATTTTTTCGCTATATTTGCACCAGAAAACTATCAGTAATATCAAATAATTAGGTAATATGGCAGCACAGAAAGATAATGAATCCAATCAAAAAAGAAAAAAAACTGGTGGACGTAAGGCTGGTACGCCCAACAAGGTCACAAAAAGCGTCAGGGAAAGCCTCCGTGATGCCATTGTAGGCTATCTCAATGGCAGTAACGAGAAGGGATATTCCCTGGAGGCTGACTTGTATGCCATCGAGGAGCCAGCCGGTCGCTTGGCGATGGTGGCAAAGTTCCTACCCTATGCAGCACCAAAATTGCAGTCAGTTTCATTCAATAGCGATGAAACTCGCAATCTGTCGGTAGAAGAAACATTCATGAAGCTTGAAGATGATTTCGAGAAGCAGGAAACCACCATCAACATCAAGAATCTCAAAATTGTTAATAATGGCTAAAACGCAAATCGGGCAGCCCTCTCTAAATTTTTCGCTACTTTAGAGAAGACTGCCCTCTGTCAGGAAAATGGGTAAAACCGCTAGATTTTAACCCTTATTAGTCTTATATTTAATCGTATTAACCAAATTACTCTATTTAATGTCACGTATCCGTTCAAAGTACTTAGTCTGGTTCTTGGTCACGTTCTTCACCTTAATCTGTATCGTGCAGTTCTTAGGCACGGTATCATTGATATTATCCATCAGTTGCCGTATAATGTCATCCGTATTCCGGTAGCCCTTGCCATCAACATGACCAACCACCTCACCCATGAAGTAAGCATCAGCACAAAGTTCAAACGTCTCCTCAACCTTCTCAAATACAGGAGCATGATACTCCTGCGTTCGCCTGCTCGGATCATTGGTAAAGAAAATCTTCTCCACCACCTTCTCATTCAGTTCCCAAGCTCTGGAGAAGTCCGGCTTCACATAACCGCTCGTAATCTTATGAGTAGTTGCATGGTTCATTGCAAAGCCTATCTCTGCATAGTTGGCACCTATATCATTCTGTGCGATAGTGGCCCAAGTATGGCGAAAAGTATAAGGTGTATAAAACTCATCATCAGGCATACCTAGATAGTTTTTGCAGATACTCTTAATATAAATACCCAAATTCGTGCCCATTGACCGGGAAGTGGAATATCTCGTATGAAACGTAAAAAGATAAGGATCATTCGACTTTGATAGATATTTCTCAAAAGTAGGGTAAAGCATTTCAGGAACCCTCATTTCTATATAGGCCTTATCACTACGATGCGTTCTTGTCTTTTTCCTCTCATAATGAAGAATACCATCATAGTAGCATTCCTTCTTCATATCCAAAAGATCAGCTACATTTATACCAGCTAAGCATAATATCATCTTACATACATCTAAAGCCAGCTTTTGCCCTTCGAATTTTGGTGTAACCGCAAAGAAACTCCTGCACTCCTCTAAAGTAATAGCTCGTTTATTAGGTACAGTCATTTTCTCTATCTTGATCTTATTCCAAGGATTGTACTTAATTGGCATCAAACCTGCTTCCTCATCATTATACTTCCTTATACCTTCCATATATATACGCTTCATCAGAGTTGGATAATAGCATTTGCAGCTATTCTTATTCTCCAGACTTTTAAGCCATTCTGTCAGAAAGCGTACAGTCATCTGAGAAAACATAAGCTTATTTGTTCCTGCAAAATTTTCAAGATTATGCAATCCACCCTCATAGACAAGAAGAGTCGTATGTTGTAATGTTCCGCTAAGTGAATCTATAAAGGAACGTGCAAAGTCTGAAAAGCAAATATCCTGTGACGAAGACAGCAGATACTCCCTAACCTGATACACCGTCCAACCGGTTATATCTATCTTATTCAATTTTTCAATCCACTCATTGATTAGGGTCATACAGGATGCTAGCACAAAAGAGTCTTTCACCTCTTTTGTACTCTTGACCAATCCCTTGTCACCAACAAACTTATCGGTCTTAACTAACAACTTCTGACGATTATGCAAGATACGAATGTAAACAGGATAATAACCATCAGATCGTTTCTTTGATACTATAACTTTAAATGTTGCCATATCACTTTATTTTTTGCAACTGTTTTGCAACAATCGTTCGTTTTTGGCGTGTTTTACGTGTCAAACACAACAAAAAAAAGCACCTTCAAACATCTAAGAATCAAGCTTTAGAGCAAAAACACCTAATTATCAACACTTTGCAATTTTCAGCTGTTAATGATAAGCGTTATTGTCATATTTACTTCTATTTACTAATATATTAAATGTACCAGATGCAACAATTCTGCAACAATTTATGATTTATTATTTAAAAACATTATATTCCGCCTGTATATGATGAACCGTGCCATCCTTATCCTTGCACTTAACATCAATGGTCAGTTCATCTTTCGAAGAACCTTCACCCTTCTTTATATAGAAGTAGCTTCCTTCTAGAATAGAATTATGATACCATTCATACCATTCTTGCGTACCAGTTTCATTATCTACAAGTACCAGGTTTATTACACAATCATTTTCTTTCTTAGTTAAATCAATCTTTTCGCCATAAGTTTCATTATTTGTACTTATCCGCAAATGAACATCATTTTTTTCATTTCCTGTATCACAAATAAAACCTCCTGGTCCATAGCTTGCAAACCTCGAATAACTATACGGAGCCTCATCATAGCTAAATGTATAATGATAAGAAGGCTCATTTTGCCAGTTCTCAGATGGGAAATAGCTATTCTGCGGAAGTTCACCACTATACCTTACCTTTAAGGTATGCTCATAACCATTATCTCCTGAATAGACTAGATCAATGGTAAGCTCTATATGATTTCCTTTTCTAGTCAGCTTATAATAGCTTCCAGCCTTAACATTAGAGTCACCTCCCCTCATCCAATACGTTTTTTGTCCGTCTTTGAAATCAATCTGAGACGAATATTTACCTGTAGTCAAATCAACTTTCTCACCATAGATATAGTTCGTACAACTAAAAGAAAGCTGCTTCTGGGGATTCTCAGAATCCTCTAAAGCAAAATCCAAAATAAAGTATTTGTCAGTAACAGGAAATGAAGTATAAGGAGAACCCACCTCAACATAACTCACATTATAGGAAGTTTTATCCCATACCACTGCAGCCGATCCGGATTCTCCATCCAGCGACTCCTTGCTACATGAACTTAAGAAACATAGCACACCAATAAATATGAGTGCTAGAAAATAAATACTATATCTTTTCATCTTATTTCATTTTTTTATTTACCACACCAACCACATAATGTTTTGCCCTGACCGATGGCATTAGCCTCATCAGTAACAGTTATATGGCCTGTACTTCGCTTTAATGCCTGGCAATTCCGATCCTTATGGTATCGCTTAGAACCTGGGCTATCTGAAACATATACGCTACCTTCCTTATACGATTCTGTCTGAAAAGCATCAGATCTACTAGAACCAGACGAGCTAGCAATTTCACCAATAGCGACACCTATCATTAAAACCCCAACGCAAAAGAAACAAGAAGCAATTCTCCAATAGCGCTTTGCTCTCTTTATCTCCCTATTCATTTTAGAAGCATACAGACTTACAGATAATTCATTTTTTACTAAATAATCATTATCCAACAAAGATGTGCCCCACTTACTAACATAATCAACAAAATAAACTTTCCTTTCTTTAAGCTTGGCAAGATCAACTTTTGCCAAAAACATCTCCATTTCAGTTAATCCTATTTGATGCTCAATTTTCCAGCGGACAACACGAAAATCTATCATATCATCAGGAAGGAACTTCAAACCCATAGAACAAAAGAACTTAAAGAAAAAGAACTCCAACCTATTTAGATATTTTGTTGTATCTAATTTCTCTGGTTTTAATCTTTCTGCCTTTCCAATTGTTTCACCAAAATCTTCCTTAGTAAACCCCATAACATCTATATTTTTAATCGTCCCAAACTTTACCTCTCCGTTTACCAATTAGCCAGATGTTTTCTATAAAACTCTTGTATAAATGGAAAATAAAAAGGCTGCACAATATTGCACCTATTATTTCTGCCATACCACATTGATGGGCAACTTTCCAAATTTTACCCAATATTATACATCCATTTACTACTATAATAATTGAGCATAACGTTTTAGCCAATCTAGAATTTCGTACTAATTTCAACAATGGTATCGATAGAAGTCCTATTATTACTGCTAGAAATGATGCAACAACAGTACCACTTAAGATTAAGAACAGCACATCACCAATCCAACCATTCGAAAGAACCAGATATTCGATATATTTCATAAGGAACATTACCACAATACTAAAAAATGCGGTATAAAGCAATGCTGCCATTATTCGACCCAAATAAATCAATCCTTTCATTACTTCTTCATTTTAATCATCCGACATGTACCTGACTTCTTGCAGAAAGACCCTGGATTTCCCTCAGCACCTTATTTTCTGCTCTTAGAGCAATCAATTCTTCATACATCGCATGATCACTAGCTGGAGCCTCAGCTGTTACAGATGCACCATTAATCAATTCTGCAGGCTTTATCCCCAACACCTCTGCCATCTTCTCAACAAGTCTCAAAGAAAGATCACCACCATCAAAGATTTCTGCAAGGTCTGAACGAGTAATCCCTAATCTTGAAGCAAGGTCGATTTCGCTTATTCCTTTATCGAAAACAAGCTGACGTACCTTTTTAACATTGAGCAAAGTCGTTTTTTCGCTACCGTTAGAACTGTATAACTGAAAGAAATTAAAACCAAGTGCATTTGAAATTTCAACCAACTTATCAGTTTTTATATTATCACTTTCGAGAATACGACCTACATTTGGTTGAAGCACACCTATCTTCTTTGCAAATTCTGACTTAGACATACCAAGTTCATTAATTCGCTGCTCTATACATTTTCCTATAATTATATCCTTTACCATAACGTTTTATTTAATATAAGTTAATATTATATGTATAATGATAAAGATATATTAAATCTTATATCATTTTGTATATAGCTATTATTATTTTTAATATCTTTGCACCGTAAAGTTAATAAATAAATAAATAAATACCAAATAAAATAGGAGAAAAATGATGGAAAATAAGAAAATAACTCATATTGACTGGAAAGCCATAGAAGATAAATATGGCAATCGTCCACTCACAGAGTGGGATGTATGTGAGATTCTAGGAATACCAAGGCTTGCTCTTCAAACATTCCTCAGAGATGGTCGTATTCATCATCTCTGTACACCACCCGGAGGATATTTCAGCCTTGAAGAAGTCAAGAGCTTCGCTACAAAAGTTCTCGGCATCAAGGATGGCTCCTACATACATGACACAGAGCAGCAGGATGATGATAAGAAAAAGCTTGCAAAGAGATTTGAGCTGAGAAAGAGACTGTTCAAGGTTATGCACCCTGAGAAAAGCAATTGGCGAACGGTTGACGAAGATATCAATTGGTCTAGGTTTGAAAGTTTTTTCGATTGGATCTACGATTCTCCTACGATAGAATGGGAAGGAAAGATCTTCTGCCTGGCTGAAATATATCACTCGGAAAGATCAATAAGATGTGTCATTGGTGATGCAGAGGATCTCTACAACAAGCTCAAATAAATACGTATCACCCATTACAAAACTGAATATGGAAACAAAGAAAGATTCACTATCAAGAAAGGAGGCAAATAATGTATATAAGTAAGACTGTTACGACTGATGTTGATGTATGTATAGAAGTTGATCCTGAAGATGTTTTAGACGAAATGTCTTTGGAGGAAATACAGAGCTATTACAAGAAAAGATTCAAGAATAACATATTCACGGATCTGACCGATGAAGAAATCAAGGAAGTACTCATCCAGCTCATCATCGGAAGATGCGCCAGGAATATGGAAAGTGACAATCAGACCATCAAGGAGTCCATCAACTCCCTTATGGAACAGGTATTAATATAATAAGGTATAATAGATATGGCAAAAGAAAGAAACAAGACTCCACTCAGATCGGTTATCAGAGACCTGTCCGAAGGAGAATCCATAGATTTTCCCATCGACAGATTGCAATCGGTCAAAACCACCTGCACAGATCTCGGACTCATCTATGAACGCAAGTTCAAGACCAAGACCAACAGAGTGAAGAAAACAATAAGTGTAACCCGCATCAAATAACAAAAGATATGAACCAGGTAGTACAAATTCAGTTCGAGGATAAGATGATGTCCTTCGACACCTTCCTCTCAGCCATCCGTAACGTGGTGCAGGAGGAACTGGGAAAGGCTGTAGGAAAGCGGCCTTTCGTGAGCCAGGCCAAGGCGTTCAACACCTACGGCAGGCGAAACGTTGAAAGATGGGTAAAAATGGGATATGTCAAGGAACACTGGAAATACAACGAGGAAGGCAAGCCCACCAGATGCCACCTCCGTATCTCAGAGCTGGATGCTTGTGCCAACAAGGTTCAGGACTTCGTGAAACATTCACCCGGACACATTAATTGATATATATAACGTATTTTTGTTGTAAAATATGCTGTCGGTTGCGTGAGTAAGTGACAAGCTGATTCTATTTAGTTTTTCAAGGTTCAAAAGGGTGCCTGGATATACCAGATAATATGCGAAGACTGGCGATCTCTTTATGATTCTTGCAATTTATCTGCATCCAGGCATCCTTTACCCTACAACACGGACGGTAGTGTCTTTGCCCATTGGAGGCGATGTCCATTATTAAAAATCCAATTGATATTCTTGATTACTATTTGTCTTTAGATATCTGCGAAAAAGGACTAAGCAGAGAAGACGATGGGTTCGAATCCCTGACCGTCCACTAATTTTTAAAATTGAACGATTATGAAGAAATTGAAAATGATTCTATGCATCAGCCTGTGGAGCTGCATCATCTTCACCGGCATCAAGATGCTATCCCAGGGCGTACACGATGAAAACGTGGTAGCCCAAATGTCTCAGAGTACATACGATGAGATTGTAGATACGCTCACCCTGCGCAACAATGGCTCCAAGCCAAACGAGCACCAGATAGTAACCTACTATTATGAGCGTTTCACCAAATAATAACTACGCACTCCGGAAATGCTTCCTATGCAAGGATGGCCGCAACTGCATCAACGGCAAGTACTGCCTTAAGCATAAGTGCTACGTCCACCACAGAAAGCATCTTCCGTGCGAATAGATTGACTAACCGCCTTCGGGCATAAATAAGTAGTAATATGGACTTAACAAAAGAACAGAAAGAAATATATTCTAAAATCGCTGATATTAAACAGGTCATTCTGAAAAACCATTTTGATATAAGTGATTTGACAGAACAGTTGATTAGCACACTTCCTTTCAAGGTAGATGATATTGTGTTAAATCAAAGTAACGAACATCTTCTTGTAAGGAAGATAGAACCTTATGACCATGGATTCGGGTTAAATGAACATCGTTATTTAGGAAAAATAGAAGTTATTCTCAATGTATTAAACAAAGATGGACAGCCATCAGAAAGAAACTTGTGGGCTTTGATAAGCGAAGAGAATATTAAAGATATCCAACTTCCGAGCAAAAAGGGTGAGTTCATCCGTTTGTAACATAGTTTAGTAACCATCCTGCAAAGGATATAAAAGAAGAAAATATGAGAAAAGTACCAATGAATTACGGAGGTCACCATTGGGTAAAACAAAATTTGGTGAGCAAAGTGAGCAGAAAAGGAGTGTTTGATGAGTACACATGTTCTAATTGTGGAATTAAAGGAAAATCATACACCCTGGGGATGATTGAAGTAACAGAACGATACAAGGCAAAACTTCCAAAATGCAAAGGACAACAAGAGTCAAAGCAAGTTAAAGTCAAACATTGCCATGCTAATGGTCCCCAATTTGCTAATTTGAAAGATGGAAGCATTCATACTATTATAGATCCACCTCATGGATATGACAACAAGCGTGGAGAATGGGTAATGGGAGTTGGTGAGCCTGTCATGCTCTTATCAGATGAATATACCTACGTTTAAACATTACTCATTACTATATTTCGCAGATTGGTAAGTGGCATACGAAATATTTAGAGCTACAGAGGCAGAACTATATAGAATAGACAAAGGTAAAGTAACATATTCCAAATAAAATAACATAAATGAAATCAGATGGCTACATATTGACTCCCGAACTGCTGCAATGGAGATACTTCCATCGCCCGGTTGTCGTGCAGGTGCTTATCCACCTGCTCCTTTCCTCGGTCCACAACGAGGCAGGTGCTGTAACCCTCTCCTATCGCGATCTTGCCCTGCAGCTACGCACCACGGTGAAGACCATCAGAGTAGCCATAGATACGCTGGTTGCCGACAAGATCATCACAAAATGTTCTTCGCCCAGAGCCTCAACCATAGTGTACATTAACAGTTCGCATTCCCTCGCCCACTGCATCATACCATGGCGAAATGACGTAAGGGCACAGGATAGGGCACAGATAGGGGCACACTCTAGGGCACAGAGGAAAAAGCTGCAAACATCTGCTAGCCAAATAGTTTTGGTGGGTCAGCCACCCGACAAGGGCACAGATGGGGCACAACAAAGGGCACAAGCTACGGCACAGCAGAAAACTGGGGCACAGCAAAGGGCACAAGCTACGGCACAGATAGGGGCACAGATTAACACTCCCGAAACCCCTTTAAATAAAGGAGATTCAGAAGATTCCGCAGCAATCAGGGGCACAAGTAAGGGCACAGACAAGGGCACACTTGCGAGAAAAGGGAAGAAAGAAACGAAAGAAACAAAAGAAAGCCTTTCCCCCGAACCCCCTAACAAAGAAAAGAAAGAAAGAAAAGAAAGAAGGCAAAAGAGTCCTCTCCCTCTCTCTCAAAAAAAAGAAAAAGAAAAAAAATCGGGCCAAGACGAAAAGCAGATGGCAGAAGTCATACGACTCTTCAACCGAATATTCATCGGCACTCCAGTCAAGACTGTCAGCAAGCTTACTCCGGAGCGCAAGCGCATGGTTGCAAAGTTCATTGCAGACTACTCCTTCGAGGATATAGAGCCATTGATGCGTAGGGCAAACGATTCAGATCTCTTGATGGGCAGAGAGGATGGAAGATGCTCAGTCTCGTTCAACTGGCTATTCACACCGGAAAAGTACGAGCAGCTGATGGAAGGTACCTTCGATAACCCTACCATCGAAGCCTCAGCCTCCAAGAAGTCCACTCCAAAGCAGCCAAGCCCTCCTCCACCATCCCCTCCTCAGCCTCAGCATAAGGAAACCAGAGAGGAGATAGAAGCACGCCTGCAGAAGCAGGAAGAGGCAAAGCAAGCCAAGGAGAAGGCTGAAACCGAAGCCCTCAGGCAAAAGTACCTCAGCTTCATAGAACACGCTGCAAAGGACCCAAACGGCTCCATGGCAAGGATGCTAAAGCAAGCCTACGAAAATGGCACACTGGCAGAACTGGGAATCGTCTGGAACCCTTCGGTAGCAGAAGAGCAATCACTGGCAGACTTGGATGATCAGACACAAAATTATCTCAAAAGTCTCCTCAGCGATTAAGTAAACAGAACTATTAAAATTCATACGATTATGAAGAAAGAAGATTTAGAAGCCATTCTTAATGGCAGTAACCAACAAAGTGAGAAGAATCCTCCTGCACGCAAGAAACAGCGTGAGGGCGCATTGCAGATAGCATGTGTAAAATGGTTCCGTCTGCAGTACCCAGCCTTCTGGCATCTGTTCTTTCATCCCAAGAACGAGGCAGAATCCTCCGGCAAGAAGATAGCCATCAATGCTGCAGCAGGCGTAGTACCGGGCGTTCCCGACCTCATCCTTGCTCTCCCATCTTTCCGAGAAGAGAACATCGGAGATTTCTACCCATCCATCTTCTATCTCGCCCTGGGCATAGAATTGAAGTACGGCCACACCAACCAGCAGTCAGCCCATCAGAAGGAGTTCCAGGCATACTGGGAGGCAGCTGGCTACAAATACGTCCTCTGCCGCTCCCTGGAAGAAGTGATGCAGCAAGTCAACGACTACATGCAGCACGTCCCCCTGTCAGCCAAGCAGTCCGTCAGTATGGTCTATCATTCAGATCCAGACACCGAGGCAAACAAGAAGCTATTAAGTAAAATCACCCAAAAGAAAAAGTAACAATGAAATCAGAACTCACATTCATCATCTTTATGATGCTCCTCATCGCCACAGCAGTCCTCTTTCTGTGGCTGATGACAAGAAACAAGAATAAGCAGTGCAAGAACTGCCGTTTCTTCACCCTCAGAAAAGAGTCCAAGCGCCTGGGCAACTGCTCTCGCTTCTTCGACCACCATTTCTTCTGGGAGCCAGCCTGCCAAGGCTGGAAGCAGAAACAAGATAATCAGGAGGAGGAACCATAACATCAAAAAGTAGTTTCCCAAAAAAGAAGCAATATGAAGATCATCATGTATTTCTCATCGGGTGACAAAATCATAGGAGATTTGCTCACCCCCCCCACAGCGTAAAGAACGTGAGACACAATCAGAGTTAGAAAGCCGCATCACCATAGCGCTGAACGAATCTCAACCCCATTGTGCCAACAAGATAACGAAATGTCGAATTTTAAGAAATTAAGAAAATGGAAATAAATGTAAATGAGTATTTGAAGTCCATGCAGTTCATGGATCAATTAGTACGAATGGTATCATCAGTTTATCCGGATAAGTTTATGCTAGTTTGCAAGAAACACGGAATAGACGAACGTGATGCAATGACTATGTATTCATACTTGCAAAATATAAAGGAAGGTCAGTATTGGCTAGTTGATGCTCTAACAAATAAATATCTGGAAAGTATTCTGACTTTAGCTAAGGAAGCCTATGCGTCTTATATGAATAATTGCGTAATTCTGAGAATGGTCAATTTTGGCGATGAATTTACAAAAATACTTGTAATCTTCGATAAAGATGGCAAATATATCCAGCAGGAATTTGACCTCAAAGAGCAAAGATCGTATGTTGATATTGCAGATTTTATAGCTAATGGCTATAATATTATGCATGTCATCCGACAAGCAGACAAGGTAGATAGCATAAACTACGTTGGCGAGAAAAAAGAAAATCAGTATCATATTCCAGTCTATGATGGCGATGTGATTCTCTGCTACATCAAAAATCCAGGGTATTGGCGTTCCGACTGGAAGGATTGTGGTCTCTATATCTGCGAGTCAGGTTCATATCATAGATTACTCTATACCCCAAACAAGGGCTATATTCGAAAAGGAGAGCCAGATGTAGATGAAGATTTCGAGCTTGATATAGAAGAGAACGCTTTCAGCAGCTACATCATGACCTTAAGCCAGTCCTGGTATAAGCTCGGCAACGTCTATTCCGGCATCGGCTTCCTGATAGAGAATCCGAAGTAACCCCATCCCCCCAGTTCACCACCGTTCCCAGCGATTCTATCGCTGGTCCAAAAAATGTAGCGTATGAAAAGAACAATAATGAATGTGGATAAGTATCTATCCGAAATTAAGAAATTACAAGATGCAGTTAAGCGCCATAAAAAATTGGTGATACTGAAAACAAGAAGATGGTAAAGTTAAATGAGGAACAATGAGAAATTTAGTAATAAATTGCAATGTATCGGTTAAAGATAGCTTTGATGAGGAAAAAGTCAAAGATGCTTTTATGAGTCTGTTCATAGTTACGGTTAATTCAGATGTAAAAATCAATGGCTTTCGTATCAACGAAATAGATAATTCTGTTTTAGAGCAGATTCCACCGTTGCCTAAAGAGCATATTGGCTGGGAAGCACCTGATAGAAGCGAGATTCTTGCCATTGACAAAGATTTCGTTTTAATGAAACAAGAGACTTTTGATAGACTTTTAGATTACACTCACTCACAACCTACAGGACTATATCCTGGTAAGATGTGGAAAGCAAAAAACGATACTGACGAATGGATGTTTTGTTGGTGCAATCATTCAGTCGGAGGATTAATAGACATTAATTTTAGAGAAATTTTAATATTCAAATAATTATGGACACAGAAATTAAAATCACCGCGCCTGTTCTTGATAAGAGTATTATCCAGAAGGCTGCACAAGAAGCTGCTACGAGAGCAGCATTACGTGAAATCGAAGATTACTATTGTGGATTTGATTCACCCTACAGAAAGCAATTACGTGAATACCTGAAGAAGAACGCTCCTTCCGCTCGTCTCGACTTGCCTGAGTTTACAGAGCTGTTGAGCAAGTCTTTGTCTGCAGAGATAGAGAATATCGTCAACAAGAAATGTGTTGAAAGCTTTGCGCAGGAGATTCGCAGAGCATTCTCCCACCTGAAAGAAGAGAGTGATGGAACCATCCTGCTCACAACATTGGCAGAAGACATGATGACCTATATCGATTTTGATGATCCAGAGTACGATAATAGCTTTGAGCTAGAGGTAAGAGATGGCAGTTTCAACAAATTGAAGGATGTATATGTTACAATCAGTGAAGATGATGTAGAGAAGAAATATAAATTCACTCTCATGTCAAATAGCAGTGATGGCACATATAGTGTTTTGTCTATGCCTTACACGTCTGATGATAATGATCTCTACACAGCTGACAAGAAGATTACGCTCAAAACCGAGAAGTGTACCGTATCATTCCCTATGTTCTCAGGTGTAAGCAACGACCATACCCTTCTTGTCTTGGCAAGATGCATTATGTTTGATGCCCGGATCCGAATTGATCAAGATTACATTTCAAAGGATTCCCAGATAATAGATGATTAGGCAAATGGAGGAAAAGTAATATGGAAGCAGGACAATTATTAGTGCTATTGTTGTCGTTTTGCGCTTTAGCATTACATATCAAGAATCGTAGAAGAAAGGAATAGTTATGAAGATAAAAATTATTTCGGTTCGTCTTCCCAGATTCTTTAATGGGGAGAGACTCCCGGGTTTCACGGATGAAGTAAAGTACTTCATCAAGTACAAAAATCATTGGTGGCAGAGATACAGATACCTGAATGATCGTTTCACTCGCCCAATGAAGTTTGACAGCTTTGATGCAGCCAAAGAATTTCTCAAAAAGAAAGGTATAGATTATAAAGGAAAAGCATAATATGATTGTAAAAGCAATATGACCCTGGAAGAAAGAACAGAAAAAATCCGTGCCACTCGCCACGCCTATTATCTCAAACATAAAGAGAAGATGAAAGCGTATAGCAAGGAGTGGTATTCCAAGCACCCCGAAAAGTGGAGGGAGTACCAGAAACGGTATCCGGAGAAAAGAAGGCAGTATCAGAACACCTATTACCAGAAGAATAAGGAAAAGATACTTGCCTACCAAAAGGAATGGAGAAAAGCCCATCCCGATAAGTTTAAGGCATACCGGGAAAAGAGCCTGCAGAACCAGATACTTGGCATCGCTGCCAAGCGTCCCAAAAGACAGAAGCCAGCCAAAAACTTCGACACAGAGAAGCTGGCCCACATCTTCAAGGATCCTGCCGCTGCTGCACATTACAAGAAAGTAATACAGCTCAATGAGCAGGCGCAGCAATGCGCCCTCTAGAGCAAGTGTATAATCAGCGAATGAATGACCGCAAACGGCAAACAACATCAAGTTCAACACATTTGAGACTGTATCTTTGCGCTCAATGTTTTCACTTAATAATTTTTAATCTGGCAACTCGGAAAGACGAGAGTCGTCCGGCATTCATTTCCCTAAAAAGAAAGCGAGGTGGTACATGAAACAGTAGCATTTCCAAGAGATTAGTATTAGAATATAATAACATCATAAAATATAAAAATTATGGAAGAAACAACTTTAAAGCAGTACATTGGTACCAAAACGGTAAAGGCAGAACCCATGGTAAAATCTGCCGCAGTAGCCAAAGGATGGGCTAGACTGTCAGAAGGATGCCTGAATGATCCAGGCTATCACGTCCAGTACACCAACCCGGATAGCAGCACATACGATTCCTGGTCCCCTAAGGATGTGTTCGAGAAGTCATACCAGATTGCCGAAGACTTCAAGGACCGCCTGGAAATCGAGTTCAAGGAGCTGAGAATACGCTTACTGAAGCTCCATAAGTTTATCCAGGATAATGGCTTTGCAAATATTGCCAAGAAAATCGGACCAGAACAGGGTGCATTACTGCTGTCCCAATATCACGGCATGAGCCTCTACTTCGATGCCCTGAAAGCTCGCCTTGAGATATTGAACTCAGAATCAGAAGACAAGTAGCATTATGAACAGAGTACAAAATGAAGTCTCCAAGGTCTCCCACGAAGAGCACCAGCAGCGCCTCCTCCGTGAGGCACAGCATCGCAACCGTCTGCTAGAGCATGATGGCCGCCACAAATGGGTACGTTTGTCCAAAGGAAGCAACAATCTCAAACAGCTATGTCAGGTGGATGAGAATGGCAACCTCCTCCCTCAGGAGGAAGAACGTATCAGAAAAATCAAGCAAACATTAGGTATCAAGTAATATGAGCGAAGAAAAAGCAATAGCATTCCACAAGCTGGTCGCAGAAATGCGAACAAACCAGCGCGAGTTTTGGAAAACTCGCGATAAAGACCTGCTCAAAAAATCCATCGAACTGGAGAAGAGAGTAGATGAAATCATACTCCATGCTGACGGAAATGATGTGCCGGAGGATGACAATGGCAGCTTCTTCCTGGAGGTAGCCCAGCTTCGCGCCAGCTCCCGGCAGTACTTCCAGCTTAAGAAAATACCGGGGGCTGATCAGCAAAAGATCTATGACCTCTACAATGCCATCAAGAAGTCAGAGAGCAAGATAGATTCCCTACTCACCAAATGGCAGGATGCTCAGTACATCAAGCAGGGCTACATCATCGAGTACAACGTGATGGAGAGATACCCACGTGCAAAGGCTCGTTCCGTTTTCTCCTCCCAAGATGAGAATCTGGCAAAGATAGAATATAACGACTATCTACGCAGATGCCAGGGCGGTGTGATGTACTTTCAGGCTAAGAAATACCTGCCACCAAAGGGAATGCCGCCAATAGAAGACAAGCAATAGCCTCAGCGCTATCCATTAAATAATGTATAACAAATTAAAGATTTAAAATTATGACAGACAAGAAAGAAACAAACTCACTCCGTTCTCGCACCTCTACATGGTTCGAGTGCAAGGTACGCTACATGAAGACCATGGAAGATGGCTCCGAGAAGACCGTCACCGAACTCTACACCGTAGATGCCCTATCCTTCACCGAGGCAGAGGCAAGCATCATCAAGGAGATGGCGCCTTATGTTTCAGGAGAACTGAAAGTTGCCAACATCAACCGGGCAAATTATGGAGAGATCTTCTTCTCAGACGTTGATGATGATGATCTCTGGTTCAAGGCTCGCCTCGCCTTCATCACCATTGATGAAAAGACCCAAAAGGAGAAGCGTTCCTACTATAACTACCTCGTTCAGGCAAAATCTATCGAGCGTGCCAGACGCTATATTGATGAGGTGATGGGCAGAACCATGATCGATTATGAGGTGAAGAGCCTCAGCGAGACTAAGATTATGGATGTCTTCGAGCATGAGGCTCCTGTAAAGAAGGAGGATTCTGACCAGGAGCCTGACCAGAAATCATACGAGGAATCAGAAAAGTAAAATCTTGCGCAATTTGGTCGTTTCAGAACCAAGTTGCGCAACTTATCACTCAGGTTACATCTAAAAAGCATAATTTCGCAACATCAATTTAGAAGTAAATATTTAGCAATATGAAAAAGTATTTTAAGCAAATCCTCTTATGCCTTCGCCTCTGGCTTATCAAGCGCATGGGCTACAAACTTCCATCACTCCGAGAAGTCACACCGGTTATGCCTGGCCAGTTATACGACCACTTCGGCTACGTAGTACAGTTCACATGTCGCAAGAAGAAAAGCGATGAAACCCACGTCACCGAGTTGGGCGAAATCCCTGAGCACTGCTTCCAGTGCCCTCTCTACAAGAAGGGAATCCCTTGCACCTTCAATCACCGCATGGCTAACGGCAAGGATATTTGTGATGATTACAGCCTGGAAATCATCATCAAGAATACAGGTAATATCTAAACTATATCAGTATGAAAAAGAAGTCAAACCTCAAACTCGACAAGAAGACCGGTCACGTTCTCGAAGTACCGACTACCAAGCAGGTACGCGAAAAGGTCAAGGAGATACGTGAACAGAAGGCCGTTACCATCAAGCAGACGGAAGCCGAGAAGAACTTTGATAAGGTCCAGAAGGTCATCGACCGCATGCACGCCAAGGCCAATCTCCCCAAGATCCTTACCATGATCCGCAGAAAGTATCTCTCTACCGTATGCGTAATAAATAGACCCGGAAAGAAGCGTGACCTCCTCAGAGACCGGAAAGGCAGATACGTCATGCTCTGCCACCGCAAGATGGCTAAGGTGTTCACCAATGATGTATGCCTCATCGTCAAGATCCAGCAGTCATACAGCACCGAAGAAGTAAAAGACGAGAAGGGAGAAACCATAGAGACCCGGGAAACTTGGCAGGATGGCTCCTGGAGCATCGTTCCATGCCGGGTTGATAAGAGCAACTACACCACCATTCAGGAGGTCCGTAGGCGCAAATGGTTCTTTCTTCATCGCTACTGGTATGAGATCACCTTCGATGGCCGCATAGAGCCAGCTGCTATGCTCTACGACTACAAGCTGAACCCTACCGTACAGAAGCAGCACTTCTATGTCACGCGCGAATATGTTAAGGTACGCAATCAGGATGCCGAAAACGACTACTTCCGTTTTTGGCTCCATAAACCAAAAGACTATGCAGACAGAACATGAACTCATCATCCTCAACCGTCCACGCTGTAAGAAGCGTGGACTCACCATCAATCGTAATGGCCGTATCACCCTCCGCACACAGCCCTGCAAGCTTCTAGGGCTATCCCGGAGCGATAAGATTAGCTTCTGCTACATGGATGACCAGATGTACATCATCAAGACAGATCTGCCCGACTCCATCCTGCTCTCCGGCCGGAAAGGCCAGCTACATGGATGCAGCGTCAATACGGTCAGACACATGCTTGCCTTTATTAGCGGCATTCCCACCAATGCCACAGAGATAGATCTTATCGTGTCTGATCAGTGCAAGAGCATCAGGATTGATGATGTAGATTATCAGGCTTTAATAGTCATCAACAGGGCTGATTTCGCCCATTGCAGATAAATAATTCAATGTAAAATAATAAATTCTAAGTTTATGCAACAATCAATTCGTTTCAAAGGCCTCAGCCTTACACCAGACGAAATGGCTGTAGCAAACGGTGCGCTATCACTTTGCGGCAATCTAGAGCTGCATGATGGCGCACTGCGCCCTGCCATCATCGCTGGTACACCGCTCAAAAACAAGATTAAGACATTCCAAGAAGGAGATACCAAGCTGCTCTACATACACGAGAGTGGCAGCTACAAGCATTTCATAGGAATGTACCTTTCCGGTAACAGTCCTGATATTCGTTGGTACAATTCTGATGGAGAATTGAAGAAGAGCATAGTAGTCTTCGATGCAGGCGTTACTATCCGCTCCATCACCTCTGTCGGCAATACCCTCATCATCATCACTTCTGCCGGCACACACTATGCCCTCTTCCAGAAAGATAATGATCCGGAAGGAGATTACGAGTTCCTTGGTGAGAAACCGCCATTCCTGGAACTCAGCTTCACCCTTGACTTTTGGGACCAAGCCCTGGATTATGAATTGGGAGGTATCACTGCCGAAACCAGCAACAAGGGATTCAGAGAAGCCTTCCAGCAGACCAATCTTACATGCGGTGAAGCTTTCATCAAAGTTAGCAGCACAACCTTAAAGGGTGGTGATAAATGTGTAGAAATCAAGGCAGATAAGCAATCTGAAATCACAGACAGCATCTATGCCCTCATTCATCGCACCAACAATCTCATCGCGCGAAATGGTCTGTTCTATGCCAATTTCATGATTCGTTACTGCTATCGCATGTTCGATGGCAGTATGATTATGCATTCTGCTCCTCTGTTCATGCCTACTCAGGTGCCGAATAGCTATCTGGTATATTGCCATAACGCCTTTTTCCCTACGAGTGGAATCACTTATGCAGAAGCCGCCAAAGATACCCACCATATCATTGAAAAGGTAGAAGGCTCTATCGGTTTCGATGATACGGTTGATAATGTGTATTATGTAGATGCCGACAATCAAAAGTTCAGTTTCAGCATCAACAAGATCACATTTATGTATTATCCACGTGCTTTGAAGCTTCTTTACAGCCTTTCCGGTAATATTGAGCAGTTGAAGAAATGGAACGAGGTCATCAAATCCGTAGATATTTTCATCACGCCATCTATCACCAATATTGATACCGATGAGAAAATCAACTCCCTGGAGATTTACCCACCATCTTATTATCAGATTAATAGAGGGCCAGTACTCGAGCAATGGGTTAGAGATAATGGCAAGAATAGCTTCATCACTACGGTCAGATTCCCTACTATCTCGCAGGATGCCTACAACAACAAGTTGCGCAATACATCTGCCTTTTATAAGGTGGCTTCTCTCCCGGTTTCTGATCTGCAGGAAAAATCGTATGAATATCTGCCGATAGACAAGACGGCTGTATATAACATTTCGCTACAGGAACAGATGAAAGACGATTATAAGACCCACAATCTTCTCACTGCCAATGGTGGCTATGTCTATAATCATCGCCTCAATCTCTTCGGAATCACGGAAAAGCTTTTCTCCGGTTTCTCACGAAGAACGATGTTCCCAAATGCAGCATCGCTATACTACACAAAAGAGAAAAGAACTATCACCAAAATAGTTACAGTACTCAACACCACGTCCGGAAAAAAGTATGTTGAACAGAGAAGCAGTAGTAATGAAGATTACATTCAGGAATACATGATCATCAATCTGCCGAAGTTCTATCCAGATCCAAGGGCTGAAAAGATGGTAATCTTCACGGTCGATTCTAACCAGAATGAGTATATCTACTCCTTCACCCTGAAAGAGTGTGAAGAGCTGAATGGAGCCATGCACATGGGCGATTTCCAAGACAACCCTAACTCGTATATCATTTCGTCCTTCCCTTATACGATAGATGACACGGTAGAGCTGCCAAACAAGATCTACACCTCCGAGACTGATAACGCCTTCTATTTCCCGGTCAATGCCATCAATACGGTAGGTATCGGAACCATCCAGGGCATAGCAGCCACCACTCGCGCCCTCTCGCAGGGTCAGTTCGGCCAATACCCTCTCATGGCGTTCTCTACCGATGGTATCTGGGCGATGGACGTATCAGCACAGGGCACATACAGCAGCATCCATCCTATCAGCCGTGATGTCTGCTCCAATCCGCTATCTATCACGCAGCTCGATCAGTCCGTCTTCTTCGTCACCAATCGTTCTGCCAACAGGGTAGCCGAATCTCAGATAGCTTCCATGTCCGATCTGCTTGATGGTCCCTTCTTCAATATCGTCAGTCACATGGGCAAGTTCTTCAACTACTTCCTGGATGCTAGCAGTGATTCCGAAGAAACAAAGCTCATCAAATCCCAGATGCGCCAGCTCATAGACTTCTCAGAGTCACCTATCGACTTCTTCCAGCGTTGTCAGGTCATCTACGACTACAAGAACTCACGCATCTTCTGCCTCGATGTCAGCAACAATACCAAGTCTGCCTCAGCAGATACCGTAGCCCTCTGCTATTCCATCCGGGATCAGGCATGGAGTACCCTGCTCATCAAGAACGTGCTCACAGCTATCAACTCCTACCCTCACCCCTACATCCAGTTCCGTGATGGTAGTGTCATCAGCCTCGATAAGGGCTATGATTACAGCGATGATACCCAGTACCACGGCATCATCGTCACTCGCACCTTGAAGTTCGATGAAGATGGAGTCCCCGACAGCATTACCGGCTATCTCCACTCCCTCACCACCGATTCCGTTCCAATTATGTGGCTCTACGGCAGCCACGACAATCAGAATTGGCATTATCTAGGTCGTTGTGGAGAAATGAAGTCCAGCTACATGGTCAGCAAGAGCTACCGCTATTTCCGCATAGCCCTCTACCTGAAAATGAAGACCATGTCCCAGTACTTCGCCACTCGCCTGGAGGTCATCCGTCGCTTCGGCAAGTTCTAACCCCTCCTAGCCCCCGTTCCTAGCGATTCCATCGCTAGTCCCCCCATAAGAAATAGAGCCTTCGCCTCCAGGGTCCACCCCTGTCCAGCGAAGGCTCTTCCATAAACACCTAAAAGAAAAAGAATCCCAAAAGAGAAGAGAAAAAAGAGTAAGAAGAAAATCCCCTTCCTAAGTCCAGCTAGGTTTCCTCTTAGTATAGTTATCCCTGCTGGTCAAGTCACTCATCACGTTAGTATAGTCAGCGCTAGCCTTCTTTTCATATTCAGCAGCCTTATCCCCATACTGGTCAGCCAGAAACTGCCCCATCACATAGTCCACGATATACTTATGCATGTGATTCTTCAGCGGATCAGTCATAGCGATGTTCCAGTTCGGAATCTCCAGCAGGAAGTTCACCTTCTCATATTCCAGATCAGCCCTCTCCTTGCCCCTCTCATAAACAATACGAGTTTCATCATTCTGATTGCCATCCTTGGTAATGGTAACAATCTCCGTCCAAGTACCATCCCCATTATCGGCATAGCTATACTCCTTGATTCCGGCTACAAGTCGCTCCAGGCTGTTGTTGTCCTCAGTTCTACCGGTAGTCAGGTATCTCTGGGCAGCCACCTTCAAATTACCGATGGCCTCCGTCACGGCACGATTGATGATACTCCGTGTTTCAGGCGCATCAGGACTTTGTATAGATGCCTTAATCTCCTGCTGAGCATCATCCATCAGGCTCTGGCTAATCACGAAACATTTTACGAGCACGTCATTGCAGACCTGCCCCATATCAAACTCTAACGAAATATTCTTAATATCCATATCTTCAACAATTTATAAATGAAACATTATCTCAATTCAAAAGGAGGTCTGCCACCGCTCCAATCCACTCTCTCATGGCAGAAATGCTGTCTGGCATTATCCTCGCGTCTGGAACCAGCCTCAGCCACCCCGATGCCTTCTTTCTCCTCAGCATCTTCCCTGCGTTCAACCGTCTGTAGCTCGTTTACTGCCATCTGAGTATCATCAGAAGCCCTGTCTCCCGGAACCAGGTTTCCAGCCGCCACCTTATGCTCCGTATCAGTAGCCCTGTTAGCAGCCACAGCACTGCCAACTCCATCCTTGGCAACAGAATCCTCATGCCGGGCAATCTCTTCAAAGAGAAATTCCCTTTTAAGCAGCAGCTCCTTGATGGCACCAAGATCACTTACTCCCATACCGGCATAGTCAGCAGTCTTAATATCCGGGAAATCACCCAGCCACCCTGCCATAACGGCATGCACAAGATAGTTCTGAATCTGATTGCTCAACAGACCGCTCAACTTAGGTGGCCAGAAGTCCTGAACCTTCAATTGTAGCATCAGGTTCCCTGCCAATGCCTGCAAATCAAACTGAGTACTGGTTGCCGCCAGCCATTTCGTCAGTTCGTTTTCCAGGTCATTCACTGCCTCCCGATAATGAATATCCAGCTTACCCTCCTCGCTATCGCTAGCCCAGATTGTCTGAAAATCCACCTCCGGGTTATGCTGTGCGATGGTAGCAGTAAGACCTTCCACCACTCCCATCACGCTTTTCTTGATAATATTTATCGTAATTGTCTTCATTGTTTTATTCTTTCTTTCTATGCCATAACCAGATAAGAAGTCCGAGAATGATAACAAGTAGTGCTTTAACTACACCTGTCGAAAACTTGTTTAGCGATACAAGCCTTTGCTCATTCTTCGTCAGCTCCCTGCTCAGCACCTGTATAGAGTCCTGCTTCAACCGGATAAGCGAATCCTTCTGCAGGATAAGAGATTGCTGCCTATCCACCATTTTATTCACCACATAGAGCGAATCCTGAAGCCTAGTCACCTCCTTCGATTCCTTGTTGAAAATCACCTCATGCCAGCTTTCCGTCTTGATAGGCTTCCCAGCAGCATCCACCATGGTCGAAGTACTGTCCTTGGTATGCGTTGTTTCCCGGTAGCTACTCTCCTTCTCATGCACCCTCACTTGCGCCATCTGCTCAAAGGCAGCCACAAACCGCTCCTGCCAAGTCAGATCCAATCCCTTGCTTACGCTGGTGTCCGTAATATAATGGTCCTGCGTCACGGTCTTCGTCCTGCAGCTCGTCAGAAACATCGTCAGGAAGAACGCCATCCATACAAACAGATACAATATCCAATGTCTTGTTTTCATACGCCATTCAGTTTTATAAGGCCTTCATAGCCCTGGCAAGATACATCTTTCTGCTCGCCAGCCCATTCGTGCCTCCGTTAATCTTCTTCGTAATACTCACCACCTTATCCGCATCAGCCAGCTCATTCAGCCCATGCGTCTCCCAGAACCACATCGTTACATCCACGCAAAGCTCCGGCTGCTCTAGCAGTTCCGGATTCTCCAATACAGGCTGCATACTGTAAGACTGATACTTCGAGTAATTACTTCTTCCGGTCAGTTGGATGAATCCCCTGCCCTTATACTTTGCACCATCACCCTTATGCGTATTACCCAGCATCTTGCCAAGCTCTCCCTTCTCATACTTCGCAAAATAAGAATCCTTGCCAAGTTCATGAGTATAGATCAGTTCACCGCTCTCATGCGCTATCTGCGCCAGAAAGTGCGCCCATCTCAATCGGGTATCAATACCATACTTCTCAGCCAGCTCGTTGAAATAAGGCAGATATTTATCCACCCTGCTTTCAGCATTCGGCATGATCTTCAAAAACTGTTTTCTAGTTATTTCCTTCATTTTCTTTGTTTTTATATTCCTGATAACTTTTAAAATAAGGCAAGTCTTCAATAAACTTTGCCGAAAGAATGTAGTACAGGAAATCCACCAGTTTATACCAGGTCGTTCCCTTCTTCAAGATGCTCCTCCAGTTCTTCAAGATATTCGTCCCGAAGAAATAGGTAGTAGCCCAACAGACATATTGCACCGCACTCACCGATTTGTGCTCACAGTGCAGCCACCGGCCCAGAATAAAGATACTCACCACGATCACAAAGAAGATTGCCGCCATCACAAAGCACATGCCAGCCTTCTTCCAGTCCCATTTCTCACCATTAAACCTGGCCGCCACAAGTCCGAACAGAAAGTTCAACCCAAGTAGCAGCAACATGGCATAGATAAAATCCATAATCGGGCTGAGCATAGCAAGCACCGCCCCCAATGCCATCACAAAACAACCTCTAATATCATTCATGTTTAATTCGTTTAGCGCCCCACAACATTATGAAGACACTGCAAATTTAACCCATCCTCCCCAAACCATATTGATAAATAGCGGAATCTGAACGAAAAAAGAGAATACAAGCCCCAAATTTAGCCTGCATTCTCTTCTTCTGATAGTTTTCTTTTATATATCTTAGGTATTATGGAATTTCCCACAAAGTAAACATTAGTGATTGAAGTAACCCCACGCCTTGCACTTGCCATAAGGGTTATCATCATCCCTCAGCCAGTTCACGGCAAGATCCACCATTCTGTCCATCATCTGCTCCTCGCTGTCCTCCGGGAACCATTTCTTCATCAGATTATAGTTGTCCGAGTAGATCATGTTCAGCACCACGGCAAAATCCCATTGGTTATATGGTCGAATCTCGTCCTTCACCGTCTCATAGATCTCCTGAGTCTTGGCTGCTGTATAGTAAGGAGCACGATGTTCTACATCATTGTGGTCCTCAAACACCAATTTCTTGATCTGAGCCTCAGCAAAGAAGTCGTTGAAGTGGCCGTTACCCACTACCCCATAAATCTCCTTATACAGTTTCAGGAGATCTTCTTCCTCGGCATGCATCGCCACAAACTTGCCGATGATCTTGGTTACCTGCACCATCTGTTCCGGTGTTGCATCACTCTGATATTTTGTGATAAGTTCTACTAGGTTCATATCATTCTTGTTTTTGTGATTTAACGAATTTGAAAATCTCATCCAGCTTATTTTCCATCTTGTCGAGTCGCTGGTTAGTTCTCTGCTGGTCACGAAACGAAGTGTCCAGTTCTGAGAGAAGTTGATCACAGTCCTTTACGGTCTGCTCGAAGTCCGGCATCTTATTGATGATGTCGTTGGCTTGGTTCTTCAATGCGTTCACCTCGTTGATGATACTCTCCTTGCTACAGGATATTACAAGGGTGTCGCTGTATGCTGTTTGCTCAGTATCAACTACCGAATAGGTTGACTGCTTTCCGTCTTCCGTCTGAATATTCACCTTCACGTTCATGGTGCCAAAGTTTGGCATACCAGGCATCTGGGGCATCATGTTGGGCTTGCTACCACTAATATCAGGGCTTGGAGCATTCATCACTTTACCCTGCTTGAATTTTCTTGTTGCCCGGTCAAACAAAAAAACCGGGAAACCTGCCTTTAAATCTTTAAATATCATAATCGTATCGTTTTAAATGGATAATGCGAGGGAAACGATGGCTTACACACCATCCACCATTTCCCTCTATAATGATACTAAGCTGTAGTCAATGCTACGGTCAGACTGTCAAATATGCTCAGGCCTCTAGCCTTTCCACATACCACATCGTTAGCCTTTTGCGTTCTGCCCACACTGGCGATAGTTACAGCCGTTGGCAGTGCTGTCTGCCCCTGGAAGGCTGCTACCCATCTTTCCGTGTAAATCAAAGGCTGCGCTCTCATCACGTTTCTGTTGCCTATTACAGGCGAAATGATGGAGATTGTCGCCACGATAGGCACAAACACCGTTGTGCCATTCAGGATAGGCTGCTCATAACTGTAGGTTATGCTTGTCTGTGGCTGCACGCTGCCATTCACGCAATAAGGTCTGCCAAGCTTCTCATTGTAAGTAGCTAAGACTGAAACTTGGTTGGCTACCAATGCTGTAGTAGCCAAGCCCACTGGAGAAATCTTGTTCATACCACTACGCTTCTGTTTCATTCTTTACTTTTTTTTACTGATAGCCACCTGCTACGCCTGCGCCACATCCGCAACCGCCATTCATCAGATTGGCTAAGTAGATGTTCTGCTGCAACTGAGAGTTCTTAAACTTCAAGTCCTGAATCTCGTTGGCTTGCTCCTGGCTCCAATGGCCTGTCAAGGTATCGATGATACGCTGGGTGTTTGAATTGCCAGCATTGATGATGTCACAAGTCTGTCGCTGAGTCTCATAGGCAACATTGCTGAAACCACGCTCAACACCAGTGTTAATGTAGTCAAAGCCACGCTGCATCGCTGATGTCAAGTCACAGAAACCCTTCTGTGTAGAATACTGGATGTCCTTCTGACCCAACTGATTTTCGTAACCCATCTTGATGATGTTCTGCTGCGTCTGGCAGCAGCAATCCTTAAGCGCAATTGTCATCTGCAAGTCACCCTGCGAAATGGCGTTGATTACTCGCTCTGCCGAGAATCCTACCTGACCACCAAGCTGCTGGATGCCAGCCTGGATGCCACAGATAGAGTTCTGCAAGGCGTTGAAGTCACAGTTCAGATTGCTTGCCAACATCTTAAGGTCGTTGCCATTACCCTGGATGGCACCCATCAGCAAGTTGCTGTTCTGGTTGTCTGCCATCTGGTTGCGCAAACTCTCGATTTGCCCCTGAATCTCCGCACGCTGCACGTCTGCGCCATTGTCACGGTTGTTCCAGTTGTCGCCATACATCCACTTCATCACGCCCATCATCATCATGTAGGCAAATGGATTGTTCCACATGTCGGCATCGTCACGGTCTCGCAACATAGCTGCCATTGTCAAAGGATTGTTGTTGTCACGATTTGCCATCGCTCCAAGCAAACCACCCATCATTGCATCGTTGCAACAAGAGGTTGTCTTAATTACTTCTTCTGCCATAATTCCTAAAGTAATAAAAGTTGTACATTTTGTTTATTCACACATGTAACCGATTACGCATGCAAAGATACGAGGAATAGGCAAGTTATTAAATAACTCTGTCACACTTTCTTTAATTGTCTGTTTTCCAAAGATTTAAGGTGACATAGACCCATATCAAAAACACCGTTTATATATTTTCGCAAAAATATTGTATATAATTGTATATAATTTAAGGCAAAAATTGTATGTTTTAGAGCATAAAAAAGAGAGAAGCAATCTCTCGCCTCTCTCCTTTTCTACTTGTTTCGTTTCAATCTTTTCTTGATAAACTCTCTAACATCCCATTTCTTGAAGAAATGAGAATGGTCCCCAGCGTTCCCCACGCTTTCCAGTTCCCCATCAGCAATAGCCCTTCTTAGCGTAGATTCGCTGATATGTGCCTCTTTCTTCACTTGCCCGGCTGTCATATAAGGGTTCAGCATGTCAGGAATCTGCTCACAAAGACTATCCAGGTCTTCATCGCTCATACCGCAAGCCGTAACCTTCTCCCCATTCTTCTGCTGTTCTGCAGCCTTAAAGCATGCATCGCTCAGCGACTTCAAAGCCGTTCCGAGTATCTTATAATTCAATATCTTTCCCATATTACCTTTATTATTGTGAAATTTCCGTAGAAATCGCCTTTATGCGCAGATTTTACGTCCTAGTTTCGTTTCATTAACAAACATTTTAGCAAAGCTATACAAATAGAATATAGCTGTCACGACCATGACCGTAAAGCAGGAATCCACCATATCATTAGTTGTGTACCAACTCAACTCTACAATATGAGCCGCATTGATGCCTAAGAAGTACATAAATGGAATGCGATACCACTGGCACAAGAAGAAAAATCTACTTGCCAGTATCGTCACCATCGGCAGGACGTAAACCATGAAATAAATAAAGATATAGCAAGGCATATTTTCATTATAGGGGATAAACATCTCACGGGGATGCTGAGAGAACTCCCAAATGCCGTATGCGTGGAAGAACATAATAATGATAGGCACATACTTGCAGAACCAGCGGAAGAACTTTAATATTCTCCTACTATACCGATTACCATGCTTCTTAAGCATATCCATCAGCTCCGTCACATCAATGTCCTTTATCAACCGTTGGACTTCGGCTTCTTGTTCTAGTGTCATATAACCTCCTTTTTTGTTAGTTGTTGATGCAATTATAGTTCTTAAAAGAAAGATTTTGCCACAAAATTACAACTTTTTGCACAATTCAGTTCATTCTGCGCAATATTTTATAGTTAAACTTTGCTAAAGTAACAATTTGAAAGCAATTTTTCATTGTAGAAGGATATATACATAACGGCAATTATGCTAAGTGAAGCCAATACCATCTACGAAATCAGGTATGACTTTGACTTGAATGGGGAGACTATTGAGATGCAGGAGGGATGTACCTTGAAGTTTTGTGGGGGTAGCTTGAAGAATGGTACATTAAAAGGTAATAATTCGATTATTGATTCTCGTTGTGTTCAAATATTTAATGAAGCTTTTGTGATAAACGGCTCTTGGAATGTTCATGAAGCATATCCGGAATGGTTTGGGGCTGTAGGGGATGGAAATGTTGATGATACTAAGGCTATTCAAAAAACATTTGATACTTTTGATCTCATAAGATTATCTCGAAAAGAGTATAAAGTTGAAACGATAGATCAAAAAGGTGTAGTTCTTAATCTGCCAAAGAATAAACATCTTATAGGAATGGATATTGACCATAATGCAGAGAATACAATATACACTCTTCATTGCGAGAACCCTTATGCAAAAGTAATTCTTCAAATAAATAGTGGATGTATTGTTGAAAATATTACTTTGAGAGGTGTTTCACAAAAGGCATCATACAATACCTATAATGACGCACTTCACGGTTTTTGTTGTATTAAAACAAATGGAGAATGCAATAGAATTACTTTAACAGAAGTTCAATGTTTATCTGGAGATGTGGGGTTTTTCCTTATGGCCTATCTCACCAATATTGATCATTGTTATTCATTTTATAACAAAATAGGATTTGCAATAACAGGAAATATTTCAGAAGACGGAAGTCTAAAAGTAGAAAATACTACAATAAATATGAGAACTTGTTATTGTATATATTGTAATATGTGTGCCTTTTATATAAAGGGAATCATATATTCTAATTTTGAAAATCTTGCAGCAGATGGGTGTGGACATGAGTTGAAGGCTATCAATTCATGGGATGATGTTAAAGCTCCATACTATCTTGAATCTCTTAAAGCTGTAAACTTTCTTTCTATAGGAGCTGAATCATCATTGAAAATGATTATGACATATAACTGTGTTAATATTGGACTCTATAATATTAATTTTACTTATGGCTTTCATTCAAACAAACAACTTGGAGGAACCTATACTCCTGGACATTTATTTGAATTTAAGTTTAGCTATATTAGAATGGTTGACACTTATTTAAATATTGGCGGAGTTGACACTAACAAAATAAAAACCTTACTAGAAAGCAATACTAATGCTCCTTTAATTTATATTGAAGATAATAAAACTTCTTATATCAAATATAGATTTTATGGATTGGTAGAAAGACTTAAAAGAGAAAATATAAAACTAGGAGGTGCTTTAAATACAAATAATGTTTATATAGAAGACTATATTGTTAGTAATAACACCTAAGTTTATATAGAGAAATAGTGTAAATTAAACTGTGTCAAAAATTGCTTGACACAGTTTAAATAACAACATCTTTACACTACCTAAAAGCGTATCAATAGTGATCCAGCAAAAACTTCTACTCTGCTATTAGTATTATTCTTCAGAACCATTACTCCAGTAGGTTTAAACTCTTGTATGCTTATATCATCTCCTGACGAATAGGTTTGTATGAACTTAAAGTAAGTTCCATTGTTCGACATAATCTTACCTGTAATCATAGTTGAATTATTAGTATAGATAAGTACATCGCTACAATAAACGACAGATTTGAAAGTCTCTGGTACTAAACGTATATTTAAGCTTTCACCAGCTTGAATAAACTCATTTACTTGGGTATTTGAATATTTATCTAAACGATCATCATTCAAATTGTAGATTTCTACCACACTATTGGTGGTCTCTACATTTATGTTACCATCATTGTTATATTTTACAAAGTTTTGTAGCTTAGCATCATTTAAGCTTAATTTTGTATCACTAGTAAAAGAATTATTAGATATATCTAATCCTGCAATTCTAGTTTCCGTAGATAATAAATATCTATATTTAGACACTATTACATTATTGCTAAATACAAGCTGCTTGATAATATGATCGCCTACAGGCATTTGAAATTTGAATATACCTATTTCAGAATTATCCTGTTTAAAGTTTCTCTCCAAATAATTTTCAGAAAAGAACAATGAACGTAAAGTTCCACTAGATTTAATCTCAATCAAGTCCTCTGAGTTTTGTAAAGTACATCCCTCAATCCAGCAATTTTTGATAGTATTTCTAGATATTTCTGTCTTATTCTCATTATTACAATCTATATTCAGTACCCCTTTGCAAGTAGTGATATTGATTCTGCAATTTCTTATACAATTATCATTAAACCAATTAAGAACAAAATTAAAGGCAGGTGTAGTACCATCATGCCCACATCTTGCAAAAATATTATAGAAATTAGAATTTCCCCAGCCACTACATCTAATGCTAAAAATAGCCCTTTTGACTCTTAGGACATAAATGTTACTAAAGTCGCTTTGGGACACTGCTGTATTAGCGATTGTACCCCCAACATCCCTGTAAAATACATAATCAGTATCTTGAACAGTGAAGTCTTTAAATTTTATATAGAAAATGTGTGTTGCCTCACTAGTAAAAAGAAATATAGTTCTTACTCCTTTAGTATAATCTTTACTTAGGGAGATTCTACTATCATACATAGAATCTCCATAAATACCAAATGAAGACTCTACTAATAATGGTTCATCAATAACACAATCACCTACTACATGAATCGCACAGTCAAGATTTTTTCTTGAAGAAGTGCAGTCGGAAGATTTTTCAAACCAATTTAATATAATATTCCCTACTATTGAACCCTGTAAAACAACATTTGAAAAGATGTGATAGGGACTACATTTTATGGATGTCTGCGCAAGAGTTAACACACCATTCTTCAAGCTACCCCCACAAAACTTCAAGGTACATCCCTCCTGCATCTCAATAGTCTCCCCATTCAAGTCAAAGTCATACCTGATTTCGTAGATGGTATTGGCTTCACTTAGCATAATTGCCGTTAGGATGTTCTTCTTAACGCTACCAACGGTCTGGATATTTTTCTCCAGCACCTTATAGCCCTTACCGGAAAAATCGGAAGGGTTATATGGACGGTTGCCCAGAACAAGCTGCTTAATCTTGTTCCAAAGCACCATTAAACCTGTATCAGTTAATATCTTCATTGTATATAATTTTTAAGTAAAATAATTTGGCTCTACTATAACTTTAGTGCCTATACCTGGATATTACACCCAGAGTATAGGTTTAGACTAAAGTTCATAGAAAAGACACCGTTAAGTCAGCGAGTTGATGAACTCCTCCGTAATCTCAACAAAGTCAGAACTTGCAGGAATACCAAGACCGGTAATGTCTGCTTTAGCAACAACAGTGGCAGCAATAACGTGACCATTGGCATCTGTTGTGATCTTATACAGACCAGCAACCTTGGCTCCAGCAGCACTGGTAGGGTGAACATAGTTGTTAGCTCTCTCTGCAATACCAGCCAGTTTGTTCTTCTCGGCAGTGGTATAGTCGTTGGTAGAAAGCTGCTTGCCACTAACCTTGTCAACCTTCTTGGCAAGTTCAGTTGTCAATGTTGAGGTCTTCACATAACCAGACAAATCAACCGTTGTAGTAGCCTCGCCCAGTTTCTCCCACTTGGTTGCATCGTAAGTGCCAGCAATATCACCAGTATAGACATACTCTGCATAGACGTTCTTGTCACCAGTGGTGCCAGCCTTCATCATGTAGATATGCTTCTTGATACCAGTTGAAGGGAGTTCTGTAACTACTTCCGCAAAGGTGGTATCAATGTTGCCCAACTGAGTCAAAGGTACATTACCATTGCCATCAAGTGTAGCAACACCATTTGCCTTGCCCTTTTCAGAAGCCTTAACAAACACACTCTTGCACTTGTTCCAAAGTGCAGTCAAACCAGTTTTACTTAAATAATTATACTCAGCCATAAAACTTAAAAATTAAATATTAATATTATCATTTTGCGTATCCAACAAATCATTAACCTGTTCCGTTGTAAGATCAGAAGCGATAAACTGATCAAGCTTCTTGCCTGTATCAGTAACCTTTACATCAATTGCCTTCACATAACTAATCACATCTGAATCAGGACTGGGTGTAGGATTCGTTTGCTCAGGAACATAAGTGCCTGCGATAATTTTGTCAATATCACTCTCAGTGATTTCACTCATATTACGAATATACGGCATTGCCTGCTCCAAAACCGCATTATACTCCACCATCTTGTCAAGCAGATCTTGCGGCATACCGGTAGCAGCACGGATCAAGTCCTTCAATATGGCAATATCAGATTTATCAGCCTTTCTTGCAACCTCAGAAGAGAGTTGTCGCATACCAGTATTCACTGCCGACTGCTCTGCCTTATGATCAAGCTTTTTTCCAAGCTCAGAGTCCTTCAATCTTAAATCCCTGACTACATTGTTAACCTCATCTGCATTCGCCTTCTTGTTGATTATCTGTTCTTGCGTAGAAAACTTCCCATTAATCTGTCTGACTATATCGTTCACAGAATCGATGTTAGCTTTCTTAGCCAACTCACTGGCATCAGCTTTCTTGCCAAGCTCATCTTTCAATGTTTTCTGGCTAACAACTTTAGTCGTGCTATCACCAAGTCCTTGCGAAATCTCCAGCAGGTTCTGCAGAATCCACTGCTTTCCATTGCTGGAATAAAGGATGCTGATTCCCTGAGGAACAGAAATATTGCCAAAATGGGAATAAGTGCCTGCCTCTTTAGCGAAATAAAACCTCTTTACCAAAGAATCATCAGGTTGTGTAGAAGGAGTTGCCATGCCCATATAGCTAGCACCTCTCATCAACTTAAGAGCAGCTGTTAGATTCGTCAGAAGCTCATCCCAGTAGCTATCCCTCTGTGCATTCACACACCAGGTTCCCCGATCAGCATTCCAGTAGTGCGCCCAGCCATCTATCTCAACATAGTCGCCAGCCACACCACCATTCGGGAACTTCTGGTTCACCTCATAGATGCTGCCGAACTCACCCTTGTAGTGAGGACTTGTTTTGTCTATATCATTAGCCATATTAATCAAATTTCAGATAATTGTTTGTACTTTTCTGCCAACTCCGCTTCCTTCTTGCTTACCAGGAAGATGGAGATAGCGCGATATACTATTAGCTTCTTTCCCTCCTTCCTCAATGGCAGAATCAGCTTACCATCCTCCACCTTCTGAAAAGGAATATAAGTGAACAGCTCCACGGCATGGTCATACACCTTGCCTGTCTCCTCGGCATGGTTGGCCTCATATCGCCCGGCAGTCCAGTACATCAGCACACGCTTGCCGGTTGTAGGACTCACCGTAATCATACCCTTCGGCTTCTGAGGCGTTCCCCTCGTCCACCGGCATGCCTGCATCTGCGCCTCCCTGCTGTCCGGTTCCATCAGCGATGTCAGCGTAGTAGGCCAGCTTTTCAGCCTCAGCGCCACAAGCCTCAGCCAGTCATCAGGAATCACCAGGCTGCCATGCCCATCAGTATATTGCGTCTGAATAGCATCATAGTCCTGTGCTCCCAGAGCATTCAGCGAAACCTGCACTCTCTGTGGCTCCAGCAGTTCCATCGGTGCCTGCAGCAGAATCTGCTGGGCAGCAGTCTCAATGGCCTGCATCATCTGATTATCCGAGTCATCATCAAAGATGTCATTCAGATCATCATGCTTCACCTCATCAATGGCGAGGCGCATAGCCGTCACAAGGTCACTCATCAATGCTTCCATATCGCAAAATATTTAATGTCGTTAAAAATCAATGTCAACACCCAGTTCCTTAGCCTTGGCCTTCACGCTGGCAGGCGATTTGAGTCCCCTGGTGTCAACCTTAAACTCCTTCGCAAGATAGTTCTTGGCCTTCGTGATGTTGTCGAAATGAAGCACATTTGGGTTCTTCACCACATCCATCAACTTTCTAACCACCTCTTCAACCCGCTCTTCCGGCTCACTTTTGTCGATGATTCTCCCCTGCTGTGTCAACGGATGCTTCCTGATAGCCTCAGCCACCTGCTTGTTGTCTGTCATGTAACTGTACACACCAACCCCACAGGCTTCAAACTCCACATTCTTGATCAGTCCGCTAGGCAGAGCCACCGCAAAGATGAACATGCTGTTTGCTACAAATCTATACATATCTTTAGTGTTTATGGATTTTCAGGGATAGCGAGACTTTTGAAGCCTCAACTATCCCATCATTTTATATAGTAGAAAACTATCAGCGATGAATACGATTATGCAGCCTCACGGATCTGCTCGTCAGTAACACCATCTGCGGTAAACTTAGGGCGAGATACACGTGCGTGAGCATCAGGGAATGTCAATACCCAGCAACTCCACTCTTCCATCACCACACCAGCAGTGTTGCGAATCAGGAGGTCCTTGGCATTAAATTCATTACGGCTCCACACACCAAACACATACTTGTCCAGATAGCGCGCATCAAGGCAGAAGGCTCTACCATCCATACCCCAGGAGTTGAAGGAATCATGACGATAAATCAGAATCTTAGTACCCATACTCTCAAAGGTCTCGAAGTCTAGTTTCCATTTCTGGTAGTCCTTTTCGGTCTGAGTAATGATGCGCTTATTACTGCGGAGATTAGCAAATGCCTGATAAATAAGATTATCAACAAAAAGAAGCTTGGTACGGCTAGAATTACCAGCACCCTTCAAGATAGCAGAAATAAACGAAGTCAGCTCCTTCTCGCTGATCACATACTCATATACCTGCTTCTCCACCTCTGTCGTGCCATCAGTATCAGAATTAGCAACCTTCACCTTCACTTTCACCGGAACGAACTCACCCTTATCATTCTTGGTCATCTTAGGCTCCCAGTGTCCAATCTGCAAGTCCTTGCCTGCCTCCCAGAAGATACCGCCCATGGTATAGGTAAGACCCACGTCCTTACCGCCATTGGTCATAGTACGAACACCAAACAGTCCGCTTCGCTCCTGACCATAGCGCATATCGTCCATTGCCATCTTCTCCTGTCGGGTGAAATCCCATTTCACCTGAGTCTTAGACATGCGGTTTACCAAAGATTCCTCCACCTGCATGATGAATCTCTGGCAGTACTGGAAGCTCTTGTCTGGCATAGAGAAGTAAGAACCAGTCTCTACCTCTTTCTCACCAGCTGCTCTACCGAGGCGCAACAAGACTGTACCTGCAGGAATATCCTCCGGAATATTACGGTTTCCTCGCTGCTCATTCTTACCACCATTCAAGGCGTAACAGGTAGGGTTATTGTCATCGTCACCCTTGATTACACGGAACTGCAGAGGTTTCAATTTGCTGCGAGTAGTTCCATCATCCTCAAAGCCATAGATGCCATCCACCATGATCACGTCACCGTTGTCAAAAGCGGTCGGATTCTCTACCTTCAAGGTCACGGTACTACCATTGGTTGTTTTCGTAACCTTCTCTGTCAACTTTGACGTGATAGGGCGCTGACCGATGGAATAATACTCAATTCGCACAGAATCAACAGGCGTCATCCTCTTCGATGCTCGCAGAATCTGGTCAATAGGGCAACTCTCCAGTTTCATCTCAACCACAGTAGGGTTCACGTAGGTCACATAGTAGTCCCAGTTACCCATGGCCTCCTGCTGTTCCTGAGAACCACCCTGCCACTGAGGGCCCTTGCCGCCCTCACCCGGACCATCAGTAGGACCAGTAGGACCACCGCCACCTGCACCTGCAGGAATTTTAGGAGGAGTTTCTGCCATAGCATAAGAGCTACCACCACTAAGAATCATGACGAAAATCGCCATCATAAAACCAAACCATTTCTTAAATTTTCTCATAATCTATACATTTAAATTATTAACTATAAATTCTTAACTATCACTACATGCCGACCATCGAGCTATATACCTGCTCCGTCCGGCTCTTCTCGCGAGGAAGCGAAGCCTCACCACCACCACCATTGATGTTGATGTCCTTCTTGCCACCTCTGCCAGCGTGCAGCTGCTTCTGCTGGTCAATCTTCTCATTCTTGCCACGCTTGTAGCCTCTATCCTCAGCATCAGCCACAGCCTTGTCGAAGTCCTTGATTTGGAAGAGCCTCAGGAAGTCTGCCTTCTTCAAGCCATACCGGGCAGCTCGCCAAACGAAACCATCATCATCACGATCCTCGCCATCCTCGTTGCGCTTGTAAAGCCACTCTATCAGGTCCTTGATAGCCTCAGGCTTCATCTTCGCCTCCTTCAAGGCTGCATCCAGCTCCGCATCCTCCTCTTTCATGGACTTGGCAAGCGCCTCCTTACCTTCAGCAAGCTTCTTGCCTGCCTCCAGTTTGTCCCTTTCGGCCTTCTCCAGCCGTTTCCGAGCCTCAGCATCACCATTGCAGGCATCCACGAAGTCCTTACCCATGGCATCAATCAGATAACCAACAAAGCTAAAGTCGCTGCCATCCTCGTTCTTTTTGGTCAGCATTCCGGTCACAAGACCGGGTGCCTGAGGGTATTCCTGCAGCATCTGGTTGAAACCATCCATCTTTTGCTTATTCTGGTCATAATGGTCGTAATCGGTCGATAATTGGTTATAAACGGCATCTTCATCGTTCATATCCAAGTCCGGATAACGACTCGCCAACCGCTCTCGAAAAGAATCTCTCTTCGATTTAACTCCTTGATTATTAGTACTTTTCTCTGCCATATTCAAACATTTTTAATATTTGTGTGCTAAATTAACGAAAATTTCGCATAACTTTTTGATAAATTCAGCAACTCGCTATATTAATTTTGTTTCCGATGAAACATGTAAATTCTATATCCCAGATCAAGATTGATAGAGACCGCGAAATCATACGACTCTATCAGCAGGCGAAGCGGATGGTCGAATGGCCAACCACTACGGCTAAGATATGCGAATATGTTTCCCAGATGCCTACTCCTTGCTATTATCTCTCCTTCGATGCTGCCTATAGATATGTAAGCAAGAGGCTAAAGGGGATAATACCAAAATGTGGTAAATACCAGCAGCAGAAAAAAGCACTGCTCGAATCCTTCTACGATGATTTTCTGTTGATCTCAGAACACGAACAATCGCAAGGCAGGCAAAAAAGCGCCTATCTACTCGTAGAAATCACGCTGGAGCTTCCTGCGCCCTGCCTTGGACTAACGGCAAAATACATACAGGAAATCATTTCGGCTCACGTCCGGACAATCAATTCACCATTCATCACCAAATAAAATACTCACTCTTATGCGTACATTATATATTACTCTCATCATTCTCATATTGATGGTATTCATCATACCATTCCATTCTCTTTTGGCAGTTTCGCCAACATCACCCCTCTATTCCCACTTCGTCTATATGTTTGGCCACGCCAATCTGATGCATTGGGCTATCAATGCCTGGTGCCTGCTCATGGTACACCGCCTGTTCCGTCTCCATCGCCTCCTGGCATCATGGCTCGGCTCCGTAGCCCTTTCCTTCATTTACTATCCGTCCCTCCCGGTATTGGGCGTATCGGTCATCATATCGTTCTTCATGGGTTTCTCGTCTCCATGGCTCTACCGGTTCAAGCGCCTGGAGTTTTGGCAGATTCTCTTCCTCCTGTGCATCGGCTGCCTCCTGCCCCATATAGCCGGCATATACCACCTGATTCTCTTCCTCCTGGGCTTCATCTATGCCAAGGCAGAAAGCTTCCTGCAGCAAGCCAAAAATCTCCATATATAGAGCAGGAAGAGCCAATCATAAAGTTCAAAGTTCAATATTCAAAGTAAGAGCAGTTCAAAGTAAGTAAATAATGCCAGTAGCAAAATCTTCATTAAAGGTACGACCTGAGCAGCAGATTTCCGATAAGAAGCTCAAAGAGATTCTTGCCGAAGATACGAGGAGATTGAAAAGTCTCTTCGCTACCTATCGTCCCATTACTGGAGAGAACGCCACAGGCATTCGCTTCGAGTGCCAAATGCCCGATTTCCTCAAAGGAAAGAAGCTCTGGCTCCCGGTAGAAATGTTGAAGGAAAAGAAGTTCTGTGCCATCATCAAGTGCGGTTCTATCCAAGCCTTCATCGAGAAGTACATGGCAGACTATGATCCGGAGAAGGCACGTGATGCCATCTTCCGCTATCTCATCCGTCTCCGCTGCAAGCACGATTTCTACTTCTTCGCCTACGCCTATGCCCGAATCAAGAATAAGGATGGTGGTGATGATATACCGTTCCTCCTCCGCAATGCCCAGGTTAAGCTCATCAAGGTATTCGAGCAGCTGCGCCTGCACAGCCAGTTCGGTTACATTCGAGTCATTCTATTGAAGTGCCGCCAGTGGGGAGGATCCACAGCTACCGACATCTACATGGCTTGGCTGCAGATCTTCTGGAAAACCAACTGGAACAGCAACATCGTGGGTCACCAGTCTTCATCTGCCACCCAGGTATTCGATATGTACGAAAAACTCATCAATGCCATCCCTACATGGCTCTTCTATGATATTGGTGTGCCGTTCAAGAACGACCCTCGCAAGATCAAGACCTCTGGAACCATTCAGAACATCAAGTATCTCATTCCTCGCGATTGCAAGATACAGACTGGTTCTGCCCGAAACCCAGAGTCTTGCCGTTCCGGTGATGCTGCTCTCGCACATATCACGGAGGAAGCCTTCTTCCCGAACACCACAGAGTGGACCCCGGCAAAGGTTATCAAGGCTGCATCATCATCTATCCAGCCAGACCCTCTTACCTTCATCGTCCGTGAGTCAACACCTAACGGCCGTGAAAATGAGTTCCATGATGCCTGGGTGAAAGCCAAGTCTGTGGATAAGGATGGCAAGCCTATGTCTGCCTACACCCCAGTATTCGTTGCCTGGTTCGAAATTGAGAAGTATGTGCTCCCATTCGCCTCCGAAGACGAGCGTGCCGACTTCGCCATCTGGCTTTGGAAAAACCGATTCGATGAGCAGGGTCACGGCAAGTACTACTGGTGGCTCTACGAAAAGGGTGCATCCTTCGAAGGAATCCACTGGTACATCGAGAAATCGAAGGAATACGAAACCCTTGATGATATGCGTCAGGAGTTCCCATCAGATGATATTGAAGCATTCCTCTTCTCCGGTACCACAGTCTTTGATCCGTACAAGCTCAACATCATGGAAGAGGATTGCAAGGGCATAGAGCCTATCATGGTAGGCGATATAGAAGGAGATTCCTACGATGCTGCCGATCCAGCCTGCATGGAGAACATCCGCTTCGTTGAACGTTCTGGTGGACCGCTCAAAGTCTGGGCTGGTCCCGACAACTCCGAGAATGTCACCCACCGCTACATAGTAGCCTGCGATATTGGTGGCTCTCATAAAACCTCCGACCCCTCAGATATAGTAGTCCTCGACCGCTACGATGAAATCTACGGAGGCGTACCCGAAGTAGTAGCCGAGTGGCATGGCCACTGCGATGCCGATCAGCTTGCGATGCGATGCGCCCAGATAGCCCATTTCTACAATGATGCCTTTCTGGTCGTAGAGAACAACACCGCCTACTCGCGCATGAACAATACCGAGGGCAACCAGTCTGAGCTGTTCTTCCCTATCCTCATCCCACTCTACAGAAACCTCTACAACTCTTCCCACAGCAAGTTGCAGAAGAAGAAGTCCAAGGAATTGAAATGGGGATTCAACACCAATAAGAACACCAAGGTAGCAGTAATCAAGACGATGGCAAGAATCATCCGAGACCAGGGCTATATGGAGCGTGAGCCAGCCGCCATAGACGAGTGTACCTACTACCTCTACTATCAGCAGAACGACTGCTACGGAGCCATAGCCGGCAAGCACGATGACCGAGTAATGGCAAGAGCCATAGGCCTCTATGTAGAGAAGAATATGCCAATCCCGGAAATCCTCCCATTCCGCACCAAGGACGATATAGAGCGCGATCGCCTCCGCCACCGCCCTCCATCAGTTCCCGAGTTAGCCGGCATAGGTGGCAGCTAGCAAGCCCCCTTCCAGCGAATAGCAGCCCCCAGCAGCTCGTTTGCCCCCTCTAGCCCCCCGTTCCGGTCGATTCCATCGGCCGTCCCCATATATATATTAACAATAAAAAAAGAAGAAAAAATGAAAAATTCGTATCAATCTCATCTGCGTCAGTTGCTAGTAAGCATCTACACGCCATTTATCACTCGTATCGAACTCCTAAACGCCACCCGAATGTGGCGAAAAGGCGTAAAAGCCACCCTTGCCAAGTACCAGGAAGGAGGTGCCCCACGTTTCTACATGCTCTACGACCAGTTCCACCACGATTGGGCTATCATGACATACGACCCCAACCGCAAGCAGCTTCTTTCCTACCGTCGCCTCGTCCAGCTAGGCAAGTGGAAGGCCACCCGCTATTTCCACAATGTAGAAGACATCAAGAAGGAGTCCTACTACTACACCCCATCCAAGTGGGGTGCTGTGGGCTGCGATGCCGACAACAAGGTGCGAGAGCAGAAGCTTCGCCATTGGCAGGAATACTACATGTGGCGAGTTTCCATCCCGATGCAGAAACTTCGCGCCTACAAAAAGAAGTACGGGCTCCACTAAATCATTTTTAGTGGAATAAACACAGAGAAAAACAGGAGCACCAAACAAAAAGAAGAGGAAACTTCACAGCTTCCTCTTCCCTATAAACAATCTTTTAACCTTTAACTAAAAAAATAACCATAATTACATAAACAACTAACTATAAACCTATAAACTAACAATTAACTAATAATAAAACATTTTAAGTATTTATTTATCAACTAAGAACGATTTCCCATAAATATCTAAGAAGCAGAAGGCAAATCAGCCAGATTATCCAGTCCGCTACCCGAATCCTTCAAGTGTGCAGCACTAGCTCCACTCGCCTGCTGTCCATCCCCTGCCGGCATCTGACCATTAGCCATCATCTGCGCCTCCATAGCCTCCTTCTGTTCCATTTTCTCCTTCAGATACTTGCGTATTCTGTAGGTTCCAGGGAACTTGCCGTTCGTAAGCATGGTGTAGGCATCAATATCGCCATCCTTCTTCAACTGCCAGAGCAGATCAGCAATCTGGTCTCTGATGGTAGCAGAGTAGCTATCCAAGTCCATGGCAACATCCAGGTCCATATCGCGCATGGTTTCCGGATTGAAGTAGGTTCTGTAGTCATCACCCACCAGTTTCACGCTGTCATGCTCTGTACAGAACTCCTGAATCAGATAGATCTTCACCTTTGCCTCCCTCAGCTTGAAGCAGTTAAAGCTCTCCACGAAGTCAGTCACCGAGGTAGAAGCCGATTCACGCTCCAGCTGATACTGCTTACCGCTGGTATTCCGGTGTACACCCTGCAGCGCTCCCTGCACACAACTACCCTCGCCAGCCATTGTTTTGGCAAACTGAATCATAAATTCCACACCTGCCGGCATTGTCTTATTGCTCAGCACCTCCGGCTTCTCGCCACCATTGGCACTGTTCCAATAGATTTCACCATTGGTCTTGTTATAGTTATGCCTGCGCTCCTCAGGAGTCTGTTTGCTGCTCTCCGAAGCCTCATCAATAAGCAGCGCACCCTTCGCACCATTAGCCACCACGAAGTTAATCATCATCATATAATGATTCAGCGTGCGCTGGTTATTCTCAATGCGCATGATGAAGCTCTTAACCTCACCCTGTAGGCAAGGATATGCCAAAAACGAATATGGCTGAATACTGCATCTGTAGCCATCTCTCAGCACATAGTATGGAGATTCCCTTGCATCGAGAAGATAGCCGTTAGGAGTCAGGTATCTGCGGTACCAGAAGGTTTCCACCTGCGGCTCATATTCTATCAGATCCAGTTCCTCAGGATCCACATAATACATTTCATCACCGTTTTCGTCCAATATAGGCAGTCCGTTCTCATCCATCATCACGTTGTCACGCTTCCGGCTCTCATTCTCGGCATCCAGCTCAGCCTGCACGCTCATTGGCATAAATCCAGCATCACCCTTTGCCCAGTCATGTACCCAGAGCGATTGCCTTGATTCCTTGGTCCAAACCTCTATCACCCTGTACTTACCCTGAATGGAAGAATGCAGGAAGTCTTCCAGTCCGGTCAACTGAGCCGAACCGGTAGGCTGATAACCCTGTTCCGGTGAATAATGCGATTGCGTCTGCAGATAGATCTCGCTCAGCTGGTCAGCCTGCGCCTTGCTGCCATCGGTAAACTTCTCCAAGATGGCTCTCCAGGTCAAATCATGTGCAATACCGAAAATCTCAATATCACTCAGATCCGGCTTGAAGAAAGGAGGTATGGCAAGCTTGAAAATATCCACCTTGTCATTGAAGATACCTTCTCTTCCATCCCTTCTTTCCCAAATAGTCCTCATACCTATCAAGCCAAATGTACAGAACTCATAGAAGAGCCTCGCATCCATTTCCTGACGGTTATTCAGATTGTCATTCTGCCTCAGATATTCGTTGAAGAAGCTGATATAGTCCTCCTCGTTCGGGTCCACGGCAGAACAGCTGGCAGTTGCCCTCTGCTGACGAACCAATCCCACAAGAGAGATAAGCTTATCGGAAATCACATCATATTCCAGTATCGGCATACCCTGCATTTCCATATACTGGCGGATAGTAATCTTCCGTCCGTTCCACTCTATCTTCTCCTCCAGCTGTCTGCCCATAACAAAGTCCTGGGCACGCTTCCAGCACTTTCTCAGCTCAGCCATGTTGTCGAAGTAATAGCATAGCCATTGCAGAAGCTTAAGAGTGGATTCGCTCACCCTGAATTTCTGGGTACTCACACCTTCCAGCGAGTTCGGACCAGCCTCAGCATAGTTCGTTATGTCATTTATAACCGTATGATTTGCCATATTCTTTAATTTTTCGCCAAAATTAAGCCTTTTTCGCCTATTCTTTTTGATAAGTTGCGCAACTTATCAAACTTTTCTCGCTTTTTTCTTATAATTTTGTCGCACGATTCATTTAAAAACGTTTTTATCATGGGTAAATCAATCAATGTTCACGAAGCCTGCATCATCACAAAGGATGATAAAGGCAATCTCTCTCTTGTCGGGAAGGCGAAGGAAGCCCTCACCTCCCTGCAGAAGAATAAGGTATCTGTTCACGTCCTCCTCTGCGAGAGTAAGAAGGATGATGTTGAAAAGTTCCTCACCGACAATAATGTTCCTTTTGCCTCCATCATCACGAAAGAGGAAAAAGAGGATAAGAAGACCGATCCGGATGCCACGGTGGTTCCTAGCTCCAAGTTCGTAACGCTCGATGGCGATTGGCAGTGGTGTCTCGACCGCATCGTTCAGCGTCTCTGGGGCAAAAAAGAAAAGGAAGCCCCCAAAAGCGAACAGGCCAGTATGGACGAAGCCATGAAGCGCTACATCAGCTGGGCTAAGCCAGAGAAGCGAAACCAGGGCGATAGCCCTATTGCAGGTAGCTAATTCCGCTCCAACATCTTCAAAGTTTTAGAGTTTTTTTTTTTTTAATTATTTTATTTGGAATATAGACTTTACAAAAACTATCAAAGGGACTCGCTGTGAAGCAAGTCCCTTTTTCTTATTAATTCAAGTTTCGCAAGTTTTGCCCCACACGCCCTGAAAGGGCAGAAGCTCCTAGCCCAGGGCAACGCCCTGGGTAATTACGGACGCAAAACTGTCGCCCTGTAAGGGCAAAAGCTTTAAAATATTTGGCCAAAGCCTATTTTCTGAAAAATAGAACATTTTTCCGAAAGAAGTGAAGTAGCCCGAAGGCTACTCCATTCCGTTCAGCGTATTAAGCAGCTCCTTTCTTGTCTTCCTGATCTCCGCCATTTTGGCAGCCCCATTCGTACCATCCATTTGCTTCTTAGCCTTATTCATCTTCTTCTTGGCAGCAGAGATAGCCTTTCTAGCCGCAAACAGTCGCTTGTTGGTCTTGCTGTTCTTAAAGGCATTTGCCTTCGCCTTATCCACATCCTTCAAACGCTGATACTCCTGATAAGTCTCCATCGTTCCGTTCCAGACGTTCTGTATTCTCCAGTCCTCCGTCACGTCCTCTGCCTTAGCCTTCATCAGGTACTTGCTTTCAGCCTTCTCCATTTCCTTCAAGTCTTCATCACCGTTCAGATAGCCCTGCACCATGTCCAGCGCCTCCTTCTGGGTGAAAGCCTTGTAGTCACTCTGCGAGAGGAATTTCTTCATTTTCTGGCGCATCTTCTTCTTCTCCGTGATACTCTTGGCAGCATCAAAGCGCTGGCAAGCCACCTGCAGCGAAGTCACGCCATCATTCATTTCCGCACTCTCCAGTGCCTTCACACTGCCGATAGCAGCCTTAATCTGCGCCTCAGCATCAATACCATTGCGCTGGCAGCTCTGATAGGTCATCACCACGCCCTCCATATCACCACTAAGGATAAAGTCCTTAAAGTAGCTCTGAGCCTTCCATGGAGAGAATCCCTTCGATGATGGGAAGAAGAAATCCACAGCCTTGAACTCCTTATTCTCCTGACTAGGAATCAGGAAAGGCGCCCAATACAGGGCATCCTTGTAAAGCAGTCCGATGGTTTTGCCATACTTGCGCTGAATCTCCTGATCCGCATGGCTGGCTTGGAAATCGCTCAGATAGTTTATATCATCCAAGGTCATTCTCACCATAGGGTTAGCCTTACCTATCATTCTCTGAACCATTGGGCCAGGGAACTCCAGTTCTCCCTTATGGTTGAAGAGATATTCCGGAACCTCTCGGAACTGCTTACCATGTCTGATATACATTTCCGTTCCATCCTCATATCTGCCCATGAAGATCTTGCTCTGCTGCCCGAGGCTATTGCCTCTCATCAGATAGTCATACCATTTCATACCCTCGTCACCATAAGCCAGTTCATACATACTCTTATAGCTTGGGTTGGTCTTCCGGATCTCCTCTGCCTTCTTTCTTTCCTTCTCCTCATCCAGGGCACGGAAGGCAGCATTGATACCATTGGCAATACCCTCATAGAACACCATGAATCCGATGCCATAACAGAGCAGAGCCGAAATCTGTCTGCTCCTTCTGCCCTCATCCTCCGGCATAAGCTCCTTATGCCACAGTCTTTGGTAGTACAGCTTGAAGTTCTCAAAGGTAGCCTCATTCCAGATAGAACCAAATCCGGTTAATGCCAGGAAGTGGCGAGTGGTAGAAGCATTCCAGTCTGGCGAAAGAAGAACTCGTCCGGCATAGCGCAAGGTTCGATGGCTGGCACCCAATACATCCCAGTGCTGACCACCAAACATATCGTTAACAAACTGTCCATCCTCATCCAAAGCCCGGCTCAATTCCTCAGCACTCCATCCCTTCTTCTTGGCACGTTCCTTGGTCTTGTCAGCCCTCATCCGGTAGGTCGCAAGTTTCAGTCCGTCATGCAAGAAATCCCACAAGGCTCTGTCCATACCCTTGTTGATAAGTGAAAGCATCTGCGTCACCACCTTCAAAGGCATAGTAGCCACAGCCACCGTTCCGGAAATTTTATTTCCGTCCTTCAACTTCTCCTGCACCTTCATCATCGCATCACGCATATTGTCGAACATGTTCTGCACGTCTGCAGCAGCATAGTCGTTGGTCGCTCCAAACTTCACAAGATGCGAAGCAGCCTCCTGAAAATCCTGCGGATTGGCAAAGCAAGGCAGCTCATGGTTCTTGGCTGTATCAGCAAAGATATACTTCATAAAGTTGGCCATAGCCTTCTTCGGACCAAATTCCACCATGTTCTGTACCATATACACCTCCGTCAAGGCTCCGGCATGGAAACCGCTAAAGCCCAGCTCCAGCTTCTTAGCACTCGAAGCAAGCGTATCAAAAGCCTTCCAGAAAGGAGAAGACTGATAAGTCTCGAATACTACCCCAAATCTGTCACCGGCACTAGCCTCGCTATAAAGCACCTTTTCCTTGCCAGTGATAGGATTCTTCACCGTCACCTGCTTAGGCGATACATTATACACCCACACAGGTCCCACGCCCGGAATCTCAAAGTACTTATACTGCTCCAGGTTAAAAGGAGCCGAAGAAGAAAGCAGCGGATCAGTAGAAACCACCTCACCGTCCTCATTCCGCTCTATCACGTTCAATCCGCTCAACTCCTGCAGCATGGTTTTGTTAACCCAAGCCTCAATATTGCTTCTGCTGTAGTAAGCCATCATCTTCGTGATGTCGGTAGTCTTAGGCACAAGTCCTACGCTGATACCCTCCATCAATGTACTGATGGTTCGCTTCTTCTCGTTCGGACTCTTGGTGCGCTGTCTGTTCTCCACATACATCGCATAAGCCTGCTTGTCACTCTTCTCCTTATCCCAGATATGGTTTACATAGTCCACATTATAACCGGTATCCTCCTTCAAGGTGCGGTTATCCTTCAACCAGTCATAGGTATAGTTATACCAGTCACGGATAGAATCAAGAGCTGCCTTCATTTCAGGCGAGAGATTCTTGTAATCGATACCCTCAGGCACAATCTGCTGTTTTACCAGTGGCAAAACATGCTCGCTCAGAATGTCCGTACCGTCAATAGGAACAAAACCTTCCTCGCCCTGGTGATTGTCGTTGATAACCTGCGCCATCTTGCTGGCCACATCGCTCACAGCCTGCGGATCATCATAAACCTCCACCTCCTTACCGTCTCTCAGCTCGGTATGCTTCTTTCCAGTCTCAGCAATCAGATCTGCCACGTATGGCTGGATAGCCTCTACATCTGCCGGCTGGATATGGATATGGCCCTTGTCAAAAGCACCAGTGGCGTTCAAATCGTGCGCCAGGTCACGCAAACGTCTAGGAGCCTCTATTATATAAGGTATAGCCTCAGCCAGCTTCTCTGCCCGGTTAGGCTTGCCTTGGTAGTCAGATAGCAACTTGTCAAAAGCACCGCTGTCAGCCATCTTCTCGATTCTGTTCTTCACATCATTGATGTAGATGGCATCGTCTGCACTAGCCTCCTCCATATTCTTTCTACGATGGATAACGGCATGCTTCACGGTCTTGGCAGCACCCTCCTTGCTCACGTCCGTACTGGTCACCTCAGCCAAGTCCTGCATCACCTGCTGTTCCAGGTCATCAGCCTTCGGATTGGTCTCTGCCGGATAAATCTTACCCTCATACAAGTCCAAGTCCGCCTGCTGCTGCTCCAGCAGCTCATGTCTGGCTAGCCAGTCCTCATACTTGCGTTTCACCTCCTCCTGCTTCTTTTTTTCGAAGGCAAACATATCAGGCATAGGGTCTTCCTGGTCCTTCATGGCTTCCTTCCATTTCTCATATTCGTGAATACGAGTCATGTAGGCACCATCCTCTTCACCTTCCATTCGGATTGGCAAACCAGTAGGCTCCTCCCCTGCAAGATGGTGTCGCTCACGCCAGTCTTTATTGAGCTGTGCCCATTCCTTCTTGCCTGCCTCATCCTTGTCGATGTCGTAGAACATAGGAGGCTCCGGGTCATTCTCATCCTCACGTGCATTCTTCCACTTCCGCCATTCCTGCACACGCTTCATATACTGTATCATACTTTCACCCTTCTTCTGGCGAGGCTTGCCGTTCTTGGCTCCCTCACCCAGCGCATCCTTGATTTCAGCATTGCTAGCCTGCTTCATCATTTCTTCCTGCTTCTCCTGAGGCATTTCGTCCCAAACATGGAGAGCCTTGCCAGCCTTCATCAGGTAATATCTCAAATCCTTGTCATTCAGAAGTCCCGGCACACGAATACCCAGCTTCTTCAATACCTTGATAAGATAATGCTTGATCTTGGTCCAAAGAGAAAAATCCTCAGCAGTCTTAGGACCCTCCTCAGCCAATCGGGCGATATACTCCTGCGTTCCCACATTCATGCGGTCATGCTTTTTCCAGTCCGGATCATACTCATTGGCAATCTCCAGAATCTTGCCGCGAGTGCTTGCTGCGACAGAATTATAAACGAAATTAGCGAATTTTCTCACCTCATCTTCACCCCCTAGCAGCACTTCCATACCCTCATGACCTATCTTCTCATGCAGCACCGATCTCTCCGCCTCGTTCGCATCAGCACAGTTAGGCAGATAAACATGCACCGTGTGCGTAGTAGGGTCATACCATCCCTTGGCACCCAGCTCTATAGCAACACGATATTCTTCCGGCACATCTGCGCTGGAAGTATAGGTCACAGCCTCAGCACCGCCCAATACATTTGCCACATTTTTCACCTTGTCTGCAGAATTTTTCATCTCCTGCGACTCAAAGGTACGTATGGATGGCATCGACAATCGCAAAGGATTCTTGTGGTTTGGTATGTAGGTATGCTGTATCATGGTATCGAAGAAATGCAAGTCTCCATTTTCGTCCTTGATAACATTCCTTGGCTCAGCATCCCACAAGTCAAACTCACCATTCGTCCAGCCCAAATCCACTTCATCGGCACTAATCTGAATCATATCCAGCTTAAAACCGTGGTCTGTCAGATACTGAGTGATTTCTTCTCTAGTAGGTTGAGTTCCCTTCAAATAAGGCTGTTCCATCACTATACAGAAATCGCCTTTTTCATCATAGGCAAAACCAATTGGAGTATATTTGTCCTTTGGCTGGAACTGGTTATGAGCATTTACCCGGTCGATGAACTCATTGATGCGGAACAAACTATCCGTCAAGCTAAAGTCATTAAACTTAACAACTTTCTTGTCATCATACGTTGCCTGATACACATAATTCTCTTGACCGTGGCCTATATAGCCCCCCTGGATCTCTTTGAGGTCTTTTTCTGTAAGGAGCGAAGATAACTCCTCCGCTCTTCTTCTGACATATCCAAGAGCGGATCTACGATTCCAAGTTGGGCGTTGTTCCTTCGCTGTTGCTCCAAGACTTCTTTGTAAGTCAGAGGCTGCTGCGCCCAACGTTTCATTAACTCTTCTTTGCGCCTGTTCTCGGCTTCCAATTCTTCTGGTGATAACATTTTTATTTGGATTTTTGTTTATACTATCACCATTTCCATCAGCAACATCCGTGCCATTGTCGCCAAGAGAGAACTTCAAGATGCTTCGATACCCTTTTTCTCTATGATTCTTACCATACACCTTGGAATAATGCACACCATCATTCTCACCTCCTACGATTCTGCCTCTGTTATCGGTCTCCACAAACGGAACACCTCGCTTCTCCAACTCTTTTCTCAGACTTGGAGTAACCACATTCGAAGGCATAGTGATATTCTTGCCCTTGAACATATCATTGACGATAACATCAGCCACCTCGCTGTCAGGCACGATACGCACAGGCTTATCCCAACGAGAAAGCACCACTTTGCGCTTGCCTGTCAGCTGTCCTTGTATGATACCAGCCTTCCACTCTACTTCACCCACGGCATCCTTGGCTTTATCAGCCTTGTAGCCACTGGTCAGCTCGCTCGTTGGCACCTCAACCTCTACAGTTACGATGTTAGGGCGATTCTGAGCCTCGCTAAACTGGTCATTCAGTGGAGTGCGAGAAGTATGAAGGTAAGGATTGTAAGCAGCCTTAAGCGACTTACCATTACCCTTGTTGAGGGTAAACATACCCTTATCATCAGCAAGTTCCGGTCGCTCGTCTGCCTGTTCCCACTTACCGAGTTCGATAGGTTCCACAAACTTGCCCTTCACCTTTGCAGCCATCGGTGGATAAAGTTTTCCATCCTCGCCTACCTGCATGGCACGATAAACCTTCACCGTGTCTTCCTTATCCAGCTTCTTGATGGTCTCAGGGTCTTTCACGATGCTATAGCTAGTGTCACCCACATTCATCACGATCTGCTCGTCACGGTTCACGTCTTCCGTCTCCTCAGCCAGCGAGTTTCTGCGTTCCTCATCGGTCATACCCAATCGATTCTGCACATTTCTCGATTCTACCTCACCTGCCAAAGCATGGTAAAGCTGATAATCAGACAAATCCTTGATAGCCTTATCCAACTGATCAAACTCCTCCTTGAAGTCCTTCCAGTCCACATATTTATTGTGCCATTCATTCTTCCACTTGGCAAGAACCTTGGCTTCATCCATCTTATCCTCGCCAGCCAGCAAACGCTCACTACGAGAATCAACAAACCGCTTGGCATCATCAATCCAGGTATCAGCCAGTTGCTGACCTATCTCAATTGCCTCCTTCTTAGGAGTAAATGGACCATAGCCAGGAGCCGAGAACATGGCAGAAGATTTCAGGAACGAATTAGGGTTCTTCTTCCACTTTCTAGCTAACTCCAGTCGCACAAGTCGCGTACTAATATTGCGATATTCATCAAGAGTTCCAGCAGCCACGTTAGCAGCATCCTCTATATCCTGCATACGATCCTCAATACGGCTACGCACAGAGTCCTCATTTCCACCAGTGGCAAAGCCTTCAATAGACTGAATGGCATGCTGAATCTCATGATTCAATATACTATTCATATATTTCAGCTCATCAGCATGAATGGTAATGGTGTTGGTCTTGGGATTATATTCGCCATTTGAAGGCATATCGTTCATAATGGCATCCGTATCAATACGCACATCCTTCAACTGAGGATAAGCCTCAAAGAGTCCAGGCGCATCAATGACATCAGCAAGTTTACCATCATTCCAAAGCATATCATCATCAAAACGCTTAACAATATTTCCACCGCCAATATCCTTCATATCCTTAATCTTAGCATCCGGCATTTCATATCTCCACTTGCCATCAGCACCACGCTCCCATCCGGTAGCCAGCTTGATAGCCTTGGCATCCTTCTTGCCTCGCTCCATCTTTTCTGCCACCTTCAAGTTATCCATGCGATAGGTCTTTTCCTCAGCCTTATCAGCCTCAGCCGCACCCTTCTCGCCAGCAAACATGAATCTCACATCGCTCTTACGAGAATTGAAACGCTTAGAAGGAGGGATAACGTCACCCTTATCATCATAGGTAACAAGGTCGTTCAACTTTCTGTTATTCTTGGCATTCTTGTATTTATACGCCTTGCCATCATCAAAGCCAAACTCGTTTGCGTCATTACCATCCCACCACAGTTGATTTGCAGGCACTTCATCTTCAATGATACGATATTTGCCTTCCAGTCGGTTCGTTCCGTGCATTTCTGCATATTTCTTAGAAAGAGTAACCCAGTCACCATTACGCAACTTGCCTTCCTTCACCGAAGTAGGAACGGCACGATAAACCTTTACCTTAACATCTTTCTCGCCATTCTTAATAGCATCAATAGCCGTATTGATGGCTTTTACAGATTCCAATCCATGAGGAGTGTTCTGCGAATAACGCTCAGGGTGAGAGAAGTAATCATCAGGCTGAGGAGTATAACCCAAAGCCATATCCTCCAGGTTCACATCTGATCCACTGGATTCCCAATCGTCACGTCTCGCCTTGTCACTTTCATATCCAGGGTTTCCCGGTGCAGCCCACGCACCTACACCTTGATATGCGCTTTCGGTATCATCATAGCCCTTGCGTCTGGCAGCTTCATCAAGCATTTCCCTGTCAGTAGCATCATCACCCTTGGCAAGAGCATCCATATACTGCTTGTCAAGTTGATCATTAGGAATCAGAGAAAGTTCCTCCAAGTGCTTCTGACGCTTGGCCTCCTCTTCCTCAGCTCTCTTTCTAGCAGCTTCCATAGCGTTACGCTGCGCCTCCACCTGCTTCACGCGCTCCTCGATCATAGCGTCAAGGTCACCAAAGTTCTCTTTCAAGGCTTCATTTATAGGTTTGGTGTACTTAATAATATCCTTAAATGAGGAAATCTTGTCTTCATTTACCTGCAACAAGTGACGCTTAATATTGGCTCTGGCACGTGCAGCCTCAGCAGTAGAACCCTTCTTAACAGCATTGGCGTACATCGCCACATCTGCCTCATCTACCCCAAATTGCTGAGATACAGCCTTTATTTTATCCTCCACAGATTCTTCCATCTGTTTACGCAAAGAAACTGCATCTTCCTTAGTCATACGAGATTTCACGTTGCGTGGATCCACCCCCTGCGCCAAGTCTCTCAACACAAGGTTACGAATATCCTCCAAGGTCATTTTCTTAATGTCCTCAGGCTTCCACTTCGTAAATGTATCAAGAGTCCAATACCAGAACTTCTTCAACCAATTCTTCAATCGGTTGATGATAGTAAGTTCTTTAGCGGTGTCTAACGGATTTTCCTTAATGGCATCCTTCGCCATCTGTTCCAAGATGGCAGCACCGTCCTCACCGGTCAGACGAGCAAAAGCCTCATCGCAAATCTCGTCATCGCTCAGATGCTTATAGTTAGGGTCTTCCTTCAAGTCCCTAAACAGTTGAGTCAGCTTGATCAGCTCATCGCCATGGGCAATAAGCTCCGGATTCATTTCCTTGGCAGCAGTGCGCCAAAGATGCTGGTACTCATGGATAGGAGTATTAGGATTCAGATGCTCCTGATTCAGCACAATCTCCTTGCCATCAGTGTAGCCATAAACCACACCCTTGCCCTTCAAATACTGCACTCCAGGCTGTACAATAGCCTTCAACTGTCTGTCCAAATCCTTATATTTAGCAAACAAGGAATCAAGCTTATCTTGATATTTCTCAATAGCCTTATAATCAAACTCCCTCCAAACATCATCAGGAATATCGTTTTCAGAAGCCAGTCCATGCT